>Ga0307512_10006210_pt1 | contig 12181 bp, 15 predicted proteins | sample 14_EM_MG_FD_200267 | JGI IMG/M metagenome (GOLD analysis project Ga0307512, IMG submission 200267) | Populus trichocarpa ectomycorrhiza microbial communities from riparian zone in the Pacific Northwest, United States - 14_EM | ecosystem: Host-associated > Plants > Roots > Unclassified | place... | reverse complement strand
AGGAATTTGATGACTTCAAGTCATTCAAGATTGCAATGCAGACTGGGCGCTGTCGGACACTCGCAAATTCACCTTTCACTTCAAAAAACAGGACAGAACACGCAGCACTGTTGTCTGTACACGCGAATACCGGATGTCCCCCTAAGGTCAATGCAACATATTCTGTGGTAGAGGGGTGTGTTACGGTGGTGGTGGTTGAGGAAGAACACACATGGGCGTGGGTCCGGTGGTAAGGAGTTCAAGTTCTCGGCACGATTGGTTACAACTTGTTCTTCCTATAACCATCACCATCAGCAAGGCAGCAACACCTGCAATGATCCAAGACGCTGTCGCACATAAGCATGGAGTTCAAACTGGCTACAAAGCAGCCAAAACTGGCTCTCGGCGATGATCTACAGTTCCAAGCAGCTCAGTTTGCGATACTTCCTGCCTACGCCGATGCGATACGTACTGCCGATCCGGAAGCGACTGCGATGTTGGCTCGGAGGACTGTGAAGATCTACGTCGCTTCTATCGTTTCTTTGTTTGCTCTAGCGTGAGCCGCCATGCATTCGAGTACGTCGTTGCTTCGTCACAATGGACGGTACTTCGCGAAGGAGATTTACAGCCTCACTGTTCTTTTGGCAATAATCCGTTGATGTCGACAACCATGCGGTAGTGATTGCCTGGGCTCTTGTTGAAGGGGAATCAGAGCCATCGTAGCGGTAGTTTCTTTCACATCTTCACACAGTGACACCGAACTTCAATAGTCCAATAACAACTATCATGAGTGATCGGGACAAAGGACTTCGAGCGGCTGACAACGAAATCCCACTTGCCAACCAAGTCTTCTGTGTTGAACACATCTCCCGCAATATTCAGAAGAATTACGGTGTTCCCTCCCGAGTTGCTTTCAACGCCCATATCAGATTCTCTCTTACAGAGGAACGAGTACGAGCGGGCTTCGCAAAGCTCTGAGATATTTCCCCACAAGCAGCAGCGTACCTCGAAGATATTCCACTGGCCAACCCCTATCTTTTGGGGAGACAATTCGGCCACAACACTTCAAACCTCCTACACCCAAGTTATGCCCCATCGATGTGAGCGCAGTACAAGCACTACCGCAGTCCGAGCTGTGAGAATGCCGGCCACCTCTATTTAAAACCGGAGGGGCGTCCCCAGACTGGACGCCCTACGGCCGGCGAGCAGCGGGCACGTCGTGCCGCCTGGGCTGGGAACCTACCAGACATCCCCAGCTGCATACAACGATGCAGCCGGTGCAGAGAGGAGGGCCACAATGTTTAAATCGTTGAGCTCTACCTGAGTGGAAGTGGCTGTTTTGCACTCCACACAACGTTGCGCAGTGTGAGAGGGCGAATGCAAGGGCTGGTGAGAGCGAGAGGGAGAGTGGGGGGCGAAGGCGACTCAGACATGGGCACGGGCGAGGTTATGGGCAGGCAGAGAGGCAGTTGTGTTCCTCTTCTTTCTCTTTGTGCACATATACGAGCAATGTATCACACAGTCTATATTGAATTCAGTATCTCGTGGGGTTGAACAAACCATCGTGAGCTTCCTTCGCCTCGGGACCACCCTGCAATTTCGCTGCCGGCGCCGCAGCCACCAGGCGCCCTTCTCTTTTTCCCTCCTGGCAACCTCCCCTTCTTTCTACCTAATCGTGGTGTGGGCACATTGTGCTTTGGTGATTGTGTACCACTTTAATAAAACGATGGACCCTTACTCTTTCAAGTGCCTTAGAATAACCGCAGGAAGCAACGCTCCCGTCCCCGAATGTGGCGGTAGTGCCTTCCCAGTCAAACGGACTTGTCTGGTTGCTGCAAGGAGAACCATCGGGGCTGAATGGGAGTGCGACGCTGGAAAAGCTATGCTCGGGAAAGGGAAAGGGAATAACCGTTCCAGCATAACAAATTATGGCGGTGTAGATACCTATGGCAGTTTAAAGTGCTTCTCCGAAGACGACTGGTGGTGATCGTCACCGGTATGGAGAAAAAGTAACGAGAAGATCGCGCGGCTAGGAGAATACCCAATCCGTCCGAAATGAACGCAAAGCCTCATGATGCATCTCTATATCATATCTACTTAATGACAGTAATCCACCTTCTCATCCCATCTCGAAGATAACGTGCAAGCAAAACAGATGTCATTCAATACTCCCGCGGCAAAGCTGAACACGAGTATACATTCCGAAAGCCCGAATTACAATCGGCTCTTCAGTAGTGACTCATCTTCCGCCTCCGCATGACCGTTGTGCGGAACATAGCCATCTCCAGGACTGGGCCACGAGTAGTCCTTCCACTCATCTCCGAATACATCCATCACCTTTTGGTACAAATATTCTCTCTCCAAGGCAGTGATAACATCCCGCCAGATAGCTGCCACCTCGTCTATCTCGTTTATGTAGCTCACACCGGCCACAGTGACACCAAGTCTCGGGCGCACAACTTGAACTATCCTCGGAGGTGAAGCTGAAGCGGGATCACCAAGAAGGGGCATCACCGCCGTTCCAACAACAGCGCCATCCCTAATCCATCCTTCGATTGAGAACCTCAACGCTAATGCCTCCAAGCGCTCTCCGTTCTGCCCGTGCCTCTCCACAACATCGCTGGCCTCGGCGCAGCGATTCCTCAGCGAGTTTGGCGCCGGATGGAAATCTCCCATGTCACCCACCGGCACACCTTGACGACGGAGCAGCCCCATCCCCAGCGGAGAACCATTGAGAACGCAGTCGACGTTGGAGTCGACCAACTTTTCGAGGGCCTTGGAGAACAAGACGGTATTCTGCAGCGTGTAGTGAGCGTAGCTCATGACGGCATCCAAAGGCTCTCCAGTCAATTCCTTCACGGCTTTCGCCAGACTCGCCAGAACATCCGTGGGATAGCCAGAGATCCCAACATATCGAATGAGGCCCTGGTCTCGAAGCTCCCGCAGCGTTTCCACCGCCGTGATGACCTCATGCGGTTCAACGTACTCGACGTCATGACAGAACACCACGTCAAGGTACTCGGTTCCGAGTCGCTGCAGCGAACTCTGGATTGACTGCCGTATCCATTCCGGCGAGTAGTCAAATACGTCCGCTCGAATGCGTCCGCACTTGGACTGGAGGATATAGTCCGACCTCGGAACAAAGGACTGACTGTTCAATGCCTCGCCAAGGAGGGTCTCGGCTGGGCCGTAATAAGGCGATGTGTCGAAGGCGCGGATTCCGTACCGAAGAGCTTTGTGGACGATAGCGGTGGTTGCGAGGGAGAGGGGATCCGAATTGTACTGATGGTTGAAGGTAGCCGTGCCCAGCACCAACGGAGGGAGGACTTCGGAGAGGAGCTTGCGTGGCGTGGAATTCGGTAGTGTCTGTGCCATTGCTGTGGAATTTGATGTCTGACAACTCGGGATGTGAAAAATGCTGCCGGAGGATTCCGTGGGTGTATAACTGATCCCGGGGCCGGACAATCGGATATAGAGGCTCAGGTAGGTCCGGATCGAAGTGTGCACCGATGCACCGATTCGTAGATCTTGGATACGGGAAGGGTGTAGGAGTAGTGGACTGGATGGGGATTTACACAGGAAAGGGGAGAGACTCCGAGGGCGAGCCAGCGGCAAGTTTAAGTGCCATGGCTTCTCTGATGGCGCACGTGGTGGTGGTGGAGGTGTACCGTGTTGCAGGCGCGGCAACAGGACAGATGGTTGGGCTTGGACTCGGCAGTCACATCGTCATTGCCACCATCCAAAGCTTCCTAAGTGAGAGCACCAGTCGGAAGAAATCCGATCCATAGCCCAGGGTAAATACAATAGGTACATGTACTTTGTATGCATGAAGCAGTGAATCAATTGCGATGGAGGAGGCGCAGATCTATGACCCCGGTAGAATTGGCAACTGGTGAGTTGGAGCATTTCGTAAAATCGAGTTGGCTCTTGTCATGAACCGGAGTCGAGATCCGAAGGGCGCTCGCTTTTCAGGCCCTCTACTTCCCCCACTTTTCGATCAAGTGGGCATGTTCCAGAAACCGCCCACCCAATGAGAGTCTCATCGTAGCGAGGTAGCGAGTCGCCTAGATACTGGCAACTCGCGACTCGTCCAACCGGACTCCGGACATATCTTCGACAAACGAGCAACGAAATCGGCCCAATGAAATCCATCGCCATGGCGGGTGCTACATGCACTCAAGATCAAATTGCTAGGAAATTCCTTCTAAGATAACCCCATGTGCAAGGTCCCCGTGTTACCACACAACGTCATTGTACGTCCGCACGTGGCCCCCGTGTTCCAGAAGTTTTCGATATTTCACGTTTTACTTTGACATTAACTACATACTTACGAGCCCCAATCGTTCAAGAGATTCAGACTCTTCTTTCTGCCACCGCCGAGACTGGGTTGACGTCCAGCATCTTTCTTCGAACAGGTGTTCGGTCAAGAGGTGGGGGCTCATGTTGTGCATGCACGGAGGATATCACTTCATATGCGGCAGGAAGATGCTTTGGGAATGTTGTTCCAAGAGTCAGATCTACCCATGGAGGCAGAGGATGAACTGTGGGCACGGCTGTGAGTGATCGAGTTCTGCATGATATCAATTACCGACCAGTCGGGATATGTTGTGTCTTTTCCGACGTTGGGGACTAGTTATCTAACGATCACTCACTTGTCAGAAACACCAACCCGGTTGGCTCCGTTTCGGTGCGTATCCGACGTGGGGCCATACTCGTGCAATATCCATCTACATCGTGCGGGAGAACGGTTCGCCAGTTTTGATGATCAATTGCTCGTTTGCTACACTGCGGTGTTGTGTTGTCGGCTGGGAGTGTGGTGTCAAAGAGCATGCGAGACACGATAACTCTCCATTAACTACCTCTTGATGGTTGGACAACGGATTCCCGCCCCACTGTGCCGCCCGCTGGACGTTGGGACTTGCCACTAATGCTTGGGACGAATGTGCACGTATGCGTGTACGCGAATTGACGAGCGAGGTCTTACGACGTGGGTTGCCGCTGTGGCTTTCCGCTTGTCGTTCTCGGCCCCCACGAGAAAAACACGTCGGGGAAAGGGAGAGAGGTGGAGATCCAGACCGGCGGGTAGCCGTCACGAATGTCGTGCCAGTCGATCTTTGCCTGGGATTGTCTCGAATTTATGACAGTTGGAGGAGTCGACTGACCTTAAGGATGGCTGCATGACGCCAAGTCATATGATGGGAGCAAATACAATCTGGTCGAAAAAGAGAGTTTGATCGTGATCCCCCAGGGAAGTCTATTGGCCTCTGATGTCGCGTACAAGCTAGTAAGTGGTATGCCAATAGACCCATAGGCGGAGGATGTCGTGGCTGCCTTGGTTGCATTTGGGATCCTCTGCAGCTACATACAGCTACAGAGCGATGTTTCAAAATGACACGTTCGATTTCTCGACCTACCCTTGGGTAATCTTCCCTCCATACCTACTGACCGACAGACTTCAGTGTTGCGATCAACCGTTCAGTGAGTGCCGGTATTGTATAAGCTGCATACGTCCTCTGGAGTCTGTTTCCGAATCATAAAGAATCCCTGCGGCTCGACCATTTCGTCAGCACGTCTGCCTCCGAAAAGTCGGACGAACGTTAACTATCCCTCTAGCAGTACAAATATAGTGCATATTACGCGGAGAATCCCGCAAGCCTGGTTACTCAGCGGACACATGAGCATGGTCTTGTAGGAAGAGCGTAGATCCTCTCTATATAAGTGCCTAAGAGAGGGTACACATGCGGATGTGGAATGCGCTGGGAAGCGTGCACATTAGCCCCCGTCTGGTGATGATTGGGTCTTATATCCGGAGACCATCCACACATATTGCGCACGGATGTACATACTACGACTCTTTCTTCTATCTATCCACCAATTGCGACACTGCCCTTAAGATGTGCATGAGACACATCTCTAGGTGGTTCGTCTGAGTGCTCGTTGATGGTGCAAATCCCGATGACATGCATATAGCATGCTACCCGTATTCTTTGGTCTCCGATTCGCATTGATGCTAGCTAGTCACCGACCGTATCAGGTGGCCATGCGAGCAGAACCCCTTCAGGCGGATGGACGAAGATTTGCCCCTGTAACTATGTATTATTTACGGAGATGAGGATGAGGGCGTTCAAGACAAGCACTGCCTACTTGGCGACTCCCATTGACCGTAGGCGCGAGGTTGGGTTCTGGGGAAGTGGCAACCGAATCAAGTGCTCTGATCTCACTAGGTCGAACACCGAGCGATCAATGCAAAAAAAAAGTAGTAGATATTGCTGCCTGCCGTTCACCGAGCCGCCGAGTGACACAGGATGCATGCGTCTTTTTGCGGCATGCTGCAGGAAAGGCAAAATCCGTTACCCAGCCTCAGACCACGCACCCGGGAGACCGGCTTGCTTCCATTTAGAAAGCACGAGCAGCGTCGGAATATTCGCCCGAGCCTTTTCGCGGCTTGATTCGCTCAAAGGCTAACTTGCATTAGCATGTACATTTGCCCGTCGGCACGGACGCACTGGATCCTCGGGTTCACAGTCCTGATGTGCATCTTCCCCATAACATACCATTCAACCCGCCAGTGGCGAGCATGATTCATGATCAGACCACCACTTCTCTGTCGATCTGCATATGCAGGACTGGGGCACAGGCTATGTTTGTGCTGACGCTGCCGTCTTCAGACTGCACCTACATACGTGGCATGCTTCTCGGCCGCCCCGGACTGCTTCTCTGGGGCATGGGCAGAAAAAAAAACATGCATGAAGTCCGCCAATCCATGGATACGAGTGAGCCGTAGCCGTCTCTCCGGGACGGATGGCTGAGGTGCTTTCTGTCCCCGGCGGTCCTGCTTAGCAGGCCGCAGTGGCGCCCGTAGCACCGTGCACAGGTAGCCACGAGATCTGCGATTAAGAGGACCAACCGGAAGACCATTGGGAACACCGTCAGCTGACACAAGGGTATCTTGCTGTCCGCTTTCCTATGGCTCTCTTCGCGAAGGTGATGTCCCGTCCACCTCCAGACGAGTGATTGGCTGTGCCCACGCAGCCACTACGGTATATGAGTGGCAACCAAGCAGCCGTCCGTCCAGATCTCCGCGCTACGGATGCATATCTCTGTTCCGTGGCCGCGACATGGGACGGCTCAAGGACACCAAGGCGCTTCCCGCCCGTAGATGGGATAGCTACAAGAGGTGCGTCACGGGTGTGCCGAGAGGCAATCTCCGGGCCTCGGATTCGTGGCTCAGATGATGGTGGAGCTTCCTACGGCAGCCCGGGCGCAGCTACTCTAGAAGGTCCTGCCGGCGGGAGCGCTGTTCTTCCCCACGCATGTACCATATCCGGGGACAGCAGGGCAGTCTCGAGTTGATCGGAGTAGAGTCGAGTACAGATTTCCGGATGTCCCAGAGCTGGCGGGATTTGTCGTGGCGCGGAGCAGATGTCTCTCGTTTCCGAGGCCCCCACCCCCACTCTGCCGTACACCAGCAGAATTTGGCTAGGCTGCCAGTCGCTGCCCTGCGGTGTAAGGCTTCTCTGCGACTGCTCCCAGTCGTCGAGTCCTAGACGGAATCACCACCTGCGTCGCCAGCTCTACATCAAATCTAACACGAAGCAAATAGCCGAGTCCGAGTACAAAGGTGAACTGTACATCGAAGTGTGAAACCTCGGATAGACAGCATGTGTTCCGTGTGCAGCGGTGACAGCTATGTGGCGATCAGGTGGATCTGACTGTCCACAACTGAGTACACAGCGTGCGACGAACCCAGTCGGGGAACGCGATCAAGTTGAGTCATTGCATTGGACGAGTATTCGCCTCTTTGCTCTGGAAGAGGCAGACGAACCTCGGAACAGATCGCAAAGTGATGTGTTGTGAGTACGTGAATCCTAGTGGAACACGCCGGAGACCTTGGGTTCAGGGGTTGATTCGGTGGTTGATTGTGCTGCACACCCCTCCCGCAGTGCTCGCACGTTCATATTTAGAGCACACAGACGCAAAGTCGTGAGCCGCGTCAGCTTACATACGTATTTTTATCTATGTATATATCCGGGTTTCCCCAAAAGCTTGAATTTCGGACAGATTCACCCATCCGTTTAGCTCCGATCCGCTTGTGTCCCACTACATAAGCCTAACGGTCTGGTACCGAGAGCCATGGCAGGGTTGTCGAACGGAGGGAAGCTCCGCGTTCCAGAAGGGCCATCCACCCCCGCCATCTCACATGGGCCGCAAGCAGACAGGCTGGATTGTCATGCGGGGGTGTGTCTACCAAGAGAGAGGGCAGCGTGCGGCGGCGGTTATCTTTGTCGCTTCTCGCGCGCTCCCGCGTTTGCGACCAACGACGACGACGACGCTGCTGCTGCTGCTGCTGGTGAGGAGCGAGCTGCGTGGATGCGGGTAAGTCATGGGTGTTATCCGAGAGGCTTGATCCTCTCTTGCTGACTAGCGGACGTCTTGGGCTGGGGGAGATGAGTGAGAGACGGTAGGTGCGTCGCCTACTGCGGCTGGCTGTCTGCTGCCGCGGTTGGCACTCTTCGGTCTGCTCGTGCGAATGCCCACAGGACAAGCGCTCTTCGTGCCCGGATACTCGGAGCCGGGACGCATCTACCCGTCCGATGGACGAAGACATTCACCGCCAGGACTTCTAGCCGCTTTTTTGCTATCCGCTTAGCGCATATATCGGGGGTGGGATGGTCCTTAGGGAGGTTGGGGGCAAAACATACACGGCAGTCGTCACCCCCCGAGCGCAGGAACACATCCAGTTTCCGGTATTCTCGAGCTCGCTGTCGCCACCCACCATGCTCTACTTCCTTCGGCCTCCCGGATCCGGGAGCCAAAATTCCAACCCTCGTTGGACGCGAGTTGGCGATAGTGATTCCCCGGAAACAACCCGCCGCCAGTAGCGCCAAGGAGACTTAGCCCCGGCCCGCCCCATCATCGATCCACAAGGGTTTCGTCGGGTGTACGGCTCCTGAAACAACAGCAGCCAGCAAAGCCGACAAAAAAATAAATATGCGCAGGACGGCAAGATCTTCCGGCCAGACGGAGTTCGAGGTTTTTCTTTTCTTTTCTTTTTTCTTTTTGCTTCTCTCCCTCGCCCAATGTCCATTGGGACGAGTCCTTTGTCTGTCATGATGTCACAGTGCCTTACACCCGGCCGCTCTAGAACACGCTGAGTGGGTTTCTTTTTCTCTTCTTGCCGGACCGGTTTCCGGCCAACCGCCCTTTGTCTGATAATCGGGGGGCGGACTACGGCTGGGCTGTATTTTGGCGCGGCATCACCGGGGGACGTCACGAATCACGATGTTGGCCGGGCCGAAAGGCCGGTGAGAGGCATAAATCACAACTATCATACTCCGCACATGGTGTGCGACCTTTGCGAGGGGATGCTGCCTAGACATGTCCACTCCTGGACAAGTCGTGTCCTCGTCTCGTACTCGTACACTTTCCCTGCCGGTGATGGATACCTATCCCTTTGTATGTAATACTATCTTTGGTGCGATCTTGTTTCGCAAAGACTACGCAACTAGGACAAGTCCCCGACTCTCCGGGACGGGCCTCAGAACGCCCTATGCCGGCTAATGACATGGCGAGTCGAAACCCCAGGTACATAGAGCAGATGCGTATGATGGATGTGTGTTCCATCCCCACCCCTGCCGGAAAGGTATAGACATCCGCCGGAGCCCACAAGCACGCAGCACAAGGCTAGACAGGTGTGTAGGGGGCCACCAGGTTCCGCCAGAGGCTGGATAGATACTGCGTGTTGCGCGGTCGCCAGCGGAGACGCAAGGAGAGCGGAGAAGAGTACAGAGCGGAGGTGCCTCTGGGCACAAGTACGGCATCTGCACTGCAGCACAGTGCAGTGCAGTACACGCAATTCCGAACTCCCACCGCGGTCCTGCACGACACTTTCCGCCCCAGACTGCGATGTAGATATCTATCAGTGTACGCCGGGACCAGCAGCACTTATACTCTGTGCAGAGGACCCGAACTTGCATACACAAGAGCTGCCGGGGGGGGGGGGGGAGTTGCATCGATCTTTTCTTTTTTTTCTTCTTTTTTTTCTTTCTTTTTGCTTTGGGAGCTCCTGTGCGTGCGAATGTCGACGCTGGCGTTCACAAAGAAAAGAAAAGAAAGAAGAAGCCACAGCCGATATGTAAGTTTGTGCACGACCCAGAAGGATGTCAATATGCGTACTGTGCTCTCCACGTACGTGGAGATTCTTTCTTCCCGTGTATGTATGCACCTCATGGATGACTCGCGTCTGTTGGCGCCTGGCGTGAGATTTCAGATACAGCTAGATAGATAACACATATAATATTCCTAAATGATAATCTGATACAGCTTGTCGAGCACGACAGATACATGTGTGTACCTGTTGTGGCAGGCTAGCAGCCCCCAACAAGCACAGCAGCACACTGCGCGCACTTGCCACCATCTCCATGATGCACGCATACCGGCGGGGCGGGGCGGCGACGTTGAAGGAGGAAGAAGCAAGCAAGCAAGGAAGAGCAGAGTGTGGCTCGGGGTTGCGGTTGAGGTTGATCGAAAGTCTGGGGTAAAGTGCAGAGCACCAGCGCGGAGATGGACGCGGAGAGACGGAGCAGGATTATCATCGTCGCGATATCGGCCATCCACAGTCGCAGGAGCAGAGGCGTGCTCCGGACAGCAGCAGCGCGTCGATTGGTTGCGTCCCTCGCTGGGCTGGATGGTTGGATGGCGAACTCGATCTCGCGCCTAATCAGCTGCTGCTCCGCTATGCAGACTACATGTCACATAAATAACGATATGCGATGCCATGCGATGCGATGCTATGCCATGCGATGCGATGCGATGCGATGCTCTGTACGTTGCCCACCTGCTCGTCGCGGTAGCTCGTGCTGGTGGACACAACGGCGGCGGGGGCGGTATCGTATGTTGGCCACGCGGTTGCGCAACGTGGTAGAGTAGGTAGTTATGGCCGTGTCTGTTTCGGGGGAGCTGACTTGCGGCCACTCATATCATACGCCGGAACGTAGGCTGCGGCAGGCGGCAAGCGGCAGGCGGCAGGCGGCAGACGGTAGACGGCGGCGGACGGCGGACGGCGGAAGACGGAAGACGGAAGAAGCCCAAAGCAACGCGTCGCCGGAGACAGTCGATATCTCAATCTCGACTTTCACCCGTTCTCACCCGCAGCGACCGGCCGGGCTGGGCACGTACGAACAGAATTAAGTGAGTATTTAGTTACTAGACTATTCACTCTTCGCATGCGATTGGCGAATAAACAAAAACAAAAATAAAAATACAATTCTATATATTCACTCAGTCGAAAAGAGAAAGGAGAAAAAAAAGAAAAAAAAACTCGCGCACCCGTAATCCCGCAGCGCTGTGTCGCTTGCCCAGTCGGCGTGGTGACGGTGGAGCACGGCCACGGGAGTCGACGGCTGTGTCGAGCTGAAGCCTGCAGATTACTCCCCTACCACTTGGGCGATCGTGCCCGTCATCATACGCAGGTTACTGCATGCAAGTGTCTAACTATGTATGCACCGCTCTCCTCAGGTAACCACGATACAGCAACACACGCATGCATCCCCGTAGGGCAACAGAATAGATAATCTGCAGGCGCTGTGCGAGTTACATCGACAGGTAAGGTGCTGCGGGCGGTGATGTATCAGTGCCCGCGCGCAGTGTCCCAGGCAGCCACAGACACCGGACACCGGACATCAGATCAGATCAGGCATCAGACATCAGACATCAGACATCAGCGCGAATGCCGTCGGTACATATTGGCAACACTGCGCGTGCTTGCCACGCCTGGGGTTCGAGCTGTGCTGTGCTGTACTCCGACAATGCGTTTTGGGAACTGGAGGATCCGCGTGCGATGTGACAACCCTTTCCGCCCTCCGTTCCTCCACCCTCGCCGCAACTCTCTCCCGTCAGGGAACTGGAGCCCCGTACGCAGAGCGCGCAGCATGTGCCCGGTGCTCTGCGCTCAGTCCCGTGACGGCCGAACGGGGGGTGCACAGCATACATACTCACGCATTTGCGCAGGACCTGTCGGACGGGCGAACGAACGGATGAGGCCAGCGAGCGAACTGCGGGCTGCGGGCATCTGCGGGCATCTGCGGGCATAGTGTCGGACTCTTGTGTGAGTTTTTTTTCTTCCTTTTCCCGGTCCCCATTGCGTATGTATCTATTTTCCTTTTTTTCTTTTTCCCGTTCTTTCTTCCCCCCCCTTGCTTTC
>Ga0307512_10006209_pt1 | contig 12184 bp, 12 predicted proteins | sample 14_EM_MG_FD_200267 | JGI IMG/M metagenome (GOLD analysis project Ga0307512, IMG submission 200267) | Populus trichocarpa ectomycorrhiza microbial communities from riparian zone in the Pacific Northwest, United States - 14_EM | ecosystem: Host-associated > Plants > Roots > Unclassified | place... | reverse complement strand
CATAATATTTACCTGGCGGGCCTACCGCAACAAAGGCGCCGTTGGCTTGATGACCCTCAAGGAAACCCGTCATCATTATCCTGGTAGTGAACCAGGTCAGAGAACGATGAATCCAGGCGAGCATGACGTGACTGGGACATACCGAATGATATAGATACAGATATAGAAGAACGTCATGAAGAATCCTGTGTCGTGTCAAACCAACGCCGATAAGTAGGAGGACTGAACGATCGTACCGAGGCCCTGGAAAGCGTATCCAACCAAGAGCACACCAATTGCTCGGGGCTCTTCTGGCGGGATCACTCTCAGCACATTAAACGCGATGACGCCGACGAGCATCATGGGGAAAATCAGGAAGGCCCAGGCCGGTGTGAAAGTGGTCAGATCGTGGGGTTTATTGAACCAGATCATGAGCATAGGGAGACAGACGAGGAGCGAGAACGAAACATAGACCCAGAACAAGTGGTAGATGAGTTCGGGATCGATGTGACCCGACGGTACAGCTGTGAGCCAATCATGTTAGCGTTGTCCAGCAGGCGGGGGAGAAGATTCGTGCATACCATAGTTGATCGTACCAATGAGGATGGTAGCGAAACTGAGGACGACAAGTGGGACAAAAACACCCTTTACTGGATCCTTGATTAACCGCAGGGATTGACGCGGAAAGACTTGTATATAAAAGGGACCGTCAGCGGGTGAAGATACCAAGTGGAAGTATGGAACATACAGAAGAGTTGTAGTGCCAACGTCGAAGTATTCAACAGGAACAATGCCATGTTGAGGAAGAAGAATACATGTTCGACTCGCAAGAGGAAGTTCGAACGGCTCTTGACCCCAGAAAGGGTCACATAAACGGCCCTTGGGAATGTGTTCAACGACGGGGACCTATGAGATTCGACTAGATGGTTGACCTACCCTGTGCCCATTCCGATTGGGAACTGGATGGAAGATAGCGTCAGAACATCAACGGTAACGGAATCCGTCTTCCAGACAAAACGTACTGCTTGCCAGGACCAGCCATGGATCCTCCGAGCCAGCGAGCTGACTTTGGCAGATGCCTGAGACGGCGTTGTCGTTTGTTGTTCAAGAGTCATTAAAGAAAGAGTAGAAAGAGAAAGAGAAAGAGGGGTGTGCAGGTTGGATTGGTCTAAAGGGAGTGTGGCTTTATGAAGGACTTTGTTTCAAAGAGAGAGACCTCTTGGACGAAGAGTAACAGCGCCCCATGCGGCCGGACAAGAGCCAGATGAGAACCACGCCAAGTTTACCTAGAGATGATAGAAGAGTGTTAAACGCCAACAGCCTCTTCGTTTCATTGGCCAAGAAGCAACCTCGACATGCTTCCGAGAACCCCAGTGACTTTCCAAAAAAAGAACTGCGGAATTTGTGATTCCGTTTCGTCGGCGTTGACTTGGCGATCGTTACCCAATCATTGCCTTCACCCCCCGTTGTGGCGACCTCATCTTTGTTCGAACGAAATCATTGCGCCGAGGTACCGAACGGACGATACAGCTTACAGCCCAGTCCACAAAAGAAAACAAAAGGAAGAAAAGAGAAGGTCATACAGTCTAAAGGGACCGACCAAATGGACACTGTTGCGGTGGAGCCGCGTTTTCTCACGCTTACTTCTGGAACCCGAAACACTCCAAACAAACGCTTTCAATCCACCTATGGGCTTTCCTCTCCCCCGGGTGACCCTGCCACGAGGACTGCACGGCCAAGACTCCGTCGAACTCATTGCCCACTACACGTTTTCTGTCCCTGATCAAGCGATTAAATCACAGCATGCGCGGCGTGCCATGACATTCAGATGACGAACACGCGCTGATAACGCCACCCTCTCCCGGCCCATCACGATGCTGTGTAACTGCGGAACTGGAAACACGGAGGAGCAAATAAAGAAAAAAAGATAGAAGAATGACGTACGTATCTCCAACGGGACCGTGGTGATTTTGTTTCATTAGACTTGCGCGATCAACGCTCAGATGGACTTTCACGTCTAGAAAATCCTGATCTTCCAGCTTAGGTATCGCCTCCATACCTAGAATCAACAGAGGACCTTTCTTTTTGAAACCCGAGCACATCCTGGCTGAAAGCTGTACTCTGGGCGGAGGGGCCATCTCCAACGATAAGTCCGATCCTCGAGGATGTCGTTGACGCACACTCCTAAATGAATCAAGCCAAGAAAGCCTTGTCTTTTTGCTTCCATTCCTCCCAAGCCTAGGCGCATCTAAACTTTGTATCTGGATGAAAAGTAATCGCGCAGGAGGCTGTTCTCTTCGTCAATGGGGGACGACGCAGTCGCACTCGGCTCGCCCCGAAGTTGGAAGATACCTTCCAGTCCTCAAGTCACAATCCATGCGCTGGAACGTAGCCCCTGGACGGTATGAACGCTTATCGTGGCTCCTAACAGAGACACGCTGGCCAAGACCCTAATATTGCACAGATCGAGTCGATCAGGAAGGGAAGCTGTTGCAACGGGAAACAACGGGCTTAACTCCTCTAGCCCACAGTCGGGCCAAGGGGTCCTGTGCCTCGAATGCCGTAAGCCATAGAGAACGGCGCTTTCCCCTATCCTCGTTGCGATTCGAAGCAATCAGCCAGTACTGTGTATCGAAACGTGCCGTTTAGCCAAAGCCGAGGCTACACCACGGCGATGCCAAGTGGGAATGGATTACGTTGCAAAGCTCTGCACTCGGCCATCTTCACATTCGCCTTTCACTCATTATTCCCCTCTTTCCACCTACCTCTGAGAGTGCCTAACACGTTGTGCCGCTACGCATGGTCGGCCACAACTTAGGTCGCCGGTGGGTCGACCATGCCCCACCTCGACGCTTGTTGCTAGTAACAGCCCGTCTCACCGCTCTCGGCCAACCTAAACGTAAGCTGCGGGTCCAGGCTCATGAACTACGGGGTTGGTTTGAAGGAATTCACCACCCCGAAGCACGTACATACCCCCATAGACGTCATTTTCATGCCCTGGCCAAGAAGAGCTCCTGGAGATGTAAGCAGCCAAGTCCGAAACCACTGACAACAGTCACCGCGTGGTACGCGGTGTTCTCTGTGCTACAAGCTGCGTGATGGACGGATCTTACTCCAGAAAAAAAAACAGAGGTCGATAGAAGCGTATTCTTTCTGCAGTGGGGGGTGTAGGGACTAATACGGGAGTTGTGCGCGGACGGTCACTGTCCGGGTTGGATACGTCAAAGCAAACTGGGTGGCACCGTTTGGAGGCCTAGACCAGGAGATATGAGGAGTGTAGACTATCAGCATCAAGGTGTGTGGAGCGCCCTGACAATATATGGGAACAATAAAATAAGGGTGTTTGCAGAGATTAGAAATAGAATCTGTACTGACTTTTCGCTCACTGCAAGACTGACCACACGGATACCTGGAACGTGAGGTTCTACCGGAAAAGGAATATCCCAGTTGGCCTCAGCAACCCTGTCTGCATGGTTATAGCCAGACGAGTAAGCAGGAGCGCATTAATGAATAAACGAACACCCTCAACATGACAGAATGAAAAGATCACACACACCCAAACATTGTGGGCAGATCGCCTCCGGGATTCCAGAGGCAGCGCAAGGTCGTGGAAGGAAAGGGCGCTTCGTGACTACCTCAGCGTTACCACGAGGCAAAGCACTATCGCTGAAAGGCACGGGTTCGCCGGCCCGGGCCTTACCCATATTACATCGGGTCGAGTTTAAGTCAACCGCCAGACAGAACTGGGGATTACTGGATTGGCAACGGAAGAGGGGGAGTTCCTATCCCGCGTTGCCGCTTCCAATCTGGCAGCCGTCCTCCCCCTGCATTCTCTCTTTCCGAACTGTTTGAACGAGCTGCAACGGAACGAGATCCTGCAATCTACAAGAGGCATCGCAGGGCCGGGAATCGAATGTCTCGACAATGAAATCGTAGGCCGAACTTCAGCCTCGAGTTCAGAGGGGGGGAGGACACCTCTGAATTACTCTGGGGAGTTCACCGGTATCTCGTACATTCTCCGTGGAAGCATATGATCTGAACACCGGCGTGTTTCGTGAATTGCTGCAGAACTCCGATGATGCTTCCTACACTGCCGTTGAGATTTGATTTGAAACCAAAAGATACGTCGATAGAGAAAGATCAAGCGAGGATCAACGTTCAAGAACGACGGCACCCCTTTCTGGGCTTCGGTTCGGCTTCGGTCATCCTGTGGCCCCTCCGACTGCCGGAAAAACGACGATATTAAGTTAACCTCGAAACTACACCCCTAAATAGTGTAAAGATCAACGTTACAGACTTCCTACTCTTGGCTCCGTCCAGGCCGAAACGGAAAACTTCTCCCAGGGGCAATCCGGATGTCCGTGAGATCGGCGGGAGGTGTGTGCGATGATACGGAGTAGATGCGATGCGATTTATTTTTGTGCGTTTTGAACGGCATACGTCATAAGACCAGTGCGTAAGAGCGTTTCCTCCGGGTGTCATATAGAGCGCCCTACGTTTCTGAACATCTTGGATCTAGTTCTTTCGACGGTATGAGCTGCCTGTGGATATATGTAAGAGACCTGCGAAGTTCTGGAGTACGGTAATGGCAGACCCTCTGTTAACCGCGCCTTTCCCCCAGTTGGTTGGCACAAGACACTTGAACACGCGCCACACAAAACGACTGTCTGAGCATGCGAGAAGACGGTTGTAATCGCGAAACAACCTAGATGAGCCAGCCGTCGTGAACACCCAGCGAGCCCAAAGGATGATATGATAGGACATACCTGGGCATTTGACGTCCATAAAGTAAGAGTTTGGAGACTGCACAAGTCGCTTGAGCTTGTGCCTCTGTTCTTCGGATTTTTGGGAGGGGTTGAGAAGATCGACGGCGAGAGGCTATCATCAGATTGTCAGCACACCGTTGGCGTAGCCGAGACGGTGGACGATGTTTACCATGTCTGTGAGGAAGGATAGTATGCAGGAGGCGAAGGAACACGTAGATGAGTGGTAATAAGGTTTCTGAGTTTGAATTGTAACTAGATAGTTGAGCGTTGAACGTTGAACATTGATGCACGATCGATCATATGGCTTGGTTACCAGATTGGTCACGAATCCACTGAGGAGGCACCCTGTAGATATCTTGGATTCGCTTATATCAAGGCTCCAGGGTGTTGCATTGACCACAGCGTTGGGGGCAGCTGCTCGGCGAGAGATCCGCCGGGCAGACTGGTAAACGAACGTCCTACTCGGAACACCTCGAATCTACGCGTGCTGTCCGATAACCTCGTGAGATATCAGCGAGGCGTCCCAGGCTCCACGTGTATGGTGTCTCACTGGATTGTGTCTCGAGGATTGAGCGGTCCTAGCAGAAACCTATCAAATTCTTCTTCGAGTCCCTCAGTCGCTGAAACTCACTCAAAAGTAGCCGAACCGGCGCTTATAACACCCTCTCAGACGTGTCAATTGCCTGCCTGGCAACACTGTGCCACAATTCCGACCGACCCGGCGGGTTGGTTGATGACAAAAAAATAGAGCCAATGACAGCGGCCCCCCAGGACTCCTGGTGACACTGAACAGGCCTACTAGGCGGTGTAACCGACCGGACAAGAAAATGGTGACATGAAGACAAGTCGAGCCCAGCGGTGGACCCCCTGACAGATGAATCGGTGACCGGTGACCGGTGACCGATGGCACTTGACCGAAAATCCAGCGGGCGGACCCCCTGATGACAATGACCATCCGGGTTGGTCGGAATGGTGCAGTAAACCATGCACATGCCGTTTTGGAAAATTGGCAGCCAACTGCCCCCCAACCCTACATAGATCCAGTTTCAGATGTTCATGAGGATTCATTCCAAGAGAACGTGGACGGGAAGTTGAAAGGCACAACGTCGATCGGCGGTGACCTCCATTCGCCATTAGTTTGTTTGATCATGTCCGATCGCGTTTTTCGCCACATGCGGTTTGCTGTATCACGCAGAACAAGTAGCAGGCTGAGACTCCTGGCGGTACAAAATCGGATTATACTAATTTAAGCTAGTAAATGTCAACATAAGTGCGTAACTACGAATCACCGCAAATCGTTCTTTGTCCCTGTCTGACGGGCCCAGCGGTTCCGCGTTCTACCTGACTGTCCAGGGTCCGCCTGTTTTCAAAATAAAACAAAAACAAAAGAACAACAGAAGCCAGGACTTGGAAATTTTTTCATGTCCGAGAGCGTTCACCCCACCCAGGACCACCTCCCCTCCCACCACCTCTCTTCGGCCAACCAGAATCCCTTTGTCGATCTCCCCTGTCCCTATCCCTGTCCCTATCCCTGTCTCTATCCCTATCCCTATCCCTTCCTCTATCCCTATCTCGTCCACCGCTTCTTCCTCTCCAACCACCCGATTCGGGTCTCCCTCGCCCTCCTCGTGGCGGTGGTCCATACCCACGTTCATACCGATCCCTTTCGTAACCCGGTCCATCAAATTGATCATGATTCTCGTAAGGGCCTCCAGGACCTCCGGGGTAAGGTGGCCGGTGAGGAGGTGGTGGCCCAGGTGGGTGGTATGGAGATTGTTGATGCGGGTGTAATGGCGGTGACGAAGGTCCTGGTCCAGGCGGTTGATTTTGGCCAATGTTCGGTGGGAACGGTAGGTACGCCCCCGGAGGCCCAGGAGGTGGAGGTCCGCTCATCCAAAGCGGTGGCGAACCATGTCCATTGGAAGGCGGAGGGATAGGTGGAGGCGATTGTTGAGGTATTGGTGGTGGGATCGATCCTGGTCCGACTGGCGTGAGGGACTGAAGCATCCGTTGGATCTGGTCCGGTGTCAACGAGGCAACTTCCGCTGCTAGCACCGCTGGGTTAACCGGTGATCCAGACACAGGTGAAAGAGCGATCGGAGGTACACCGGGAATCGAAGGAGGTGAAATCGAAGGAGGCGGAGGAGGGACGCCAAAGCTTGTGCTAGTGGTCGTTTGTTGAAGCTGAGAGATGATGGAAGCCAATCCAGGAGTACCAGTTGGCAGTGTCGGAAGCAGAGGAGGTGGAGTGGGTGTTGGAGGCGCCACCAGCTTGCCTTTGTTTAAGATCCAAACTCCGATGAGATAGTCCTCGATCCGGGTTTTTGGGAGACGAAGTGAATCGAGAAGTTCCACATAACCAGGAAGCGGTTCAGATGACAGCAGCGGAATGATATACAATTCACGCCCAGGATGGTGTTCCTTTGGTTTTGTACCCCAAGGAAACACGAGTCCGTGTCGACTGACGAGGGAAAATCAAATCAGCAAACAAGTCCCTGGTCTAACGCATTCCTCCCTCATCACCGCGAGGGAGAAACCGAGATATCGACTCACTTTTTTCCCAGCAGATAATCGATCAGAAGCTTGAACGGTTCGCCCTGCTGTTCGCTCGGCGGAGAAAACGCAACAGCGATAAGTTCCTTTGAAGAGTTCATCCGCATCTGCAGAAGGAACTGCGCCGATTTATCTATCGGCACCCGTCCATCAACCCGAAGTTGCGTCGATGGTAACAGGGTCCTCCATAATGGCGAATCGTGTTCCAGGGGTCTACCACCCATTTGGCGCGCGAGGACAGGTATTTCTGTCGGGGTGGTGGACTCGAGAGGCATATTGAGCTGTATTGATCAAACGTGGAACCCCACATCAGTAAACGTGTGCCTACGAGGAATGCAAGCGCAGATAAAACCATGTTTATCACTCACCGATCCAAGCCAAACTTGTGGTAGCTCGCCAAACGACGGCTCTTTCGCCAGTGCATCCGGAGGGGGATTAGCGCTGGCAGAACGACCATCCACATCCGGATCGGCTTCCAAGAACATGTCAAAATCTTTATCATCAGCCGCCGCTCCTCCAAGGATGTCATCGTCCACAAACGGGTCCTTCAGTTCTAGCTCCTTGCCCATATCAGGCGGCGGTTCCATGGGCTCTTCGCTTTCATCGGGGCCTCCGATCGCCTCTTCATTATTGTCTGGCTTCTTTGGAGATAGTCCAGGTGCAGACCAGACGGAGTTGAGATCGAAAGAGGGGCGAATGGTCAGATCAGGCTGTGATGTGTTGACAGCGAATGGCGAAATCCCGGTGGGTCTAGCAGACTGGGAGACAACGGGGGATTGAGGTACCCCGATGGTCGAAGACTCTGGCCCGTCCTCTGCATTAGCGCCAACGCCAGCAGGCGCAGGGGACGCGTCGACGACCATGACGGAGTCGTGCCCATCGTCATCAATATTAATCAAATCTGCCAGATTCAACTCTCCTTCAACCTGACCACTCGTCGGCGTGAGCGATTCCGATTGAGCTTGCGCGAACAACGGCGGCCTATCGGTCGCCAAAGGGGATATGGGACTCTGCTGAAGGTGGAGTGGTACGGGAGGAGGACCACCCCACGTAACAGACGATGCGTGGTCTGGGACGACGGGCGACTCCGGGGGAACAGAACCCGAAACAGACGTCAGAGTTCCCGACCTCATCCTCATCCTCGCAGTCCTCTCCCTCTCTCGCCTTTCCTCTTCTTCAATTTCCAGATCAACATCACGGGAAACTGGCCGCCCGTCAATGTCCTCGATATCCTGCAAACCCTTATGGGTGACCTTCGTTCGGGGTGCGATGACCTTTTGTAAGATAGAATGCTCCAGAGACTCTTGTTCGGCTTGTTTGATCGATTCCCTTTCTGCCTCGCTAGCGAGGTCTGTAGACGACATATGGGCGAGGGCGACCGGTGGTATGGCGGATGTCACGATACGCTTATGCAGCGCAGCCCTATCAGGTTTCTTGAGATTGAAATCTAGCGTTCTGAATCTTTCCCTGTAATCACAACAGATCATTAACGATGACGCCAAGAGTTGGGCCTCGAGCGCTTACTTGTATTTTCCGGCAGCGGACGGAATTCCAGCCTTGTCGTGCTCAGAATGAGCTTCAAACACGGCTGCTTCGACCTGTGCCGCATATGCCTTGGCTTTTTCCTCCAACTGAGCCTTCTCTTCGTCAGTCAGCTCTGCGGTGGTTTTCGTAAACCCTTCATCAGAAACCAAGCGCTTTACTTTTGGGTTCGAACCATTAGCATCGTCGTCGTCGATCTTGACCGAGTCCTCAGGAGGGAGATACGGGAAGGTAAGGAATATGTTGGAAAATATCTCTTGCAGCTTCCTCAAACAATACATCCTCGTCGGGTCGTCGTTCGGTCCTCCAGATGGCTTGCTCTTCTTTGCCGGCGGCCCCCCTTCAGCAACGGACTGCTTCCGTTTTAGCCTCGACTGGCCTGGCCCAGGCGATTCCGTACTGCGTCCTCTTGTAGGACGCGGTCCTCGCGACAACCTTGATCGTTTGGCTTTCGGCTGACCGTCTTCCTCTTCGTCGTCGGAAACGTCCTCGTCTTCGTCCGATGATTCCATCCTTCTGATCCGTCGCTGCTCAAGATGCGAATCACACTTATGTCAGTACTGACGATCAGAGGGAGATAAACTCACTATGGAACATACCTTGGCTGCAGTCCTCTTTGCATCATCTTTTCCATTTGCCATGTACTCATCACTGCTCGGGTCTTCGTCTTCTGATTCCGACTCTGGTGGCAGGGGAGCTTGCACGGGTTCGAGTTCGGGCTCGGGCTCGAAAGTCCTCGTGGACTTGAGCTCTTCTGCTCGCGCCGCGAGAGTTGCCTCGTCTACCTCCTCGAGGGCTTCAGGACCCTCCCAATCTCCTGATAAGTAGGTAGAACGGGTCAGTATGTTGCCGAGAGGGCTGAATTATGAGGTAAAGAAGTCGAATGTCTGTATGCCTCTGTCTGTCCTCCCTGGCACTTCGACCTCCTGCCTCGACTTGCTCTTCGCTTTTCGACTACAGCAAAAAAGACCTTCCGAAGGCTCCAAACGAAGAGGACATAAACAAAAGGCGGCTCGGGGCAAAGGTACTATGCACGAACGGTCTACCACACGAAGCATGAAGGACAGGGTTTACTCGGCTCTGGTACACGCACAAGGGACACAGAGAGACACGACAGAGGATATGACATTTTCGACGTTCATGTTCGAGGAAGGAGAGACGCGGGACGACTACGCAAGTACAGATGAAAAAGGATAGACACTCACTGGCTGTCCGTAACCCTATGTCAAGCGAACATGGCCCGCAGATATAGACCTCTGCAGTCGACAGAAATTGGTGAGACGAGTGATGCCGTTGGGCACTGTAGGAGAGAGATAACTGACCGATATCCTCTGCGTCTTCCGGCTCGAGACCGAGGCAACTGAAATGATACCTGGTGTGGACGGAGGGGTGTCAATCGAGACATCAACTTGTCAGCAACGAGCCGCTCACCACTCTCGACAAGCGCCGCAGCATATCATAGGGGTACCATAGTCTTTCTCGCGACAGATACAGTAGACCTGCTCCTTCTTCCCCTTCCCCTTGGCCTTCTTCTTTACCGTACCAACACCGTTCTTTTTCGCCGAAACACCTCCCCGCGGTTTGGTGTTCGTCGCTGCGATAATCTGGTTTGCGGAAGCGGCAGCGGTGGTTCCTCGTGTCGACCTCGTAGGCCGGCTCGTCGCGATGGAACTCGTATTTTCAGACATGCGTGAAAGAAGTGACAAACACGGATCGTGAGCGAAAAGGAAAATATCCGGGCGGATGAGTAAACAACTGCCTGGCGTGAGTGGACCGCGAAACTTGGAAGATTGAAAGAGAAGATCTCGCGTGAAGAGAGGCGTAAAGAAAACTCTGAGTCTCTTCGCACGTCGCCGCGATCCTCTCCTCGTCGTCAGCGGGGAAAAAGAAACTTGACGAAGAGATTTTTCAATGGACGATTGTGTACGTGCGTGTGTCACGGTGTGTGACGGATGATGGTGTCAGCCTTCCGTATTCGGAAGTTTATTTCAAACTCCGCCGAGTGAGCCACCCCGCTCCCGACCTCACAGCACGTGAGGCAGACGCGCTGGCCGGAACCATGGAAGCGACGCTTCCACCATCTAAATCACTACCGCCTCGACCGTGAAACGTCCTACAATTCGGATCTGTACCCGGGATGCGTGCAAGGGCGTTTATGGTACCCCATCTCTGGAATAGCACAACCGCCCTAACCGTCGCCACCAGACAGAATTGCGTGGGTGCCACACTGGCAGAGACAACAGATGGTGCCTCGACTCAAAATAGCTGCTTGTATACGACGAGCACACTTCTGTACAGCGCCCGGGATTTTCCTTTCCGCTAGCACTGTGCGCTAACGACTAAGTGGGGCCGGCTCGTTTTGAGATTCACTGTGGTTCGACGGAACACGAAAAAATTGACCAAGTTCAAGATGCAAAGATAAGATTACAGTCTGGGGCCGGACACAATGCTACATCCTCTTCCTCCTCCTAGCCTCATTTTTGGGCTAATTTATCTACTCCTACCAGCGCGCCAGATATTGCTCCCAATCCCGCTCGGCAACGTTGGTGTAATCGAGCTGCAAAGGATGACCTCCACTGCGACGAGAGTGTACAGGTCGACTAGGTTCCGCTACCTGATCGTTGATTCTTTGTCGCCTTGGCAGTTCGGGGATCCCGGATGTTGATCCGGTCATCGAGCGTTAGAACGTACAGGGTGTGCTAAATGAATGGCCTGCTGAAGATCCTCGTTCCTAGGGACGGAAAACCTCCATAGTAGCCTTCCGTGGAGACGCAAATGTGGGCATTGAAGTGGAACATGTCGCAATCGAGAAAGATGTCTCTCCCTCGAAGGGTGAAGTAAATCTAACTGTGCTCGCGAGGATCTTGATCCACTGTAATGTTTTCTGTTGCAGAGTCGCAATACACTAGTCAATCTTGGGGCTGGACGATTGCATCTCCAGCAACGAAGCCGAAATCTACGATGGGGGATGACTTGTACGCCAACCTGATCGGGGGGTTACTAACCTCGGACGAATCGGCGGTGTAGATCTCAGAGAGTGAGGGTAACACAGATGGAGATATCCATGGGAAGCGGGTTACCGTCTCGGGTGATTATTTGTTGTAGTTTGAACGCGGCCGGTGGAGATGCAGCGTATAGCCACCATTTCTTGATCATATCGGCATACATGGGGATTTCATCGCCGAGGGCCTCGAGGATTACCAGCCTTGCCTCGTAGCCTCCAGGGAAAACAACGGGGGTATGGTTATTGCGCTTTTCACAAAGGTTGGCCCGGTGCTTTTTCAGGGCCAATTCCTATTTATTTATTTATAATTCCGAACTTGAGCTCTCGACGTTCAGAACCA
>Ga0307512_10006207_pt1 | contig 12190 bp, 13 predicted proteins | sample 14_EM_MG_FD_200267 | JGI IMG/M metagenome (GOLD analysis project Ga0307512, IMG submission 200267) | Populus trichocarpa ectomycorrhiza microbial communities from riparian zone in the Pacific Northwest, United States - 14_EM | ecosystem: Host-associated > Plants > Roots > Unclassified | place... | reverse complement strand
AAACCTAAAAATTTACATTAATCCAATGACACGGTTAAAAGATTAAATTAAGTTGACTCAGATCAATCTAAAACATAATCGTTTTAATATATTTTTTAAATAACTCAAACCACCTGATTTTAAAATCTCTTAAAAGTCAAATTAGACTTTGATCTAAGTAGCAGGCTAACTTGTTAGGTCAATAAGAACATACTAAATCAACCTTCATTGCCTAGTTTAATTTAAAACGACATTCAAACTACTATTTAGAGTTAAAAGAGAACAAGCATTGGGAATATATATATTTTTCTATATTTTTTATTTTAAAAATAAAAAAATTCACTTCAAAACTATTATATTATATCTTTTAACTTTTTTTTTTTTAACCAAACACATTTTTCTTTCCTCTATTATTATCTCCAACACAACCTCAAGAAACAGCCTACCTATGTCTGTCCATACATTAGTTCAAAAGGTGAATAGCATTTATACATATATCTTACAAGCGAGCTACATTCTCAAATTTGTTGGTATTAGCTAGGGTGTTGTTGTATGCGCATGAAATTTGTGGCTACTCTACATGTCTCGTGAACCAACAGGGACCCAACTATTCATAATGGTATTTTAAAGCCAGCAAAGGAACAAATCGATAAATGTAAGAAAACAAGGGGGAGGTGGATGAAGGGTAGAGCTAGAGTCTTACCTTATCTGCCTGTATATTTACCTCCTTTTGAGCTGTTAAATGGTAGGAAATACACCCTCATTCACTGCTGCTAGTTTGCAGTTGAATGGTTTTTGCATGAATGACATAAAGATTCTTGGTGGGTAAGACGGTATATTATCCATTCATATCTCAAACAGCAATAATAGAACATGGGACACGGCACGTCAGGAATAGAGAACAAGTGTCAAGATTGGCTCAACTTATAAAGAGGAGACTCTGCCAACTCTTATTCTTCTCTAAATCAGTGATCGTAGAGAGAGAAGAAGAATACTCATAATGCCTTGGTTTTTCATAATATTCCTTCTCGGTTTCACATTTAATAACCCCTCAGAAGCCAGCCATGGAAAGAAACTTCCATCTGCAGTTGTCGTTGGCACTGTCTACTGTGACACATGTTTCCAAGAATATTTCTCAAGGAACAGTCACTTCATTTCAGGTTCTTTTCGACAACTTCCTTAATTATTGGATTAACATTAATTTTTACGGGTTATGTTTTGCAGTGTGATATAGAAAAATGATTCTGGGGGCTATTGTATGCAGGTGCACATGTTGCTGTAGAATGCAAAGATGAGAAATCAAGACCAAGTTTCAGAGAAGAAGCGAAAACAGACGAGCATGGAGAATTCAAGGTTCATTTGCCTTTCTCAGTGAGCAAACACGTAAAGAAAATTAAGAGATGTTCAGTGGAGTTACTAAGTAGCAGCGAGCCTTATTGTGCTGTGGCATCCACAGCAACTTCATCATCACTTCGTCTCAAGTCAAGAAAGGAAGGAACACATATATTTTCAGCTGGTTTTTTCACCTTCAAGCCTGAAAAAGAACCGTTCTTATGTAATCAAAAACCAAGTATAGAAAATCCCAGGGAATTCAGTTCCAAAGAAGCCTCTCTACCTTCTTTTGATAACCCAACATTTCCACCTCCACTTCAAGACCCGAAAACACCTGTTCTCCCTCCTCTTCCTCCGCTTCCAATATTGCCACCATTACCGCAACTCCCTCCTCTCCCACCTCTTCCAGGGCTACCTTTTCTTCCACCAATTCCAGCAAATACAGAAAATACCAAAACTACAGAATCTCTTAAGAGCACAACATTACCAGATGAGAAAGCGGTGCACCATCCTAATCAGTTTGGCTTTCCAACACCACCACTTTTTCCACCAAACCCTTTTCAGCCACCTCCAATACTTCCTCCAATAATTCAGCCACCTCCACTATTTCCACCCATACTTCCTCCTAACCCACTTCAGCCTCCTCCAGTACCATCCCTTCCGTTGCCACCAGTACCATCCCTTCCGTTGCCACCAGTACCATCCCTTCCGTTGCCACCAGTACCTGGCCTAACTCCATCACCACCGCCTCCCTTCTCACTTATTCCTCCTCTCCCTCTTCTCCCTCCTCTCATCCCTGGAATCCCCCCAGCTTCTTCATCTTCACAGAAAACATCTCCTTGACTGAACAGTGAAAACTATCTAGCTATCACTGCATAGCTTCCAAAAACAACTATCTATGGCTTTTAAACCCAGAATTTACCCTTTCTTTATTATTTTCTTTCTAGTGGAGTTCTGCTTGTTTAGTATCTAGTAGTGTATTTATGTATTTTTGTCAATAAAAGATCACAGATATTATTGCACTAGAATCTAATAAGCTTTCAGTCATCAGCCAGGTTTTACAAATGTATACTTCCGTGACATATATAATTAGAAATGTTTGAGACATGAGCTACTTTGGTTAAATCATTTAAAGAATGTAAAGTTGTAATCCTTGAACAGTGGCATACCTCCACTTAACCTATTGCCATGAAATGATTCAAGCTTTTAGCCAATTTAGGATGTGTCGTAAGATGAATTTAACATGTTATTGGGACATCTTCTGTTTCCTTCAAGACAGAATAAAGCGCACTCATCTTTAACTTGTTTTTAGCATTGAATGCTCCAAGCAGAGAACAAATTAATCATAGGTGTTGAAGGAGAAAAATTTCATCCTTATAACCTGGATAATGTAGCAGGACCTAAAACATAATGTTTCAGGATAACAACACTAGAGATGTTTAACAGCTAACTCAAATGGCCTATTGGCTGTGAAACCAAGTCAAAGGTTAAGCTAGTTTTACACAAGTCCATACACTCTGAATTCTCTCCTCTGCCACATATTTGGTCTATCTCTTAGCCAAAGCCCAAAGGCATAGTTTCTCCGGAATTTCTTTCAGCCCTATCCCATGAGATTTGTTTTATTTTTTCCTGAAAGAGTTCTCAAGAGGAAAACATTAAAAGAAATAAAATCTGCAAAAAAAATGAATCACAAACTCCTTTTTTTTCATTTTATGAAATTCAGCCGAGTTTTTTTATGGGAGAGTACAAAGTTTTATCCAACAAAGAAAATGGAGTCCCTTGTGATCGCATGGTAAGAGACTCCATTTTCTCTCTTGGAAAAGACAATGAGCTTAATTTGTTGATCTTGGGAACTCTAAAAATTGCTAAAATAATGAGCTTTATAGTGATAAAACTGAATCTTTCACTCCTTTCTCTGTTTTTTTTTTTTAATTTATACTGAAAATCAGTACTAGTGGTCCGCTTGGAAGGCTCTAACCGAGCTATAGAAAGATGAAAGTTCAAGATGCCAATTCAACCAGTTTTTTTATTCGTTGATCCAAGGCTTAAAATATATTTATTCAAGTTAAGTGCCTTAAGTCAATGTTTAATTTCATACATAGAACTTGTGGTCTTTTGACTTTGAGCCCCTATATAAACTTGACTAAATCATACATGTTGTATATGATCAACGGCTCAAGAAGCTGCAAAGGAAGTCCCGCACACAAACAGCACCTCTTTCAACACAGACTCTAGTCTGCTAATGACAAACCAACTCTTGCTGAAAGAGATTGAAAAAGGGTCAAGTTTTGTGTCATCTCCTTTGTCATTCCATTTGACTTCGAGCCTTGTCGTTGCAGGATCAACAGGCAAGACTTTAGAGCAGCTTCTTTCTTTTCTGGGGACACAGTATTTGGGAACTCAATCAGTTGGCATCATTTATTGCCAGGATTACGCTGCCTGCCGAGGAAGGTAATTAGCAAAGTAGCTAGGCGCTGTTGTTTTTTACATTCGAAAGTACTCTATCTTCATAGGTATTTAGCTAACGCTAATTAATTTGCAGAAAAAACTGGAAAGAAACGTGCCAGAACATCAGATCCAACATTGTTGTTCATTAGTGGTGTTAGGGTCGATCAATGTTACAGCTTGAATCCTTCTTTTGAAGGGATTGTAAGAGAGGTCTACAATGCTGAAGCTGAAGTTGACTTTCTAAAAAAGGTGCCTTTTCTTTTTCTTTCTTTTTTTATGTAAACCATATATGGCAAAAAATGAGCCTAAAATGCTTGGTCTAACAATAAATATATGTTATGTTTGTCCCTCAAGCCTGATGAAGCAAGAGAAGGAGGTGAGTTTGTGGGCTGAAAGAAAGACGAGAGGATTGATCCTTTGAAGCTTACAAAGTGCTTAAACTGCCCTACCAAACTGGTCTAGACACCTGGCACTTTTCTATGTATTTCTTTCTTCCAGATAAGAAAGATGGCTTGTCAAATCTGGTCAAAATGATTAATTCTAAACCTGGATTCTTTAATCAGCAATTCAATCTGTGGAAAGTAGAACTTTCATGTTCATGATAAGGGAAGAAGCTGCTAGAACTGTGTTCTTCACTGGAGCTGTGCTTAACCCACTATCCATGTCTTGAAACATAATCTGATGGTCACGGTTTTTCATTTGACAATTAAGAAATAAAATTTCTGTAGTTTGCTCGTATGATGCTGCCAATGTCTACTTGATTTCACCTTCTTACATATTGTAATATGCCAAAACAGTGGTTAAAGTGGTTATCAATAAGAGTTCTCCACTAAAACTTGTGACCTATCACATTTACTGATGTAAAAAGTGCTGTTTCATCATCTAAGTCATATATGTTTCTCTTCAGGGTTAAAAATTCAACTTGCCAACGCAAAAACTTTTCCTGCCTCTTTATCCCCCTTCTTTGGCTATCAACTAGGTAAGGCAGTTGTACAAGCACAAATACTCTGCTTCCCCTTCCCTGTCATGCCTTGGTTGGTCATTCATAAGTCGAAATCGTAGTTTCTGTAAAATTTCTTTCAGCTCTGCGGATTGGTTTTATTTTTACTCTTGGAATACTTTATGCAATCATCCAAAACTACATACGTATGTAGTAGTCTCAAGAAGTTAATACTGGGACCTCTAGTTTTTGGCACAGGACATTCTTCGTCTGCCATACTTGCATGTGCAGGTTTGTTTTCGAGGTTAGATTTGATTGAAAGAATGGTAATCGACTCAATCATGCCTCAGTACGGAACTGATTGATTGACCTCTCAAATATTAGTTTCTCAGTCTTGGCCAGTCTGCACAGTGAAGATGTGATAGGAAATGCAGTTTTCTCGGTTGCTGTTATCCTTAGGCCAACTTCCACGCACCGAGACTAAGTCCATCTCTCCAGATTGATTATAGCAGGCCACCTTCTTGAGCTTCCAAGTTCAAATCCAAATACCTGTTCTCTTTCCTATTTAGTTTTGTTATCTTAGGGTTTTTCGGTTCTCTGTATGTATATAAGAGCATCCATATTCTGCTTCTTCCTGCAGCGGTACCCTGTATAACAAACTTCACCAAGTTAAACATAAGAAACATAATTAAGGAGCTGTAATGGGATCTCCAGGGAAAAACACCAGTACCAGTATCAACACAGACTTCAGTCTGCTACTGACAAACATAGTCCTGCTAGAACAGATTGAAAAAGGTTCCAACTTTGTGTCCTCAACATTGTCACTCCATGTGATGTTGAGCCTTCTTGCTGTTCTATCAGCAAGGAAGACTCTAGAGCAGCTTCTTTCTTTTCTCGGATCAGAAAGTGTCGAGGAAGTCAATCAGTTTTCATCACAGATTACAACCTCACTGGGAAGGTAAAGATTTTATGTAGCAGCTAACCTGTATCTTTAACTTTCAATATTGAAATGAAAGTACTTTATTAACTAGCCAACGTTTTTTTGTATTTCCAGAGAAAACTAGAAACAAACGTGCCAGATCAACCGGTTCAATCTTGTCCTTTGCTAATAGAGTTTGGATTGATCAAATTAAGTTTGAAATGAATTGTTTATGTGGCAATAACGTGCGACTACACAACTAGCTAACAATACGTGATGACTTATGAAACAAGGTAGTCCATAGACACCACATTGATGACTTCTAAGATGAGTGATTTAGACAGCATTAGGTGATGTCGTTCTAACATTTTAAAGGGTTGTGGCATGAACATTGATTAGTGAGCTAACTTTTTCTTTTTTTAGTTTGGCATTTAACCCAAGAATCTCCATTCAATTGGGCTTTTAGCCTAACAAGTCGCTTGGTTACCCAGATGGGCAACTATTCAGTGGACTAGACCCTAAATAGTTGATTGGTCAAGTGGTTTTGACCGAACAAATGTTGTTAGGCCTCGGCTATCGGATCATGGCCCAAACAGCCTTGGTCAAATAGAGTTGTTCGGCCTTAGCAATTGGCTGCCCAACAGTTGTTTGATCTGACTAGATGATAGGATAGCAACTCTGATGCCTCATTCTCTTACTTCTTTTTGCCACAACAGTTGCCCTCTCTAGTCTTTGAAACTACATGTAATTTTAAACATTTAATTTTTCCTCATCAAGCTTGAAGAGCACTAGTAATTTTAGTTCTCAAGTTGCTTTTTTTTAAGAGGTTGCCTAAGGTGTGTCCAAACAAAGAGTATGATACGATGAGGTTGCTCATGCTCAAATGAAAAATCAGGCGGATCGGAGATGTTAGAGAAAACATGGAGAATATTCACAGAGACTTTATGGTTACTCAAAAAGTTTATAAGCTTGGAGGTGCAATGGCAACTGCTAATTTTGATATTAGAGTTAATGGAGACTGTACCCAAGTAGAGAAACCTATTAGAACACTTTATGCTCGGGCAAAAGACATGTTTTGTCAAGTGTTATGCTAACACTAATGGAGGTTCTCCTAGGTTGCCCTTTAGTGTCTGCACTGTATTGGGGTTGAGTGTTATACTCAGTCTAGAGAGAGAATTATAAACATTTTATACTAGGTAGAAAAAGAGAATTCATGCAGAAATTGTCATGATAAATGTTCAGGGAGATCTTTATATAGAGAGAAGAAGATTTCGTATAAAGATATGAAGATTCTTCCTGGGGATCAATTTTTTTATAGGAAATGTCTAAAAATCAGGTCAGGTCATCCTATATCCAAATATAGATCATATTTTGTGGGAGTAAATAATTGTATGTTCTCGAATAGGATGTTTTTAACCGAATAAGTGGTTTATGCTCTAACCAAAAATCATTTGGAGACTTTGTAGTTTGTATAGTATAGAGACATGAAGATGGGTAATATTTATAAAGAAAAACATATGGATATTAATTAGAGAGACAATATTTCTTTTTAATTAAAAATTCCTTACATAAATGGAGGTACAATTCCAGAAAATTATCTAATCCTGGGCACCATATTATAGGATGTATTAACCTCTTTTTCTTTTTGTTCAAGTTATTTTCTTTTTTATAAACTATTGAAGGTAACCTTGACAATTATATTTTCTATTTTTTTTAGGGCATAACAATCCTTGGTATCGTGATTATTATCACGATGAAAGAGATAAAATTTATTAGGTTGCATGTGTTTGAGTTACTTTTAATTGAAGGGGGTATTGTACAAATTCTCTTTTCTTAATAGAAGCTAATACTTCAGTGCTTGTGGTATTCAAAGATGTGCTCATGAGCTGAGAAATTACAAGACGATGATGAATGCATCCTTTTAGGTTATTTTTAGATTCCTTAGGACTACTGGGAGATTAATGATGATTAGGAGATTCTTTTCTGATCTATTACTAGAACTGGGATTGCCCTCTCAAGTTCATGATCAAAGAGGAGATCAGGAATAAAATTCTTTATTGGAGCTGTGATCAACACTGAAAAGCTCTTCCTTCTTGAGTTACAGAAGATAATGTGGGAGCTAAATATTCATTAAAGATGCATAATGATTCACACAACTAAATCCAAATAACAATGGGTGGTAAAAAATAATAATTGAAATACGAATTTTAATTTCCAATACGAACCACGCCAAGTTGATTGTGTTGTAAGAGATCTAGAGTCAAGAATTTTAATGGAGTTGCAACAGACAAACACTGCCCATTTCCACACAGATTTCTGTCTGTTAAAGACAAATCAAGTCATGCTAAAACAAGCTGAAAAGGGATCCGATTTCGTATCCTCTCCTCTGTAACTCCATGTGATGTTGAGCCTCGTTGCTGTAGGATCAACAGCAGGCTTTAGAACAACTTCTTTCCTTTCTGGGATCGAAGAGTATTGCCGAAATCAATCCATTGACTTCACAATTTATTATTTTAATCATGTGTCACACGCCGAGGGAGGTGATTTATGTTACTCTTATCAGTGTAACTGGTAACAAATATACCACAGCTTCTCCAACCTTGTTGTTCATTAATGGCATCTAGGTCGAACAGTGTTTCGGATTGAAGCCTTTTTTTGAAGAGGTTGCAAGAGATATTTACGAAGCAAGAACTGAAAAGGCTGACTTTACAAACAAGGTAATGTTTCTTAGATTGTCTTGAATGTTCATGTTTTATGACATTCTGAAATAATTGTAGTTTTTTTCTATCCAGAGATTAGTTGGCCACGTATCAAATGAATAATAGTATCTTCTTAAAAATAAGATTAAAAACAATTGATATGTTAAAACAAGAAGATCGGCCATATATAGTGATCTACTATTAATCTATTATGCTTTCCTCTGAAGGCTGATTGAGGAAGAGGAGAAGTGAATTCATGGGCTGAAAGGGCAACAAGAGGACTAATAAAGGAAATCCTCCCGTCAGGATCTGTAGAATGCAATAGATCACTCATCCTTGAAAATGCGCTGTGCTTTAAAGGAGCATGTAATCAATAGTTTGATCCATCAAAGACGGGACATCATGAATTGCACTTGCTTCACAGGCACACTGCTCAAGTCCTCTTCATGACAGGAAAGGAATATGAGCAATATCTTTACCGAACCTTTGATGGTTATAAGGTACTTCAACTTTCCTACCGAGTGTACAAGGTACCAAGAACTTCTCGATGTTTTTCTTTCTCCCTGACGAGAAAGATGGCTTGCCGAATCTAATCAAAATTCTCAATTCTAAACCTGGCTTTTTCAATAAGCAATTCAATCTGTGGTGAGAAATGATTTCTGATTTTTGGATCCCAAGATTCAAATTTTCTTTTGATTTTGAAGCCTCAGAAACCATAAAAGAAATGGGACTTCAGCGACCCTTCTACCCTGGGGAGCTCAGAGAGATGGTGCATTCTTCCAACAATGAAAGCTCTATCTTTCAAAAGTCTTCCAGAAATCATGTATTGAAGTTGATGAGGAAGGGATCGAAGCTACTGTTACAGTCTGTTAGTGCTTCTGCTACAAAGAGAAAGACTTGTGCTACATATCCAGCTCCTAGTTTTGTAGCTGACCATGCATCTTTTTATGTTCATGATAAGGGAAGCGGCTGCTAGAACTGTGTTCTTCGCTGGAGCAGTGCTCAACCCTCTCATAATGTCCTGACTGCATTGGTAATTGAATGCTGCATGTGCTCTTTCTAAATTTCAGTATCACATCTTACTGCATGCCTTTTTCTATGCATTAGTATAGCATAATGCGCGATCTTCATCACTGCTGTTACGCAAAATGACTGGAAAGGCCTTCGTTGGTCAATAGCACTGATTAATGTTACAACCACCTTCAAAATGTATCTTGCATGTAACAATTTTGTCCCTTTTATGCTGGACAATACTTAATTAGATCATAATCGCAAAAGTACTCACTAGCTAGTTAGGAATTAGAATTGAGCTTCCTGTGATTGATTATGTATGATGGTTTACCAGTTCAAATCAAATGTCCAGATCTGTACAATTGCAACTTCAATACCTGAACAGCATTATCACTAGTACTGAATGTTACATGTCGCAACAAAATCAAGATGGCAGAGTCCAACTCTGGCCTTCTGTTCCTTGCACGATACAGAAGGAGATGTGAAGGCTGAAGATTCATCACAGATGCATAATGATGCTACGGATAGAGGTTTTGAAAACAATGGCAAAAGTAGAGATAAGCGTGGATTGATTAGATGATGAAAGTTATTCAGTATGCATCCTTAAATTCCCTTATATGTGGCGGAACATCATCTCATGTTCATGATCAAGGAGAAGAAGTCAGGAATGATATTCTTTAATGGAGCAGTTCTCAACCCTTTCTTGGTTTCTTGAACTTGTGCGAGGACAATGCTTAAGAAATGAAAAATCTAGTCCTTCCGATTTAAGTAGAAAAGAAGATGTGAGAGCTAAAATCTCATTAAGTTTCCATAGTGATTCTCCATTCGATAGGTTTCACTTTCACAGAGGTTTAGCTTTGTCGATATAGAATATGGGAAAACAACAAAAGGAGTGTCCAAATCTGGCCTGCAGTTCCTTCCAAGTTCTTGAAGAAGATGGAGAGGGCAAGAATTCATCAGCGATGCGTAATGATGCTATAGATAGGTAGGTTTTGGTGTCCTGTGGAGTTTTTGTAAACAAATGTTTTGTTTCATTTTCTGCTGTGCTAAAACATGTTGTTAAATGAGCAGGTTCGGATAATAAAAGTAATCCAGAGAAGAAACTTCACTGATTCCATGAGACACAGACTATCCATGATTAAGCTTGGCTTGGCAATCTTCCAGGACATCCGGGTTATATCTAGTTTGCTACTTGTTTTTTTATGAGCTGCCTTCTGTTTTTTATGGGATGTCAACTTGTTTGTGCAAAACAACAGGAATTACATCGGTCTTTTACCAAAACTATCACAATTTGGTAAAAGATTGATGATACAGCACAAGATAGGAAAAATACTAGGGAAATATCACATTTTTTTTTTTTTTAGTTTAACGTGGGTGTCCGGGCCAGCTTGCGCGCACCTCGACTAATCCCACGGGCCCTGAAGTTAACGACCATGTAAGCCTCTAGTGGCCATCATATGAGCAACCCAGGGCTCGAACCTGAAACTACAGAGGAAGCAAACCTCTTGATCCCAGGCTTTTACCACTGGACCACCACCTAGATGGTTAATATCACATTTTTACTTGACCGCTAATAGAAATTGCAGTTGTTTCAAATAACTGTTAACACCAATAACGATTATTCAATCAACAAATCCTAATGTAAATAGCAGTTGTGTTACAGCATAATTTTAGCCTAAACTCAATTCTAAATTTTACATAAAACAAAATTTAAACTACCACACCAAAGCTTAAATAAAGTTATAAATTACCAAACCTCAAACCCATAACTGAGAATGCAATATTTTAACATCATTTTTATTTGTTAATTATAATCTCAAATTAATAGGTTTTATTTTTAAATATTTTTTATTTATTAATTATAAAGATAATTAATAGTAGCAATAACAAAAGATTATAATGTGTATTTTTTAACTTGTAAATGGATTATTTGAGTTTTTAAACAATATATTCACGATGTTCACCTATTAATTAACGATTTTAAATCATATTTATCTAAAATAAGTATGGAAATGCTTAATATGTAAGACAAAATTAAAATCAACATGATAATTAACTAAAACAATATTACAAAAGTGATAATAATAAAAATAACTCTTAACTAAAAAAAATAACACAACATAATTATACACAACATAATAAAACATTTAAGCCTATCGATATCTTCTGCAATGACGAGTGGATAGGCTAGCTTCATCAATAGCACAACTTCTACATGTCTTTGTGGTCTCATCCTCTAAGACAACTTCATATAGGCTCAATGCCTCTCCTTACAAGTCAAATGTAATATGACATGTCTCAAACCAAGTCAAATGTAATAACGTGCATGTCCATCATCATCATCATCATCATCGAGATTACGAAGATCAACCGCAGCATATCGACCATCACGTAGCAATTGTCCAACCTATGATATTCAATCAGTTTAGGCCAAATTTATGGCATTCCATGCTTAATACCAGCATGCCTATCCAATAATATACATATGCCACTACAGTCACTTATAATATGATGTTGAATAAGTAGTCAAAATCAGTTTTAGTTGACGTTATTTTCTTCTTCAGCTAATGCATAAGCCAAAGGAAAAATCTCATTGTATGCATCAAAAGCAATTGCAATCAATAACTTTTTACTAAACCTTCCATATAAATAGGTGCCTTCTATACTGATAATTGGCCTAGAAGACTTGGACCCCTCAATTGCATGACCAAATGCCCAAAAAACTCTACCCAAAACAATTATTTCACAATTAAGTTGTTTATTATGCTTCCACTCAACAACTATCCCAGGATTTGATTCTTGTAAAGCCAGAAGCAATCAAGGTAATATTTCAAATGAGTCCTCATATTTTTTTAAAAGTTC
>Ga0307512_10006206_pt1 | contig 12191 bp, 20 predicted proteins | sample 14_EM_MG_FD_200267 | JGI IMG/M metagenome (GOLD analysis project Ga0307512, IMG submission 200267) | Populus trichocarpa ectomycorrhiza microbial communities from riparian zone in the Pacific Northwest, United States - 14_EM | ecosystem: Host-associated > Plants > Roots > Unclassified | place... | reverse complement strand
ATCAAAGACCTGCAGAAGGATTACAGGAGGACAGAGGAGGACATCAAGGCCGTCCAGTCGGTCGGTCAGATCATCGGAGAGGTCATGAAGCAACTAGACGATGAGCGCTGTGCGCGTACCCCACCATCTCGATATCACATTGCGCTCACTGATCATTACCCCCAGTCATCGTGAAAGCGTCGTCGGGACCACGCTACGTCGTCTCATATCGACCCGCTCTGCCCGCACACAAACTCAAGACCGGAACACGCGTCAGTCTCGACATGACCACCCTGACCATCATGCGCATCCTCCCACGAGAGGTAGACCCAATGGTATACAAAATGAGTCTCGAAGACCCAGGTGGTGCTTCTTTCGCCGGCATCGGTGGCCTCGGCGAACAAGTCCGCGAGCTGCGCGAGGTGCGTGTGTACCCCGCCTCAATTGTGCGCAACCTGATGGCACACACACATTCTCACTCACTCACAGATCATCGAGCTCCCCCTCCTCAATCCCGAACTCTTCCAGCGCGTCGGCATCACACCCCCCAAAGGCGTGCTCCTCTACGGTCCGCCCGGAACAGGCAAAACGCTCCTCGCGCGCGCCGTCGCCGCGACGCTCGAGACCAACTTCCTCAAGGTGGTCTCCTCCGCCATCGTCGACAAGTACATCGGCGAGTCCGCGCGCGTGGTGCGCGAGATGTTCGGCTACGCGCGCGACCACGAGCCCTGCGTCATCTTCATGGACGAAATCGACGCCATCGGCGGACGTAGGTTCTCCGAGGGCACCAGCGCGGATCGCGAGATCCAGCGCACGTTGATGGAGGTCCGTCTGCTCCGTCTTACCAACACAACCAGAACGCGAGCCAACTGACCGACTGACGGGTTGGCGTATCCACGTCGTGGTACGTGTAGTTGTTGAACCAGATGGACGGCTTCGACTCTCTCGGACGTACAAAGCTCATCATGGCGACCAACCGACCGGACACGCTCGATCCCGCACTGTTGCGCCCCGGCCGCCTGGACCGTAAAATCGAGGTGCCGCTCCCGAACGAGCAAGCACGGCTCGAGATCCTCAAGATCCACGCCGGGCCCGTGAACAAGCATGGCGAGATCGATTACGAGGCGATCGTCAAGGTGCGTTTTTTTTTTTTTCGCAATAGAGAAGAGAGAAAACATTGACCGTGCCGTTGTTATTACCTTTTTGCGTGTTTAGCTCTCCGATGGTTTCAACGGGGCTGACTTGCGGAACGTCGTGACGGAAGCGGGGATGTTCGCTATTCGAGACGACCGGTATGGGCTGCCCCACTGACGCGCGAGAGCTTGTCTCACACCCTTTCCATATCGACAGGGAATATATTCAGCAGGAGGATCTTACAAAGGCGGCGAGGAAAGTCGGCGAGGCGAAGAAGCACGAGAGTAAGCGACTATTTTCCTTCCCAACGCGACCCGTCCTCTGATTCTCACTACAACAACAGCCAAACTCGATGTGTCGGCATAGTCCACCGCCGTGTTCCTTCGTACTTATCGTTCTATTCCTTGCACTGCACTGTAGTAATTGACGACATTAATGTCACCCTCGCCGCACTCGCACGAGTGAGAGCAACAACAACGCCCACAGGCGTAGAACCCTGACCCGAGTGAAATATTACAAAAAAAGAAAAGAAAAGAAAAAAGAACGGGGAGAGTGCCGACAACAAATAAAGACAAAAGTACTAAGTGGGTGGGTAGGTATGTATATCCAACCGAAAAACAAGCGAGTCAGAAGCCCAAAAACCGCCTCTTCTTCTCCTTCGCCGCCTTGTCCCTCCCGTTCATCGGCGGAGGCGCATACGACGACGAAGAAGAGTTGACCGACAGAGGTTCGGGCCCAGACCGCCCCACGCTGCGTGCGCTGACACTCTTTCCCATTGGCGGTGCCCTTTGTTGCTGCTGCTGTGGCGGCGGCGGCGCGTCGCGCGTAAAGTACCGCTCGTCGTAGAACGCCTGGTACGGCCGCGCCGCGCGCATCTCCCTCAGCCCGTTTGGTATAGCGCGCGAGCCGACGCCACTGAGATCCAACACTTTGAGGTCGTCGATGAAATGGCGCGGGGTCAGCACGTGCGTCGATCCTATCCACCCATGTGTCAGCTCAATCATAACAAACCCCGTGCGTGGCCTTCGCACCGATGAAGATGTCCTTCCCGAGCTGACTCGACGACAGGTACGCCTCGCGCATCTCCGAGTATGTCATACCGCCCGCGACGAACAAGAGCAGCCGTTGGCGCGTTTCGGTCGGCGCACCGGTCGTGCGCGCGGCGCGATGCCAGCTTGGCTTTGCGCTCCGCAGCGAGGTCGTCGGTGTTGGCGCTGGCCGCACGCTGGATGCGGCAAGCGTAGCTTGAGGATAGTCCTTGACGTAGGGGAAGCTGATCGAGTCGAGCTTGCCGTTGACGTGGTCCTGCCACCATCAACGAGCACGGGGTGAGCAACCACGAGAGGAGAGACACGGAGGCGTACCTCGATGACCGTGCGTAGAAGTGGCTTGTACCGAGAGAGTTCGTATTCCTCATCGCTCGACTGTTTCTGTTTAATGCGTCGCTTGAGGTCCTTGTCTGCCGGTCCCTGTGTCCATGGAGCAATCTTGTGAGCGCCCAAAAAGATACGATCGTGCACAAGTACGCACTCTATTAATCCGCACGCCTAGGTGTACGAGCGCATTGACAGCGTCCTGCTCAGGCAGGGTCAATCGCGCATGCTGGTACAGCCGCCGCCGGTCCTCATCGGGGACACCTTCTCTATATTGGATGTACAACGCGATGATGCGGACCTTGTTGGAGTTACTGTCCAACGAGAGAATGATCAGGGAGCCGCAGGCCATTTTCTTGCTTATGACGTACATGACTTCTCGGCTATCCAGAAGCGGTACCATCTCTTCGACCAACGTCTTCGGCGTCTTGCCTTGCGCAGTCAACCCCGTTGAACAGTTCTAGGTATGAACCTGTCAAAACATAACACGTCGACATGAGTGCCTCAGAGACATACTTGCTCAACACCGGCTACCACCGGCAACTTGTCACGTTCGAAAATATCCATGCACTCCTGCGCCATATTCAAATGCAACGAAAACTGCGAGCACCCAGCTCGTGATCAGGGGGATAGACTGTCCACACGAGATCAGCCTACGCACCTTTTCCCTCTGTTCTTGATACTGGGGTAGGCTGGCCAGCATGTCCTTCATATCATTGAGTGTAGCAGCGCCCTCCCTGTTTAAACAATTACGTCGGTAACCGGCACCAATTTCAACACATACAGGAGGGCAGAGCGCACCCCTTGAAACCGGCGTTATCCTCCAAGAACTTGTTGAAATCGGCCATGAGTTTGTCGATCGCCTCCCGCATGTGCATGTGTCGCACGTCGGTCCACACCGTGTCGGTGTCCGAGAGGACAGCCGTCTTGTCTTCGTACGCCCCGATCGAAGACTGGAACTTGTACCTGCACAACCAGCAAAAAAAGTTATGACAAAGAACAGGGAAAGAAAAAGTTCCAGTCGGAATTGCACGCAACGTGTATTTAGCCCCATCGTCAATAGGAAGCAAGTCGTTCGCCATCGCCTGGTACGTAAACTCGTGAATGAGCGGCGCCATGACGTCCATCGCGCGGTCGGTGACGACCAACGTCGCACGCTGCCTCCCAGAATCCTGTTTCTAAAAAAAATAGGAAACGCCCCCCCGTGAGCCGTCGCATTGAAGAGAGGGAGGGCACACAACACGCACGCACCGGAAATTCAGGATTCGCACGCTTATACTCCTCCAACGCCGCCTGGACCTCAAACGCCAGTACGCGCGACAACACCTCCGCCTCCGCCGCCTCATGCTGCCGCGCCTGCTCTCCACGCGCCAAATTCGTGCGCCAGCGCAACGAGTTTTCAGGCTGTAGGCGCGTCGCTGCCGCCGCCGTCGCCGTCGCCGTTGCCGCTGCCGGGCGCGTGCTCTCGTGCGGGTGGAGCGCACCGAGGGGCCCGTGGTCTGAGGGGGCGTAGTATCGGATGTAAGGAAATTCGTTTAGCGTGATGCACACGTTTGCGATCTAGTGCGCCGCGTGAGCGCAAGAATGGAGAGAGAGAGAAAGAGGGGGGGACGCACGGATTTGGCTGCGAAGCGGATGTCCTCCATTAGCCTATCGCGATCGGCGCGCGCAGTAGCATCCGATCGCATGGGGCTGTACATGCTGAAGAAGCACTCGGGTACACGTAACGAGAACGCCTGCGCCTCGATCGCTAAGAAGACGTCGAGAGGTTCAGTGCAGGTTCAGGGGACCACACCACCAAGAAAAGAGAAAGTAGGATCGAAGAGACAGAGAGAGACGCACGCACCCCAAAAGTTGAGGTAGAGGTCCTGCAGGCCACGCAGGAACGGTTCGGCGGGCGAAGATGTGAGTCGTTGGAAGAGCTCATCCGGCAGACCTATTATTATTTATTATTATTTATTTTCGTTTTTTTGTTCCGAGAGTGGCGGAATGGGGGTACAGTAGTAGGAGTCAAGAGAGGTGATTGAATGAAAGGAGGGTGGAGGAGGTGGGACGGACCATCGATGAAGAAGAGGTGCGCGCCAGCGTACTGCTGTCGTCCACCGGAAAAATCGCGGATGATGCGGTCGACGTTGGCCGAGGTGGGCATGAGCATGTACACCGCGTCGAGTCCAGGCTGTGCCTCGCGGTGACCCGTTATAGATTCGATGACTTTTGTTTCATAACCCCACTGGTGAGTTAGGCATGGGGTAGAAGAGGGTGTGAGGTCGAGCTCACGGGTGACGTTCTCCTCTAAAATGTCAAACTTTTTGAGGACAAAGTTGAGGAGTTCTTGGGAGTGTTCGTCGATGACGAGGATCTTCCATCTCGAGGGCGGATTGACGGAGCGGATGGCCTCCAGAAATTCTGGCGCGAGAAAGAAGGGTGAGACGATCGAGTAATCTGGGAGAGCGACGTACTGTTTTTGACGACTGTGATGAGGGAGGACATGCGAGGGAGTGAGTAAGGTTGGGATGGGCACAGCAGCAGACAGACACAGACAGGCACCATCTCGGCTCATTCGGGTTTATTTCTCTTCTTGGCACTCGGCTATCTCCGAAAACCATTATGAGATTTAGTTAGTCTGTTGGGTATCTACGTTCATACCACCCATCTATCTACCCGTCAAAGAACAGAATGTAACATCGCACATCCTCCACCAATCAACCCAGCAATGAACCACGAAAATGAAATCCTTCCGTCCATTGCAGAATTTGAGTTCTGTCCTGCGCCAGAGCCCGAGCCTGAGCCAGATTCACTAGAGGTTGTATTCGTATCCGAGTTAGAGCTCGTGACGACCGTGTGATTCGTATAAGGGAACGATCCATTCTTGTTGCTTTCCGCGTACAAGTTGCTCTCTGGAATGTTTGAGCAGACACCAATGGGCTTGAGCTGCGAAAATATCCCTTCTCAGACTGTACTCTTTCTTCTACCATCGTCGAACACTCACAGAGAATGGTGGATTGTGGGTCAACGCTGCATTCAAGGTATAGCCAACGGCAAGGTCTACCGTGACCTCGTACAGATCGTGTTGCAAGACGATGAAGCTGGGAATTACGTCAGCAACGACATCAATTTTAGTTTCTTATCTTGCACGTACCCGGTAGGAAGGGTAGTCGCGTTCCCAAGAATGCCCTCAAACGTGTTGAATGACGTTGTCGAGTCGACCAATCCACCAGCCACCCTCCAGTCTATCCGCAGAATCAGTCATATTCTCAACGACAGGTCATCACATCATTCGCCCACTTACCATTCGTATCAAATGGTCCGGATGCGGGCGTGCTCGTCCAAATGATAGGCACCATTCCCATAGCAAGAGCGATCGCTCGGACACGATCATCTACACGACATTCGCACATCCTCAATCCTGCAAGATATTTACCGAGCCAGACGAGTAGAGCTCACCGATATCTCCATATGGCGGACGCATCGTCGTCGGTGTAACACCCAGCACGGTCTGGATCGCATGACGTGTCCAACCAAGTTCGGCAACAATTTGCTCATTCGTCAGGGTCGTCAGGGGCTGATGAATGAAATGCCGTCAGCAGTGCGCAGCACAGACAAGAAGGGATAAGACAAACGCGGTGGGACCACGTGTGCACACTGATCTCATGGCCAGCCATGTATTCCTCGATCAACACCAGAGGTCGTTCAATGACGCGCGAGCCAACCACAAAGAATGTCGCCTTGATACTTTTCGTGCCCAAGTAATTGAGGAGTTTCCTGCACGGGTGAAGAAAAGCGCTCAATCATAATGCCAAGAAAATGTGCATAGCAACAGAAATTAAAACAACACTGACTGGGCTATAAGCAGGATAAGCACGCAGGCATACAAGGGAAAAAGGTGACGAGAACACTCACTCCAAGGGCTCGGGCCATCATCAAAGCTGACACCCCAGTCCATCTTCTTGGGGCACGAGGTGATATCCGTATCGCGAATGGTCCTGCCACACGTCCACCAACCACGCTCGCTGGCCTGAGCCGCAGCGACGGGGTCACCAACGCACGTTCCGTCGGCTGTGGGCGACCACGAAGGGATATCAAAGCCGTTGAGCTCTTCCATCCATTTCTGCACCTCGGGTGTATCTGTCACAAGCGGTCATTCATCACCATTGCCAAGCCATGCCAAGCCAAAAAACAAACAAATAATAAACAAAAAAGTAAAATAGAAAACTCACTGGTCTCAGGGACTTTATCCTGTGCCGGCCAATCGGCAGCATTGAATACGACTGAAAAAAAAAATTCAAAGCGTGAGTTATGACACGGATGCAGACGGGACGGGAAAAAAAAGGTAAGGGAGACGTACAAGGCGTGGGCAACGGCGGTGCACCCGGGACAGGCGGCGTTGCACCAGCCGCATAAGTCGACGCAACGGGCGACGGTGTGCCCGTCGACATGCCAGACGAAATGAAGGGAAGCGGGGGGACGCCGTTCGTGCCCGACGGGACGGGAACCACGGGTGTGGGAAGCGTCGTCGTCGCCGACGACGACACGGATCCCGAACCTCCCGGCGGCGACGACGGCTGCGGGGCGTTCGGGGACGCAGCGGGGGTCGTGGCTGGGTTGGGGTTGGGGCTGTTGGAAGAGGGTGCGGCAGCCGACGAAGGGCCACTGCTGCTGCTAGGCCCTCCCGGAGCGGCGATGACGGGTGATTGTCGCGGCTTAAGTGCGACGTGGTGGCGCTGATGCGGGTGACGTTCAGCTCGCGCGCCCGGCGTTGTGCCCGACAGTGCTGCGACGGACAAGAAAAGAGCGGTCAAAGCATGGAGCTTCATAACACCTAAAAACAGAAACGAAGGTCAAGATAAAAAGAGCGTATTTTTGTGCGAGAGGACCCGCGGAATGGCGGGTGATGGATGAGGGGAGGAGGAAAGAGGTGAGGGTGAGAAATGAGAAAAGAATGAACCGAGCTGAGGCCAAGAAGTGTATGACCCGCCCATCTGGAACGCCTGCCTAAATTGGAAAGATGGAACACGCGGTTGTGTGAGTGTGCCTGGCTACTGTCAATTCCCGTTGCTGATCTAATTACGTAACGAGGCCTCGTGGCGGCCGAACATATCTGCTGCTGGACATCATCAAAATGCTGTGCTTGTACACGCTGCTTTCATACGACTCGAACAGTAAAAAAAACTCTGGGATACAGATGCAGCTAGGATATATGGATGCTGATGTGGTTGTGTGTAAATGAACAGGAAAAGGGCAGGATGCGGTGAGAATTAGGTCACTACGAAAAAGACCAACAAAAAAAAGGAAATCACAGCGTTACTCGAACAACACTCCGAACGACAACAAAGGACCACGTTCATGTGCGCGGCAAATAAGGAAATAGAAGACCAGAGAGGAATAAGAAAAAGCCATCAAAGAGAAGGATCGTCGATCAACGGGATGCCAAAGTAGCGCCCAGCGCTTACTGTCCTGGCAGCGCCGCCATTCGCAAAGTCAGCACGCGATCATCTGACACGATGATGATCTCCTCCCGTCCTGCCGCCCGTCCGTATGATGTCGGTGGCTGACCAGGGTACGGCGGCACAGGAGACTGTCCGTACGCGCCTGGCAACGACGCGCGTCCATTGTACCCGTGTGCTGGGGGAGGATAAGGTTGGTTCCCATGCACAAAGCCACCCGCGCCGTACGAACCCGACGAAAAAGAACTCTGCGAGTGACGCGAATGTGAGTGCTGCAGAGGCGAGTCCGTGTACAAGCACCGGAGGTTATTGCCCTGGACGACTTGCGACATCGAGCCAGTCTCGACATTGCGAATCTCCACGAACGTCGGCTCGAATGCCAATACGTAAGGATATTGGAATGCTGTATTGGTGCATGAAGCCTGACTGTTACGCGTTTCATAAGATGCGAATCGCTCACCGAAGCTGGTCGGAGAGCCTTCCCAGAATACCAAAAAGTTCTTCCGCGATCTGCGTCCTCCCCGATTGATATAGAACGCAAACTCTGTTTTCCAAAAGTGAGCGCGACCCGTGTGAGAGCGTCAAAACGACGTACCATCGTAACACAGCAAAAACTCATTCTCGATGCGGTAGATCGCCACGGGCTTCGGCCTAGTGTTATCTCCTCTCCGCCGGACAAAGTCTAGCGACTCGTCGCTGGGATCGAGCAAACCCTGCGTGTCCAGCGTATCCGGGTCGATGATCTCGAACCCGTTCACGCACGCGACACACAGTTTGGTGCGTAAAAAGTGTATCGAGGACGACTGCACGGGAATGTAGAACTCCTTGTAGATCCGGAGCGTGTCGTTCCCTCCCTGCAGCAACTTGCGGAACGTCGGTTTGCTTCGTCCCCGCACATTCTGGTCTATCGGCTCGAAAATCTTGATCGTGCTCGAAAGTGGGCTCGTCTTGACCACGCAAACGAACGTCCGCCCGACGCACACGCCCGACTTGAAGAATGACGTGTGCGCAGCAATGCGCTTCGCACGCTTCAATCCAGCCAGGGGATCCATTGCCTCGAGTGCATCAAGAGGGAACGTAATTACTTGACCCTCTATTGGAAGAAAAAAAAGTAAGCGCCGAGTAGCCAAGCGACAGCCGCAACTCGGCCCACCTGACAGCACGATCAAGAGCCCATATTCATCCAGTACGTCCACTTGAGCGACGTCGGTAAGTGCGAGCACTTTGATTGGTTCCCGGTTCGGTTCCCGTAAATCTTGGAAGTAAACGCCGTCGAAAGTGCCGTACGCGACCTTCTGTCCGCCACCTACGCAACCGGTCCTGTTTGAGCACTGCAACAACCACAGATACAGCTATGACTCACTGAACGGGGCCGCACAGTTCGCACGATTGATCGACTGAAAAAAGCCTTCCGAGAGCGTGTCCATCTCAAAGAACTGGCTCCGTTCACGCATGAGATCCTGCTGGTGCGAGATGAGTTCGATCCACTTGCGGTGGTTCGCGTGCGTTGCCGCCCAAAGGGTCATTTGGTAAAACTTGCGTCCCAAGTGCACGAACGTTATCGCAAAGCCGGTCTTGCCCCCGCCCTCTAGCTTGACCGGGATCACGGGCGGGTACGGCTGAGAGTGACTGCCACCGATAGCGTTCGCTTTGCTGCGCGGGGAACGTGCGGTGGTAACAGGGCGCATGCCGGATTCGTCAGTGGCGATAATGAGGAGAAGCTCGAGTGGGATGGGCTATCATGGGTCGTTAACGGTCAGTGAGCTGTGGTGCAGGACGTGACTTACCCGACGGTAGACCTTGATCTGATCTGCTTTGTTCTTCTGCTTGACCATAAGTAGCGCATGATCGAGCAGGAAGACCATCAGTTCGCCGCTGTCGCCTTGCGAGCCCCCGCGGCGCTTTAATGGACCCTTAAATATCATCTCGCGACCTTCTTCTTTCAACCGCAAGTCCTAATGGTGCACAGAATTAAATTACGAGACTCGTCATTCCTTTGAAGTACGCACCACTTGCTCGCCAGGGCGGAACAAGAGCTGTTGCTCCAGCTGCAATAGATTGAATCGATTCTCCGTACGCCCTGTTTCACGGTTGACCTCAGCAAGGAACTCGCGGACGAGCGCGACAACTTTGGGTATGTCCTGCTTGTCTGAGCACTCGTCGGATGTCTGCTTTAATACAGCCTCAAGAAGAAGTGGATAACGGGCAAGACGGGTCGTGGGCTTGGTGAGATACGCATTGAGTTCGAGCTTGCGGGAATCGGGCCGGCGCTCCGTTTCCTGTATCCAAGCCAAAGAGCGTTAACTGGTATCCAAATCGAGGTAAAAGGACCGTTGGGACGTACCTCGACAAACTGCGCAAACGCCGGATTCGAGCTCTTTTCCTTCTCAAACTCGTACTTGCCATACAACTGGTGCGAGCCGTAGGACACAAAAGGGGCAAAGAGCGGCACGATATCGAGGAAGATGTCGGCGATACCTTCGATGACAGCGTACGACTTTTGGCGCTTATTGAGCGCGTCCCGCAGTCGCGTGTTGACTCCTATAACATCGTGTATGTTCCAAAATACTTGCTCGATAAAGTCGGCGCGGCGATGCTCAGGGATGATGTCCTGTGAGTTGAGCGGGGCGATCCATACCTAAGCATTTTCATTAGCACACGGAGCAGAAGAGGCTTTGGGTAACGCACATCGCGTAGATACTCCATATCGCGCACGAAATCGCGCTCGGTATAGATGACCTCGTTGATCGCCTCCTGTCTCCTCTTCTCCTGATCCGACACGCTATCCACGATTTCCTTGGACACCGTGTGTATCCAGAGCAAGCCCGGTTCGACGTTGTCCAAGTCGCCCATGCTCTCGCGGCTCAGTTGGCGCTTGATACCAAGCCCGGGCAGAGGCTTCATGTTCAAGCGACTCTGTTGCTCAAGCCGCCGGGGACAAATGATAGAGTAACACAAGCGGTCGCGCGAGCATGTCGGTGAATAGCAGTCAGTCAGGAGCGTAAACACCCCCGTTGGTAGCAAGATGTCCTCAGCCGTGTCCGTTGAGGGGTCAGCAGTGATCGTACTGGTATCCAGTTGTTTCCCTGGATCCGACTCTGCTGACGCATCATTCAAGGGTGAGCCACTTTCACTCATCAAGTCTGGGCGCCCGTCGGGGTTGGGGGTATTCGTACCCTGGGAGCTGGGTGACGTTACGGGCGGTGATAAGAGCTCACCAGAGTGGAACGGGCTTCCTACGCGCGTGCGGAACTGGTACACGTCTGAGGCCGAATCACGCAACCGATGGTCATAGGTAACTGCATGGAAGTACTTTTGGGCGTCGAGCGCTCGGCCCAGGAGGAGTGCAAGGTTGCGGTCTGTCGTCTTGATGATGTAGGCAATCTTGTCGACCGCCTGACGCCCATCGAAAGCGTTCTTGTAGGTGAGCCCGTCCTTGACGGTGTCGGCGAGCACGACGCGGGCGCGGAATGCCTCGGCCACACGAGAAAGAAGGGCGGGATACACGATCGGCGAGCGACGGGGATACGCTTGGCCGTTTCCTTGGAGGTGAGAGGGTACAGGACGAAGACGGGAAGTGGAGGCGGGGGATAGGACGGACTGATCAGCGAGAGAAGAACGCACGTGTGCAGACGTGGTGGCGGACAGGGACCGCGAGCGGTCTTGCAACGAGCGATCACGACGGAAGGGCCCAGGCATCGTGCGAGCGGAGTCTGAAGAGCGCCGAGAATTGGAGGTATCCACGGCGGCTGAAGCGGAAGACGCTCGACCGACTTGGGTCATGGGGCCAGTGTCGAGCTGAAGAGGATGTGGTTTGGATGGAGGTGGAGAGGTGGCAGAACCCGAGTCAGTGGAGCGGATGGAGAGGGAATCTGGAGGAGAGTGTCGCTGGGATGAACGGTGGTGGGCAGGAATTGGCTGGGGAACCTGATAATAGGACCCCTGAGGAGGCCTGCTGGCTGCATGATTGGGGACAGAACAGGGGTAATTAGGTTCTACGGCGTCGTTTTCAAAGAATCGAAGGTACGTACATGACCGAGAATGTGCCCATGGTAGTTCCGAGTCGTCGGTGTCGCTTGGGTCGCTTTCCTCAGCGAAATCAACACCGAGTCTGCCATTGTCGACATCGATATTAAGGTGGGGTATGTTGGAATGGCTGCGGCTCGGAGAGCCATTTTGGTAGTAAACGCCTGGGTCGTATTCATAGGCGGGCTGTTGCTGCTGAGGTGGGGGTGGGGGGCGGGGACCCCATTGGGGTTGT
>Ga0307512_10006205_pt1 | contig 12192 bp, 11 predicted proteins | sample 14_EM_MG_FD_200267 | JGI IMG/M metagenome (GOLD analysis project Ga0307512, IMG submission 200267) | Populus trichocarpa ectomycorrhiza microbial communities from riparian zone in the Pacific Northwest, United States - 14_EM | ecosystem: Host-associated > Plants > Roots > Unclassified | place... | reverse complement strand
TCCATCCACCCAAATCTGCATCCTCCAGTCATCGGTGTGAGTCCGCTGCCACACAGCCTCAACCACCTTCCTGACAAGTCCAATGTCTGCTGCGCGACATTTCGCGCCGAAGATAGCGCTTGTGTGAGTTGCCATTGTCAGATATACCTCTCCATCCATATCCAGCAAGACTCCCGCAGTTCCAGTGCTGTCGGTATGGTTTATGATACGTTTGGGGTCCATATGTAACGGAATTGGTTTGCCGTACTTTTTTCCGCGAACCTTGATCGGAATGCCAGGCTTTATTGTCAACCGGTCCAAGGAACTCGAGTGGCCCGTATTAGAAGTGGATTCCAGAGGAACTTCCTCCTTTTCCTTTCTTTTTGGATTGCTTGTCACAATGGTGGGACGGTTGGCCAGTAAAACACGCAGGCCCCCAAACTTCTCCGGCAGACTCGCAGCCATACTGCCGCAATCAACATCTTGGTCGTATACTGCAACAAGCGATCCATCGAAGAGTACTAGAAGGCTTTCCGCCTCTGCGAACACAGCAAGGGCCACTGCAGCAGACTCATCGGAAAGCACTTGTAACGGGTCAATGCGATGCTGAATCGGATCCTGGGGGCGTGGTACAACATAGGCGTACAGCGTTTTCGGAAGGAAGCAAGGGACTTGGAGTAGGACGGGTACATTGGCGATGAACAATGGAACGGCATCCCAATCCAGTAATTGTTGGTAGCCAGGAACACGCCACACGTGCCCCATGAAAAGGATATCTTGCAGGTACGTCGGTAGCAAGCGGCGAATGTCCTTCTCGGTCTCAAACGACGCTTTCAGCTGCTGCAAAGCATGACCACGCTCATCAATCTATCCAATGTATTAGCATTCCTCCCTCTCTCTAGCTTTGAGTAGCTTACAACAAATGACCCCCATTCTTCTCCGATCGAATCTCCGTGTCCCGCGGTCACGGACGCCTCTTGTTCTCCTGTTCTCCGTTAACAGTTGTTTAACTCATTCTTGTGGTGAAACTCTTACCGAGTTCCAGACTTTGCCCAGCCCGCAGCTGGGAAGGCGATGTTTCCGAAGGTGCCATCGACGGCACTTTTCGGACAGTGCGCTTCGACGTATCTATGGTATAAGGATGCTGGGCCTGCGGGCCTCAAAGGCTCCAACCAGCGGATCGACGCGCAACCGGCAAGTGGCAAACGATTGTGTGTCGACGACGGCGTGTGAGTAGGCGAGCGACGTGCAGTGAGCGGCGAGGTGAGAGGCGACAGGCGAGAGGCGACAGGCGAGAGGCGACAGGCGAGAGGCAACAGGCGAGAGGCGACAGGCGAGAGGCGAGAGGCGAGTAGAGAACGACGGGGCTCCCGATGTTCTTGCGGAGTGGCGCGAAGAGCGGGAGAAAAAGAGCGGCGTCGATTTATTTGGATGATGAATATCGATTGAAGGAGAAGAAGCGAGTCTGCCAAATATATAGGTAGTCCGAGGTATAGCGATTACACCCGTATTCGGTAGTCCAAGGAGGGTGATGAAAGGAGGAGAGCGAATTAGGAGGTTTACGAGTATGAGAGTGAGAACACTCGTCGAGTTGTGAGTTGGTTGACGACACGAGTAAGCCGGAGAAGGAGAGGCGGCGAGCAACGTTTGTATTGAGTGTACAGTGGAAGAAAGAAACGAAGAAGTAAAGAGGAAGGAGAGAGGGTGCCTCGATGTACTTGGTCGCTGTAAGACCCTAACCTAATTGGGTTGTCCCCACTTCTCGATGGTCACTCACGGCGACGCCCACTCACGTAGCGGCGAGAAGCTCAATACTGTGAAAATCCGACAAACTAAGAACAGAGACGCACAGCAGTCACATGAGTGTTTATTTTATTTATTTTTATTTATTCATTACTCGCGTGCGACCTATGGAGACATGGCGAGATTATTTGCAGTCCAGTTCCTGTCCGCTGTCCGTGCAGTGGCGGCCCGTTGCTAGCACCCCTTTGCCCTCCGCCCAGGCCTGTTCCAAGAAGATGTGATGCGCACCGAGGAAGTTACAAAGGAAAGGAAAGAGAGCGTGAGCGACAAAGGAAAGGAGAAAGGAAAGCAATCCAGGCCTCATGCCGTTCCCGCGGACGACATGAAGTCAGGTGTGGGTAGGAACAATGACCGTTCCCCCCCTTGGCCCGGCTCCTCGGCCCCCGCTCCCTGCTCCTCCAGCCACTCCCGCACCTCCAGCTCCAACACCGCGCTCACAGCGTCGTCCTCTGCCTCGGCCGGCACCCGTCTTCCCACATCCATGGAGGCGAGGAAGTCTAGCACCGCCCTCCTGCACCTCTCATCCGCCAGGAGGTCCCGGATCTTCCACCAGTCCTTCCACCTCCCGGTCTACTTCTTCACCTCTGCCCACAGGGTTTTCTGCTGTGGCTTCCACTCGGGGCATTCCTTAAAGAGGTGGTCGTGGGTCTGAGTTCGGTACCGGCACCACCAGCACTGCGGGGTGGGCCGCTTCTTTGTCCAATTGAGGTACTGGCCAGTTAGGCAGTGCCGCGTCTTGAGCTGGTAGAACCGCGAGGCAAGCCTCTTGGTGCTCCCAGCTACTGTACCGTCCAGCTGCTGGCTCTTGGGCATCCGGTATTTCGTCTTGGAGGTCCGGCCTCCAGCCCACTGGTGCGCTTCCGCCCACTTTTTCTCGGAGATCTCCCGCTTGAGGTTTGCTAGGGATCGCGGGAGAGGCATCTACCGCACTTCCGACCGGTCGGTATACATGTAGTTCAGCCATTCCACCCCGCGGGTGTCAGGCTGTTCCGCCGCGATCTTCGCCCACTTGTCGGCCTTCTCGTTGCCCGTGACTCCTTTGTGGGCAGGACACCACTGGATCTCAATGGTGATACCTGGCCTTGCCTCCGCCACACCGCGATATGTTTCCTAGCTTGCAGAGCGTACTGCTGACCGGGGCCAGGCTCGGCGGATGCCATCCGCCTGATGGCAGCCTGGGCGTCTGAGAAAATTGTGACCCGCTCCGGTGTCAAGTTTCTGCTGGCCGCCTTTTCCAGGGCGCGGGCCATGGCACCGCATTCGGCGTCGTAGGCTTCCTGGTTGTCTCCCAAGTGGGTCTTGATATCCTTCCAGGTAAGGCCGCGCTTCCACCCCACCGCATAACCGGTAGCCCCGCCATCCAGCCGAGACCCATCTGTGGACGTGGTAAGCCCTGGTCTGTGCTTCTCCGCCTCGGCCTTTGCCTTGGCTTCCTCTTCCTGGATCAGCTCACCGTCGAGGGTCTCTGGGTCCTCAAGCAAGACTTTGTCCTCCGCCCTCCGGGTATAGGCAAGGGCGTTGGTAAGCCTCGGTCCGATGCCCGTTGGTGCACCGACGATTTTCCGTGCCTGGTCCCGGTGTGGTAGGCCTAGCAGCTGTAGCCCGAACCGCTTTTGTCTGTTTTCGAGCTGAGCCGCAGCCGCTCTGAGTCCTGATTCCATCGACAGGGATCCCAGGTTAGTAGTCTGGAAGCACCCCGTTGTCGCCCATGCCTCCTGGTTGACCAGAAGTTGCAGCTCGCCTGCCTTTCCCATGGTTCCTCAGAGGTGATCCCTGTTGCCACCATAACTCCTAGCAGAACATGGCAACAGACTGAACGCACGCAGTCACGACCTTTCTGCAGTTGGCGGGCGACAGCCCCATCTGCCATGTAAGACGCCTTAGCCTTGTCATTGCCCTGCTTCCCTCTCTCGGCCAGATGGCATGGTGATCCTTGAGTGTGAGATGCGCGTCAAGCCAGACCCCGAGCCACCAGGTTGCCTCTTTGTTGAACTGTACATTGTTGCCACCGACTGTCGCAGTCACTGTAGCTGCACTATTCTTCTTTTTCTTTCTCCCCCTCCGGAAAGGGGCTGCCTCAGTCTTGCCCTGGTCAAAGGCCACTCCATTTGTAGCTGTCCACTCAACTGAGGCTGCTGCTGCCGCTGTGAGCTTGGTCGCCACTTCATTGTCATCCGCTCCCTCTGCGCACCACACTGTCTAACCCGAACATGCGACCCTATTGGATCATGGCGATATTATGTACAGTCCTTTCCTGTTCACCGTCGGCAATTAAAGAGACCAAAGAAACAGTAACTGTAACGACAGGTGAGGAGAGTAAACGAAATGAGGAGAAACACGATAGGAAACCCCTCCCACTTCCTCGTCTTCTTTCCCCGGATCCCCACCCTGCTCCCACCTTCGTGGTGCGCAAAAATCTAGAATTGCATGGGTGCACCGCTTGTCTGCGAGAAGGTCGTGGATCGTGAAGCTGTTCCTCCCTCTTCCTGTCTCCTTTCGCACCTCCGCCCACAGGGTCTTCTGCTGCGGTCTCTTGTATTGACACCACCCGCAAGGCGGCTCGTTGTGGCTCCCCTTCCTCTCCGCCCTGGTCTGCCCTCCGGGATGATAGTTCATGACCGAAGTTTGTGAGCCGCGGTTTTACCTCTCACAACAAACTGCAAACCTCGGAGGAGATCGAGGACGGGCGAGGAAGACAAGGAAGAGAGGGGGACCTGTGGCGGGGGTCGGTCGAAGCGTGGCAACGAGACAATGACCAGAGGGGCTAGAGGCGGGTGCAGCTAGCAGGCTGAAGATGTTCCCAGGGTAACGCAGTCGGGGGAGACATGGTGAGGTGTCGCGGCGCTGGCGGTACGGCGGTTCGCTCGACGCCGACTGTTCGGTGGATCGATTCGCGTTGCTCGCATCCATCGTCGAGTCCGATGAGAAAGAGGCGACCAGTATATTGGTGAGTTAGCGCAGCTCTCAGAGTGACAGGACAGCGGGAAGTTGTACAATACGACGTGACGAGCACCATGGGAGGGCGGGGCCGGTTGAAGCGGCGAGGACGATATTGACGGTGAGATGGCGGTGGGGAGACCGGCGGCGAGGACGATAGCGAGTAAGACGTGACGAGTATGCTGGTATAAGACACAACGAGTAAGACGGCGAGTAAAACGCGAGGATTACGATGGCGAGTAAGACGCGACGTGTCAGAATAATGGGCGTCAGGAGATGACAGCTGTCTGAGTCTCCGAGCACCGGCTCGGGAGACAGTCTTCCGTCCTTCCCCGCTGGCGAGTCCCCGAGGCCCATCGTATATAGAGAGAATGTTCTGCCTTCGACTATGTATCAATCAATCTATTCACTATCTTCGTCTCTACCGATCCCTATATTCCAACACGACGACTAGGTTGACGAGTATCCTCACAGCGACAGGGACAGCCGTGATGATGATCAGGGACAGCGGGAAGTTGGGCGAGGGGAGGGCGGGAGCCTGTCGAAGCGGGGCGACGAGACAGTAACACGAGTACGATGGTGAGTGAGACGCGACGAGTATGATGGAGGAGAGAATAGCGGGTAGATTGGCGGCTGTGGCTGACGTTTTTTTTTTGTTTATTCATTGCTCGCGTGCGACCTAGGTAGATCATGACGAGGATATGTACAGTCCGGTTCCCGTCCGCAGTCCGCGCTCGGCGGCTCGTTGCAAGCTCCCCTATTTGCCCTCCGCCCAGGCCTGTCCCAAGAAGACGTGATACGCACCAAGGAAAGTCGACAAATGAAAAGACAAGAAGAAGCGCAGCATCCCCCTACTCTCCTGCCGATGCCATGGAGGGGGGTGGGTAAGAACAGCGGTTGTTCCTCCCCGCCCAGCTCCTCCCCGGCACCCAGCACCGCCGCCTCCGCCCCCCTCTCCTCCTCCCGCTCCTGCCGCTCCCGGAGCTTCCACTCCGATACCTTACTCCCTGCGTCACCCTCATACTCAGGTGGCACCAGCCTTCCAACATCCGTGGTGGAGAGGAAGTCTAGCACTGCCTGGCTGCATCTCCCGTCGGCCAGCAGATCCTGGATCTTCCACCGGCTCTTCCACCTCTCCGTCTCCTTCCTCACATCCTCCCACAGAATTTTCTGCTGTCCCCTCCACCTCCGACACTCCTTGAAGAGGTGGTCCCTCGTCTGCTTCAGGCTCTGGCACCACCAGCACTGTGCAGAGGACCTGACTTTGGCCCAGTGTAAGTACTACCCGGCGCGCGCGTGTCCTGATTTCAGCTGGTAGGCCCTTGAGGCAAGCCTCTTGGTGCTATCAGCAACCTAGGTGTCCAGTCTCAGGCCTTTCGGCATCCGGTATTTCGGCCTTGAGGTCCGGCTGCCCGCCCACTCACGTGCCTCCTTCCACTTTTTCTCCGTGATTTCTCGCTTGAGGTGTGCAAGGGAGCGGGGGAAAGGCATCGCCCGGGCCCCCTTCCCGTCGGAGAAGGACAGCCACTGTCGACTTGGCGGGAACTTTGGTGTTCGCTGTCGGCTTGCCAATTTTTCGCTCCTGACTTGCCGCGACAGATTGTTACCAGATCTCCCACCAAGGCTACCTGGTTATCGGATTGAATGCTACCGAAAGAGCCGCAGCTGCACGTCGTCGTTCCATTTCCAGGTCGTGGGGGGGGATTTCCAGAACGTACTAGGTATCATCGCTGATCCGTCCATTTTCGCCGTCTCGTTGTTCAATCCAGCTCTTTCGATACAACTTCAGACTGTCGGAAAGGAGTTTACACACTTTGTAGCGTCTAGCGTCCTTTACCTGAACCGCAGCGGCATGGTTCTGAGCATCAAGGGCGGCCCTTAGGTCTTTGTCGATTTCTTTCAGCTCTTCTGACTGATACACTTTGGCAACTTCCTCAGCAGGCAGTTCGTTCGGCGCTTTAACGTCCCTTCGAGAACTAGACCTTGCGAGAGAGCGAAGAAGGTCTAACCTCTCAGGCTAGTCTTGCGATAGGGCCTGAATATCCGCGAAGCTAGTGTACGCGATATAGTTTCTTTCGAAGGTTTTCGGCTGCCGGAGTCCCATCATCTGTCTGTGCCGTGCTGCTGGGATTTTCCCCTCCGTTATGTTGGCAGTGCCATGGCAGATGGAATACAGACTGAAATCCTCCTCAAATCCGGCCCTTTGAATGATTCCAGCAATATGTGGACGAAGAACGTCGACGCGTAGACCTTTTTCCGCGCTGACTGCCCTACCTTCCCCTCGAACAATCTGCCTAAACAGAGGCTGGCTGAGTACCGAGCGTTTCCATCTCAGGTGCAGAATTCCTTTATTCGATGCTTTCTTGGCAAATAATTCTGCAGGAGTCCTGGCTGCTTCAAATGCATCATCCGCGAACGCTAGTGCAAGTAAGAGCGTGACAGGGCAGAGTCCATAGCCGTAGTCTTTGGGATCCTCAATCAGCGTGGATCTGAATGACTCTTTTTGGCTATGGTTCTTAACATATCGATACGTGATTTCGGCCATGACGACATTCTGACCGGCGTTCATGACGATAGAAAGCTTCACATCCTAGTTTCAATTAACGACCGACTAGATGATGGACGAGGGGACGACCAGGGATGGGCCCTTACGCCGTATGTCAAAACCTCATTCGACCCCTTGTGGCAGGACGACTCAACCACTGCTCCCGGCAGGCTGCACGAATAGACAAGAATTTGTAAGAGAAGGGCAAACTGAACCCTATCGTGTTCGCATTCGTACAGGTGCTGGTCCCGGCACCAGAGATATTGCAGAGTATTGAACAAATCAAGGTGGTCGAATAGCATCTTGCACTACCGTTTTCCGAACTGGAGGTACAAGGGTTCACCAGGGGAACCGAGGTCACCATCGGTGATAAATTACCCCTTGATCAGTATAGATGCGTTGGACGAGTGTGTGCTCTTACCGTATATATCCTTTTGATCTCCGTATTACTGTATAATTTGAGAGTCTTTCGGTAGAGCCCTCCTCTTAAATCGTGCCATATTTGTAGCATTGTTTCGCCCTGGATGACATCCGCTGAGTGACCTTGTCTCGTGCAAACCACATACCTGACCCATTGGGCAATATCTCCCATCGGGGGGAGAGAATGAACTTGGTCGATGACGGGTGCTGCTGCGCGTTGTTCATGTTTGTAGAAGTCGTCGAGATATCGCAGTGCCCTTTGCAGGTTCTCTTCGCTGGCTGGTTATAGCTTTTTCAACGTTACAGACTCGGGAACTGATTGACTCTTGGAGTTTCCTGGAGCTTCCAGTTGTCGCTGCTCAGCTTCCTTCTGCCTCCAAATTTTATCGGCAGACATGATCGTTCGAAGCTGGGGAGTACGTTGGTTGAAATGGTAGCACAGGTTGTGTGAAAATACACCGACAAATACTGATGCCGGAGGGAATAGTCATATGTTCGGCAGGAGGTGGTAGGTTATGCACCAGAGGGTGTGGGAGAGGTACATATATGACTTCCAGCACGATTATCCTTCCCTCTGCTCTTTTCATATGCCGGTGGGCGGTAGGGGCCAGTCGAAGCGGGGCGACGTGTGGTGGAAGGGTGACCACACCTGGGGCACCATTGGCCAGGCAAATGAGCTACAGCTGCTGGTGAACCAGGAAGCACAAGCGACGACAGGCTCCTTCCGAACAACAAAACTCAGTGCTCTGTCGATGGAGTCAGGGCTCAGAGCAGCGACAGGACTACGGCTACTCAGCCTGCCAGGAATGGGAGATCGTTGGCGCCTGGACATCAAGAGGCCCGCCTCGTGTTCCTGGGCAATACCTCCACTGGAGGAAGAACTGATCCACCCCCCAGTGTTGGTGGTGCCGGTACCAGAATAAGACTCGGGAACATCTCTTTTAGGTGTGTCTGGAGTAGAAGGCCCGACAGAAAATTCTGTTGGGGCGGAGGGTGGGGGCCGGTCGAAGCGGGGCGATGAGACAGTAGACAGCAGACGGGAAAAACTGATAAAAATGTCCACCGCCATAGTCTAGATAGGTTGTATGTGAGTATGATTAAACCAAAAAAAAAACCGGCGTCTACCTGCTGGGCATCGGAGATCTGTCACTTGAGGTCGAGCTTGACTCATTCGTCTGCTTTCTCGTTTTCTGGGACCCTCTTGTGTGCTTGGCACTATGAGATTTCGATGGTGATGTCCGGCCTGGGGGGACAGGGTGTCGGTCGAAGTGGGGCGGTGTCCGTGGCCCCCCTGCTCTTCATGGGCAAGGTTCTTCCCAAACATGTTAAGCACACACCACCCCACCTCGTGCACGGAAAATTCGAAATCCACATCGCATCGAGAACTCAGCTCGAACCACGAGAAAAGAAGAAGAGGAGTTGGGCGGAAAGACGAAATGAGCTCACACGAGGAGCGAAGTTTCAGGAAAGAGATGGGAGTAGCGGGGAAAGCAGAGGATGAGGGTACAGATCAGAAGAGTGAGGAGGAGGGTCAAGGGACCACTGAGAAAGAACGACACCGAACCACTGGCACAGAAGTGGAGATGGAAGATGCGGGTCCAGAAACGAGCACGGGTGGGAAGCAGATAGAGGGTACCATGGAGACGGCTGGGAACAGCATGGTACAGCAGCACAAGAGAGCCCGACCCGAGACACCTGCCGGTGCCCGTGGCGAAATCTTTTCGTACAACCCTGCACCGAAGCGCATGAGTGTGACACGAGTCAATGTGAAGGACGAATTGGTGCAGATTCTGGATGGCATCAAGGAAGCACAACTTGGAAAAGAGAAAGAAGAAGCAAGGGATGAAGCCCGGTGGGCAAGACTTGATGACTGGATGAGAGGATGGGAGAGTCGAAGGCAGATTGAGGAGGAAGCATCAGCAATACGGGAGGAGAACCTGATGGACGTTGCCAGAGCGGCGCTTGCAGAGGCAAGTGCAGCCAGAAGGGCAGCAGAGTCCATGGCCGAAATGTTCTCAGTGGTGAATGGGATGAAATATCAGCGACCGGCAGCACTGCAGGAGTGTCTGCACCAGCCATGTGGAGGCACGAAGCAGGCAACACAGGTGGAAAAGATGAGCCCAAGCAAGGAGAGAAAGGAGAAGACGATCACCAGGGAGAAGGTGATGGGTGAAGTGATGACAAAAGATAGGAGGAAGGAGATAGGTTATCAGTCAACGGTGGTGGATAAGCAGACGATGAAGGTGGTGGAAAAAACAAAGATGAAGACAATGGAGGAGAAGAAGGGGAGGGAGAAGAAGTCATCAGGTCCAGAGAAGAAGATGTTGGAGGAGAAGTCGTTGGGTCCAGAGAAGGAGATATCACTGGAGGAGAAGATGAGCGATAAGAGGAAGATGGCAGAGTTGGAGGCCATCATGGAAGTGGACTTTATGGCTACGGATGAGACCCAAGGAGGTGTGGACCTTGAGATGATCGACCAACTCCATGAAGTTCCAAATGCAGAGGTGCAAGCGGGAGAAGAAGAAGCAGATATGGAGAAGGGAAAGGGCCAAGTGGAAGTGGAAAGGACCTCACCTCAACAATCGAAGATCACGATTCTGAAACGCCCAGCTACGAAGACTCCGAAACCCACATGGGCAGCAATCGCTGGAAGAATAGCTGGAAATAGCGCAACGATGATGGACAGAAGCACGAAATCGACCAGAGCGATACATACTCATGCGAACCAAGCCACTGCAAGCGATTTGGCCTTACGCAAACATGTCAGACCAGATGAAAGAAGAATCGTCTTTGTTCGAGACAGTGGCTCTGCTCTTCCATTGGTGGATCAAACTGTCGAAATTACCTCTGCAACGAACATCGCACTTCATCTAGCCAGAGCTCCAGGCCACATTCGTATCGAACGGCTGCAGAAGTCGAAGAAGGGAACCCTTACAGCAGCGGCGGCAAAAGGTGCCACAGCGGGAATGGTCATCAAATTCAAGGAGACGATCTTGAAAGCGATCCGAAAGTATGATCCTGCAATTGTCGACCTGCGAACGAATGAGGACTGGTCGCGAGTCAAGGTTCACGGCATCGAGCTTGGTCGATATGGGAAATCACCAGATGGCCTTCGAATACTCAGGCAGGAGATTGAGGCTGAGAATCCTGGGGTGATTGTTCCAATGGCAGTTCAGTGGATCCGGCCATGGAAGACAATTAATGAGCGATGGCAGGGAGGCGAGATCAATGCATCGTCTGCAGTTGTGGTTATCCAGGACCGACAGACTGCAATGAAGATTCTCACGACCGGACTGAAAATGGCGGGAAAACGACATGACTGCGAACGATACGAACGCATGGGAGCCGATTCTCAGTGTGGTAACTGCTGCGAATGGGGACATATTGAAGCTCGATGTCCTCTAGCTGCTGGTGGCCAGGCAAGATGCTCGTACTGTGCTGGCAGTCATCGGACAGAGGTACATCAGTGTACAGTAACAGACTGCTCTGCAGCAAAAGGGAGGGTGTGTAAGCACATCATCCCGAAATGTGCGAACTGTGATGAGTCACACTTCGCCCACAACAATGTCTGTGGCAACAAAAAGATGGCAATTGCGTTGGCTCGCAAGGCCAGGAGTGACAGCCCACCGATGACGCAATTATGTTGATACTTCAACATAACTGTGCGGGGGTGGGGCAGGTGGTGGAGGCCGTGTGTGAGTCTGGTGTGAAACTGGGAGCGGATTTGATTTTGATCCAAGAAGCGAAGAGAGGAAGAGATGGAACTGTGTCTCACCCAGGTTACCGATTTATTGGAGAAGAAACACGAAGGACTAGGGCAGCGGTCCGAGTGGGATCAGCAGTGGAAGTCGAAGATGTCTCAACAGTTGCTGGACATCAAGCGGAAGGAGATGTTCAGGTTCTGGATGTCACTATGGCAGATGGAGAGAAGATTCGAATTGTCAATGTTTACGACCAGGCACGATCCAACAAGAAGAAAGACTATATCAGGCCATGCCAACTGGCCGACTGGACAGCGATTAAATTGGTGGAGAAATTGATCATTGCGGGAGATATCAATGCCCACAGCCAGCGGTGGAACCCACGATGCAAGACAAAACGGAACCATATCTTTTGGGAGGAAATGCTAGAAGATATGGAGATCTGGAATTCGGAGGAACCAACACGACTACCGGACGATCCCACGAGCGAGTTGATCTCAATTATCGATATTACAGCAAGCCGAGGAGACATCTCAATTGAGTGGGCGATCGCTGGAGAAGAACATGAAACCGGTTCTGATCATCAACTCATTGTGTGGGAGGTGGCGGAAACCGAAAAGAAACAAACATTGATGTTGAGCACAGGATGGGATCTAAGTGGGTGGGAGCCGACAGGGTGTCAGAAAGAGGAGGCAGATAGAAGGAAGAAGAGACGAGAAGAGGCAGAGACTGAGTGGCACCGACGAACCCAAACAAATCCGCATCCACCACTTGGCACTGACCAGGAGATCGAGGATGAAGCTCTAT
>Ga0307512_10006204_pt1 | contig 12192 bp, 14 predicted proteins | sample 14_EM_MG_FD_200267 | JGI IMG/M metagenome (GOLD analysis project Ga0307512, IMG submission 200267) | Populus trichocarpa ectomycorrhiza microbial communities from riparian zone in the Pacific Northwest, United States - 14_EM | ecosystem: Host-associated > Plants > Roots > Unclassified | place... | reverse complement strand
GTCTTCCAACGTCTCCGCCTTTCCGTAACACAATTCCTTCCACACCTTCCATATTTCCGAAGTACCCTCGTACCTTCTTGCGCCGTGACAGTTACAATCGTTTGGCCGATTCAAACAACCTTCGCGACGATGATTACACACGTTTCTTTTACCGCAAACCTGTTGAATGCATTGAGTTCCTCATTCAACAGCCTGCGTTCAGGGAACATATGTTGTATGCACCAGCAGAGGAATTCAATGATGCTGAGGAACGTATCTACTCAGAGGTGAAATCACGCGACTGGTGGTGGAATGAACAGGTACGTTAGTTGAATTTCGTCATAGCTACAATGATTTTGACCGCTTCGTTAGCTATGGCGGCCGCTTGGAGCTACGATTGTCCCTTTATTCGGCAGTTTAGACCAGACACATCTTACAAACTATTCGGGCGACAAGAAGGAATGGCCAGTATATTTGAGTCTTGGAAACATCTACTCCACGATTAGATCACAGACTTCAAATCTTGCAAGCATTCTTGTCGCCCTTCTTCCCGTTCCTCCGAAATATCACTTTAAAGGACTTGGAACAACAACTGGTGTGAAGGAACAACAAATCCACAATCGAGAGGTTTTAAGGAAGGTCTTCGAGCTTATTTTTCGTCCTCTCGATGCGCTTTTCAACACTGGAAAGCTTATGCTTTGTGTGGATGGTCGGATGCGGCAATGTTATCCTGTCATCTGTGCATGGACGGCTGACTACTTCGAAAACATTCACTTGCATTCAATCAAGCAGCCCCACTGCCCTGGGTGCGAAGCACCGATATCATCGTTTGGAGAAGGGAATTCATTGTCGTGGCAATTGAGAGACTATCGGCTATACTTCAAAAAAATGATACTTGGGACTCAGGGAGATGAGACGGAGAGACTGGCAGCAAGACAATATCTGGAAGATCGAGCGGTTGGAACCTCAGAAGGCGTCTTCTGGAATATGAAATGAATCTCTCCAACGACTATTAACGTATCCAATATTCTCCATACCGTCTATCTCGGTATGCTTAAGCATTTGATGGACTGGGTAACGTCCTTCCTCGAACAACATTCCATGATCGACAAATTCAACTAGCTCTGGGCGATGATGCCTCCATATCCTGGCTTCGCTCGATTCAACAAGCCATATAGCCAGGTGACGCAATGGAGTGGTAAGGAGATGAAAGCACTTGGGCGTGTGATTGTTCCAGTTTTCGCGGCGACTCTTTTAAACCATTCGGCGAGCCAAAGGATTCCCTTCACAGAAGCCCTGTTGTGCGTCAAGAACTTATTGTTTTTTCGCCTTATGGCACAGTACCAGTACTATACTGAGGCCACGATCGAGTACATGGAGAATTATCTGAAGGAGTTTCATTGCCACAAGGATGTTTTCAGTCGATTCCGCGCCAGTAAATCTACAAAGAAGGTCTCGGAAGCCATGAAAATGCAGCTTACTTTGGACAAACAGGAGGAATGGGAGAGTGACCCCGCTTGGAACAATCTTTCTGCGGCTGCAAAGGGTCGTCGCGTTGATGAAGATAAAACGCAGATTGACTCAGTAATGGCACAACATCTTGTCGACACATCGGATTTCAACTTTGTGAAGATGCATCTCCTGAACCACTTCTCTGACCATATCCGCCAGCTTGGCAATCTCTTAAATGTAAGCTCTGAACTCCCAGACAAAGTGATGATGGATCTTAAACAAGCGTACCGACAATCAAAACGTCATGAGGCCGCCTTGCAGATTTTGCGAACGAAAGCCCGAAAGGAGGTGTTTCAGTATCGCGAGCTGAATGCAAACGCTGCAAAACAAAGTCGCGACGATGATATGCCACTAACCAAAGTGCCTATCAAGCAAATGATGAAAAACCTGCAACCAGAAATCAAGACCCTTGATGACTTGGCCGAGTGGTGTGCAATGCCAAAAGAGGAGCTACAGAATCACATTGCTTGGTGTTTCAAGAGATTTGCCGACTTCACAGACTAGGTTGATCACGATCAGTATTTCAGTCGTCTCAACCATGCAAAATACATTCGGTACAACGCAGTAGAAATTCCGGTGACGTCTTTTCAATGGGATGGGCAAGCAGTTCATATGGTTCGTTGCACTGGGTCCACAAGGTGGAGAAAGCATAAGCCACCAAGAAATGATACAGTGCTTCTCTGGATGGGGACGAGTCCGGATAGCCACTTTTAGTCGACTGTGGGACACATTCCCGCACGGTTGAAGTGTTTTCTCATCGCTGAGGATGCTGAATTGAGCGTTACAGGGCTTCTTGCCTTGGTCCAGCCGTTTGCAACAGGGCCGATACGTCAGACTGCTGGTATGGTGATTGTCGAGCAAAGGCATCAATCTCCGACACAACCCTTGCACGATAGAAGCTACCGTCGTAAGCCTCTTTTCGGCATCGGAACCACTTATATCGTCCCTATATGCGCGATCCAAGGAGCTGTACACCTTCTTCCGCTGACGCCGCAGCCAGATAGCTCACGGTGGTACTTGAGCAACAAGATTGACTTGAATGCTTTCAATTTGTTTCACATGTAGATTATTGGACTCGATGCTTGAAGTAATCGTTGCAGCGATATATTGAAATCTGATGTGTTTCCTCTGGGTGTCTTAATTTTTGTAATGGGAGTTGTGCAAGCTTGTGTATAATCGATGTCTCAAGGGATTAAATAGTTAAGAATATTTTTGAAATCAATGGAACAGCTCAAAAAACTGTCGAAACGATTAAAATCTACATGACCAACGTGAAAGAAACACGTGCAATAAATTAGCTTAAATGACTAAACACGTTTTGAGATGTCGCGACGACGCGATCACATCATTGAACGCTTCCAAGCATGGTGGATGATTGGAAATAAGTTGCTTGGATTATTTGTGGAGAATGTGGAGAAGGATCGGTGCGTGGGGTGCATTTTCGGAAACCAATTTCACTTTTTGCTGATATGAGAATGAAGGAAACTAAATTATACAGTGCACTACAGACTGGGATACATGCGCTTCGGTGGCGTATTTGTCGCTCTTGAGGTGTGCCTCGGCCGGAATGATGCATCCATAATGAGTCACAGCTTGTCAAAGTTGACTTCATACAAATCCAAGAACATCATTCTGGACTGGATGGTAGATTTTAGTTGTGCCAGAACATCAATCAGAGGCCAGGAAATACCCGGCAGGGCAAGCTGAAGCATAGCCATGAATACCTGAGCCATGTCTCAGTATCCGACACTCTGCGATTCAGATCTTGAGTCCGCCCGAACTTCAATGATATGGCAGCAAATGCTGCAACTTTGCTACAAATGAGTGAGCCAATGTCTTATATTCTGACAGAAGTACTCAATATCACCTAGACTGACTTTATTGCCACTGTGATTGGCAAAAATGCAGTGATCGATTGGTCGTATGGATATGGGCTCGAGCCGTTCCGGTGCACCTGAACGTCAATCAAATGCCAGCAAAAGCTGCGGGTTTGCCACGAATGAGCGAGCCGTGTCTCACATTCTCACCGAAGTACTCAATATCGCCTAGAGTGTCTCAGTGCAAATTGGGATTGGCAAATGTGCTGTGCTGGAGCTGTCATAACGCGACTCAAGACATATGCAGAGGATTCTCTGGCGCAACTGAATTTCAATCATATGCGAGCAAATGCTGTGGCATCGCTAGTGTTAGCAACGGGTCCAAATTCGCGGGTCGGTTCCGGGTCCGGTTCCAACCCGGAACCGAACTGTTGCAACGGGTTTCCACACAAAACCCGCTCTTAAAAAGTCAACACTTCTTGCTCCAATTCAGTATTTGAGTTCTGATCGTATCACAACATGATCAATACGTAGATTGTGCAGTTTTAGTCGCTCTTTCACCTCCCGCTTTCGGATTTGCGATCTGACAAGTATTCGTTGAGTCACGATCGAAAACCCGCCAATTTCGCTTGAATTCAGCCAATATTTCACAACCATTCCACGAATATCAGTCGGATTGCAAATTTAAATGCAGGAGGTGAAAGAGCGGCTAGAGCTGAACAATTTACGTATTGACTATGTCATGATACGATCAAAACTCAACTACCTAATTGGAGCCAAAGTTGTAGGAACCGTAAAATGGAACCGCGGTCCGGTTCGAACTCGTCCCCGAACCCGGGGGGTACCCCTGTTTTCCGGGTAACAACCCGGACTGGACCATCCGGTCTGGTTTCAAACCCAGACCGCAGCCGGGTAACCCGGAACCGTTGCTAACACTAGGCATTGCTATGAATCTGCGAGCTGGTATCTCGTATTCCGACATAGCAACTCAATATCACCTTGCCTGACATTATTGGCAAATATGCAGGGCTTGATCTGTGGTCACGAGACTCATGGCAGGTCCTGAGGATTCCCCGGTGTACCTGAAAGTTGTTGAATTATGCATTTTTCCATTGCTTTGACTTCGAAATGCGTACATGGCCTCAGGCTCCCAGTGCACTACAAATTCGCAACGGACAAATGATTAGAAGCCCATAGCTGCATCATGCTCAATATTCAACTTATGCCTTGAATTGTGAGATAGGCCAGCCGGGAATGTGTAATGTAGCTTATCAATTGACTTCATCTCATATTCATCATTATTAATAATCAAGAACGCCAATGAAACCCCCTCAAACAATTCAACCATCTGATCTTTGATTCGCTTCAAAAATGACAGAGAGAAAAGATTTATCTATGCCATATAGTGTGCCTTACAAACGACCATTTTGACTATTTATATCAGTTAAAATTATGTTGGGTGACTGTCTAAAGAGGTGTACCTTGATGAATTGTCCTAACAATCTAAGATGATGGTTCATCAGACTGCAACGTGTCTACATTCTCTGTCAGCCGCTTCGTATGGTCCTCACAAGACACCAGAATCCAGTAAATCATCGACGTCGTGATGTTCGGTTGACTTATCACACCATGCAGGACTCTCATTTGCGCAACTCCAGAGAGTCGATGGAGATTACTCACGTGGTTATTATAGCCACCAGGACCCGTATCCAGTAACCATGTGTGTCGTACTCGGTTTTGCCCTGGCCAGACAACTCGTGCAAATGCCTGCCATTGCTCATTCAATACCCTGATCTTTTGAGTTATTACTGCATGGTTTGCTGCTGTAAGATTTAGGCCGGTCCCGCCCACTTTGGGTGTGGTTATGAATACAGAGGGATTTCGTGAATCCTGGAATTTGAGCTGCATTTCTGTGCGTTCATCATTGCCCATTTCTGCAGACATGTGGAATATATCCACATTATCTGCAAAAAACTTCGTTAGACTCCACTTCAAATGACGAACTTGACCAGGAAGAAGACAAAATAGCACTGCCTTTTGTGGAGGAGGTGCACCGGGGAGTGCATTTTCATATCGGTCTTGTTCCAGAAGGAGCGCCTCTCTTGATTCGTCGTCCTGGTCAGGTTCGGGATACTCCGCAGGTTCATTGACAAGCATTGGCAGAAATGTCTCTCTCAGCCAGCAGAAAATGGGAGAATCCACCCAAGTATCGAGTGGCCATTCATCGTACCATTGTCCAGAAACATCGTTGCGATCCTCTCTGTCTCCCAGCACTAACGAGAAACATGCTAGCCACCATCTATGAACCCTCCATGCTCCTGAAGCACCCCACAAAGTGTATTTCTCCACAAGAGTCTTCAGTTTTGCTTGCTGGTCCTCAGTCCACTCGAGATGAATGAGGTGTGCATTCTCCTTTGGTATCCGAACGAGTGGTTTTCCATTGGCTAGTTTGGATTCCGACCACCTCCTCATCGTCCATTGCTTTGCAATTTGTATCATCCAGTGCGCCACATCCTGTTGAGTTTCTTCGTTTTCAGTCTGGATAGCATGCATCAACATCTTTACAGCCGAATACACCGCCTCAGAACGATGCTTCTCCATCACAGTATCATCCTCTGGATTGTCAGGTGCACCTGAAAACAGCCACATCGTCTGAAAACACCAGTCATACAGTGAATGGAATCCCGGTGTAGCAGTGACTTGAAGTTTGAATCCAATTTTCGCATTCATTGCAATGTGCCAGCCCACACTGTACTTAGTCATGTACCGATGGGACTGATCAAAAATGCGAAAACTCCATGCACAGTAGGAGAGTTGGCCGTTACTTGATGGTTTTGCTCTGGATGTTAAGGTATCATATGACACAAGGTGGATATTCCATCGGTTTTCCGGCTCATTAATACTGGTGTTCAGATCCTCGTGGGTGAGATTCGCATCATCGGCCTGCAACAAGTTGACGAGTTTGAAATCGGTTCCATGTGTCATCTCATTGTTGACAGTCTTGAATGTCTCTGCCAGTCCAGGCATTGTTACCACGAGGATAGGTTCAAGGGCGGATACAAGTGCTGGATGCCCGTGAGGTGGTGTTGTCTGGATCTCCAACAGGCGGCGGGGCACAGAATTCAATCTCTGGAGCGGATACCACTCCCGCTCTTCACCGACAATGCCGCGAAAGTCGTTGTCCGCCAAAATAACCCACTCCTCAAGGGTATTCCCCCATAAAATGGACAGTGGCAACCCCATTACAACTTTCTCAGTCACCAATTTGCGAAGCATTGCCACTGCAACTGAGGTGAAAGTCTTTCCAAGACCCATCTCATCCGCCACCAGTGCTCCTGTCATATCAGTATCCCAAGCCAATCGCCTCACGAGGGACCAGATGGCCCACACCTGGTGCGCCAGAAACTTAGTTCCGGGCAGGCCTGGAATTGAATACTTGTGGCCTGGAACCCGGTCATCTGTTGATTGACGAATAGGATGGGCATTCAGTCGCCTGACTGCATCATTAAGACCCTCATGTTCAAATTCGTTGTTGATTGTATTGAGAACCGTATTCAATACTGAGCCTGTGTTTGCTGGATCGAGGACCTCCTCACCGTCCTCCGCTTGCTCCTGAACCTCCCTTGCACCTTTGTCTGTGTTCTTTTCGTCCTGAATGATCTCTTTCAGTTGCTCCGATGTAAGCTGGGCAGATGTGCTCATATTCCGGCGCTCCTGAAATTCATCGTAATGTTAGGTATTTCACAGACAAGAAACCATTGGAACGAATATATATGGATGCAATACAATCAATTCTATTGTTTCAATCAGAACTTACATTAATACAAGTATCATTCTCTTGCCCATCATCCTGCTATCCGTCCTCTCTTCATCAGCAAAATGTAATTCGGTCCGGAAGCCACACGCAATTCTCACAGCAGTGGTTCTAACATAACCACAAGGCATTTCGTCTTATCATAGTCATCTTTGTTACAGTCACAAGATTCGCTACATCATAATATGGCGTGGATTATTTCAGTCTCTCTCTATATATACATACGGTCAATCAGGCCGCAGATGGTACTCAAGCATAATCAGAGGAGCACCAGGCAACGCCCATTGAGAGAACTTTTAAAGATGCCCCATTAGGAGGCCATTGCGGTGAAACGATGGAGCTAGAAGGCAGAGCGCCCACCATCAACACTCAGCCACACCTCTCGCAACATCCAAATGGAATTCATGAGATAGAGCAGTTCTGGTTCGAGGAGCGTAGGAATTGGGTGAGAAGATATGATACTATCCGGCGTTGAGGATCCCATGCCATTGTGTGGACCCACGATATCGCGGACAGAGCGAGTGAGACCAAAAGTTGGGAAACATAGAGTGTGTATTTTCATTGTATGATAAGATGAGATGGAAATGAGATGATGCCTATCTACTCCGGGGTGTGCCAAATATATACTCCATGTCACTCTTTCCACCTCCGTGACCCCTGTATCTCCGTACACCCCACCGTCACTCCTTGAAGATGTATCAGGAGGCTGTGATCGAGTGAGTTTGGAGATGCACTTGGAAGCCATGATCGTGCGAACTTGGAGGCCGTAATCGAGCGAGTTTGGAGATACCGTTGGAGGCCGTGATCGTGCGAGTTTGGAGATGCACTGGGAGGCCGTAATCGTGCGAGTTTAGAGATACACCTGGAGGCTGTGATCGAATGAACTTGGAGGCCGTAACTGAGCGAGTTTAGAGATACACTTGGAGACTGTGATCTAGCGAGTTTAGAGATGCACTTGGAGGCCGTGATCGAGCCGGATTGGAGGAGTACTTGGAGGCGGTCAATCTGGAGGCGGTAGTTCGGGAGGGAGGCTCGACGAGAGCTGAGACTCTATTCATGGCTTAACTCGTGATTGTGGGAATGTAGAGAATTGAGTACAACATGGTCTGCCGAGAGATGAGAGACTGGCTGGGAGCGGGAGACAGTGGATCTTCGGATGATGCAGTACGCGGTGTGTGCAGTACTCAGTGTATGCTTTACACGGTGTTCGCTGTGCTCGGTGTATGCTGTACTCGGTGTATACTGTACTTGGTGTATGCTGTACTCGGTGTATGCTGTACTCGGTGTATGCTGTACTCGGTGTATGCTGTACTCGGTGTATGCTGTACTCGGTGTTAACTCTTGATCATGGCATGGAGAGATAGCGAGGGATGACTACACTTTGTGTTCTTAGGCGATGGTAGACTTGAGGACGAGAAAGAGAGAGATGAGAGGAGATGGGGGAAATCATCATGAGAAACTGGGACTTAAGAGAATTTCGTGTGCAAGTCAATTTACCATCCCTGATATGGCAGGTATGAGTCCCGATCTGGCCTGTAATTACACCGATACGAGGTCTTCCCAACCCCATCAGGCAAGTCGTACCCCTGATTTCTCATATCCGCTCGTATCCTCCACATCGTTCTCATCTTCGTCCCCCATCTCTCTCTTTCTCGTCCACAACTCTACCACAATGTTGAGTCATCCCTCTCTATCTCTCCATGCCATGATCATGAGTTGACACCGAGTACAAGCATACACCAAGTACAGCATACACCAAGTACAGCATACACCAAGTATAGCATACATGGAGTACGGCATCCACCCAAGATTGTTTGTCTTCCCTCCATTCTCATGATTACAAGTTGAGCCCTGAATGTAGCTTCAGCTTCCGGAGTGCCTCTCAACACGATCGACCACCATCAGCCAGCTCTCCGTGAGAGCTCAAAGGTATATTCACCATGTCACATTCCCATAGTTGTGAGCTAACTACCTGATGAATAGAGTCTCAAGCACTCGGTGCGCCGTGAATCGACCACCTCTAAGTACTCATCCAAACTCGCTCGAATACGGCCTCCAATTGTATCTTCAACCTCCCTCGATTACACATCAGCAAAAAGTGGAAAAGGTATTCTGAGCATTCTGAGCATTTTGAACATTTTTGAAAGTCAAGTTCGCATTTGGTCGATTTTGTCGGGTCCAGTTATACAAAGTATACTCAGTGATATTGCATCCACAATTTGACTGGATTTTCAAACTTGGTATAGTGTTCCAAAATAGGTATAGCCTAGTTGGACACATTTTTCAATTGATTAAAGTCAGCTACTTTTATTTTTGTCAAATGTAATGAACATAGAATACTTTGCTGAGTCATGACATGAAACTTGGCATTACTATTTCGAAATGACAAATCAAAAACAAACTAACTCAAACAGGAAACATTATTCAAGATATTCAGTTATTTATTGATTACAGCTGGAGGTATTCCAAATATGGTTAGTTTCATTATGATTTGTCATGAAGATATATAAACCAAAAGTTTCATAATATTACTAAGCAAGCAATAGTATGTCTATTACATATTTCATTTTTAAAACTAGACTGACTTTCGACTTTAAAACAATGTAACAGACTAAGCTATACCCCTTTGGGAATACTATACCAAGTTTGAAAATCCCGCAAAGATATGAAAACAATTTCACTGAGTACATTTCCAACCAGAGTACACCACATAATTGAGAAAAGGCGAACTTGAATTTCAAAATGCTCAGAATACTGAGAATGCCATTTCAGTTTTTGCTGATGCAGCCACCCAGTGCATCTCCAAACTCGCTCGATTACGGCCTCCAAGTGTATCTCCAAACTCGCTCGATAATGGCCTCCAAGTGTATCTCCAACCTCGCTCAATTACGGCCTGCGAGTTTGCACGACCACGGCCTCCAAGTGCATCTCTAAACTCACTCAATCACAGTCTCCAAGTGTATCTCGAAACTCGCACGATTACGGCCTCCAAGTTCGCACGATTATCGCCTCCAAGTGCATTTCCAAACTCGCATGATCACAGCCTCAGAGTGTATCTCTGAGTTCACTTGATCATCATTTTCAGGCGCACCTTGAATTGCTCTCGAGCACCGCCTGCAGCCAGACCAGATATACCGTGTGTAGATGGGTAGCTATATAGATACATAGATGAGAATACAAACTGAATACATCAGTTTTACAAATCGTTGAACGATAAGTAGTAGCTATGATTTCCAGGCGAACCAGCAGCGTTCCCAAAGAAGAAGTTGTTGTTCCCAGACTGCTCAACTGCGATTCGAGGAGCTCCCAGACTTGTCGCCGGCGCTCGCAGGTGCTCCCAGCCTTGTCGTCGGCACTCCCAGACTTGTTGCTGGCGCTCCCATGTGTTCTCAGGCTTGTTGTCAGTGCTCCCAGACTTGTTGCCGGCATTCCCGGGTGCTCCCAGGCGCACCCAAAGTTCTCTCCGGCGCTCTGAGGTGTTCCCAAACCTATCACAATCACTCCCATGGTACTCCTGTACCAGTCATCAGAGATCCCAGTTACTCTGAAGGCCCGCAGGAATGCCTTCCTAGGGTCTGATACTCTCCTGAAATTGACGCATCTAAGTTTACACTCCACATCCTCTCAGACACTCCTGGAGGCTTCCAGTGACTAAAATCCATTTTGCTGATGTTCCACCCTCGTCAGAACCTTCCAAAGTCTATGTATAATGATTGGCAGTTGCGCACATCTAGCCTTAACACAGCTAGTGGGGATTACATTTGTCGGTCGAATTACGTGCTCAGTAATCTCCTTCTCTGTCGCTCTCGTAATTCCGAACAAAAATATTGTCGGATTGTGTCCACTTTTCAACTTGAAAGTCTTTGAAAGGCAACAGTTGTACAAAATCTGGCCATATATGGGGTCCATTATCATTTGCCCATGTGTATATAATCCCATATACTCTTCTTCCAATTCGTCCTGCTCCAAGGTGCACTTGAACATTGATGTCATAATGTATGGCTCTTTCGGGCCTCCGTTTTTGGTGATGAAATCAATCAGCTCCTCCCAGTGCCTCATATCTGTATACGAGGTTTGGAGTTGTTTGGGGGCTAGAACCATATCCTTGCCATTTGACACCCAGCTAATCACAACCATGAACGTTGTATTTGGCAACTTGGGGAGGTTACTTCTGGCGTATTTGCTCGGGCGCTCGCACAAATCCGTCGCCGGTCGCTTGTTGCCTCGCCCTCCTTTCTTCCGAGCCTCCCGAATTTCGCTTGCACATTGCTTCAAAAACATCTCCACCCACTGCCGGCAAATCCACTCAGCATTATTAAAATTATCCAGTGGCAGCCAGACCTTGAATGTGTCCAAAGAATCTGCAACCGCCGTCTCCCAGTGCAGGGGTCTATCTCGAACCTGTTTCAAGCGGTTCTGCCCCCGGATTATGGACCGATGCTTCTTCTCCAAGAACCCAGCCACCCATACTTTCTTCCACTGGTTGAACAAACTATAGTTGGCCTGCCCCATCCTTTTGGCAAATTGCTTCAAGGAGAATTCGGTTTGCTTCAGGCCGACTGGCGGTTTGCCTTCTGCACCGCCCAAGTCCGACGGATCGTCGCTCTCATCATCTGCATCATACTCGTCGTAGGATAACTCCAGCAATGGGGGCAATTCTGCAATCCTTGTGACATCTGTTTCCCGGGGTTCCGCGGGCACCTGGAATCGTTTCGTTGGGAGGCTTATCAGGGGTCTCCTAGGTGCGCCGGAAGGAGGTTCAGGTGGAGGATTAGAGCTGGAAGATGTTGGCTAATTGACTGGATGATTTTCTGGCGGTCCTGGAGGCACTCTCAGTGCACCTGGAGATGACGGCCCTTGTCCTGGAATGTGCGGAGGGGGGAACATCAGCAAAAAATGAAATGGCATTCTCAGTATTCTGAGCATTTTGAAATTCAAGTTCGCCTTTTCTCAATTATGTAGTGTACTCTGGCTGGAAATATACTCAGTAAAATTGTTTTCATATCTTTGCGGGATTTTCAAACTTGGTATAGTATTCCCAAAGGGGTATAGCTTAGTCTGTTACATTGT
>Ga0307512_10006203_pt1 | contig 12193 bp, 6 predicted proteins | sample 14_EM_MG_FD_200267 | JGI IMG/M metagenome (GOLD analysis project Ga0307512, IMG submission 200267) | Populus trichocarpa ectomycorrhiza microbial communities from riparian zone in the Pacific Northwest, United States - 14_EM | ecosystem: Host-associated > Plants > Roots > Unclassified | place... | reverse complement strand
CGCGGTCGCCCCCGAGTCCCGCCAGCCCAGCCCCCACCGGCCGGCCGCCACGTACGCCTGGACGTCGGCGTTGAGCGCGGCCAGGGCGCCGGCGAGGACGAGCAGGACCAGGCCGGTCGCCGCCACGCCGAGCGCCTGCCGACGGTCCACGGTGGACAACAGCGGCAAGTCCCGGCCCGTACGCCAGGCCAGGATTGCGAGCGCGACCAGCGCGAGGGCCGGCAGCAGGCCGACCAGCCACGGACGATGGCCGCCGAAACCGGCCTGTTGCCAGCCGAGCGGCGGCAGCCAGGACAGCAGGCGCACCGGCCCGGTCTCCGCGACCCCGCCGAGAGACACCGACGAGCCGCGATAGCAGGTCCGGATCGCGCAGTAGCCGTGGATGATCGAGCGGACCAGGCCGAAGACCGGCAGGAAGCCGAGCCAGATCAGGCCGGCCAGCCGGGCGCCGGGCCCGGTGCAGGTGCGCCGCCAGGAGAGGCCGAGCACGCCCCGGCCGCGGATCAGCACGGCCGCGGTGACCAGCGGCACGGCGAGGTACCCCAGCTCGTTGAAGGCGGCGATGCCCGCGCCCAGCACGACCGCGAGGACGCCGCGCCACCAGCCGAGCCGGCGGCGCCGCGGCGTGACGACCCGGCAGGCGAGCACGCTCACCGCCAGCACCAGGGCGGTCGTCAGCAGGTACAGCGCGCCGAACAACACCGTCGTGCTGGTCACCCCGGCGGCGATGAACGCGCCGCCGACCGCGTACGGGACCAGCGCGGCGACCGTCGAGGGCGGGGTGGCGAACAACCGGTCCCGGTTCAGGAGGCTCTCGGCGAGCAGCACCGCGAGCAGGGTCAGCACGATCGCGGCACCGAACGAGACCAGCCGCAGCGCCACGTTCGTGGGCAATCCGAACAGGTCACCCAGCAGGTACACGGCCAGATCCAGCGACTTTTCCAGCATCCGGCCGAGCGGCCGGAAGTTGCCGAGCCGCAGGTAGGTCGGCACCTCGTGCAGCGAGTCGGGCCCGATCCGCAGCGGGCTCCGGCGATACAGCGCGCCGGCGGCGTAGACGTTGAACCGGTGGTCCGCGGTGGGTGCCAGCGCGACCAGCGGCGACAACACGATCAGCGGGACGAACACCGAGCGCCGCAGCGTACGGGCCCAGAGCCGGCGCACGGGCGACCGCGGCGTGGCGGCCGGCCCGGCCAGCACCGCCGGGTCGACGCCCGGCTGGGCCGGCACGCTCAGAGTCTCCGCGGTCACATGTCTCCAACGAGCCCGATGAGCCGGAAGTTGCGACGGGTCGCGACCTGGGGGCGCCGATCCGCGTTGGGCGATGTGTTCGCGACCAGCCGACTGCGAGGACCGCCCCATGACTGCGACCACCGGCCGCGCCGCCGTGCCCCGGCAACGGATTCCCGCCGAAACGGTGCTCTCGGCCGGCAAGACCGGCTACCGGCCCGACATCGAGGGGCTGCGGGCGGTCGCCGTGCTGCTGGTCGTGCTCGCCCACGCGGGGGTGCCCGCGGTGGCCGGCGGCTACGTGGGCGTCGACGTGTTCTTCGTCATCTCCGGTTTCCTGATCACCTCGTTGCTGCTGCGGGAGGTGGCTGCCACGGGCCGGATCGCGATCGGCCGGTTCTACGCCCGGCGTGCCCTGCGGCTGCTGCCCGCGGCCAGCCTGGTGCTGGTCGCCACCGTGCTCGGCTTCCGGCTGTGGCTACCGAGCGTCCGGGTCGACGAGCTCACCAGGGACGCCCTCGCCTCCGTCGGCTACCTGGCGAACTTCCGGTTCGCCTGGACCGGCACCGATTATCTGAACGCGGGCAGCCCGCCGTCGCCGTTCCAGCACTTCTGGTCGCTCGCCGTGGAGGAGCAGTTCTACCTCATCTGGCCGCTGCTGATCGTCGGCACGGCGGCGCTGTTCCGGCGGCGTCGGCGCGCGTTGGCGGCCGTGCTGACGGTCCTGGTCGCGGTGTCGTTCACGCTCAGCATCACCGAGACCGAGCGGTCCGCGCCGTGGGCCTATTTCGGGCCGCACACCCGGGCGTGGGAGTTGGGCGCGGGCGCGCTGCTGGCCGTCGCCGCGCCCCGGTTGGCCCGCGTTCCGGTGCGGCTGGCGACCGGGCTGGGCTGGCTCGGCCTGGCGGTGATCGGGGCCGCCGCGGTGGCCTTCGACGACGCGACGGCGTACCCGGGCTGGCTGGCGGCCGGGCCCGTGCTCGGCGCCGCGGCGGTCATCGCGGCCGGGATCGGCGGCCGTCCGCTGCGCGGGGCCGGCGCGCTGCTCGAGTTGGGCCCGATGCTGAGCCTGGGCCGGCTCTCCTACGGCTGGTATCTGTGGCATTGGCCGATGCTGATGATCGTGCCGACCGCCCTCGGCAGCGCCCCGACCGTCCGCGGCAACCTGCTGCTGGCGGCGGCCGCGCTCGCCCTGGCCGGGCTCACCTACCGGCTCGTCGAGGACCCGATCCGGCGCTGGGAGTCCCTGCGTGCCCGGCCGGGGCGCGGGATCGCCGTCGGGGCCGGTTGTTCCGTCGCCGTCGCGACCGCCGCGCTGCTGGCCGGCCTGGTGCCGCACAACGTGCCCGAGGGCCGGCCCACGGTCGATCTGCGGGCGGCGGTGGACGCTTCGAACGACCCGGCCGGGGTGCTGGCCAACTACCTCGCGCTGGCCCGGCAGGCCACGACGTTGCCGGGCAACCTGACGCCGGCCATCGATCGGGTGGGCCATGACAAGCCCCGTGTCTACGACGACGGCTGCCATCTCGAGTCGGGCCCGACCGCGGCGCCGGACGGATGCGTCTACGGCGATCCGGCGGCGGCGACCACGACCGTCCTCTTCGGAGACTCGCATGCCGCCCAGTGGTTCCCGGCGCTGGACCGGATCGCGCTGCAGCGGCATTGGCGGCTCGTCTCGCTCACCAAGTCGTCGTGCAGCGCCGCCGAGGTGCCGGTCTATCACGAGACGTTGAAGCGGGCGTACACCGAATGCCAGGCCTTTCAGCGCAGTGCGCTGGCCCGCATCGCGCAGCTCGCCCCCGACCTGGTGGTGGTGAGTTCGAGTTTCGACTACCGGCTTGCCGAGCCCGGCACCGACCCGGGCGCGCGCTGGCAGGCCGGTTGGGACCGGACGTTCGAAGCGCTGCGGGCCACGGGGGCGGCCGTCGCCGCGATCACCGACACGCCCTACCCGAAGACCCGAGTGCCGAGCTGCCTGGCCCAGCGGCCGACCGCGATCGACCGCTGCAGCACCAGGACCGCGGCCGCGCTGCGCGGGCCGGAGCAACGAGCCATCTTCCAGGCGTACGCGCGCAGCACCGAAGTCACCGTCATCGACCCGGTCGGCTGGCTGTGCTCGGACATCTGCCCGGCCGTGCTGGGCAACACGGTCGTCTACCGCGACAACAGCCACCTGTCCACCGCGTACGCGGAACTGCTCGCCCCGCTGCTCGGCCCGAAGCTCAGCGCAGCAATTCCGCCAGGGTCGGGGGGTGGACCCGGTCGACGATGACCGTGCGGACCGACGCGTGGTCGCGGTAGAGGTGCGACAGCCGCTCCGAGAGGACCTCGTCCCACGGCACGTCCGGCCGGTGGCGCTGCCAGGTGTGCCGATCCGGCAGGTACTCGAGAACCACGCCGAGGTTGCGCAGCAGGGAGAAGGCCGGGCAATCCGTGACGACCACGGGCGCGTGGTCCGCGTTGACCAGCAGCCGCTGGTTCAGCGTCCGCACAAAGGAGCCCAGCGTGCCGGCGTCCAGCCCGATCGCGACGTAGACGTGCACCGGCAGGCGCTGCGGTGCGGCCGCGGTGGGCCGCCGGGGCTCCGCGGCCGGCCGGGCCCGCACCGCCCGGAGCCGGCCGTGCCGCAACCGGCGCAGCAGCGCCCGGGTCAGCCGCGGCACGGACTTGACCGGGTGGCGGGCGAGGGACACGGTCGCCTTGCCCAGCCGGTAGGTGTCGCTCTGCCGCAGCGCCCGGGCCTCGTCGCGCTCGCGCGCCAGCTCCCTGCTCAGCTGGGCACGCTCGCGCCGGCCGTCCGCCAGCTCGCGGTCGAGGCTGCGCAGCCGGCCCGCCATCGCGGCCAGTTCCCACCGGGCTCGCTCGAGCGCCCCGGTAGCCGGTTCGTCCGCCGCGGGCCGGGATTCGATGGTCGCCTGGTCGTTCGTCATTGTCGGCCTCCGACCGCCATCGGGCGGGCCGCGGCGAGCCCGTTCAGCCATGCGGCGGCCTCGGCTCCGCCGTTTCCGAAGCCGACCTCGGCGCAACGCCGGGCCAGCCCTTCCCGTACGTCCGGCCGGGCGGCCTGCGCCAGCACCCGCTCGACGTCGTCGCTCGCCGGGTCCTCGATGATCAGCGCGGCGCCCGCGGCGGCGGCGAACCGGGCCCGGGCCACCTGGTCGTCGAGGCCGGTCCGGGTGTTCGGCACCAGCACGGTGGGGATGCCGAAGCCGATCAGCTCGTGGAACGAGTTGTAGCCGGAGGCGCTGACCACCAGGTCGAAGGCGCGCAGGTAGCGGCTCACGGGATAGACCTTGACCACGTGCGCGCCCGGGATCGCCGGCATCGCCTCGGTGGCGATGGTCGACTCGCAGAGCACCAGCTGGAAGCCGTGCTCCAGCAGGCAGCGGGCCATCCGGGCGACCGGCGACGAGATGTCGTTGATGTTGCCGGCGCCGAGCTGCAGCAGCGCGACCGGCCGGTCGGCCACCCCCAGCGCGCGCCGCGCGGCCCGGGCGTCGAGCAGCTCGGAATCGTCCAGGAAGGTGATCGGCGCGACCGCGTGCGCGGCGGCTCGGTCGGCGACCGTGAGGCCCTCGTCGGCCGGCGCGGCGAACTCCCCCGGTTCGAGGATGGCGTCGAACGCGGCGCCGCGCTCGATCCAGTTCGCGCCGACCCCGCGGCGCCACATCGCCCGGCGCACCCACACCCAGGTGATCTCCGGATGGTCGGCCACGGCCTCGACGATCCCGTCGTGCGGCACGCTGTCGACGGCGACGACCTGCGGGCCGTGCAGCTCGATCAGGTGCCGCAAGCGCTCGCGAAGGAACGTTGTCCAGCGCTGCCGGGTCGCGGCGAGCACCTTGCGGGACGGCACGTACTCGGTGAGGAAACCCTCCTGGTGGCAGACCGCGGCGCCGTACGACTGGGTGGCGATCACGGCTTCCAGGTCGTCGGGCAGCCGCCGGGCGATGGCCATCAACCGGGACAGGTGGCCCAGGCCGGCGCCGTTGTCGCTGAGCATCAGCAGGCGCCTCTTCGGGGCGGCGACCGGGCGGGGCCGAGCGGTCCGCGGCCCGGGCAGGGCAATCCGCGGGCTGATGCCGTTGGCGGACAGCCGGGTCAGGTGGGACAGGTGACCGTAGCGCTCCTCGACGAACTCGCGGGCGCGGGCCACCACCGCGCGATACCGGTCCCGGTCGGCGTAAAGCTCACGGACCAGCCCCTGGACCCCGGACGGGGTCGTGTACAGGGCCGCGTCGGCGAAGATCGGCCGGAAATGCTCGCCGATGATCACCGGTACGCCGCTGGCCATCGCCTCGAGAATGGTCCGGCCGAACGCCTCAACCAGGTCCGGGTCGTGAAAGTAGACGAAAAAGTCGATCTTGCGCAGGAAGTCCTCGGGCTCCTCCGCACCGAACGGGACAACCTCCCAGTTGGCCGGCCGGTACTCGAGCCGCTTCACCGCGATCTCGCCGCCGCCCAGCACGCGTACCCGTAGGTCGTCGGCGTCCGGATAGGCCTGCAGGATCTCGGCCGCGGCGCGCGGCCATTTCACCGGGTCGGCCCGCCCATGCCGGCCGATGACCGGGACCTCGGCAACCGGGGCGTCGCGGTCGGTCCACCAATCCGCGACGTCGATGATCTCGTGCCAGTCGGCGGCGGCCAGCGGCGCGTCCGGGGCCACCCGCCGGACGTGCTCGCGGACCTGCGGGCTGATCGGCGCCCAGTCGATCGCGTCGCCGAAATAGCGGTGCACCCGTTCGCTGATGTCGGCGAAGTCGTAATACCGGTCCGGGTTCTCCGCGTCGCCGGGCGCCTGGTTGATCACCATGATCGTACGCTCGGCCGCGATCAGCGGCACCGCGTCGAGATCCCGGGTGAAGATCCGCGGCTGCCGGATCACCAGCAGCCGGGCGGAGACCGGCGCTCCGGCCGGGGCAAGCTCGGCCAGGCCGTCGCGCAGGCACTCGACGATGCGCGGGCTGAACGGCCGGTCCTTGATCTGATGCGGCGACGGCACGTGCACGAGCACGGTGGACAGTCCGGCCTCGGCCTGGGCGTGCACTTCCGCGGCGATGCTGGCGGAGGTGCCACCGGGATACCGGAAGTCACACAGGATCGCCACGTCGTACCCGTTCGCGGTCATGGTGGTTGAGCTCCGTAGGTCGCTTCCCGAGGGGTCCTTCCGCGGTAACAACGATGTGGCGCGCGACGGCGACACGGGGACCGGCCGGGGCCGCCGAGCATTCCGACGATCTTGGCCGGGTCGCGCCGCGCAATGCCTCGTTGTGCAAACCAGTGCCGGAAACGTTGAAGGGCGGCCGATGCGCAGGCAGCACACGACACCCAACGCCTACCCGGCGCAGTTGCTCGACGAGCATCTCGCGGTGCTGCGGCGGAGATCGCCGGACGGCCCGGGCGCCGCCGCGCTGCACGCCCGCTCGGCCGACGCGCGAGCCCTGCTCGCCTACGCGGCCGGGGACGCGACGGTCGACGAGTTGATCACCGCGGCGCACGCGGGCACGACCTGCCCCGGCGCCGAGCCCTACGCGCTCGGCGAGTTGGCCCGGGTCATCGCCCTGCAAGACCTCGTCCCCGACGACCGGCCGGACGCCCTGGCGCTGTTCGAGCTGCTGTTGCGCACGTACGGGGCCGACGAGGTCGCGAGCGGGCATCAGGGCCTGCACGCGCAGCTCGCGTTCGCGGCCGGGGACCGGGTGCGCACGGCCGAGCTGATCGGGATCTATTCACAGCTGCCGGAACCGGTGCGGACCAGTCTGGCCGTCGACCTGGCCAACCCGGCCGGGGACGGCTGGCTGGCCGCGTTCAACGCGCTGCTGCCCGGGCCGGCGCTGCGCCTGGCCGACGGGTCGGGGCCGGTGTTCGACCGGATCCGCTCGGGGGTCGCGCAGAAGGTGGGCGGCCGGCAGCGGATCAGCACCATCGTCACCGCGTACCGGCCCGGGGCGGCGCTGCTCACCGCGGTGCGGTCGCTGGCCGCGCAGAGCTGGACCAATCACGAGATCCTGGTCGTCGACGACGGCTCCGAGACCGAGTACGACGAGGTGCTGGGCCTGGCCGGCGCGCTCGACCCGCGGGTACGGGTGCTGCGGATGCCGGTGAACGGCGGCACGTACCGGGCGCGCAACGCCGGGTTGGACGCCGCCACCGGTGAATTCGTGACGTTCCTGGACTCCGACGACTGGTCCCATCCGCTGCGGCTGGAGCGGCAGGTGGAGCCGCTGATCGCCGAGCCGGCGCTGGTCGCCACGACCTCGGTCGGCATGCGGGTCACCCCGGACTTGGTGATCACCCGGCCGGGCTGGGCGCAGAGCCGCTCGTACAACCTGTCCTCGCTGATGGTCCGGCGCTCGGCCGCCCTGGACCGGCTCGGCTACCTGGACCCGGTCCGCAAGGGCGCGGACGCCGAGTACGTCGAGCGGGCCCGCGCGGTCTTCGGCCGCCCGGCCGTCCGGCACCTGACCGGCTCGCCGCTCGCCCTGATCCGGCTCTCGCCCACGTCGCTGTCCAGCCCGGACACGGCCTTCGGCTGGCTACACCCGGCGCGGCGGGCCTACCTGTCGGCCTTCCAAACCTGGCACGCCGAAGCGACAGCCCGTCCTCGGTTCCCGCGCAGCCGGGCCTTCGCGGCGACCCGGCAGCTGACCGGGGAGCCGGCCGAGACCGCGTACGACGTCCTGCTGGCCGGCGACTGGACGCCCGCCGGCGGCGCGGCCTCGGCGGCGGCCGGGCAGGCCCGCGCGCTGCTCGCCCGCGGCCGCACGGTCGCGCTGCTGCACCTCGACGCGCTTCCGAACCTCGCGCCGGGGCCGCAGAACCTCGACCCGGCCGTGCAGACACTGATCAACGCGGGCGTCGTCGACCAGGTCGTGCTCGGCGACGACGTGCACGCCGAGTTGGTCATCGTGCGAACCCCGGCGGTGCTGCAGTTCGCGCCCGGAATCGCCAGCTCGGTGTCGGCCGGCCGGGTCGTCATCGAGGTCGACGCCGCCCGCCGCCGGATGGCCGCCGACGTCTGCGTCGCCGCGTCCCGGCGGCTGTTCGGGGTCGAGCCGCAATGGTCGCCGGGCGGCCCGGCCGACCGCCGCACGCTCGGGGCGGGCCCGATCGCCGCCGCGCTGACCGCCGTCGACCTGCCCGGCACGGTCGACGTCCGGCAATGGTGTCTGGACCGGCCCGGCCTGCGCTCGGATCGGCCCGTCGTGGGCTGCCGGTGCGCCGGCGGCCGGCCGATGTGGCAGCAACTGGCCGCCATGCTGGGCGACTCGGGGCGGATGGACATCCGGCTCTGGGACACCGCGGGCGACGCCCGGGCGGCGTTCGGGCACCGGCCGCCGCGCACCTGGCTGGTCTACGGGCCGGACGACACCGACCTGCGCGGCTTCCTGCACCAGCTCGACTTCTATCTGCACTTCCCGGACGAGCGGGCCAGCCGGGACGCGGACCCGGCACTGCTGACCGCGCTGGCGGCCGGTTGTGTGCTGCTCCTGCCGCACCGATTCGCGCCGGCCTTCGGCGAGGCGGCCCGCTACTGCGAGGCCGCCGACATCGAGCGCACCGTACGGCAGATGCGCCGCCCGCACCTGTTCCTCGAGCAGAGCGAACGGGGCCGCGACTTCGTGCGCCGCCACTACGGCCACGAGCGCTACGCCGACTCGGTTGCCGCGCTGATCGAGGAGAAGACAGCCCCAACCCAGGCGGACGCAACTGGACGGCAACCTGTCCGGCAATAGTCCGCACCCATGTGGAGCGGACAGCAACCGGACGGCAACCCGTCTGGCAATGACCCGCAACCATGTCTCGGTAGCCAACCCAGCGGCAACTAAAGGGCGACAAGCAGGCACCTGAGCTTTCCATCAGCGGCATCAGCTACGCACCGATCGGAACGGCGAACCTGGCGAACGAAACCAGGCGACGTCTTCGAAAGGCTGGCCGATGCGCTCTTCGATCCTCCGCCGTCTCGCGTTCCTGGCGATGGTCCCTGTCGCGCTGTTCGGAATTGTTGTCGTCGCCACCCCCGCCGAGGCGGCCGCTACGTCGTGGCAGACCCTGCAGGCCGACATCGTCACCTGGACCAACCACCAGCGCACCCGCCACGGCTGCCGCGCGCTGAGCGTGGACGCCAAGCTGGTCCGTGCGAGCCGCGACCACAGCGCGTGGATGGCCCGCACCGGCACGTTCAGCCACGTGGGCAACGGCGGCTCGACCTTCGACGCCCGGATCCGCGCGGCCGGCTACACCAAGCCGGCCGCCGAGAACATCGCCTGGGGCTACCGCAGCGGCGCGGACGTGGTGAACGCGTGGATGAAGAGCCCGGGCCACCGCGCCAACATCCTCAACTGCCAGGTCACCAAGTTCGGCGTGGGCGCCGTATACGCCGCCAACGGCAACCCGTACTACACCCAGGAATTCGGCTACTGAGCCAACCGCTTACTGAGTTCGGGCCCGCCCCCGCGGGCCCGCCGCGGGCGCGCGTCCATCGCTGCCCCGCGACCGCGACCCCCGCTGCTCCCCCGCAGCGGGGGTCGCGCCAGCTTCACCGCCGGCGCGGCTTCACAACCGAGGCAGCCGCTCATCCACCAGCAGCCCGAATCTCGGCGTACCCGCCGGCCAGCCGGCCTCACAGCCGAGGCAACCGCTCATCCAGCAACGGCCCCAGCATCTCGGCGTACACGCTGGTCAGATGGTTGGTGTCGCGGTAGACGAGCAGATTGCCCACCACGGTCGGGCACCGCTGAGCGCACAACCACGGCACCGGGTCGATAACCTGCGCCCCGGCCCGCTGCGCCGCGTCGCGGACGATCGAGCGCCACAGCGGGTCGCGCAGCACGGTAGCGGCCGGTTCGGCGCACGCGCTGACCACAGCGGCCGCCGCGGCCAGGCAGTCGGCCGGGTCCCGGCTTAAAAACGGTGTGTCGCCCAGCAGAGCCAGCTGCCCAACCTCCGGGCGCAACGTCGCGAACAACCGCGCCCACGCCATCGCCCAGAGTCCATCCGGGTCGCTGGGATGGCCGGCGAGCGCGCCACGATAGCCGGTGCTCGACGAGACGACGACCAGTTGCGGCCGGAGCGCCCGGATCCGGGCCAGCGCGGAAGCGCGCCAGCTGTCGCACTCGCGGTAAACCCGCTTCAGCTTGCTGTTGATCACCGGCACCCCGGCCGGGCTGCACGAACTGCGAGTCAGCGAGACCAGCCGCCAGCCATGCCGGTTCGCCAGCTTCTCCACCGCCGGAAACCATTGCAGCGCATGCGAATCGCCGAACAGCACCACCGTCGTCGTCGCCCCCGGCCGCCCGTAGGTGCACCGCGGATTCGCCTCGGGACTGGTCAACGTCTGATGGCAGCCGTCGGTCTGCGGCCTGACCGTGTCCTTGCCCGCATCGGTCAGCGCTGGGGTCAGGTTGGCCGGCACCCGCACGGTCCGGTCGGCCGCCGCGATCAGCCGGGCCAGGCTGTCCAGCGGATCGGCCGAGGCGGCGAGCACGGCCCGGGTGTCGATCGCGTCGGCACCCACCGGCACCGCGGGCGGATTGGCCGCGACGATCAGCGCCAGCGCCGCGGCCGTGCCGGACAGGGCCAGACCCAGGCCGAGGCCGCGGACCGGCCGGGCGATGAGCGCGCGGCGGTGCCGCACCGGGTTTTCCACCAAGCAATACGTGGCGTACGCGAGGAGCAGCGCCGCCCCGCAACACAGTAACCGCCCGCCGACTCCGAACTCCCGGCCCAGCGCGGCCGGCCCGAGCACAAGCACAGGCCAATGCCAGAGATACCAGCCGTACGAGACGCGGCCGATAGACTGCAACGGCGCCCGGCCGAGCAGCTTGCCCACGCCGCCCGCCGAGACGCGGCCGATCGACTGCAACGGCGCCCGGCCGAGCAGTTTGCCCACGCCGCCCGCCGAGGCACAGCCGGCCGCGATAATTCCGGCGGCACCGAGCACCGGGGGCAGCGCGGCGAAGCCCGGAAACGGGGTCGCGGCGCCGTAACCGAACCCGGCAGCCAGGATCGCGGCCAGCCCACCCCAGCCGAGCACCTGACCGGCCCAGCGCGGCAACCGGGCCAGCCGCGCGGCGCCGAGCGCGACCAGGGCACCGACGCCAAGCTCCCAGGCCCGGCTGGGCAGTCCAAAATAGGCCCACGGCGCGGCCCGGGTGAGCTCGTACGCGCTGTAGCCCAGCGACGCCACCGTCAGCACGGTCAGCACCAGGGCCAGCAGCCGACGCCGACGCCGGATCGCGAAGGTACCGAGGATCAGCAGCGGCCAGCCGAGATAAAACTGTTCTTCGACCGCGAGCGACCAGAAATGCTGGAACGGCGACGGCGTCGCGTTGGCGAAATAGTCGGTACCGGCCACGGCGAGCCGCACGTTCACCGCGTAGCCCGCGCTGGCCAGGGCGTCGCCCGCGTACTCGGCGATCCGCACCGGCGAAAGCCACAGCCACGAACCGGCCAGGGTGACCGCGACGACCAAAGTGGACGCGGGCAGCAGCCGGATCGCCCGCCGGGCGTAGAACCGCCGCAGCTCGATCCGCCCGGTCGCGGCCAGCTCGCGAACCAGCAGCGTGGTGATGAGAAAGCCGGAGATGACGAAGAAGACGTCAACGCCGACGTAGCCACCGGCCAGCGCCGAAACGCCCGCGTGGCTGAGCACGACGAGCAGGACCGCGACCGCGCGCAGGCCCTCGATGTCGCGCCGGTGCCGCGGCTCGGGACGGCCCGGCGAGTCGGCGCGCCGGATCGGCCTGCCGGTCTGGACGGTGCTGGTCAACGCGGGCGGCTCAGGACGCCACGGGGGCCATCGGCTGACCGGCCCGCACGTACGAGAGCACGGCATGCCGGCCGAGCAGCTCGCGCTCACGGGAGAGCCCGCCGACCGTCTCCGTCCAGCGGCGCAGCGCGGCCTGCTCGTCGTGCCGGTTGGCGTCGTCGAAAACACTCGTCGCGGTGTCGGCCAGTTTCT
>Ga0307512_10006201_pt1 | contig 12196 bp, 6 predicted proteins | sample 14_EM_MG_FD_200267 | JGI IMG/M metagenome (GOLD analysis project Ga0307512, IMG submission 200267) | Populus trichocarpa ectomycorrhiza microbial communities from riparian zone in the Pacific Northwest, United States - 14_EM | ecosystem: Host-associated > Plants > Roots > Unclassified | place... | reverse complement strand
AACACACATAAATTGAAACTTTAAAGCATATGTGATCGATATCCCAACATTCCTAATAATTTCATACCTCTCTAACTAAGCATTACTAATCTATTTTTTCACTTCTTCTTACCAAAAAAATCATTTGAACTTTCAAGATTAAACTATTAGGTGAGATACTAGAATATGATTTATATAATTATCTTTAACATACCTTATCACATGAAAATTATTTGGACTTGAAACTTACACAGACGCGTACTATCTTATACTTAATTTTTATCAAATAGAAAGAGAATGGTGAGATATGAACTTATAACCGTTTGATAAAAAAGGCTCTGATAGATGTGAGAAAAAAAACTAAAAAACCGATTAAACCGAAAAAACCGGAAAAAAAATAATCGAAAAAACCAAACTATGAGAAAAAATGGATTAAACTGATTAGAATTTTTAAAAAACCGACCGGTTCGATTTTATAAGCCTGAAATCGAAAAAACCGAACCGAACTGAAAAAATCGAACCAAACCGGAAAAAAACCGAGCCAAACTGAAAAATCGAGTCAAACTAAAAAAGCTGGTTTTTGTTCTAAAATAACCGAACCGAAATCGGTCGGTTTGAACCGGTTTTTGGTTTTTTTGAAATAAAAAACTGATTTGATTACTTTTTTTGATAAAAACCGAACCGAACCGAAAATGATCACTCTTAGGTTTTGATATTATAACAAAAAACTATCTTAATTTAAAAACTTAAAAAACTTAAATAATTAGATAAAGTCTGTAATTTATATAATTCTCTCTAATACTCTAGTCAAAATATATATACACCTGAAATATACAATATCTTTTTTCTTAAACAGCGATTGTGTAGATAGAATTAGCAAAGTTCCTTCGTATTCGTAGAGATGGGAGATATAATTTACATGGATATAGTAAATCTCACTTTTGGCTGCTTTGATAGTAGTCTGTATATTTCCCCTTTCACTCGCAGTATGGGGAAGAAATATACTTTAGAGATACTACTGATTGTTGAGAAATGAAACTCTATATATCGCTGTGCAAAGATTTTTTAATTTAATTATTTTAAATTCAACTACTTATATTGAAATTAAATTAAAATTTAAAATACTTAGAATGATCGTATTTCTAAAAGAAAATATTACGCATTTTACACCTATATATATCTAATAATATTATCATTGTATATGTGTCAGTATCAAAATTCAAAAACCTTTGTAAATAAATTTAATCAAACTAGCTAGTTCTAGGCAGTGCCTTCAGACTCGACAAGGTTAATCTATGACCTAAATAATTTAGAATCTATATCAAGTTGAATTTTAATAAAAATAAAAAAAAAATAACTAATTTGATGAGACATCAAAAATTTTATTATTTTTATTTTTTATAAAATAAAAAATTTTAAGTTAATTTAAATTAATCCAAACCAATCCATTTAATCCATAATTAAAACTTGCCTCCATATATTTTCAAATTAGATTTAAAAAATATGTTTCTTAATCCAAAAACACAAGAATAAATGAATCTTATCCTTGTAACATAATCTAACCCTTTAGGACAATGTTTTCCACTTCGACCTCAGTTACTGTACTGTAACCGTTTGTGTCGACTAATAGTCTGTCTATGTAAGGCCCCAAAAAAAGAAACAGAACCGTCGGATTTCACACAAACAAAATCAAGCACACATTTTCCTCTCTCGTAAATCAAATCCCATAAAAAATCAATAATCCAAAAGCAAAATTGGTGGCTAAAAACAAGTAAAACGTGAACCCTTTTAGTAGATAGAAAGCAATCACTTTCTTGTGTTTTGTGGGGTTTATAAAGGGAGGAAAAATAGGAGTCTGCGTGTCAAAACGCGCTGCTGCAGCAGCACGGGAGGAGGTAGTGGTGAAGAAATTCTCTCCACCACCACAATCTCCGGTAGCGGCAGCAGCAGCAGCAACAAAGAGACATTCAGGGCTGTTGAGTTCGAAATCGGGACATTTAGTGGGTGATTCGAATAGGATGAAGGGACTTTTCAAGTCAAAGCCGAGAACTCCTGTCGATGTTGTTAGACAGACTCGCGATCTGTTAATCTATGTTGATCGGAGTTCATCTTCTTTGTCTGATTCAAAACGAGAAGAGAAGGTTGGCATTATCTTTATTCATTCCTGTATAATTTTATGTGTTTGTGTTTGTTTTTTTTGTTTTTTCTCTGAATTGGGTGGGTTTTGATTGATCTGAGATTGTTTTGGGATCAGGGTTGTTTTTATTTTTCTGTTTTGGATGCGAAAGTTTGAAACTTTGTGAAAAAAGTGAGGGTGTTTAAGGGATGGTTTTTGATGGAAGATTTGATTTTAGATTAGGGTATGTTATGATATGCTTTGATATGCTGTGATCTTTACCTAAATAAGTGCTTATTTGATTGCGATGGGGTTCTTTTGCTGATCAAGTTTAACTTCAGTGTGGCTGGGTGTGTGTGTTATGAGAGGATTTTGATTTGATGGCAGTGAGTTGAGTTTAAAGATTTTAACTTGTTAGTGGCTTTATCTGTCGAGGGATTCAAAGTGGAAACTTTGATTGTAGGTTTGAGAATGAGGTCTGATCTATGGTGCTATATTTGTCATTGATTTGTTTCAACTTGTTTGTTCACGGTAGAAGAATAGCCCTACTGAGTTTTGGTGAGTGTAGGTATAAGAGTGTGATGAACATGCATCAGGTTCGTCATATAATTTCTTGCTTGTGTTTCTTGTTTTGGCAAGTTATTATCTTTAGTAGGGCTACTGGGACATTTGAGCTTCTGTCAAGCATTTTATTTGTGGAATCTGATATTTACAGTTATATATTCTAACACAGATGGCAGAATTAGCTAAAAATACCAGGGAGTTAAAGTCAATTCTTTATGGAAATAGTGAATCTGAACCAGTGTCAGAAGCGTGTGCACAATTGACTCAGGAGTTCTTCAGAGAGAACACACTTCGTCTTTTGATCATCTGTCTTCCAAAATTGAACTTAGAGGTAAGCACTCACAGGATTATTGTTGAGAGCTATGTAGATTGTTATCTTGAATTAGCTATCAGATTTATGAGGTGATACTGTTCTTTTTCCTTGTTCTTTCATAATGGTTTGGTTTAGTGACACTTGTGCTTTATGCTTGCCTGGGTGAACCTGTTGGATTAAATTCCCAACTGGACGGAATTTACCCTTAACTGCCAGTGTCTCCCTTTTTTGTCATTTAGCATGAAAATGTTTCCTTTTGCAGACCCGAAAAGATGCCACTCAGGTTGTTGCAAATCTACAAAGGCAACAAGTTAATTCAAGATTGATTGCATCAGACTACTTGGAGAAAAATACAGATCTTTTAGATATTTTGATAGCAGGGTAAGCCATTAACCCTGGAGAGTGTTGGGGGTTTCGATTACAATGATTCCATTCAATAGTTCATCAAATATTATTGAGATGGTTCATGGGTTAAATTTTTAACTTGCTGCATAGTTTCTGAAATCTTATGGATAGCTATTGGTATCTTAATTATCACATCCCATTTAGTTTGAGCATCGATTATCTGTATAAAGATTCCATTAATGATCTGTTTGACGAGTGATGCCTTTCTTCTAGATGTGATCTGTTTGACAAGTAATGCCTTTCTTCTAGATGTATGTCTGGAAGTTGTATTTAGCTGTTCTGATTTTTATTTTTGAAATATCTATAATGCAAGAGGATGTTGCTGTTTACAGAATCTTTAAATGATTGTCTTGTACACTATACTGCTTGGCATCTTCTAACTCTTGTGTTTTGCTTCTTTAGTTATGAAAACACAGACATGGCTTTGCACTATGGTGTAATGTTGAAGGAGTGCATCCGTCACCAGAGTGTTGCAAGGTAAGCAGAATCAACTGGGTGGTTTAATCTATATCCGACTATCAATATCATCTCTAATTGAGAGAGTAATCTTTTCCTGAAAGTCCTAAAAAATTGTTTGTCTGTTTAGACTTTGTATACTAAAAATTATGATCCATTTATCTTTACATAAACATGTCAAAGTGTATTGTGAAGTCAACATCTAGAACACTCATTTTAATTTGTTGATCTGGAACTGCTTTTATCAACTATCAGCTTCCATCTTCTTCTTCTTTTTTAATTTTTTCAATGGTGCTTTGCCAATGTTTTATGCACTCATTTATCTGGTTTGATGGAAGATATGTCCTGGAATCACCACACGTGAAGAAATTCTTTGATTATATACAACTTCCAAATTTCGACATTTCTGCAGATGCTGCTGCAACTTTCAAGGTTAAGTATGATTGACTCAGATATAATAATTAACTTCTTTTGATCCCTCTTTCCTCCCTCCTTTTCTATTTGAATTTTTTTTTCTTCATACAATGCAGTCTTTTTTTTTTGTCATCCACTGTCAAAGGTTAACACTAAGTGACTTTAAAATTCTGCTTGTTGCATTAGAGAATTTGTGAGAGTATCTTCTGTACTGCCATGCTACAATGTTGGACATGTTCATTATTGTACTGCATCATTGCATGCAACTATTCTCAAATGATTGAAGTGTATTCAGCTTTTGCAACTTCTGACAGCCCCAGATTTTTACGCCTTACATTTGTATTTGATAGGGTCCGCAATTTTATTTCACTTAAAAAAACCCCAAACTTCAATTTAAATGCTCTGGCAAATTGTTATTTGGGAAATTTTATGTCTTCATTGCATGTTTATGAAGTTATTAAGTTTCAGTCTTATACTTGCTATTAGGGGTAGTGTCAATCTGAGGCATTTGTATTGTTTTGTTGCAGGAACTCTTGACAAGACATAAATCTACAGTAGCTGAATTTCTTTCTAAAAACTATGACTGGGTAAGTTCTGTTGTCACTTTTGTTTAGATGGATACTTGTATAGATATATACGTGTCTGTGTTATACATTTCCTTAGTTATGTCCACACACACAATGTGGATAACAGGGCATGTCCAATCCTCTTTTAAAGAATTTGGAGGGAGACAAGTATTCTAGTTGGAAAACTTGTGGCTGAGAAAGATGATGTGCTGATTTATTTATCTAGTGATGCATTAATATCAAGATATTGTGGCTGTGCAATGATGGAGACATAAAGTAGAATCTAAACCCCAATTCAAACCCTATAAAATCACTGTGTGAAGGTTTTAACTTCTAATGGTTTTGTCGAAAACCCAAATTCAAAACTTATATACGAATATATACATATGTGCTTATATATTTCATCAGTAATGCACACACAGACACTGGATAATAGGGCATGTCTAATCCTCCCAGTCTTAAAAGAGTTTGAAGGCAGACAAAAGTGTTGCGGGAAAGCCTGCTGCTGGTGAGATTAGAAAAGGATGATTTGCCTAAAGCAGACGTAAAGCAGAATCCATTACTTTGTTCTCTGATGAATTTAGTGGCTTTATCTCCCTTTTTTGTAGTATCCTTTTTAAAACTGCATGTTTGTAGTTACATATCTATGACAAACACATGGATTGTAACATTTGAAATATGTGTGTCTATATTTCCTGTTGTTGCCATCCTTGAAATTATTGGTTAGAGCCTAACAACTGTGTACCTTATTCTGGATTTCAGTTCTTTGCCGAATTTAATTCGAAGCTGCTAGAGTCCACCAATTACATTACAAGACGACAATCTATCAAGGTAGGGGAAACATTTGATATATTCTTAGATCAGTCAATGAAGCTATCCTCTAGGCATCTGAACCTTGGGAAATGCCTTCATTATATTCTGCTTCATTGTTACTATTGATAATTGTACTGTTTATTGAAAAGGCTTCTTTAATTGTGACAGCTGTTGGGAGATATGTTATTGGATCGCTCTAATGCAGTCGTGATGACGAGATACGTGAGCTCGAGGGATAACTTGAGGATTCTTATGAATCTTCTCAGGGTATGATCCCTTTTAGATTGCTTGGTATCATACCATGTTGTCAGATTGTTAGGAAATTACTGATGTACCATTCTGGCATTTGTGATGTCTGCTGGATAGATTACTAGTACACCAATCTCATACATGATTGGACTCAACTTATATGTGATGAATCCTCCTTTGCAGGAATCAAGTAAGAGCATCCAGACAGAAGCCTTTCATGTTTTCAAGGTACAATTTAAAGAAAGAAATTGTGAATGTTTCCTCTTTGATTCTTTAACTTCATGTGCTTTTTTATTTCCTCTCTTATTGATTTTCCCCCCCTGTACTGCAGCTTTTTGTTGCAAACCAAAATAAACCTCCCGACATAGTTAGTATACTTGTTGCAAATAGAAGCAAGCTTCTTCGTTTGTTAGCTGATTTCAAGATAGATAAAGGTATAAAAACGTAATACATGTCTAGTGAAATTATGCTGGCTTCAGCACTGTATTGACATTTTTTTTTTTTTTTTTGCAGAGGATGAACAATTTGAGGCAGACAAAGCTCAAATTGTGAAAGAAATAGCTGCCCTTGAACCTAGAGAGTAGCCATGAGTGTGCCTGGTTTCTTGTAATCATTTTACATAATTTACAGCTATCATACCCTGATGACAATATCAGTATCCAACGAATATATGTTAAAACTGTATATTCTTGTGCGAAGGGAAGAGATAAATAAAAAGACATGAATTGAGTTCAATCCAATACTTGGCTTTGAAGATTGTTTTAATGGGTGGCAAAAGAACCCTGTAAGAGAAGGAGTTCATGTTTTATCAACCTCTTAGCTTCACCATCTGTTCATCCCTCCCCCTTCTCTTGTAGACAAAAGTCACAAGGACAGCAACAACACAAAAAAGAATTGTGGAAATGAACTTTAAACTTGCAATTTATTTATTTCAAAATAGAACTAATGAAGTCTGAGGTTTACAAGACCACCTATATGTATGCCAGAAAACAACAGTTTGAAATTTGAAAGCACAAAGGAAATTGAAACAAATAGTAACATTTGGGCTTGATTTCTAATTTTGGGATATTCAACGGTTCAACATGCGATATGGTGGCTTTCTATTAGAACATTACTGATAGAATTACTTGAATTTTTTTTTTTGTTTTAAGCTGCTAATTTAGTTTGGCACGATTATACTTTTCTTGTACCTGGATTTATCTTATTGGTTTATAAAAATATTTGTTATATTATTAATATAGTCTATTTTAGTCAGATTTCTATCTAGTTGTGTTAGATTCTCATTTCAGAACCTTTAATTTTTAGAAGGTGGACTGCATCATCTTTGTAACAACTTCTGGTTCCTACTGTATTTTTATGCATTTAGAAGATCTCACCACTTCTATGTTAACCATTAACCAAACTTAACTTAGGGTATCTTTGCTAATGGAGATAGAAGTATTTTCACTGTGGGAGTTAATAGCTATAGATGTCTGTGGTCAGACTCAAACCTAATCTCATGGAAGGAGAGTAAGCAGCTAGCAAATGTTCATGTCCTAAAGGATGCTAAGAAAGCACATCGCTATGCTTTTTCCACCCTCAAGATCATCATGGTGGCAGTGGTGGTCAAGGACAGAGATAGAAATTTTGGGGAATTAGAGAAAAGTTTAGGAGGACCAATTTAAATTTTTTTATTTTTAAGACTAAAAATCTAATTTATTGAAGAAGGGAGGCTAGGGAAAAAATATTTTCTTGCGAAGGCCTCTGTCCTTGCAGCCCCCTAGTGGTGGTGACTGGAGATGGTACAAGGTACATGAACCTTCCACAATTATGGGTTTTCATAATTATGATTGACATCGGAGTCACCGGTGAACGTCACCAAACACTGCAAGCACAAGCATATTCCAAGCATCTACTTCCATTCAAAAGCAGAATGTTCTCTGCTTTGACTGTTAGTCTGTTACTAGCACTCTTCGTTGTCATAAAAAGGAGATGCAAAAAAGAGTATAAGACAATGGGGTGTTTTCATTTTGGAAAATCTACGACTACACCCTCCAATTATTGTGTAGGTTTCAATTTGGTCCTTCTCCTTCTAATCTCATCAATATTGAACTTGTGCAATCACTCTTCCTCATTAATTGGATGTTAATTTTCCCATAAATTGCCTGCAAAAATCAAGTTTTCCAATTCATATCAAAATTCCTCATTCTTAACCTTCCAATTTAATTGCCTTAATTTATGCTTAGCAAGTGACACCAAATTAACTATCATTCATGTTTATTATGTGACTTCGAAAATTTCTATCATTTAACATACAACTATTTTTTTAATAATGAAATTAAATCATAAATGTTTGTGAATATAATTAGAAGGTTAAAATGGATTAAATTAGAAGTAAATTAATACACAAATTAGCATCTAATTTAACAAAACAAATCACCATCCAATTAACAAAAAAAAAAAAACAATTTGGATAAGTTAGGGTATCATCGCTACAATCACAAAAAGAAGAACCAGACCGATACCTATCCAAGAAATGAAGAGTATATTAATAGTTTGCCCATAAATAAAAGGGTTGAAAAGACTCAAAAGAAATCATTGAAGGACTTAGTTTATTTTTCACCTGGATTTTGCTGCAAGAAGCATTGTTTTAAAATGGGATTGGCCCGGGTTGATCAAGACCGTACTGACTCAGGTTTAGAGCTGCTAAAGTTGAAAAAAAAACTTATTTGATCTAGTTAAAAACTCAATTAATCTAATAACCCGGTTAATCTAGGCCCGACTCATTCAAAAATCAGTAGGTTGATCGAGACCTTACTAACTCAAGTCTAGACCTGTTCAAGTTGAAAAAAAATAGAAAAAGATAAAAACTCGTTTTGTTGACCCTTGTAATTCAAGAGTCAAACCAATTCAAAACTCAATCATCAACCCGTTAACCTTTTCTTTTTCAAAAAAACCAGGTTTTTTTTTAATTCATAACCCAAGTCTTATCCCCCGATTAACAGGTTTTAAAACTATGGCAACAAGGACGCTACTACACTGGAAATCCAATCAAAGCAGAAAAAGAAAGGCAGATTCCTCACCATAAAACGTGCTATATAAAAAGAGGAAAAAAAAAAACAGAAACCAAACGGTCCTTTCTGTGGCTGGCTGCTGCTTCCTTATGTACGTAAAAAGACACATAGCCTTTCATCATTTTCATCATTATCACCACAATAATTGACCTCCCTCTGCCATTCTCTTCTTTGTGCATTCAAATTTATAAACATGGCACAAAATGGTAGGACCCCATTAATCTTTTATCACTTTCTTTCTCATGTATTTGATTCGCTTTCAATATGGGATCTTGATGATCTTGCATGTTGATTTTTATTTGTTTCTATTTGGATGTTTCAGATTCTGTTTCAGAGTTCTTGGAAACTGCTGTTGAGGCAGCAAAGAAAGCTGGAGAGGTGAATTGTAAATTTTAGATTTTTTTTTGGTCCCTCCTATTTAGTCTCATTTACATTTCTCGTCTGATTTGTAGATTATCCGTGAAGGATTTTACCAGACGAAGCATGTGGAGCATAAAGGCCAGGTACCCATCTTGCTTTTTTTGGATTCTTTTTTTCTTTCCTTGTTGATCTTGAATGTAGAATGAGTTTGTGCAGTACTGTGCTTAGCAATTCTTTTTTTCTAAAGAAAGGAAATGTGCTGATCAAATGCTGCTAAATATTCTTGAATTCATATCAGTGATTGATTATATCTAACTGGCTATTGAATCTAGCATGCAAAGGGGAGCTTTAAAATCCCAGTTTGTAAAGCTAATGGAAATAAAGTCTAAATCTTGGCACTGGGGTAAACGAGTTTTGTAACAATTTCTAACATGCCAGGGGAGCTTTAAAATGGCAATTAAATTTAGTGTCCAGGTTTGTAAAGCTAATAGCAGTTGAATTCGGCATGCCGGTTTATAAAACTTATGGCAACAAAGTTTTGATCTTTGCGTTGAGGTCATCGAGTTGGTAGGGAAATCAGCCATTGTTGATGCTGCTCCTTCGATTTTCTATAGCTAGCATATTTTCTTGAACATGTAGCAACAGTACTATGGAAATAGAGGAGAAATTTAGCACTTGAAAGTTTCCTACTCATTTGTGTTAATTTAGCCAGGATAAAAATTTTGTGATGAAACAAACTTGACTATATCATGTAATTACTGACAATTGCTTGTTTTATTTCTAAATTGCAGGTGGATTTAGTTACAGAGACTGACAAGGCTTGTGAAGCTCTCATTTTTAATCATCTCAAGCAACAGTATCCCTCACATAAGGTTAACTCATTTTTTCTACTTACCGCTCCCTGTAGCTAATGAATTCATGGAATATAGTTCTCTGTGGGTATATTGTCTCCTCACAAATGGCTGTGTTACTCTCGTAAAAATTTTTCTTTTACTTTTGTTTCTTAGCTCATTGGGGAAGAAACTACTGCTGCCTATGGTGCTACAGAACTGACTGATGAACCAACTTGGATTGTTGATCCTCTTGATGGAACAACCAACTTTGTCCATGGGTAAATCTTGTTTTCTAATGTTGTTTGGTGAAGGCAATTTCTTCTTGTTTTTATACATGTACATCACTTCATATTGCAACATGTTTGGATGTAGGTTCCCCTTTGTGTGTATCTCTATTGGTCTCACGATTGGAAAAGTTCCCACAGTAGGTGTTGTTTACAACCCAATAATGGATGAGGTGAGATTTCGTGGTTCACATGTTAGCTCAGGTGGCCAGATACCATTTAGAACTTTGAATGATTAGAAATTTTATGTAGAACATGCAGAGTTGACCTACTTTGATATAGCTTGGTGATCTCCTACATGTAAAGCCTTATGTGAGTGCACCTTTCTGCATGAAACGAACACCAACCTCTAGTTTTCAGCTTTATGGTCTTTTACTTGGATAAATGTCTGCTTTGTGATGTTGAGCCTGTCAATATTCTAATATTGGGGGAAAATGTATCTGGATATCTTAAGCAGTTTGCCTATCAAATTTGTATCTGCCTTCATTTAGACGTTTTGCTTTCATTTCAGATATGCAGTCATATATTGGCCTACTTAACATCAAAGTTACTATAAGATTGATATGTCAAAATGTTTTAGAACTTGAAATGTGTCCCAATAATTGCTAAAAATTTCTGATTTATAAATGCAGCTTTTCACAGGCATCCATGGAAAAGGTGCTTTTCTGAATGGAAAACCCATAAAAGGTGTGTCTCTGGGTTGACTATTATCAATCTTCAGATTCTGATACTTTGTTTTTTGCTAATCTTTCCATGATACTCAAGCAACTGCATACTCATGTTTCAATGGCAGTATCATCTCAAAGTGAGCTTGTGAAATCTCTTCTTGCAACAGAGGTATGCTTTTCAGTACTGTCTTTATCAGCCCAAAGTTGTAATTAGAGTCACTGAGAGTTCCTTAAAAAACACAAGGGAACTTGAAGTCAAATTTAATAAATTGATGACAATGACTAGCTGAAAGGATTCAGGTAGCATAAACCAAAATGAGAAGTTGGAATTGTATTTTAAACCAGGGATCAAATTATACCTCCTGATCTTATATTCTTTGTAATGATTTGATCTTACAAAGTATACATTACAAATTGGTTTCTTGTTGGATTTGTTTCTTAAGGCTTCTGGTAGTGCCTTGCAACGCAATGGATTTCAGCTTTGACCCCAGATGGTGTTGGACATCTTCTATGTCCAAAACTTAGGCTGGTCTTCTTTTACCCATAAATCGATTTTTCCGGCATGCTACTTAACCCCTTCCTATTATGTTGTAATATTGATCTTAGTCACTAGGAATCTGGCTCCCTGTATCTGAGAAATGCAGATCAATGGTTTCTGAAAGTAATTAGATTTTACCATGTTGCACTTTCTAAAAAATACATTATAAAGGAGTGCTTCAAGTTCATTCCTGGTGTGCTTCATATGGAATTTTGTTAAAGCTCTGTTCTGCTTCAATTCTACTTCTTTATGTTTCATTTCAAATCATGTTGAAAACTGATCAAATTAAATTCTGGTGACATCAGGCTGGAACAAAACGTGACAAGTCCACTGTAGATGCCACTACTGACAAAATTAACAGCTTACTTTTCAAGGTATGACCAGAATCTGTCATGGAAACCATGTGCTTTGGTGAAATGTGTTGGTGTACATAAAACATATCTGATTCTCTTGTTATCAGGTGAGATCCCTTAGAATGAGTGGCTCCTGTGCTTTGAATCTATGCGGAATTGCGTGTGGAAGGATTGATTTGTTTTATGAAACTGGATATGGAGGCCCATGGTACGCATTTGTGATTGATTTCAG
>Ga0307512_10006200_pt1 | contig 12197 bp, 12 predicted proteins | sample 14_EM_MG_FD_200267 | JGI IMG/M metagenome (GOLD analysis project Ga0307512, IMG submission 200267) | Populus trichocarpa ectomycorrhiza microbial communities from riparian zone in the Pacific Northwest, United States - 14_EM | ecosystem: Host-associated > Plants > Roots > Unclassified | place... | reverse complement strand
GTAAGGCAAGAAGGCCATAACTTGGGCGGTCGACCCAAGGTTTATCACAATCATTGCCGAGCATATCAGCAAATACGTAGATCAAACGTCGTTACGAGTCCACCTAAACGGAAGCAGAAATGTGGTGAATGACTGTGGTTCTGCCAACCACGACGGGATCTCCTTCGACGATTTTTGTTCGTATCATCACAATCTGCCCTTGTTCACAATGGTAATGGTTTTAGCCCCTCGGTCTACTTGTTGGATGTACTGTAGATTGTGGTGGACGCAGTGAGGTGGACGGTCTGATTCAACTAGATCTCTCAATACTCTACTCCCGTTGGACGCTCGGCACGGCTTTGGCCTGGCTCCTATAGAACTTGCTTAGAAGCGATATCTAAATGATACATGCAATTTACGGAAGAAATCACAAGGGAACCTCCACATCGTCAGAGACAAAGCTTCGGGAGGATCGAGTGGTCAAAAGCACTCCCGTCCCCATCCAAGAATGATATTGCTTCCCTCCCAACGCATGGAAACATCTCAGATATGTTCGGGAGGTGTAGATACCATTGCTGGTTTGGCAGACAAGTGGGCGACACAGACGTAATGGCCAAAGCCGCGGTTGACTGGGGGATAAGTCCATGTCGAAAAGGCAATCATCGGTTGAACAACCACGGACACAGTGGGAGGGTTGGCGAGGCCAGATAGTATTTAATTCTGAGGTATCCTTCCCCCTGTACCCTTCCCGCCTCTGAACCTGAGGCTGGAATCCAACCTAGTATTTTCCTATTGCACGGTATGCGGGAACAGTTACGGAGGGGGGGAATGATGGCGACGAGGGACACACGTGACACACGTGTGCGTGAAACATATGACCGCACAAAACTCTGCGATTCTCAATGAAATCTCATTTCGGATTTTTTTCGGCAGCACGGAAGCAAGTGAAAGAACGAAACAAGATCCGCCCGGGACCTTTATCAACTCTGCAGCTGGATCTCGGCTTCACCGTCCCGGTCACTTATCAGGAAAATATCGCGACACTCTGGCGGATAATTTGTGGACGCCACTTGTTTCGTGGGATAATCTATTGTCGACAAAGCCATCGCGAGCATAGCATGCAGCAAACAAACAGAAATCCGCCGACCACTGAGTCATACACTCAAGCTCGACCTCTGATGAAACGGACACCCGGTGCTCAATGATTTCAACTAACTGCCAGGCCCTCTTTGATCTTGAATACCTCAGACGTCATTGACTGTCGGCCTCTCTTTTTCTGGTTGGCACGCCGATACGCTGTTGCACGCGACATTGTACGTACCACAGGCACCGCTTTTAGCGAGAGGATCACCACACGTTCACGATTGGATCTGCAATCGAGAATGGAAGGATGGTCAGAAAAATCTCGCGGGGAGTGGGGAGTAGGGAGATGATTAGAATGACGGAGTACAGGTACAAGTACGGTACGATATGTGCGGTAAAGGATTAAAGAGATGTAAGGTGATGTCAGGAATATAGCCGCCGAGCAGGAAGGTCATGACAACCTTCCACAGGTGGTGGGTAATATGGGTACGGAAGGGGACGAAAAACAAGTATTAAATGAGGCCCGTAGTCTAAAGAGGGGAGAGGATGGGCAGGGGGCGTCTAAGCTTGGGGCTTCCAGAAAAGTCGGGATTGATAACTGCCGGAAGAAACTTGTTCGAGGGAAGCGAGGCGGAGGTCCTTCAATTGGATTCCACCCGGTCCGATTTGCCACGCTCGGTGCTCGGGAGCGATGTTTTGTGTTTCCATTTTCTGTGAAGGATCAATGTGCTGTTCAACCCAGTAAAGTGCGCGGACGTACCTCAACGAATTGTTTGATGGATTTGCTTACTTCGTGGGCAAGCTTAGCGAGGGTGATTCTTTGGGGGTCAATGCGCCAATCGTACGTCCGCAACTGAAATTCTAGAACTCAGCCTCGCCCGGGTGACATCATATTGTCGACCCACCTGGTAATCATAGGACGCATATCCGGGCCACTGTGCAACCAATCAAATCTGCTGTCTCACCGAGGACGGAAGAATCTACTCACTTCATATCGTAATGTTACTGTGAAGCCTGCGTCATTAAACACCGGAACATCACGAGCTACCAATCCAGTATAATCGTTCGCCAACGCCGCGGTCACTGGAATGTATGTCCCGTCCTCGCGGATGAAGGGCAGAAAGTTTTGGTGGGCTGCAGCCCCGCGCCCAGTCCCTCTTCCGTACTTCCTCTGAGGCACACACACCCCATTTATCTGTGAAGTTGACGTCTAGAAGTGAAATCTGTCAGGATGTCGGGAAACAACGTATGACATTGCCTACCGCATCATGGGGTGACGCGAAGGAACTGATGTTCTCCCAGAAGCTGGGGAGCACGGTGTCGAGGAGGTCATTCATGGTTGGCTAGGGACAGGTGGTTGGCTAGGGACAGGTGGTTGGCTAGGGACAGGTGGTTAGTTAGAGATAGGTGGTTGATTAGAGATAAGTGGTTGGTTAGGGACAGGGATGCTTCTTGGAGATATCTGTGGTATATATATCCTCACTTCTGCAACCTTGCCTTGCGTAAAGAAGGTTTTGCTGGGAATGTAAATCATAGCCTAAGGGATAATCGAGGCAACTGATTCCACAGGATTGCGGAAGGTTATGGGGTGGGATTATCAAAAAACAAATAATCCTGAGGATCGGATAGCCACATTCCAGAGAGAGATATGCTGCCCGGTTGAGAGAAAGAGAGTATTCGGTTGCCATAAACGTCTTTCCGACAGCTTGACCATGGGTTTGCGCAATATCCGAAGGTTCCGGGACGGGGATGAGACGGAACGCCTTGGCGTTAGTCCAGAGGATGTGCACACGTGTTCAGCTTTCTGGGGGAACTCCTATGGGATGTTGGTGTGAAACGATCCAAGTGCGTCCTGTGTAGGTGGACCGTTCCGCCGGTCACACACGCTGGATCAAACGTTGTTCTAGGGCGTCGGCCCACATCCTGTGGGTGGCATTCCAGACGAAATCCAAGAGGTTCATGAGGTCCATAGGGCCATCACTGGTAAGAGCGTCCACCTTTGTAAGTGGTAAACCCAGAACCTGAGAGAAGCGCGGTGGTATGGCTCCTAGTAACACAAGAAAGCTGGTCGAGGAGAACAGTAGATGTGATCAGAGAAGGGGGTACCGGCAAAGTCCGAGAGCCGTTTCCCGGCTACTGTGGCGACAACCTTTCTGACTGCCAGGGAGAGAACAGGTAAGGCGGGAGCCCGCGCGAGGAGAGGGAGAGGGGTTTTAGTTGGCCGTCGTCGTTTGGATATCTTCGATTCGTAACCTTTATTCGCCATTGTAATGGCATTTTGACCCAACAGCCTTGACGGGGATATTTACTTGTTGCGACCTTCATCACCCCTTGCTCCCGCTGAATTATTTTCACCCTCCCCTTCTCCCTATCCGACCATATGCCATCTCTATCTTATACGACACATCTTCAGCCGGTCGGTCTCTCGGTCACTATTTCTCTTTCTGTCGCCTCGTTCGTCTAACGCGTCTAGCTCAAACCAACAAAACATTTATTCTTACAGGGAAGATAAGAACCAATCGTGTACTAAAAGGTGACTTATATAATTCGTTACGTGTACAAGGACGGACTGATGTGTTGCAGGGGTGAAATAATGTGCCACGAAATACGTCCTGGGGGGCTGCAGGTTCGATAGGCTAGGTGTTGACTCCGTAAATTCGGGACCCCTACCGATGCATGTCGCTGCGTCTAACGAGATGTGGTATGGTAGGTAGTGGTGGGGGGTGGGCATCGGATTGCTGCGACTGTGGCGGAGAAATTAAACGGAAGTGCGGCATATACGAAGATTTGGAGGCTCTCTTGAGGGCGACCAGTTCCAGGTGGTCGAGGTCAATAATCCCAGGCTGAACACGGTACTCCGGGTGCGACGGATCTGCTGCCTTTCTCTCCATTTCCTGATTCAATCCAAGGGTCAATATGTCGCAGTGCATGCCATACGCTAGATGCTACCTCGAAGAATAACTTCATCCGCTTCGCCACTTCAGTTGCAAGTTTCGCACGGGTAATACGATCAGGGTGCCTCTTCCAAGTCAACGTTCGGATCTGTAGGTCTCGTTAATGTCCGTGCAATGAAATGCGGGACTCGGTGCCGACCTGCTTTGTCCATCTCCCGTATGGCAGCCACTGCGAACGGGATTCAAGACCGTCTTCCAATCACGCCGACGAAGTTAAACTCACCTCAACCCGAATGGAGATGGACGACTTGGAATCTTCGAACATCTTGTCGTCTCGTCCGTCGAGGCCGGTGTACCGTTTCTTCAGTGCGTCTTTGAGGGGATAACCACACTCTCCATCCACTTTGAACCGTATCATCTCTTGCAGGTCGGTTTTGGAAAGGGGATCGGTCCGTTGTCTCTCATATTCGCGCTGCGGGATACAGGGACCTCCACCGCAACCGCAGATGCAGAGCTCCATAATCGTGGCATACGTCGCGACCTTGGAGACCTCCCGTCAACACAGCATAATCATATCCAGTGCAAGGGCGCTTACCCTATCGCCCACCGTAGGACTGATGGGGGCGGACACAGACGCTGAAGCCTCGTAAAGTGGATAACCCATCCAGACCCCAGCGGAGGTGGATGGAGCAGGAGATGGGTGGTGATAGGGATTGCCGTCAGGGATGTATAAGCAATCCGAGGACGAGCTGTGTTGCGAAAGAAGACCGTGGTCCGCGCCCATCAACATCATGGGGTCGATGGTTGCGTCGCAGGTGAAGGATGGATGTCTGATTCCTGAGACGATGAGATCGCCAGAGTGACTCTGGGCGAACGGATGAGGAACTTCATCGGAAGAAAGATGCTCTGGGATCATGGTTGCGGGCGCGGGAAGAAGGGAGGACATGACCGATGCTTATATAGGCCGGCTTCCTATGGTCCCCCATCCCCCCCAAGCCTCGAGGCGGGGACTGGTTTCTCATGGCCAATTCACCTAACTGTCAACCAAATACCGTCCCGGAGATGATTAAGTCACGCCCGTGCCGCTCACTAGGCACGGTTGCACAAGTGGAACGGAGGGTCGTGAATCCCACACACGTCTGTAGAGAATCATGAATCCAAACCCGATTGCCAGAGAAAGGAGAGACAGGACGCGAACCGATTAGTAGTAGCTAGAGGACGTAAAGTTGTAGAGATTTTGATCAGAATTATCTCCCAACACCTGTGCAAATTGCAAAAAAAGGGCAGGGCTCCCCCAGCATCGCACGGAATGCGTCGTGGTCGAGGTTATTTGGATCTGTGCCAAATGCTGTGCCAGGCGCGCGACGGCATCAAAGCGAGACCTCGAAATTTCATATACCGCCTGACGACACTTGGACCTCTCCTATTGCCCCGAAGACACGTCCCCGGAGGAAAGGCTCGCGTTTTGCATGACGAAAGAAACCGCAAAGCACTTTGATGACTCCCATTGAGATCATTCGGATCAGTGAGGATGGAGACACTCTACTGTACTTGGTTCCCAAAAAGCCGGTACCTCTTTCCATCATCGATTCTCATCTTTTTCCCCTAGCGTTTCTAGAATTTACGGCACCACTGGGCTGCGCAGCCACTGACCAGGAGAGGACTATAGGAAACCATCGAAGATGTTCATTGGCCAGCGACCTGGGAATTGGATATTCGAGATCGAGTTGGACCCAGCACGAAGGGTCGCAGCCTGGAGAAAAAGCCTGATCATCGACGGGGGCCGTACGCGTCCGTTCGAGTCACAAAAGCAAATCCTCTTCGGAGCCCTTAGTACGACCACTAGACGTGAGTCAGTTCACCGATCCGTACGAGCAGTTGACTTACACCCCGGATGCTGTGTTCGAGTTCCTACAAACTGCTTTATGGGATGCCATAAGCAACCTCTCTCCGCCCGATGTATGCGCCAATCGTAAGGCATTTTTGCTCCTACCGTACGTGGGTCACGGTTCCGATCCGGGAGCCCGCGACGAAAGATCACTTAAACGTTACTGTAATGGCGCCGACCACCCGGTCGCGGCCGTAACAAAAAGGAATTCGAACGTGGCCAGGTGTGGTCTGAAATACCTTATCCGGCGGAGGCCCACGTGATTACGACCGACCTTCCTGTACGGGAAAAGGCCGCCCGAATCTCTTGTTTCCCAGACGATAGGTTGGTTCGATAACTGAATGTTTGGGATGGTCCAGAGAGATTATTGGCCATGTGTACGAAAGCCTTCTCGGATAACTCGAGGTCCCAAGCAAGAATGGTGAGCATCAGGGGACACCGACATTGGAAGACCCGGAGTACTTAGCACCTATACATCAGAGTGACCTCATTACAGGATTTCTACCCACGTAGGCGGTGCGGGAGATCCTCCGTGGAATCTCTGATGAAAAATCAGACGGTCAATCAAGTTTCGAATTCACGAACCGCACTTACGCTGAGATCGTGGATTGATTGGGTTTCCTTTCCCAAGGAACCGGTCACTGACCATTCTTGTTGTCTCTGAGGTGAGGATATCTGGGTCGGAATTGGCTGACCGTGATCCGAAAGACCGTAACGACCTGACATTGGAGTGTCCACGTTAGCACTAGACGTCATTGTGTCCGCGGGACGGGGGAGACGGACGTGGTTTGCCAGTTCCACGTGCGTGTCAAGGATGGTCCGCCAGTATGTACGACAGTGCAACACCTCCGTCACCGTACCGCCCGTCCATCAATGTCTCTGCATTGCGGCGCTCGTTATTGTGTGTGACTGTAAGGTATTAATGAAGGGCCTTTGGCTGGCTGTGTCTGGGCCCTCTGGCAGAGAGGGCACTTGCAAGTTCAAACACAGCCGATGACGTTCAGCCGCCAGCAGTGTTATTGATCGGGTTCTGCGCGACTGATTAACGTTGCCGTTCTCGTTTCCTGGAGACGGTAAAAACAGGATCTGGCGGTGAGTTATTGAAGTCCTTGCTAGTGGGCGTTCTGGCGGGTTGCGCTCCAATGAAGTGGATGGAGAAGAAGGCTTTGGACATCGGTGGGACTCATTGATCGTGATAACTTGATTTATTGGGGTTCCGCATACTTTGTTTTTGGAGTTCTTGGACTCTAGTACAGTTCATCAAGCTTCGGGTGTGCAGGATCCACCCAATGAAATCCCAATAGCCAGTCCAGATAAAATGGGTGACTGGGTGACTGTCCATAAGGCTACACCGTGTAAACTCGCATCAGTAGACAAATATCCGTAGCCTCTCAAGGGAACTGTCAGGACCCCGACCGTTCCATCGGACCATGGATATTGTCTCCAAACCGCACATCTGGAATCGCGGCGCCTCGACTGCTTCGCTTGAAACCCAGCCAACTTCCCAAATTACCGGGGTCGGGAAGGACTGCAATCCAACATACTTCAACCCCACCAAGTGCTGACACTGCCTCGACGCCCGGTGCTTCAGTTTCATCGGCGTACGCTGTGTGGAAAGCCTCAGATAATGAGGAATAAATCTCGGGTAGTGGAACCCTACTGTGACGGACATATGTATCTCTAGTCTTATGGACTCTGTCACCCACTGTCCATACGGCTACACCGTGTACACTCGCATCTAGACGAATATCCATAGCCTTTTAAGGGAACTGTCAGGACCCGACCGCTCCATCGGACCATGGATATTGTCTCCAAACCGCACATCTGGAGTCGCGGCGCCTCGACTGTTTCGGTTGAAACCCAGCCAACTTCCCAAATTACCGGGATCGGGAAGGACTGTAATCCAGCATACTTCAATCCCACCAAGTGCTAACACCGCCTCGACGCCCGGTACTTCAGTTTCATCGGCGTACGCTTTGCGGAAAGCCTCAGATAATGAGGAATAAATCTCGGGTAACGTAACCCTACTTTGACGGATATATATATATAGTCTTATGGACAGTCACCCACTCAGTTTTCACTCTGAGGAAAACGTGGCAGGTCATATTTAAAAGTTGTTGCAATTTCGAGGGTTGTGAGACCCGTCGGTGTGATGGCGACAAACACCGATGGAGGTTTTGCGGTTTACAAAAGTGATCGGCGCGATATCGCTCGTGACAACCATCTTACCCAGATGTGCCACGGCCTCGTAAGCATACGCCGTAGCTTATTCTCGCGAGGCTCATGGGGTGTGTACTTTTTGACACCGGGATCCGCGCTACCCCCCGGTGTCACGTCCAGGTCCAAGTGCGGCACTGTACCTGCCACTTCCGAAACTTGACGTTATCAACAGGATACCTCCCTCATGAAACCTTTCGCAGATACGAAACAGAATGGGTGTTGGTTACCCCGACCCACAAGGTCCTTAGGATTTTTCAGGGAAGGAGCTCCCGCCTTATTCAGATCTGGTGTATTACCGACTTCTTTTTGGCGTCTCCCAGGTCACTCATCGCAACCTGGGACTATCAGAAAATCCGCGCCACTTAGCGCGACAGGTTAAAGTGGGCGTCGAGAGCTCCGAGTCCGGGGTGGGACTCACTATGCTGAAGGCATTGAATCAATTGGCACCCGAAGTCGAACTGTCTGTTGAGATCATCAATCCCTTGAGGTGACGTTTTTTTACCTGTTAGTGAGACCCCCACCCCTGGCGCAAAATCTACGATTATGCGGCTCCAAGACACCTATCCAGGAGGTTATCTCTCCCACAGCACTCTACACCCAGACACGACGACCCCTTGACCAATCATGCGGTCGGTGATCTCGCAGTCCACCGTTGTAGCGACAGCGCTCTGCCCTGTTTAATCACCTTCTTGTTCCCTGTCCGTGTACGTGGAATGGTCTCGCCCCAGAATGTGTTCTTCGTGGTAAATCTTATGGTGCGCAGACCCCCTTTTCTGCAACAAATGCATCGTTTATGTAATGTAACAGATTCGAAGGTGGTTAAATCCAATCTCCGTCATCAAGGTTCTTTATATCCAATCCACGGGACGCCCCCAAAAAGCCCTCTTTATTAGAAGGGGAGCGCTATAAGTTGTAGTGGGGCCTCAACCGGAAATCACCATCCCTCGTTGGTAATTTTCCCCGCCTTCGAAACCGAGCGAATCACAGGGAGAGAAAGCCATAGCTCCTCTTCTACTCCAGCTTGCGGCCCTCCGTCGTGGGGCGACTGAGGAAGGTAATGACCAGGACGACAGCTAATCACCCCAAGTGAGGCTGATCACCAGAATCGGGCGAAAAATCTGTCTGTCAAACGTCAAAGCACCGTTTAATCATTGCGCACGGAGCCTCCCGTTCATCAGGCACAAACCCCTGGTTCGTTGTCGTTCTTCCGTTTTACGGATTCCAAGATTATACAGAGTCAGGCATTTTCGTCCATAGATCGGATCTCGTCCCGGCCCCCCCCCGTAGTTTCTCTGAAAAGGGGGAGAAGCAGAAAAATCTGTTGACGAAGCTCCGGCCCGGTTTTTTTTGTTCCCATTCCTTCACTTATTTGTTGCTCTATTGCGGCATAATTTGTGCTGAGGAAGAGCAGGGTCCATGACGTCATATCAGGTCTGTCGGCTATTTTGGCACGGAACTACGGAAAGAAATCATTGACAGAATCGCAAGAAAACATGTCCGAGAGGCGACCGCCAATCAGAAGATGAGGTGGTCGATTCGTCGATTCTTGAAACAAACAGCGTGGCATGCACCCGACCTGAGCGCGGTTCACGAGGTCTTACCTCATCTCTTTCTCCTTCATAGCACCCACAAGGGATTCTAACATAGCACTAGGCAGCGGTTAATCAGTTTTTCCGATTGCCACAAGGCAAAAGAAGGCGATCCTTGGTTGGGATAGGGGGTGGATTATCAGTTATCGTCGAGTTCATGTGCCCACTCCGCACCTCATGATCTGCAGGGCTGACCTTGGATGCTTTACGGAGATAAGTTGTCTGCCAGATGGGGAAATGGAACCTCTCTCTCCCCTGAGTTTCATGCGAGACGTCACTCAGCACGCTCTGGCAAGAAGAATGGCGGAATCTTTGTTAGAAGAGGCGCTCAACGTTTTGCCCCTGTGTTTGATGCTCTCGCACGTGTAACAAGCGGACGAGACAAGGCAAGCCAAGTTTTCCATCTTCTTTGATTTCCGCCCTCCGACATTGTCGCTAGGGGTGGTTTCAACCGTGGCGTCGCCTGAGCAGTGTAAGCGCACCTGTTGTAACAGAAGACCCCTCCTCGGGTTGACCGCCTGAGAGGTCGTTACAGAGATGCCCCCACATCCCCACATCAGGATTGTCCGGAGATATCGCTCAAGGCGGGACTAGGCACCGAGCGAACGGGTCAGAATCTGATTCGTTATGCCAATTTCTTTTTATTCTCCGACGTAGTCAGAGGAATGGAAGCGGATACGCGCCGTGAGCTTCTTGTCACCCTGAAGGCACAGGTCCGCAGATTACGGCCGTTGTGAGGGTTCGTACATCAGAGGAAAAAAGAGGTTTTTGTATGGATGAGCAAATTGTATCAGGATGACCTCGTTACCTTTTGGAAGCAAGTAATCGCTAAGATTGTTGACCGATATGGCCTAGGTCAGAAACGTATGTAAGTGAGTAAAATACCAGAAGCCGAGGTAATTCCTGATTGACTGAGGTGCGGGGCCGGTCCGTACGTGGGAGCGTAGATACTCCCGGTCAAAACACATCATGAAGGGGGAAAACCGAGGAGAACCGCCGGATAGTCGTCACCTGAGACCGCGAAAGGTTGCCGACGCGCCGCTATCTCGCCACCTCCGTCTGAACATGATCATCAGGGAGATCCCACTTGTGCTTGGCGGATCTGAGATCTGATCCGTGGATACGGCGTAAAGGGGGATGAGGGTGTAGCCACTCCCGGCCAGCACTGAATTGGATGTACAGTCGAGAGCGAAAGATCTCAGACTCTCCCCCATTTTCCACATTGCATCCTGATCGGACATATAATCCCCGTCTCCGCACTTGAAAATGTTGTCAATTTCCGATGCAAACTCGTCATCCGCTCTCTGCCTGAACCCCTTCGCCGGCGAGCGTCTTCTCTCTGCCCCTGTGAACGCAAAGGAGACGTGCAAGCGGCTAAACCCAGCCGCATGCAATTTTTTTCTGTTGGCGATCGACCCATCACATGTCCAGTGCCTTGGCCGGGTCTTTCCAAGGTCTTCGAAGTATCCGGATTGACGGAATAGCCAATCTTTTTTTTGGCCGTCTCTCTACGCGCCTGCGGTCGGAAATGTCCTCAGATCCCCTACATACTCGTTCCACCACCGACAATGGGTCCTTTATGTTTTATTCGGCTTTCCTGCCATGTGGAGTGGCTTCCCTATTGCTTCCGGCAGGTGGACGCTCGCTCCATTACGAGCTCTCAATTCCCGCGCGAACGGGTTTGGTGACAACGGGTTGGCGTGCTTACACCAAGGGTGAAACTCGTTGACATCAATTTGATTATGCCCCTTCCCGGATTTATTCTTAAGGTTGTCGTCCCGCAGCTCACTGCCCGCGCCTGTTCGCTCCCTCCCGCTGCCACTCCCATGTCTTCCCTAGACGTGCCGCCCCTCATGAAAGCGGTGGTCACCCAACCGGTAGGTCTCCTCCGCTCGCCCCTCCCTAATCTCAGGCTTTGATGACGATCAGAATTCAGAATCGCACCGCGCTGGTTCAACAAGTACCTGTTGCGATGCCGGGTGATAATGAAATCCTGGTTCGGGTCAAGACCGTAGCTATCAATCCGACGGATTGGAAACGTACGTGTCGTCATCGAGACCCGCCGGAACCTGACTTACCATCCCTCTCTCTCCCTTCCCTTGACAGACCTCAAGTTCATCTGCAGTAAGCCCACTTCATTCACATTCCCCAAACTCCACGTCATTGCTCCTTTCGTTCTCTTCCACGTAGATGTTGGAACAATCTGTGGGGGAGACTACGCGGGCGAAGTCGTCAAGATTGGGCCGAGACAGGACCCTAGCTTTTCCCTGAAAGTCGGTGATCGTGTTGCGGGTATCGTCCACGGAGGTAAGTGAAAAATGTCCTCAGAACCCCAGTTCAACCCAGTACCTACCCCATCGTTCTTACCGAGGATCAGGTGTCCATAAGGATCAAGGCGCCTTCGCTGAATATGTTAAAGCCGACGCGGCCATTACCTGGAAGATCCCAGACTGCATCAGCTATGAAGAGGCGGTAACGGTCTCCGTTGGCGCCCTCACCTGCATCCAGGCAATGTTCCATCCTAAACGGCTAGGCCTCGTCCAG
>Ga0307512_10006199_pt1 | contig 12198 bp, 16 predicted proteins | sample 14_EM_MG_FD_200267 | JGI IMG/M metagenome (GOLD analysis project Ga0307512, IMG submission 200267) | Populus trichocarpa ectomycorrhiza microbial communities from riparian zone in the Pacific Northwest, United States - 14_EM | ecosystem: Host-associated > Plants > Roots > Unclassified | place... | reverse complement strand
GGACCACTGAGAGTGAAACCACAATAACGGTGGGGGAGATTGCACCGTGACAGCGTTTCCAAAGTTAAGGTACACCGAGGACAGTGGCGCCGCCCTATACAAGTTAGCCCAACCCAACCACCATCGTTCTACCTACTATAGGACTGGATTCCGGAGCGATGGCGGGGGGTGGGGATCATCAACTGTGTGCTCCAAGTGTCGATCACACTCCCACATGGACCACGACCATCACCTCTGCCGCTCCGCCGATGAGGGCACACAGTTTGTCGAATTTCGAGTATCTCTGCGGAAGTTGGACCAGATACAAAAGTACACTACAGTCGCCTCCATTCTCCCGTTGTGTTCCCGCATTTTGGAAGTGTCTCCGGTTTAAACTATTCCGGGTGTCCTTTCTCCATCGGACGTTTCTACCTCTTCCATCACCACTAAAGTCGCTTTCTGTTTGCTAAGGACCCTCGGTAATACTAAGGTGCTAGGCCAGCGCAATGCGAAATGGGTAGATATACCCGTTCTCTTCGGCACTATAAGGTCTACGGTTTTCAAAGCCCACACAACGACCCAATGAAGAGCTACAATTTATGGATTGCGACAGTTCTCCTCCGCTTTATAACCAGGCGAGAACCACGAGTAACCCCATTCTTCACCTCCCCACGCTCGAACCCGAAGAACGCAGCATGCGCATCTCAGTAACCTCGACTATCGATCGCCGCAAAGATAGTGGCAGTGAAGGCGGCGCTGGTGGTGAAATGTTGTCTTCCGGCAAAGGCAACTCGAGCAGTGGTGATGGACTGAGGATTTCCGATGCAGGAAGTTCTTCCAAAGACAATAACAAGGCGACAGCGGCCAGTAAAGACGGGGAAAGCTCGATCGGGGTCGGCGGCGAGCACATCGAAGAATCCAATGATGATGGCGAGACAATAAATCCGATGTATGGAACTGGGTAAGCACTAAACGTTGTCGACATTTTCTCCGGCGCACTTTTGACCCTCGCGCAGTCACCGCGTAGGGGGCCACTCCGACTTTGTGAGTGTCACGATTCATGTCACTCTCGACCTCTCAATACAGAATGCTGATCACATCTCTTCCCCTCCTTTTCCCCAGAACTATACCCGACTAGGAGATAAAGCAGTCGAGGTGACCATAACCCAAAACGCGAACAAGAGTATTTCATTGTTGCTCGTATTCAACGAATACAGCATCATCAAATTCCAAGGTGCCATTGGGGAGAATTGCAGTGGTTTGACGGTCAGTGACCCGACCCTGTTCAATTCAACGAGCAACCTACGGCTGGGTACCCTGGTCCAACTCTTTCGTGGGGATTGCGTTGTGACCCCCCTTTGGGGCAACGAGAGCGCGAGAGAGTTGTCTGACAGCTCGAACCCCATACCAGCCCCCCCACTTCCACCAAGCACAGGCATGAACATGAGCGCATGGGAATGTTTGAACTATACGATTGGGGAATCCATAGCACCGTTCATGAACGCTGCTTCCGGTTTTACCTCATCGACCATTGTCCTTAGGGGTCCCTGCTTTTTCTTTTTTCTTTTTCTTTCCTTTCTTTTTTTTTGCAGCTGTCTGAACAATCGGCGTCACGCCAGTCGGGGCGTAATGGTCACCTCAGTCGGGGCGTAATAGTCACTTTATGATAGGATTTCGACATTTTCTCCTCCATTCGAACGAACTTTTGATTGCTGACCTGCAACCAATCAACCCCTCAATGTAGATTTGGACGCTCTTTTTTCTGTATGTACTCCCGCGCATGCTTGTGTCGAATGCAGCGTGCGGTATATAATAATTGGACATGATAACCACGATCCTCTTACGAATTACATAAGCGCCCGTAGACCGATCAGTGACTTGGGGTTGACGACACCCAGAACCGACAATCAATCCTCTGTGCGATAACTCTACAGCAATCCGGCTGAACATCATCGACGAAAATGGCCGCCGCATACTTTTTTACGTCTCCAGTTGATGTCGAAGTGAAACTAGAGGGCGAAGAACTGCGGAAGAAAGTGGATATGAAGCTGGAGAAGGAGAAGACGGTTTCGTGTCCGGTCTACTATGATGGAGAGTCCGTGGCTGGTCAGGTGTGTTCTCATCTCTACCGTGGCTACGGGAGTGGTAACCATTGAGACATGGCATAGGTCGTGGTGCGGGTGCGAGACGGGAAGAAGATCGCGCATGACGGGATCAAGGTCGAGTTTGTCGGCAGCATAGGTGCATCGGTTTGTCGCCAATTTTCTAACTATGTCTCACCTATTCCCGTAGAGCTGTTCTATGACCGAGGACACCATCATGAATTTCTATCCCTCTCGCAAGAGCTCGCTGCACCAGGGGAGATGCGACAGGCACAAACGTATGACTTCCAGTTCAAGAACGTAGAGAAACAGTACGAAAGCTACCAAGGCATTAATGTCAAACTCCGGTAAGTATTGTTTGGCATCTTTACAGACGGCGTTCCTGACACCCGGACACAGGTATTTCATCCGCGTCTCGATATCTAGACGGATGGCAGACGTGAACAAGGAGAAAGACATTTGGGTGCATTCGTTCAGGATGCCACCAGATAGTAACAATGCCATCAAGATGGAGGTCGGTATCGAAGACTGTCTACACATCGAGTTCGAGTACAACAAATCAAAGTACGGCCTTTCTCGCGGCAGCGCACCAGCTCGATATACTCACAACCGACCAGATACCATCTCAAAGATGTTATTGTTGGAAAGATATATTTTTTGCTTGTCCGGATAAAGATCAAGCATATGGAGTTGTCGATCATCCGTCGCGAGACGACAGGAGCTCCGCCTAACCAATACAACGAATCGGAGACAATTACAAAGTTCGAGATCATGGACGGAGCACCCGTGAAAGGTAAGATATTCTGCTCGGTACAACCCTATCCGTAACCTTGATATGTTGTTGCCAGGGGAAACCATCCCTATACGATTGTTCCTCGGCGGCTTTGATTTGACCCCGACTTTCCGAGATGTGAACAAGAAGTTCAGCACGCGTTACTACCTAAACCTTGTGCTTATCGACGAGGAGAACCGAAGGTACTTCAAGCAGCAGGTGACGTTTTCGGCTAAAATCCGCCGGTATCCCCCTTATTGATCGTGTCCTCACCACAGGAAATTACAGTGTTCAGGATACCCGAGGTACGTTTGAATATAAGACATTGGTTCTGCTGGTCTGTTCTGACTGTGTCGCCATCAGAACTAATGAATGTGATTTTTTCGTGTGTCTTACTCTATCTTACCGTGGATTATGTACTTTGCGCTTTTCTCCTATCAAAATTCATGTCGGGATCCGTGGGAGCCCGCGCCTGATCTGCCGAATACAAGCGCCGGTCGGCTCTGGTTGCGCTCATTCCGGTTACCTGCTTCCCACCGACTATGTTGCCTGACGACGACTGGTACTATGTAATGACCATCATAGGATTCATAGTCACCACCTGTCGTCAAACATGGGGGCAACCGCGCACAGGGTCTCTCTCTCTCCGTCAGTCGACCCGCAGCACACCCCGTCTTCTCCCCACCCACAGCAGCAGGGTCTGCATCCATTCCTTATCGTCCCTTATCGTCCTCCGATCTCTTGCTTATTGAAATGCAAATTGGTTCGCCTGTATACTGATCCAACTTTTCCGAAACCTCCCGCTTTTTACCTCCTGCTTTTTCGTTTCGTTCGACCCCCCTAAATGCTGAGCGTGCTATGCCTTTCTCTGGTGCCAGTCCTTCGCTGTGTCGCTCTCAAGAGGATCGAGCTTTCAGCTCTGCTGATACCGCCAGGGATAGAACTCTTTTTTAGTATCGCCTTGCTGTTTAACCGGAGTGACACGAGAGGAAGGTGGGTGGGATCGGGATTTTTTGCGGAGCTCGCCTGGGACAGCGGAAGATGAGGCTTAATCGCTGTACCCATTTTTGCGTTAGTAAGGACAGCACTGACTCTATCCGGACCCCCCACAGGTTTCGCTACCTGCTCTGTGCAGAAGGGATTTCTTACTTTCTACTCGCCCTAATGGAATTTTTCGCCCACACTATACCCGTTCTGTATCAAGATCTTTCGGTGTTCAAACTTGTTGATATAATTCTCGGTATTCAATCCATTTACTCTCTGTGATCTCTTGCTCAACACTAATCTCCCGCACGGTCGCGCAGGAGGATTAAGCTTCGCTCCGCTACTTTGTTTCACCCTTTGGTTCTTCTTCATGGCTCAGCAAGAATTGGTCTACATAGTTCCGGTTCGCATACGAAAACCAACGGACTACGTGCTGATTGGTTGCATCCCGCCCATCACCATCTCTCATATAATTGGAGCGTTTCTTGGAATATCATATAGTAAGTCTGGACCGTTTCGTGTTTCTGAGAGGTGACCATAATTTACTTGCAGGGACTCTCAATGATGTGAACATTGTCGGGTTCATTGACGAGAGGGCACAATTGCTATGGAGTTTCTTCAACATGTTTTCCCTAGCCCTGTTGGCGATATTCGAAGTGGTGGCTTTCTTGCTCCTGCTTGCGAGGCTCATCAAGGTCATTCGTCACAAGAGACGGAAGGAGTTGGCCAACGGGACGGGAGAGGTCCATCACTTCCGAGGGATCATTCTCATGAATCTAGGGATGTTGCTAAGTCTGGTAGAGACCTTCATCGGTTTCGCACACCAGAGCTTTATCCTCGGAATCACCCGGCGAGGGACCAAGACAGTTGGAAGGGCTCTGATAATATTAGGTCTCTTGAGGGGGTAAGGATCCTCCCTCCGAAGTGTCGCGAGAACTAATATTTCATGTCCACCAGTTGGGACTACCTAGAAGACGTCCGATTCATGATGCAAGAGCCTTCGAAGTCGAAACGTATCTCAAGGATGTCGATTCGACAGCTCTTCCCCAACATCCCTTCCTCCGGTGATGGGACCCGAACATCGGAGCGCGGCAGCAGGCGAGTCTCTGTTAGGTACCCTCGAGGTCGCGCCCCGACATTACACCTACGATTATCCGAATTCGATATCAGTCCGGTCATGAGAGCCCTACGTTCTCCAACTCGTAGCCCAAACTCGATCCACACTCATTTAATTCCTGAAACGACGCAAACCAAACCTACAGTCGGAGAATTCAGTGAAGGTTACCTGGACCCCGGGTATCCACATCACAGGAGCGCCCCTTCCAATGTACCCACCTCACCGATCACCCCGAATTCACCTTGGACGGTAACTTGGTCAACTCCCGGAGTCAGTCCCTCTAGCGATCAGACCACAAATCCACAACTCCATCACCCAACCCACACGAGGGAGGATACGATGTCTAGTACTGTGTCGAACCTTCAAGTGGAAGTAATGACCCTTTCGGGATCGCCTCCTGACCCTGGCTTTGTTTTACCCATCCCGTCTCGTTCCTGGGGCAGGCGGAGCCTCAACCTACTCCTGGCTAACACCGCACAACCCGAGGTGTGTGATATGCATTCTCGTGCCGCTGATTCGAGTAGTGTTGATTTGAGATGCTCGCCTTTGCAGTGGTTGGGTCACACCGAGGATACACCGGTCGATTATGGGCATCATCAAATCGCCCAGGCAACCACACCCATGGACGAAAATGATTTCGTGCTCACACCGTTAGAACCTCCACGGATAAGGCAGCCTTCATGGATATCAGAGAGCTCAGTCGCGTCATCAGCCGTGATATCTACCGCCACGAGGCTCACAAGGGCGAACACGGTCGCCAGTGCGACGTCCGTGGTTATTCGACACACTCCTGGTGTGGTATCGAACGATAACGTGCACACAGGACAACGAAGTACGGTCACCAACGAGCACCCGCTCGGCAACCCTCTGTCAACTGCCCGCGTGGAACGTTCAGGAGGTACGGTTTAGGGCTGGTTTTTCTTCTACCATGTTGTATCTTTCTTCGCAACGTCACCCTGTTTCTTTGTAGTATTAGTGCAATGGGGCCGCTTGTACATATATATATATATACGTCGCTTTCGCACTTACCCGTCGAAAGATCACCGGTCAGCCTTTAACCCGGCGACCAAAAGAGTGAGCGTAGGTTGGTGGATGGGTTCGGGTGCATACGTACGTACGCGCACATTTGTAAGAACATCAATACGATCGTCGCGTCATGATCGCCGTAAAGCTGCGAGCGGTAGGTCTGGATTTCAGGTTCCATGGTGCGTCATTCAACGAAATACCGAAACACAGGAATCCTCGGGATGGAAGAGTCTAGACCTTTTCGTGATCCTTTGAGTTTCGACAGACCGGTGAACCACAAGTCCGGTGTCACCCATCATCCGTTCATTCATCAAATCTCGAGAAGAAAGTTGGTCCAAGGGTCTCGACCGCCAGCGTTCAAACGTTTCCATGGTCCCTGAGCACCGTAATCGCCGTTCGCCACGCCCACGTATCGGCAAAACGTAGAATCACTAAGTGCTTAATCCCCAAATGTCGGATCCTCGCTTTTGATCTAGATCGACGGGGGTGAAAGAGAATGCCGGGCGGTCTTATTCGAAGCCAGGGCGGTGAATAAGTTATGAAATGTGTTCGATAATTGAAACACCTTCACGACGATGTCGTGAAGAAAGGGGATGAAGATCGTCGTCCTCCCTCTGTTGCCGTTGCGAGGGAGGGTCTCCCCTTTAGTGATCATGTCCGTGACGGCAATATCCATTCTTTTCCGTTATATCGCCCTCACAATAATTAAATTGTTGATTATAAGATTTTTTTTCTGTGCGCCAGGCTGTATTTCAAGGGAAATCGTAAATCGATGTTATCGAGAGGACAGGGCTCCGAGAGATGTGCGGCTGCCGGGCCGGAGACGTGGTGCCGATGTCACCATCCGTGGGAGTAATGTCCAGTTTTGGTAATCGCACTTTTTCCTCGTTCGCGGCGATCATGGTGGTGAGCCCATCGCGTTCAGCTCTGGATCACTGGTCTCACCCTCATACTCTGGCAACCTCTGTACGAGCAGAAAATATTTGTGCTTCAGCATGATCCCTCGGCGCATCTTCCGATGCGACCGGGAGATACTACACCCACATCTAGGAACTTGGACCCATTGATGCACCCGTTCGCTCGAGCGCGAGAGAGAACTCGTGCCCTGAACGCGGCGAAAATCGAACGTATATTCGCTAAGCCCTTTGTGGCAAGCCTCGAGGGACACTCTGATGCTGTGGAAGTTCTCGTCAGAAAGCCGAAATCATTAACGACTGTAGCCAGTGCCAGTTGGAACGGAGGTGTGTACGTCGCGCGCACCCGTGTCCCCCCCTCTCTCCCTTCGGGCCCCTGAGTCTTGACCATTCTTGGATCGCCGTTGACACCCTGACCGCATTAGACATCATCATCCACGATTTACAGCAGCGCACTGAGATTCTCACACTACGAGGCGCTCATAAAGGTAAAGCGTCGGGGATATGTTTCAGCGGTGAAAGCGGAGATAGATTCCTCAGCTGTGGTGTCGACAAGACTGTCAAGCTGTGGAACACCCCGACAGGACTAGAGGAAGATACGGGAGTGCGTCCATTTCTTCTACTTGTGTGATGTTACTTCCCCCGTTCAATTAAAATTCTCATTGAATAGGAATGCACGCCGCTGAACGTGTTCCCGTCCAAAAATGCATTCAAGTATGAGGAAATTTCCGGTCACTAGCGGAGAGTTGACACTGAGAAACACCTTCGTTTGTTTTTTTTCGTTCAGTTCAATCGACCATCACCGGACAGACCCAGTCTTTGTCACCGCTTCCAGTATCGTTCAGGTGTGGGACGAATCAAAGTAAGCTTCTCCATGCATATCATACCTATTTTCTTACGTGGGTTACGGCAGAACCGCGCCGATCTCAAACCTTACTTTTCCAACCTCTACCGAAACGATAACCTCTGTACGATTCAATTTATCGGAAGCGTCTGTCCTTGCCAGTGTTGGATCGGATCGGACCTTTACGCTGTACGACATTCGTACGGGAAAAGCTGAGCGGAGAGTAATCATGCAGGTCAGTAAACGAAAACATTAAATCACCCCCACCCTCCAGATCCTCACCATTCATTCTGGGTCAGATGCGTAGCAATTCATTTGCATGGTCGCCGACGTTCCCGACAACAATACTTCTGGCGTCAGAAGACCACAACCTTTATACATTTGATGTACGAAACCTTGCCTCACCCACACAGATATATAAAGCACACGTTGCTGCTGTGATGAGCTGCGATTGGAGTCCCACGGGTACCGAGTTCGTCAGTGGTGGGTGGGATCGTACCGTACGGATTTGGAAAGAAGGGGCGGGGAAACAACCAGAAGTATACCATACCAAACGGATGCAACGGTGAGGTTGAACTGCCTTTGATTATCCGCCCTGATCGCTCACATTTGCGCTATTTTCTTGGCCAGGGTATTTTCCACAGTATTTACGGCAGACGCGAGGTTTGTATTGTCGGGGTCGGACGACGGGAACGTGAGGATATGGAAAGCCAAAGCTTCTGATAAACTGGGGGTTATTGATGCGCGAGAACGTGCGGCAATGGAGTATAGGGATTCGCTTAAGGAGCGATGGAGAATGGATGCTCAGGTCGGGAAGGTGTCCAGGTGAGTACACGTTGGTCTCACAGGCGTACCTGCTGGGGGCCTTCGCACAGCCTTGCGCCATCATAGAGGGACACTTATGCTGAACACGATCGGCGTGTGTAGGGGTCGACATCTTCCAAAGCCAGTATACAAGGCTAATCAACTCAAACGGACGGTGCTGGAGGCGAGGAGAGTCAAGGAGGAGAGGAGAAGGAAACATACGAGAGCTGGAGGGACTAAGCCAAAGGCAGAGAAGAAAACTGTGGTTGTGCAAGAGCAGACATAGCAGGCCTTATCGTCGTGCCTCGTTCCCACAATTATTCTCACGTCCTGTCCTGTTTCCCCTTGCTCGTCATGCCAATCAACGGTACCCTGAGCCCAGACTAGGACGAGAGCTGGTCGAGGACATTTACTTCTTGGCCCGGAGGCTCACACACGTTCCTCGTTTACTCGTCTGAGCTGGTGTTGGTGCCGCCAGAGAGTCGAGGAAATCAAAAAATGGAGAGTAACTAATTTTGGGTTGATCCTGGCGAACAGCGTCGGGTGTATGAAACTAAACCTGATTATAGTGACCCGACGGGTATACCTCTCGGCGGCCGTAAGTTTCAAACCAAGCGTTTGGCGTAGTCACCCGAGTGGGGGAGGTCAGGGATGTAAGTAAAACGGCGTTCGGTTTGAGTCATACAACCGCTGGGGAAGCCACTTGTTGTCGCAATTGTGTGAGCTGACGCTCTCATCGGACCGCGCATCCTCAGCAACCGGCATAGAGATGAACGGCAGGGTAATAATCGAGTAACGGCTCCTAGCTTCCAAGCATCTGCTGGGAGAGAATGGATTCGGCAGCAACCGGCTGGCTGATAGCCTTCCTGGGAATCAAAGGGGAGAAGCTGAACAGCAGCGCGCGGCCGTCTCGAGTCCAGAGACGGCATGCCGGTGCCGGACGGACTCTGCCAGGGGATGTGTCACTTGACTGGCGTCCTTCGAAATCTTTCGTTCCTTGTCGTTTGAATTGACGTATGACAGAAAGGCATGTGACATGGCGCGCGGACGCTAAACCCCAAGGGCCTCATGGACAAAGGGGGTGGATAAAATGATTACAACTTGAAGACGTCCGAGAGAAACGACCCGCGCTAAAACGTGGCAGGGCCCTCAAGTGAATCGATATATGTGACACAGCCCTTGTGCAGGTGTTGGGTCGAGCCGGACGATCCGGGTTAAGCCTGAAGACTCTTGGAACGCTCGTTGCACGACCAAGGAGGCGAACAGAGGCATCGTGTTTCTGATTGCGGAGGCTTCCGTTCTAATATCAGCCCTCCACGCAAATTGCAAACCCGCATACCGCTCGATTCTCAGTCAGCACTCCGGTGGATTCGAAAGCACTGTTCGTTCCATGACTCCCGTATCAGATAATCACAGACAATGGCAGATCCACCCAGCACGGAACACATTGAAGTTTTCACCCAGCGCATATGCCAGAATGTCCGGATGGTCACATGTCAAGAAATCAAAGATGGCGCAAGGCGGCAAGCAAGGGGAGGGGAAAGGACGTGCGCGTACGAAGCCCCGAAGATCCTCGCGGACATAGAAATCCCGGAAATATGCGGGTCTAAAATCTCAATCAGAGAGACCACCAGGCCTGGGATAAAACGTACTTGTATTGATCCCGGAAATCCCACTCAAAACGACGTTGCATCAGTGAAAATCCTCTGAACGCCCAAGGGCCGTCGTTGCCGTTCGCCGGTGTGTGTGTCCTCTAGAGCTGCAATCTCCATTCCTCGGTTCGTCCTTGTTGGGCGACCTTGGAGGAGTTACGATTGGAACCGGGTTTCTCCCCCGGGATCTGATTAACAATTGAATTGGTCCAGGGGAAGGATCCAGGAGAACGGCGGCGTCCAAGGCGAGCGACAAATGACAAACAATTTAGCATTTTTTCCCTCCCGTCACGAACAAGCTGCCGAGCGTACGCGAGATGGCCGTGTAACCCAATCTTGGTTTCGGGTTCATGTGCGGGGGGGTTCCCCCCACCCCCCCTCCGTCGCGAATCAAACGGCCCCAGTCGCGAAGAGAGAAGATGGTCGCTGGCTCCTGTAAAGGTAAGATTCAGACGAAAACGTTCCCACAGCGCCCCAATTCCGAATTCCCCAAAAACATGCGCACTCTCCAACGGGCAAGTATGAGGATTCTTACCCTATCCAGCCGTCTGTTACAGTTTTTTTTTTTCCTTTTTTTTTCTGAGAAAATTCGCGCTACTTATACCGCTATGGGTCCGCGTGACCTCGTCCACCTTCGGTCCGAATACGAGGGCTTCCCAAACCTAATGTCTAATGAGACCCGACCTAGGCAAAGTTCGCATCGTCATCAATAAACGCATCTCCAATCTCTCCCGTCTGTCTCCAACCCATACCACGCCTTTCTGTTTGGTGCTTCTTAGTCCGAGAGGGAGAACAGAGTCCGGGTTCACTGTCACGGACTCGGGATCTACCAGTGCAACACTCTCGATTTGATCCCATTCCCGCTTGGATGTGCTCGATGGAGATAGTTGTTGAGGGGGAAGGTCAATCGAACTCGGCCACAGTGGAGCGCTGGAGTTCGACCGACCACGTAGCAGCGCGTTTTTCACTTCCCAAGCAGGGCGATAGTGGTAACCATCCTCAATGACGCAAACTACGACGGTATAGATTACCCTGGGAGGAGTCAAAAGAGTGTGAGTTCGAAAGAAGGACAGAAGCTGTTCGAACAAGTCTCACGTCGATCTCCGCACTAGCCACACTGTTTCCGCGTCGACACGCAGATGCATATGGATTAAAAATCCGCATCATGCTACACGTCTATCGCCGAGTAGAGGGGAAGACCTATCAGTAGGTTCCAGGTACCTTTCCATGTGCGTGTGTTCTCAGGAAGAGGGGTAAGGCCAACCCATTGGATCTTGAATACCCCAAGTAACAAGCTAGAACGGCGATGGATGGAGAAAGCCACCGCGTTGGTGTGGATTTATAGGGGTCATTAAGCAGCACCCATTTCGCGCCAACCATAGAACCCGAACCGAAGGGAGATAGATGCCCATTGTCCTTCTCAAATGGTGCGCTGCAGCGCGAGCAGTACCTAGTACCTCGGCACTAGCCACTTTGCGTCGCACTCCGAAAGGTAAGTTCATCCGCTCCAGCAAGTTGGTTGGGGCCTTGGAGGGGATCATCCCCGATGAACAGGTCTCGAACGGGTACAGTGGCTGCCAACGAATTCACGAAATGTATGGTACGATACTGTGGGTTTATGACGCGTCCGAACATTTAGGGGCCACCGGTAGGCAGAGGTGGATGTGGACCGTGGAGCTTGGAGCCTTAAAGGGGTCGATTTGAAATCGAGGGGAACCCGGAGAATGGAGGGATAGAATGCTCGTAATCCAGACGGTCCATACATCCGGGGTTCTGAGCTTCTCATAGGCATCTGAGAGTCATAGAGTTATCTTCGATGAATCTGATGGAGTCAACCCATACGTCGTGCATGGGAACTCAGGAGATGATATTGGCACACCTCACCACCAACTCCAGTAGTCCTCGCGCGAGCGCATACACTCGCCCCTTGCGATATCGGACACGCACCGACACGAAAAAAATTTGAAAAACGAAAAAAGCAAGAAAGGACACCCTCTACGCTCG
>Ga0307512_10006198_pt1 | contig 12199 bp, 10 predicted proteins | sample 14_EM_MG_FD_200267 | JGI IMG/M metagenome (GOLD analysis project Ga0307512, IMG submission 200267) | Populus trichocarpa ectomycorrhiza microbial communities from riparian zone in the Pacific Northwest, United States - 14_EM | ecosystem: Host-associated > Plants > Roots > Unclassified | place... | reverse complement strand
CCTCTGGATCGATTTCTGGATCCAGACCGTCAGTAGAGAACGAAATGTAATGACGTGACAGGTCCATACCGTTTACTCTTGGCAAGGGATGCATGATAATCATATCTTCCTTCGCCCGCGAGAGAACGGAGTGGTCGATCCGATACAGGTCTTTGACCTTCTCCCACTCTTCGTCGCTCGCGAAACGCTCTTTCTGCACCCTCGTCACGTAAAGCACGTCCGTTTCGTCCAACACTTCATCCAACGACTCGCATTGCCGCACTTGAACCCCCGCCTTCCTAGCCACAGAGATCACGCTCGCCGGCATCCCCAAAGAAGCGGGGGACACGAAATTCAGTCGGACCGAGTACATCATGCACAACAGGTTCACTAGACTGTGAACCGTTCTTCCGTTCTTCAGATCCCCTACCATCGTGATGGACCGTCCGTTCACAGTTCCGAGTTCTGACCGAATCGTGTAGACATCCAATAGTGCCTAAGAACCGGGGTTAGCCAGGGAAGGGGGGGGGGGGAAGGTCACAATCTGAATGAATCCTTTACCTGAGTGGGGTGTTCGCCGATCCCATCACCAGCGTTAAGGATTGGAACGGGCGAGAACTTGGCTGCCAACTGAGAACTCCCCACATCCGGGTGTCTGATAACGATAGCGTCCGCGTAGCTCCCCAACGTTCTGATCGTATCCGGCAGACTTTCTCCCTTCCTCACCGATGATGTATCGGCAACTACCTGAATCACTTGCCCTCCGCACCTTTTCATCGCCGCATCGAATGAAGACGACGTCCTCGTCGAAGGCTCATAAAAAAGCGTCGCCAGTATTTTCCCTTTCAGGATGTCCAATGTCCCAATCCTCTCCACTTGAAGTTGCATTTCGTGAGCGAGGGAAAACAGCTCGTGGATGTCTTCCTTGGCAAATTGTTTCACCGTCAGCACGTGCTTTCGATGGAACCCTAAAAGCGGTTTCCAATGCCCGGTCAGATGGAGATTCATTCCAGACGACTGCAACGGCAGGACGCCTTCCGGAACCTTGGGAGCCGCAGCCTGGGGTACAGTTGGTTCAGGTTTCACCGGCTCTATTCGCGAAGGTGGTCGCTCCATGACGTGATGCGAAACCGTAGTACTCGAAACATCTCTTCCAGATGGAGAAACCACGATCTCCCCGTCGATGAATGCGGTCTGGTCGTGGATCAAGACCCTGTGGACCGTGCCGTGAACGATCTGACTGTTCAACGGGGACCAACTCGAATGACTGTTCGTGAACAGCGTCTTCCTTCCGATGTCCACCTCGACCTGCGTCCGGACCTTATCTGGGAGTCCGAATATCCGAATCGGATTGTCGTGCAGCCGCTTCTGGACATCATCCAGGCTGAGACGCCTTTCGCTGACCGCTGTCAGTAGTAACGGCAGTGCTTCCTCGATTCCAGACCAAGCGGACGCTGGTTTCCCCTCCTCCTCGGACAAAAAGAATGGCACCTCCCCGATCGAGAACGCATCGATTACCCCGATGTTCTTCCAAAGTGCTCGCCTGTCCTTCCCGCTGGGGAGTCGAGTGGATCCCGAGAATTGATCGCGATCGAAGAACAATGAATAGACGGACACGTCACAGGTCACTTTGAGCCCTTTGGCCTTGCTGAGAGACACGAGAGTGATGTCATCCTCACCCTGCAGATCCACCACGTGTAGCGCTCGGTTGTGGAGACTGGCGAGCAGCAAGCATGACGCGAGGTCTGATCCTTTGGCATCTGTCGCTATCAGTTTGTCGGCACTCCAAGACGTAAAGTACGCGGCGACGGCGGAGAGAGTATTGGGTCGGTCTTGTCTGAAGGGTATGAACAGGAATTTGGTATCATTTTGTAGTTCCTTATCGCTGATGTTGGCACTGGTAGAGCTGACGGTTACACCCAAAGCGTAGTCACAATATGCACCGCTAGCCACATTGAGGAGGGCATGGTCAAGTGAACGCCTGTCCTCAATCTGATTTCCAACCGCCTTTGGCAAAACGACCGTCGTGGTGAACCCGGAGCTGAGCGACGCCTTTGTAGACTCCAAAAAGTCCTCATTGTCCTTCAACGTCAAACCCGGGACGAAGGCGGCGATGTTGACGAATCCAGGGAAAGTATGGGTGGTGTGGGAGGTCTTGTAGTCGGTTGAGGACACTTCCAACGGGTACTTTCTGACCAGGGCCTCGATCAAAAGCTTGGCGACCTTGACGTTCGTGATCAACGGAACCGCAAAGTCAACAGCGAGACGACGAGTGCGGTATCCCTTGCTGGCGTAGGTGGCAGGGCGGCGGTAGTGGTTCTTAGAAGGGAGGTTGATGTACATGTCGATCATGTTATTCGCCAGATGCTGGGTCAGCGAGTACTCCGACTTCTCCTTATCGCTACTTTCGTCCCCAAGCGTTTCAAGGTACTGAAGGGGGGGGGAATAAACACGGGATAGGACAATGATCGTGAAAGGTTTCGCATTACCTTGCAGGGAACACTGTGTTCGGTGAGGAAATCCGCTGTTCCAGCTGTCGCAAAGATATTGTATCCTGCGGAATGCAACTTCTGCACCGAGGGAAGAATCTCCAATTTCTCCTTGAACCCTCCGATCGAAAACAAGACGTTCTTCTCCGGGAGACTGATTCCGGTGGAAATAAGTGCCTTGATGTATGCCTCGTACTTGTCTTTCCCAAAACACGCCACTTCTCCGGTCGATGCCATCTCTACTCCCAAGATCGGATCCGCACCAGACAGCCTGCTGAAACTGAATTGTGGGACTTTGACCCCGACGTAATCCGGGGGCATATCCACAACGGGGTAAGCCTCAATAGGAATGTCCAACATAACCTTGGTAGCCAGCTCAATGGCGTCGATGCCGGTGGTCTTGGAGACGAAGGGGAACGAACGAGCCGCGCGGAGGTTACATTCTATCACTTTGATCTCGTTGTTCTTGGCTATGAACTGGATGTTGAAAGGCCCGGTAACATTCAATGCACTCCCGATCTTCGTTGTCGCGTCCACGATTTGCCGAACAGTCTCCGGGTCGAGGTCCTGTGGTGGGTGGATTAATGTAGCGTCCCCAGAGTGAACACCGGCGTTTTCGACGTGTTCCGATACGTAATGCATCACGAGCTGTCCGTTCTTCGCTATCGCGTCGACCTCGATCTCCTTTGCCTGCTCGATGTACTTGGTGATCACGACCGGGTGGTCCCGCGAGACGGCGGTGGCTTGATTGAGGTAGCTCGACAGGTCGTCTCTGCTGAAGACGACGTTCATGGCGGCGCCGGAAAGAACGTAGGACGGTCGGACGAGGACAGGATATCCGACAGCATCACAGAACTGTTGGGCCTCTTCAAAACTAGACAACTCCTTCCACTTCGGCTGGTCAACACCAATCTCGTCCAGCAATCGAGAAAACTTGAATCGATTCTCGGCTGTGTCGATCATCTCCGGGGAGGTACCGTATATCCGTACGTTCTGGCGGTGTAATGGAAGGGCGAGATTGTTCGGAGTCTGGCCACCCATGGACAATATGACACCTCGAGAACGCTCAGTGTCGTAAATGTCCAGGATGGTCTCAAGGCTGATGTTTTCAAAGTACAGCCTATCGGCTTCGTCGTAGTCCGTGCTGACCGTTTCCGGGTTATAATTGACCATCATCGTCGGCAAGCCACAGTCTCTGAGAGTCCTGATCGCTCGAACCGCACACCAGTCGAACTCGACGGACGACCCGATTCTATAAACGCCCGATCCAAGAACCATAACACCACGGTCTTGGAATTCGACATCGTGCTCCGCTCCATTGTATGTGGTGTAGAGGTAGTTCGTGAAAGCCGGGAATTCTGCGGCAACGGTGTCGATCTGCTTCACGCGCGGAGAGATGTAGAGCTCTTGGCGGAGTCTGCGGACGGCTAGCTCGGTGGTCCCCATACAGTGGGCAAGCTGTCGATCGGAGAAACCGAGTTGTTTCGCCTTCCGTAAAAGAGGTTTCGTGACCAACGGAAGATTGCAGTGCCTGTTGTCGTGTCATCGAAAGTTGTAGAGGAAATTGGATGATAAACCCCTACGTGAAGTACTCTTCCATCTTGTGGATTTTGTGTAGTTTATTCAAAAACCATTTGTCAATGTTCGTCATTTGCCATATCTTCTCGACCGTGTATCCGCGGTAGAAGGCAGCCGCTATGGCAAATATCCTCTTGTCCGTGGGGTTGATCAGTTCATTGTCGATATCCTCGACGAAGTCGTTCTTTGTCAGTGGGTCAGTGGCGATTTAATAGATTTGTTAAAGGGGATTACCTTGGCAAATCCGGTGAATTGATCATCGATCGCACGAATCGCCTTCTGGATCGTTTCCTCAAACGTCCGACCGATACTCATGACCTCACCGACACTCTTCATGCTGCTGCTCAGGAGGCGACTGACGCGACTGAACTTCTTGAGATCCCAACGGGGAATCTTGACAACAACATAGTCTAAACTTGGTTCGAAGCAGGCTGTTGTGACCTTGGTGACGGAGTTCCTAATTTCGTGCAGGGGAATATTGAGACCAAGTTTGGCGGCGATGAACGCGAGCGGGTATCCAGTGGCTTTAGAAGCAAGAGCCGAAGATCTCGATAGACGAGCATTTACCTAGAGAAGGGTTCATAATTGAGTTCGAGTGGTGAATGAGAATCTTCACCTCGATGATGCAATATTCCTTCGAGGTTGGATTCAATGCGTATTGGATATTACACTCGCCGATCACACCAAGGTGACGAATGACGTTGATTGCCGTGGTCCGGAGCATGTTGTAGTCGGCATCGGAGAGGGTCTGAGAAGGAGCCACGACGATGGAATCACCCGTATGGATTCCCAGAGGGTCAAAATTCTTCAAAAATTAGGTTAGAACTGGAGCAAGGGCGATCACTTTAAGTTGGTTACCCACCTCCATGTTGCAAACGGTAATGCAGTTATCCCTGCAATCTCGTACAACCTCGTATTCAATCTCCTTCCAGCCCTTCATACTCTTCTCAACCAGAACTTGTGGACTTGTAGCAAAGGCCTTGCTGCACAACGCCTTTAGCTGGCCTTCATCCTGAGCGAAACCGGAACCAAGACCACCGAGAGCGTAGGCAGCTCGGACGATGACGGGGTATCCGATCGTGTTGGCAGCAAAGACAGCTTCCTCAAGGTTCGTGGCAGTCTTCGACTCTGCGCACTTTTCTCCAATTGTAGCCATTGCGGATGCGAATAGTTGTCTGTCCTCTGTCGTGATGATCGTCTCAATAGGTGTTCCGAGAACGCGGACCCCGAGTGCAGCAAATTCGTCCTTGAGTTTGATACCGACGTTGAGAGCAGTCTGACCCCCGAAGGTGACATAAATTCCATCGGGACGCTCGTATTTGATGATCTTTCGCACGAACTCTGGAGTGACCGGAAGGAAGTAGACTTTATCGGCCAGTCCCTTAGAGGTGGCGATGGTGGCAATATTAGGGTTGACCATGATGGTATATATCCCTTCCTCCTTCAAAGCCTTGATGGCCTGCGAACCGGAATAGTCGAATTCTCCAGCTTGGCCAATGGAAAGACCTCCGGAGCCAAGGATGAGAACCTTGTGGACATGTGCTTTCGGAGTCCTCTTCTCGTTCTCCTCCTTGTTACCCCCTGGCATGGAGATGGGAACGGGAGAACCAGTGGCGGCACAATCGAGGATATTTTGAATGAAAACGTCGAACAGGAACTCGGTGTCCCGTGGTCCGGGCGTTGATTCGGGGTGGAACTGAACGGAGAAGTAGGGTTTGGTCTCGCAGTAGATGCCTTCGTTGCTTTCGTCATTTGCGTTCCGGAAAAACTCCTTCCAACCGGGTTTGAGGCTGGACGTATCAACTTGGAATCCATGGTTCTGGCTCGTGATATAACACCGTCCGCTGAAAGTGTCGATGCAAGGGATATTATGGCCACGGTTTCCGTATTTCATCTTGGAGGTCGTCGCGCCGGCAGCCAAGGCGAGCAGCTGGTGACCAAGGCAGATGCCAAAGATTGGGGTGTCCGAACGTTCCATGAATTTGGAGAGTCGCGTAATGGTTGCCTTGACTAGTTTGGGGTCTCCGGGTCCATTCGAGATGAAGAGGCCATCGAAGGGCTCTTCGCCTTTGCTCAGGAAGTCATGATCCCAAGGAACGACTTTCAACTCGACGCCACGAGATATGAAGCACCTAATCTGGTTGTATTTCATTCCAACATCGATCGCCAGCACCCGCAACGGCCGGCCGGATGGATGGAGACGAGGGGAAACATTTTTTGAGGGTTTGTACAGCCTGGACGATTTAATAGATACCGCAGCGACGAGATTGTTCTGATTTGGATCGTGGAAGGGGATGTCATACTCGTTTTGAAAGGGAGCAGGAGAGGGAACTCTTGAGGTCGGGACAGATTCCGGGATCAGTGAGCGGTTGGGAGGTGATGGAGCGGCCGGGCGGGACAGCAGCTTTCCGAGCATAGAGCCCTTCTCTCGGATCTTTTTGGTAAGCGATCTGGTATCAACACCGTAGATCGCAGGGACTCCATTTTCCTTTAGCCACGCGCCCAAAGATGACGTAGCCAAGAAATGACTAAAGTCTTCGGAATAGTAACCGACCACCAAGGCGGAAACATGAATTCGAGATGATTCAAAGTTGTCAGGTATATCATCCGGGTTACTTGGCCGTCGAGGGACGCCGTAATTTCCGATGATGGGATAGGTCAAGATCAAAATTTGACCTTCGTACGAAGGGTCGGTCAGTGACTCCGTGTATCCGACCATGCCTGGATGTCCATTGATTAGATAAAACTTAGTTGCAGGCCTAAGACCGTATTGAGCAAGGTGCTTACCGGTCTGAAAAACGCATTCCCCGGCGACACTTTTGCCCTCCGCGCCAAAACCGATACCGCTAAAAATTGATCCATCGGCGAGGTGTAGAGCGGAATCCGGGGATGGAATGCCCGCGGTTAAAGAGGGTAACCCTGAGGAGGACATGGCTTTTGTGGATCGAGGAATTGAAGGGTTCGATTATAGTCGACTACCTGGACTACGAATCTTCTTCCTTTCCGCCCAGGATGGTACTCAGGAGAAAAGGAAGAGGAAATGGATTTCTGCGGCGAGAAAAATTTCAGCCACTCGGGCCAAACGGTGATCTGAAATCGATGACTATCAAGCGCCCGTTCGGGGACCAAGTCAAAACTCCCGCGCACCTTCACGACTGCTTTGTGGAAACAACAATGGAACCAGACCCGAACGCGGGACGAGAGTGAGCATTAGCACGAAAGGATAAAGGATCAATGCCGATAGAGAACTTATAGCTACGACCGTTCAAGCTTCAATATATACGTTTACAAGTACACCCAGCATAACATAACGACGACAAAGCAACGAAAGTACGAGACGAGAGCTAGGACCTGGAAGACATCCTCTGCCGAGATCCAAGGGCAACAGGAACCAAAGGTTTTCCTTTGGAATCAACCTTGAACGGTAGCGATAATTCGGACTTCCTTTTTTTCTCCTTGAGATGGTCCAAATTCCAATCCGAGTGGAATAATTTCCCTCGAGGGAGAGTCGACGAGCCGTTTACCACAGTTGGGCGAATTTCTTTCGATTTATTATGGAATGGGTTATGTTTCGAGGGTTTGGAGGATTGTCCCGGTTGATGAACGACAGTGGGGGACATTTTCCACGGAATGGATTCCTCAATATGGGTGACATGATCCTGGGTTCTTGACACAAGTGTGCGCTTGGTGGGTGGAAGTGTGGAGGGGGATCGACCATGGGCAGGTAGGAGCGCAGAAGTCTCATCGTCATCCACTTCATCCCACCCTCTCTGTAAGTTTGTCAGTCGCGAAAACATTCCTAGAGACCTTCACACTCGTACTTTGCCGTCCGTGGTGCGCTTTGAAGCATTCAGGAGCTTTGAATCTGTTTAGGAGGGGGAGGAATACCAGAAAAGTGTTATTACCTCGTTCAGCCGTTCAATTTCTGCCTGACGTTCGTTGCATTGCTCTTTCAGGTCGGCTATTTCGTTTCCCTTGGCAAATGATTGCCGAATGAGGCGCGCAACCTCTTGGGAGAGGGATTCTACTTCTTGTCCCTTTAGGAGCGCAGCGAGCTTGACGGAGTCCCTATCCTCTCTCAACAGCTCTCCGACTTGGAGAGCCTGCTCCAAATGCCGTTCTACCTCCTTTTTCTTGAAGTCAACCAATTGAAGTTTTTCCTTCAATCGCACAGTCTACAAAAGCGGTCGGAAGCGGCCCTTGTGGACACCGATCCACGTACCTCCATTTTGAAGGATGTTATTTCCTGATTCTGATTCGTTACCTTCTCAAACACGGGCCGTACGCGGCGTTCAAGGTCATCTGTGATCTCCGACAGTTTCTACCTGCACATGAGAATCGCTCACACACGGTAATAGACATGACACTGACCTCCGTTATGATTCTTACTACCGGTTCGTTCTCGGCGTACTGTGATTGAGAAAGCACGTCTCGAGATCGAACAACACCCGATATTACCCTGTTCACTTGAACAGCACTGGAAGTAGGAGTTATCGTTTGAACGGAATCACGAGCCGAGTTGGTTTGCTCCGTGATCGTGCTCATCAGCCGGGTTTGATATTCCGCGTCTTCGTCAAGCACAATGGTTTCTACAAACATACGACCCAAGTCGGATTCACGTGCGGGTTTGCGGCACGTAGGGCATTGCAATTGCCTCAACCTCCTTTGTGGCCCGACGCGGTTCGATTCAAGCCACTCGCGCATACAGGGGTCACAAAAGCCGTGGTCTAAACAAGGAAATTGGGAATGCAGGAGGAAAGGCGAAGAGAGACGCTCACAGCAATGGAGAAGTCTACACTCTGCGAGAGGAACTGCTGAGAGACACAGGACGCAGCGGAATCCTATCTGACGAGGCGGCATGATGGTGACAGAGCGCGTCAAGTCACGCGTCAATCAGACCCGCGAGGCTCAGACTACTTAGGGTACCGTTAGAAATTCCTCACATAAGGCATAGGGTCGACAAGCGACAGAGCCCCGGACTGAGGCCGGCATCGGGAGGGGACATAACTACATTCAATCAAAATACAAAACAACTAAGTCAAATAATGCACAGAAAGTGGCATCTCCCCAGGGATGGGGAACAGTCTGGGTAGGCGAGATCATGTTGGACGTGTTAGGGTTGGGATCTTGGGTCAACACAGTGACTTGGGCATCAACGTTGCTACGAGTTCGCTAAACAAATAAACAGAAACGTGGTGAACGAGCGAGCGCTAGCTCGGTCAAACATGGAAGGAGGCACGGCTGGGAGGGCGGGAACCCCCTTCACGATCTTGTTGTCGTATCACCACAATATGTTACAGTCGGAATATCTACGATGCTACTTCCAGCCCTCTGCAATCTATCTGTCCGGGGTGGGAGAGGGGGTGAGGAAATAAGATAGAGGATGTACGGTAACTTCGGCCCGGCCCCGCGAGGGTTCATGAGAGCGCGGGACGTGTCTGTCGTGGGAGTTCCCGGGACGTACTATGTCTCGGGTTTTTGTCGAGGTTTTTTCGCTTACCTCCGTCCTGCAAAAAGCGCAAAAAACATGCAGTCATATGATGGTTCTCAGTCAGGATAATATGAAGGGCATTGCGTGATTGTGGCCGTACAGACGTAGTAAGTACACCGCTCCTCCACACTCCATTGGTTTCGGTCTCGGCTGAGCCAAATGGTTCTCGGGCTGCGATTGTCTTTAGACGGGATCACCCTCAGGGAAGGGGGAATTGATTCTCGAAGCGCACTATTCGACCAATTGCTCAGCGCTCACCAAGGGAGCTGCAGGTGCATCTGCGTGATCTTAGGTACCGTATGTATCTCGAAACCAAACCCATGCGGCACGGTCCGACTTATTAGCCCTCCTCAGTCAGTAGACCCTCTGTATTATCTGGTACTTTTCTTTTCGTGGCATCGTAGCCGCGCCGATAAGTATGATATATATTGAAGTCATTGTCCTCGCGCGTCCCGGGTCCTGCCGCTTGCCGGCCCATTGCTTGTATTACACGTGACTGCGAGAAACCCTGCGATTTTCGCAGGACGACTGAGGACGAATGCAAAAGCTACAAAACTCAGGACTTCCAGTCCCAGGAATTGTAGTTGAGCTGATAGCTTAGCGCTTAGCACTCAACGTTTAACGCTTATTCTTCAACCCAGACCTCTTCCCTAAGGGTAATACATCGCCCGCGGGTTCGCAATCAATTCCTTCCCATGGAGACTCATGGTTGCCCCCGCGCGAGAGCCTTGCGACTTACGCACATGGGGTCACATGGGTAGATTGTAAAAACCATCAGCAAAACGTCCCCCTTCCTATTTGTGGCGTTATCCGACCGCTTGGAAGAATTCTATTGAGCGGTTTCGCTGACCGAAGAATTTTTTCTTCTGGCCAAAGGCATTTCTAAACAATTTTATAGTCGTGTAAGAGTGTAGCCTCTCGTTTCTGCATCCGACGCCCAAGCAAGTTGTACCTCCGTCTTCGGAATTTTGGCCCCGGGGTTCTGCCATGAAGGTCGCAGCTATCCTGGTGGTCGAGCCCAAAAGAAGCGGCATTCAATGATTCAGGAGCTCTTACAGGGCCATGGCATCACTTTGTTGCTACGTCTGGCTTGGTGACACGCACTCCCGACCGAGCTGGTTTTTTCCCCACAGATTTTCCGATGAAGATACAAAAGCGAGACAATGGGCGGGCGGCGGATCCCCATACCGCTGCGCCAGGAATGATGCACCTGTTCATCCTCTCCCTTTTCTTCTCCTCGGTCCTCTCCAACGAGGTCATCTACGATGGCAGGGCTAAACCGTACTTTGACACGGACATTCTTGACGGGAACAGTGGTCCCTACCTTACGTATGTCGTTTCTCCCTTCTACGGGACGCCTGCTGAACATGGTTCCACGCATAGCATCACGGGGTCCAAGCGACCAAGCCAAGTAGGTTCTTCGAAATTCAGGCCACCTGTGTTCACGCGTGCTTGCTACTGAACCAAACCCAGTACATTCAGTTCGTTCACGGTGTTCCTTCCCCAACACCGCTCTGGAGTGACCCATCCGGTAACACCGAGGATGCAATTGCTATGTCCATCGACAACACATCAATCGTTCTTACTGCGATCGTTCCCATAATCCGCCTATCAGGATTCCGGATGACACAACTGGTCGCTAAGAACCACACCGTTGCCGAACTCACGGCGGTCTCACAAGTTAACACTACCGCGTTCCACTTCTCCATCGCTGCGGATGATAGCAAGCCACTCAACTTCACCCACGAGTATCAAGTTGCACACATCGACCCGGTTGGTGGGTCCCATGTCTTTTCAGTACAACTTGGTGAACATACACAGTTACGGGCCCACTTTTTTCCGCTTCGCTGACTCGGATCTAGGATCACCTTTCGAAAATCCAACGGGAGATCTTCCTGCGGCTGGTGCACATAACTTCAAGATCCTAGATCACGATTTGAACGCAGTATTCGCGACCCCGTTCATCAGCAAAACCTGGCACAACTTTGCCGTTGTTGTTGACTGGGATGAACTCACGCTCGCGGTATACTACTCCGCGGAAGATCAACCACTAAAGCTTGTCTCTCCGACAAAGAAGAACCAGGGCGCCCAGGCAGGTCCCAACGGACAGGGGGAGTTCGAGTTTGGTGTCTTGAAGGCATGCAATCTTTGTCTTGACGAGATCACTTCGACTGATGAGACCTTTAAATAGTTGCCCTTGGTCAACCCTTTGGATCCTCCTGAGCATAGGAACGATGTGGCTCATTACGGTTTCCAGGAAGGAACCAATGAGGGTCTATATTTTTCGGGTGTCTTTATTGAGAAAGTCACCGAGGGATCAGGGCCCGCGTTGTCTGGACCAATCTAGGTACAGTAGTAAGTGATTGAGTGGCTGTCCATAAGGCTACACCGTGTACACACGAGTTCAGATGAATACCTAGAGACTTTTAATGGAATTGTCAGGGACCCAACCGTTGCATCGGGCCGTGGGCATTGTCTCGAAACCACGCGTCTAAAATCGTGATACAACAGCCGTTTCGTTCGAGAACTAGCCAACTTCCCGGATTACCGGGGATGGGAAGGACTGTAATCCAGCCCAGCTTAACGTCGCTCGCCCTTCTAATTCTAGCACCATAGATATCATCATCTCCGTTTTGCCTCTTCTCTTCCACATCCAGGCCAT
>Ga0307512_10006197_pt1 | contig 12199 bp, 12 predicted proteins | sample 14_EM_MG_FD_200267 | JGI IMG/M metagenome (GOLD analysis project Ga0307512, IMG submission 200267) | Populus trichocarpa ectomycorrhiza microbial communities from riparian zone in the Pacific Northwest, United States - 14_EM | ecosystem: Host-associated > Plants > Roots > Unclassified | place... | reverse complement strand
GAAAGCTAATCTGTTCGCTGATAATCCTCAAAATCCTTCGACCAACCTTGGCTCTTTATAGCCGTCGCTCTCTCTCAGGTGTGATAGTGTTATCCCGGCCATGCCTCCTAAGCGCCCGGTAATAACTTACCACAACACCTTCAGGTAGTTGTGTCTCTGCAACGAGGTTTCAAAGCATTACGCTCCTGATAACAATCAGGCCATCCGTTGCGCGATATCAGCTTACCCTTTCCTATCTCAGACATCTTTTGCAATCGTACGAGTCGGTAGTTGGAACATCTACCAACCAAGTTGATAATGCTTATCACCTCCTAAATCCCTCACGTAGTGAGCGATTTAATTGCGTCATAGATTTAGTCGGCAACCAACGGATACTATGCCAACGTAGATTAATGACGCGTAAGCTCGTATCCGATACGAGATTACATTGCGATCCAGACCATCGAACTAACGAGTGGTGTTCGCTCTAGGCTCAATTGCCTACGTCATAAATCCCTCAGTCACGTCATGCTTAGGTCGAGACTGTTCTCCAGACCGGAACGTGCCTCTCCAGATCCTAGCCCGTTACAGGTAGGGGAGAAGAGTCCTCTTGATCGCTTTGACTATCGACTGTCGTGTGCTGTTACAGCACATGTCCCGCAGAGTGTCCAGGAGTGAACGGAGCACCCGCGCTCCACGTGACCAACATGAACTCCCGCTAAAGAGCATGTTGCTGACCACTTGAACGTATGCGCATAGGTGTTATGCATATCACGGATATGTATGCGCCTTGTAACTTTCAATCAAGTATCATTATCGCTGCTAAGAGACAACCCCTAACACGAACTTAACATAAAGTGACAACTATAAATCAGGCAATGGGCTTAGGGAGGTCATGTGAGGGTGCAAAACAATCACTGTGACGAGGTGAATGCAGATGTGGTATGCTTTTCGAGATCCAAGGGATGTTGAAACTGAGTGAGCAAGTAAACACTTTGCAAACGTGTGAAGGAGGATGAGACAAATGCTACGAGAGTGGTAGGATGAGACAAATGCTACGAGAGTGGTAGGACCCCTTTTTGAAAACAGTAAATCACCATGCGGCTTTTTCCGAGGACAGCCGGCTTGTAATGGTGTGAGTAGGTATAAGACCGTTGAGACGCTTCTTAACGTTGTTGCGACCGTTCATTTTCCTAACGAAACATGGATCTTCGTCAAATGTGTCTGTACTGCTCGGAGACGTACTCCTACATCGGTGCTTACATCACTCACCTCTGTCGCTTCCACAAAGAAAGAATAGTATAGGTATCAGCCAAACAACGGCCAGATGATGGTTTTGCGATCGAGCACGATAGTATTCTCCCTCCATTCGTTCATGAACCGCATCACGACCCATTTCTCCACCCTTCCGACGATGATTCCAGCGATACAGAAGCCGACAGCGAGAATGAGTGTATCGATCCAGAGCAACCTCCAGTTTGGACACGTATTTGACGTACTCCACACTTGGGCAACCGTCTAGCCGGCAAGCCTATTAGTGACGAGTATTTCAATATCTTCAACAACGAAATTGATCTATGCCCACCGTTTTCTTGCCAGGAGGAGTATCGATTAGCGCACTGGTGCGTCAAGCACAACGTGAGCAGAGCTGCTATCAACAAGCTTTTCAGGAACCCTACAAATGCAACTGTCAGCAACTTCTCTTTGTCCCACACTTTATCCAAAAGGTTGAAAGAAATGTCCTAAGCAATGGGCATCGACTCTTGGAAATCCGGCAAAGTGTATTACAATCGTTTGACCGATCCAAACAACTTTCGCGAGGATGATTTCACACGTTCCTTTTACCGCAATCCTGTTGAATGCATTTAGTTCTTCAGGCAACAGCCTGCGTTCAGGGAACATATGTCGTATGCTCCAGCAGAGGAATTCAATGATGCTAAGGAACGTATCTACTCAGAGGTGAAATCAAGCGACTGGTGGTGGAATGAACAGGTACGTTAGTTGAATTTCGTCATAGCAAGGATGATTTTGACCTCATCATTAGCTACGGCGGCAGCTTGGAGCAACGATTGTCCCTTTATTCGGCAGTTCAGACCAGACACATCTTACAAACTATTCTGGCGGCAGGTAGGAATACCCAGTATATTTGAGTCTTGGAAACATCGACTCGACGATTAGATCAAAGCCTTCAAATCTTGCAAGCATCCTGGTTGCCCTTCTTCCAGTTCCTCCGAAATATCATATTAAAGGACATGGAAAAACAACTGCCGTGAAGGAACAACAAATACACAATCGAGAGGTTTTACGGAAGGTCTTCGACCTTATTTTTCGTCCTCTCAATGTGCTTTTCAACACAGCAAAGCTTATGCTTTGTGCGGACGGTCGGATGCGGCAATGTTATCCTGTCATCTGTGCATGGATGGCTGACTACTTTGAAAACATTCACTTGCATTCAATCACGCAGCCCCATTGCCCTGCATGTGAACCACCGAAATCGTCGTTTGGAGAAGGGAATTCATCGTTGTGGCAATTGAGAGACTATCGGCTATACTCCCAAAAAATGATACTCACGACTCAGGGAGATGAGACGGAGGGACGGGAAGCAAGACAATATCTGGACGATCGAGTGGTTGGAACCTCGGAAGGCGTCTTCTGGAATATGAAATGCATCTCACTGATGACTATTATTGTACCCCATATTCTTCATACCGTCTATCTCGGTATGCTTAAGCATTCGATGGACTGGGTAACGTCCTTCCTCGAACAACATTCCAGGATTGACAAATTCAACCCGCTGTGGGTGATGATGCCTCCATATCCTGGCTTCGCTCGTTTCAACAAGCCATATTGCCAGGTGACACAATGGAGTGGTAAGGAGATGAAAGCACTCGGGCATGTGATTGTTCCCATTTTCGCGGCGACTCTTTTAAACCCTTCGGCGAGCGAAAGGATGCCCTTCACAGAAGCCTACTGTGCGTCAAGAACTTAGTGTATTTTCACCTTACGGCACAGTACCGGTACCAGACTGAGACCACGATCGAGTAAATGGAGAATTATCGGGAGGAGTTTCATCGTCACAAGGACATTTTCAGTTGATTCCGCAACAGTAAATCTACAAAGAAGGTTTCAGAAGCCTTGAAAAAGCAGCTTACTTTGGACAAACAGGAGGAATGGGAGAGTGACCCTGCTTGGAACTATCATTCTGTGGCTGCAAAGCGTCGTCGCGTTGATGAAGATAAAACCCAGATCTAGTTGGATATTGCAGAACATCTTGTCGACGAATCGGATTTCAACTATGTGAAGATGCATCTCCTTGAACCCTTTCTCTGACCATATCCGCCAGCTTGGCAACCTCTTGAATGTAAGCTCTGAACTCCCAGAAAAAGCGATGATGGATCTCAAACAAGTGTACCGACAATTGAATCGTCATAAGGCTGCCTTCCAGATTTTGCGAACGAAAGCCCAGAAGGAGGTGCTTCAGTATCGAGTGCTGAATGCAAACGCTGCGAAACTACCTCGCGACGATCATATGTCTCCAACCAAAGTGCCTATCCAGCAAATGACGAAGACCTAGCGACCAGAAATCAAGACCGTTGATGACTCGGCCGAGTGGTGTGCAATACCACAAGGGGAGCTACAGAATCACATTGCTTGGTGTTTCAAGAGATTTGCCGACTTCACAGACTACGTCAATCACGATCAGTATTTCAGTCGTCTCCACGCTGCAGAATACATTCGGTACAATGCAGTTGGAATTCCGGTGACATCTATTCAATGCGATGAGCAAGCAATTCATACGGTTCGTTGCACTGGGTCCACAAGGTGGAGAAAGCAAAACCCACCAAGAAATGATACAGTTCTTCTCTGGATGGGGACGAGTCCGGATAGCCACTTGAGTTGACTGCGGGACCCATTCCCGCACTGTTGAAGTGTCTTTTCGTCGTCGAGGATGCTGAATCGAGTGTTAAAGGGCTTCTTGCCTTTGTTCAGACGTTTGCAACAGGGCAGATACATCAGACTGCCGGTATGGTGATTGTCGAGGAGAGGCATCAACGTCGGATGCAACCCTTGCACAATGGAAGCAGCTGTCGTAAGCCTCTCTTCGGCGTTGGAACGACTTATATCGTCCCTTTAATCGCGACCGAAGGAGCTGAACACCTTCTTCCGCTGACGCCACCGCCAGATAGCTTGCGGTGGTACTTGAGCAACACGATTGACTTGATTGATTTCAATTTGTTCTACATGTAGATTATTCAACTCAAAGCTTGAAGTAATCGTTGCAGTGCTATATAGAAATCTGATGTGTTTCCTCTGGGTGTCTTAATTGGTGTATTGGGAGTTGTGCAAGCTTGTGTATAATCGATGTCTCAAGGGATTAAATCGTTAAGAATATTCTTGAAATCAATGGAATAGTTCAAACAACCGTCGAAACGATTAAAATCTAGATAACCAATGCGAAAGAAACAACTGCAACAAATTAGCTTAAATGACTAAACACGTTTTGAGATGTCGCGACGATGCAATCACACCATTGAACGCTTCGAAGCATGGTGGAAGATCGCAAATAAGTTGCTCGGATTATTTGTGGAGAATGTGGAGAAGAATCGGTGCGTGGGGTCCATTTTTGGAAACTAATTTCACTTTTTGCTGATGTGGCCGCCTTTGTAAAAACGAAATGGAGAGAGACACTCCCTGCCCCATTCTGGAAATGAGCATCAACGGAGCGTGAATGATTTTTGGTCTTGCATCTTGTGTAATCTGAGTGCCGATAGGTTGCAGATAGTCATAACTGAGGTATTGGCCTGCTTTATCGGCAAAACACGAAGCGACACACACCCTGCCCTATCTCGACAATGAGCGTCAACTGAGCATCAACAATTCAAGGTCTCGCATCGTGGGTAATCTATGTGGCGCATGATTGTAGTCCTCTATCAAGGAGGAATTGGCAGCGTCTCTGCACAGATAAGCAAGCGACGCTCCCACGACAGCCTCTCAGACAGTAACAACTTATTTGATTTACAATGATGCAACTAGGAGTTGATGACTGTTTATGTCTAGAGGAACGGTCAAAACATCGCATATAGACAATGTCCGACATGTTGTGCCTTTATTACCCATGATGAAAGTCCAAAAATTGTTGACGCTCTGTTGATGCCCACTTTCATGAAGGGGCACGGAGTGTGTTGCTATCTTTTTTCCCTATAAAGGCGGCCAATACTCTGATTATATATAGGAACGACAATATCACTTTTGAATTACCCGACTTACAAGACCAAAAATCGTTGACACTCCTTTGACGCTCAATTTCAGAATGGGGCAGAAAGCGTATGGCTCGCTCTTCTGCAGATAAAGCCAGCCGATACGGCATTTTTGAATGGTCTCAACCGGTAGTCATGCAGAATCCCGATGATGCACGACCCAAACACTTTGACACTCAGTCGACGCTCATTTTGTCATGGGTGTATCCACAATTTGTCATCATGTAATTTGGTCTAATATATCATTAACGGTGTTTTGGCAGCCTATGTACCGTCTTCATGTACTTTCTCCTTCATCACTACATTGTTCTTTAATAATACATATAAATATATCCTTTTAAATATACTTTAAAGTGTCCGCTGATTGTAGATAATAATACACTCCAAAAACCCGTTCCATTCTATCAATGCTCATCTTCACTGTCAGGTTCGCTCAATGGGTTACTGTCATCTGCAAAATGGATGTCAGGTGCATTACCACGCGGCAGATAGTGTACTAAGCAGTGGATGTTCCTTTATCAGTCAGCAAATCTGTAATAAAATCTTCAATGTGCTTGTCATTAGTGTTAACAATGGGTCTGGGTAACCCGCCAGCGGTCTGGGTTTTGAACAGCGCTCCGGTTTGGTTTAGTTCCAAACCCGGCCAGGAACCCAAACTGCGCATGTCTTGGTGGGTCGTTACCCGGACCGGACATAGAACCGTCGGTATTTGGCCGGGTTGGAACCGTTCCGCAGTTCCAACTTTCCGGCTTCTGCAGCTTTGGCTCCAATTATGTATTTGAGTTCTGATCGTATCGTGACATGATCAATATGTAGAATGTGCAGTTTTAGGCGTTGTTTGACTTCCCGCTTTCAGCTTTGCGATCCGACTGATTTTCATTGAGTGGCTGTGAAATGAGGGCAAATATCAAGCGAAATTCGTGGGTTTTGGATAGCAACCCAGCGAATATTGGTGGTATTGCATATCTGAAAGCGGGAGGTGAAAGAGCGCCTCAAACTGCACAATCTACAGATTGATCATTTCACGATACAATCAGAACTCACACACTGGATTGGAACGAAAAATCTGGGCTTGCAATAGCCGGGTAGGGAGGTGGAACATGGCCCAAATGCGACGGTCCGGGGTTTTCATGTGGTAAAACCGTTGCAACTGTTCGGTTCCAGCTCCAACCCTAACCCGGAACAGTTCTAGCGGGTTGGAACCGTTGCTAACACTACTTGAGATCCTTGGCATATGCATCAAGATTGAAAAATTGAGCGCTCGGAAGAGGAGTATTGATATACACATATCCGGGTGGCACACCTTCAATTTCGGATACATGAACTGCCTCCTTATCACCTGGTGGCACAGGTGGCATTTGTTAGTGGTTCTCCTCTAATGGAGGTGTTGGTGCTAGTCTACTTCGAGATCTACATAACAGGTTCTGTAAAACCGTATAGTACATAACACCGATCTCAAAACGAAGTTGTAAGCTGCCATATGTATGATTTTGAGCGGGAGATAACATGCCTCGTGTCGATTTGACAGCAAGCCTCACTACTGACAGATTCATTGAAAGTTCACATTCTATGGTGGAACTGATTTGATGATGCAATAACCTTGGCCAGTCGATATGTCTTCAGGGCTTATAGTGATACCAGTTATTTTTTACCACACTCATTCAAACTATGCTGAAGGGACTGGATGCGGCAGTTGCTGGAATGCGACTGACGTGTAAGGCTGACGATAGCCACTATTCCATTCAGTGGGACTTGAAGCCAATCCCGTGTGGAGTAGAACAACTTGGGTACTCCCTGGTCAATGAGAATAGTCTCAGCCTTTGAATGGCGTGTCAGATTGATAAAGATAATGCCCAAAGTCTGTAGGCCCCGATAAACCTCCGAATTCCTGGCAGGCAACAACCAAGTAGAGTTAATTACTATCAGTTCTACATTACATGTGTGATACGTCAAGTCAAATGTCAACAGAGCAATGGTGGGTCGCCACGTAAGCCTCTGAAGCAGATAAGCCAAATACCCTATATGGTGAAGGTTGTGTCTTATTTTATTAAGCAATCTGTTTAAAGCACTCCAAATAACCACGTAAGGCAACTGAGAGGTTTTGACTATCCCAAACACACGAGTTGTGAGATATCTAAGTTGAAGTTACTGTTTGATTAAATCTTATTGCTGATGATGGCCTGATTCTTATCAGGAGCATAACGCTTCAAAACCAATCATGCAAGTACACGATAACCTTCAGAATGCATGGTCCTCTATCTCAGAGCCTGGCTCATGATACAAGAGTACTCTAAGATATGACAGATGAGATCATAGCTAAGGTTCGGACATGAACTTCGGTAGTCCAAGAAAGGCTATACAAGAACGACAAGAGCTCCAGCTTCTGAATGGGTAGCCCCACAGTTACAAATGATACCTACCTGCGAAAGACATAGCTGAAATATTATTAAGTTTCAAGTTCTTATTTCACTATTATTATTAGTACCAAGTATATTAGTATGATTTACTAGGATTGTACACAGTTCCCCCGCCCCATGACTAGTCAAACATTCGATAACGATTACGATATTATTGTTGTATTTTGTGAATAGCAAGTATCATCCAATATGCTGCGATATGAAACTTCTATCTTGACAATCAACTATTTCCTTCGACATACGTTGAAGAGTGTGTAGTAACACCACTTTCGAAGAGATTACCTGAGGAAACAATCATTCTGGAATCCTATATTCCTAAACTACAATTGGATTCAGATAAGGAGTACCGTTCTGAATCAGTAGCTCGAGACACAGCAGAAGTGCAAAGCGTTCTTCCAGGTAATCAAATAACGCAATCCAGAAGGATTGTTAAATCTGTCAACCTTACAAATAAGGAGTTACAACGACGGTATCCTGGATGCAATAAAAAGCAGCAACAGGCTTTGAGAAACTCCTTAAGGGAAGACGGTATAATCAGTTAAGAGATACAACGTTGAGTAGAATTGACATCCACTATTGAGTCTGTAAAATACGAGGAATTAAAGGAGATTACGCTGTGATGTAATATTGCCAATAGTATCTGAACGCCAGATTGATTCAAGAAATGAGATACGGGATTAGTGAAGATACGTGTCAATTTGGATTGCACTATCAACGGGCAAGATATCACTGCCACAACAATAATTAATCAACAAGATTAATTATATGAATACACTTACAATATTGATTAATCAACGGGATTAATTATTCGAGTTATACAAATTGTCAATACTGCATTACACCATGATACGATTTGGTTGCTATTCGTTTAGTACCTTCCGATTCCACGATACAGATTTGTCCTCTCTGTGTTTACGATCATCATCGTTTGCCAATACACATTGTTTGGAAATAAGCGTAAGATATTATGATAAGTACTACAGGAGAGTGTGACTATGTACGTACTTATGTACCTCAGTATACTTTGAAGTATAGCTACTTAAGCAGTACCGACCCGATAACAGCGTTCCGGGTGGATGTGGCCTCGGTTCTGGTGACTGCTGTCTGAGTCGCTCTGGTGGAGGTGCACCGATGCCTTTGCGCCTCCAGCGTGTCTGGGGATTCTGTGCTGTGCCAGTTTGTCAAGGGAGGCAGAGATCCGTTTAATTTTCTTGAAGCATAGCCAGGTGTCTTTCCATCGCAGCCTTCACATTTTAATGCCCAGGAAACTCAACTCCCCGCTTCTTCTGTTCTCGAACTTAGGCATGAGGTGTCTTGAGTAGCAATTGCATTTCCTCTATTGTGGCGCACGAAAACGCTCCTTTGGCCATTTTGGCCATATTCAAGGCCAGGGGCATGTCAGACTGCTCAAGCTGTACCCGACATCCTTGCCTTGCCATAGTAGCAGACATGTTGAATACCTACAAGAAATCGGTTGCTGCATCTGCATATTGGATTCAGCTAGTACCTCTACCTTATCCGCTTCCGTAGCATCCTGTAACATGTTGAAAGCCTGTTCGGTCCACTGTGGGGGATTCTTATCACTACATTTCTTGGCGAAAATCCCAGAGCTGACTACATCATGCTGTTCGATTTCGGTTTCTGTGTGGGCAAATGCGTTGTTTGACCTTGGAGGTTACCCATTACGGGCGGCTATAAATTGGTCATGCAGCTCTCTATGTACACCAGCTGCATGTCATATCATTAGTTGACAGCTGTCTATCTCAATTGGACTATACTCACATCTGATCGTGTGCTGCTTTGTATTGTTGGTGGTTCAAGTTTTACTGAAAAATTCTAACTGTGCATCCAGGGTCATATTTTCGGTGGCTGCATTTGCAGCGTCACGGTGAGCTAAGTGGTGTCTGCGTTTGTTACTCCTTTAGTGTTACAGGTATACTTCCGGGATCATTCAGGATCACTCAATAATTCAAATATGGATACTTGATCCGGAATCACGAAATATCACTCGGATTTCCCAATTGGATCAACCTTCCGGATTTGTTCACCTATTGGTAATATCTCCATCACCCTACCTTCGTACCAAGTGATCAACCACAGCGATGAGGCCAAGCGCAGACGAGATGTGTATCATCCTTAGATTGGTATTGGTCGACAATACTATCTCTATTATCAATGGTTAATCCTTATTGGCAGGAAACCTTATTCCTAGTCACCGAACAAATTACTATTCTCGCATGTCCAATGGTATATTCCTTCTGAGATGAGCCGTCGTCAATATCGGAACACTATCACATCTCGAGATATGCAGAGTCACATTGGAGATATGTCGATTGTTATGGGTTCTCTCCTACCAGTGTAATGGTACTTGTACCATGTGGTGAATCCTTTCGCGGGGGTTTACTAATCATGTCTCGATTGGGCAAGCTTGCGGCTTGGCGGATTTATTGAAAGCAAAGTGCTGCGGCAGCTGATTTGATGATGCAACAACACCACCAGATTGAAAGGGCCTGGCCCTGCCGAGCAGATTGTTCTCAACCAGATTCATTCTTGGATACAATGCGGTTGTTCATGTTGTACATGGCAGTCGTGCAAGTAAAGGGCTCTCTGGTTTCCAATCCTATTGGATGCAGGGCATGTCCGGGTTAGGGGAACACCTAAGCACATATGACTGAGGGATTATGGCGTTAGCGAAAAGCCTGAAACAGACATCCGGCATTGAGTTGAGGAGTTGGATCCGTGATGTTTTAATCAGTGGCAAAGTGCCATTCGATTAATGCGCATAAGATCTATGTTGGCATAGCATCGTTTATAGACCGATGTAAGACTATGTGTGATTAAAATCACGAGTGACATATCACGGTGGGGTTGTGCATTCCAACTACCAATCAACACATTGCGATAAGTCATCAGCAATAACTCTAGTTTCCGTCAGAAACACCCGGGTGTTCCGGACAGCTCTGACGGCTTTGACGGAACCTCGTACCCTCTGACGGAGAATTACACGCTACCCGTCGCCCAGGCGACGGGTCGTGTTGCATAGCATCAACAACATGTATTTCAGTCACTGGTCTGAGAGGATGTGGAGTGTAAACTTAGATGAGTCAATTTCAGGAGTATCAGACCCTAGGAGGGCATTCCTGCCGGCCTTCAGAGTAACTGGGAGCGCCGACGACAAGCCTGGGAGCACCTGGGAGCGCCGGCGACATGTCTGAGAGCACCTCGAATCACAGTCATGTATTCAGTTTGTATTCTCATCAATGTCTCTATGTATCTATGTATCTATATAGCTACCCATCTACACACGCTATATCTGGACTGGTTGCAGGCGGTGCTTGAGAGCAATTCGAGGTGTGCCTGAAAATGACGATCGACTGAACTCAGAGATACACTCCGAGGCCGTGATCGAGCAGCTTTGGAGATGCACTTGGAGGCGGTTATCGAGCATATTTGGAGATACACTTGGAGGCCGTGATCGAGTGAGTTTGGAGATATGCACTTGGAGGCCATGATCGTGTGAACTTTCACGCCGTAATCGAGCGAGTCTGGAGATACACTTGGAGGCCGTGATCGAGCGAGTTTGGAGATGCACTTGGAGGCCATGATCGATCGAGTTTGGACATGCACTGGCAGGCCCAGATGGAGTGAACTCAGAGATGCACTTGGAGCCCAGGATCGAGCGAGTTTGGAGATGCACTGGGTGGCCGAGATGGAGTGAACTCAGAGATGCACTTGGAGGCTGTGATTGAGGGAGTTTGGAGATGCACTGGGAAGCCGAGATGGAGTGAACTCAGAGATGCACTTGGAGGCCGTGATCGATCGAGTCTGGAGATACACTTGGGGGCCACGATCGAGCGAGTTTGGAGATGCACGTGGAGGCCATGATCGAGCGAGTTTGGACAAGTACTTGGAGGCGGTCGACGGACGGAGCTCCAGGACTCAATTCATCACGTAGTTAACTCGCAACCGAGGGAATGTGACAAGGTGACTTTACCTTTGAAGCTCTGATGGAGAACTGGCTGGTGGCGGTCGATCGGTAGGGAGGTACGCCGGAAGCTGAAGCTACATTCAGGGGTCAACTCGAAATCGTGAGAATGAAGGGACGACAGACAATCTTGGGTGTATGCTGTACTCGGTGTATGCTGTACTCGGTGTATGCTGTACTCGGTGTATGCTGTACTCAGTGTTAACTCATGATGATGGCATGGAGAGATAGAGAGGGATGACTTGACTTTGTGTTCTTGCGATGATGGTACAGTTGTGGACGAGAAAGAGAGAGATGGGGGATGAAGATGAGAACGATATGGAGGATACGAGCGGCTATGAGAAATCAGGGGTGCGACTAGCCTGATTGGGTTTAGAACACCTCGAATGGGTGTCATTACCCGCCGGATCGGGACTCGTACCTGCCGTATCGGGGATGGTCAATTGACTCGCACACGAAATTCTCTTAAGTTCCAGTTTCTCATGATGATTTCCCCCATCTCCTCTGATCTCTCTCTTTCTTGTGCTCAACTCTACCATCACCTAAGAACACAAAGTTAA
>Ga0307512_10006196_pt1 | contig 12199 bp, 12 predicted proteins | sample 14_EM_MG_FD_200267 | JGI IMG/M metagenome (GOLD analysis project Ga0307512, IMG submission 200267) | Populus trichocarpa ectomycorrhiza microbial communities from riparian zone in the Pacific Northwest, United States - 14_EM | ecosystem: Host-associated > Plants > Roots > Unclassified | place... | reverse complement strand
TGGTTCCCACTCAGGGAATCTTTGAGCGAGCATATGTATATCGCAAGGATATTATTTCCTTCGATCGCAATGCGTGTGGGCTATTGCGCTTGTCAGGCTTTGGGAGGCTCAATGATTGTTGAGCCCCCGAGAGTTGGATTCGTCTAGCCAAAGAGAGCTGCATACATAATCGTGCAAAACATATGTAGCTCCAATCAGTTAGCTATTGCAATAAATAAATGCACGTAAGAGCGGGACAGTATCAGCAGATCGATCAACAAGCCGCATCGTGATCCCTTCGTGGTGAAGGAAATTGCAAATTACCGCCATAACTGTCGACTGATGAGTGATATTCCAACGTTGAAGAAGCACAGTGTACGATAGTGATTAATATTTCTGCATTGCGATGACAGGCACCATAGCTGATATGGGGAACTGGTGACGCACATCTGCATATTCAAAGTTCGGTGAGGCGGAAGTGCAAACGCCTTGCGAAAGATTCGTCTATTTAGAAAATACCGGTACTCTGTTGTGCTCTACCGAATTGTTGTAGCGAATAATCTGTTGTGCCGAACGTGCATCGTGCACACTCAATTGACTCAACTTAGCTATCTAAACTAAGTCTTAAATGACACGACTACAAAACTTACCCGCTAGTGGCTCTGGGCTCTACTCTAATCCAATGGCATGTGATATGGTTCTAGCAGCAATGCTTCAATCCACTTATCAGTTATGCGCATTAGTATTGGAGAAATTCCTATTGGATAGAGACACCGCTCTAACCGTTCCGGTCGTTCTAGCTCTTCAGCTAGAATCCCAACAAGTAAATGAACCTTGAATTTGAGGGATTTTCCGAGACGGTGAGAGCCGCTCGAACAAAGAAGCTAGAATTATATCATACGGTAATTGCTTCATTGAGATCATATGTGAAGAGGAACACTATTCCACATCACACATCATCTGTCGGTCTCATTGGAGGACTTCATGTAGATTCTGTGGCCAGGTCTCAGCTCGTGGACCATAACGTGTCCCAGTTTCAGCAACATACACAATTAGAGATTTAAGTGCAAAATGAAACGGTATGGATTTGTGTGTCATTTGCGGGGACTATGCCTTTTTTGCCTGCTAGGCCCTCCATGGAACGATACTAAAATTTGAGATTGAGATTTAGAGCTAAATCTAGAAGTTGGCGTATTCCTCGAGATTCTAGATCTAGAGCTTGAAATTCGACACCTGAGACTTACCGGTCTTCTGATTGACGTCTGGAGGGCCTTCAGACCCCACTAGAAGTCCATTAAGCATCATGTATAGAGCAGACAAGAAACTGGAAATATCAAGGTAGAGGTGTGTATTGGGGACGAATTGTAGTGCGACAAGTCATACTCGGGGGTTGCTGCTGGGACAGCGTACAGTATTCCAGCCAATGAAAAATACTCTTCGTCTCGTCACAATTTTGCTGTATTGTTGATACGAGGCAGGCAACGATTGGAGCGCTAAGCAAGATATTTTTGGTGTTTGGTGGCACGTCTGGCTGGCTGGTATTTCTGTAGGTTGAATTGAGGTTTACATGCCACGGTACTCGGCTATGGGAGATGACTTAGAACCAAATCTAAGCAACTTGAAATAAGTCCAACTTCAAGTATTTAGTGCTGTTGGCTGAAATAACAGATTTTAAGGAGCCTTTACCGCAAACAAAATTGTATCTTCTATCTTTTTCAGTTAGGAGACGCACGTTTTTATCCGGTTTTTAGCCTAATCCCGAGCACTTTTTGGCGTCCGTCGAATACGCACCTCCAACTTGCGACGGTCGTAATCCCGCATCACTTCATGTACAGTATTTTCTGCATTGCTCATCGCAGGTGGTGGGAGTTGTAATACTTCATCAGAAACTCCACAATTTTAGGCTGGCGTTCTCCGTACACATTGTTCAACGACCATTTTACTTGTCCCCTGAGCTTCCTGGCGCGTAATCTACTATTCTAGCGCTTGCTCTCAAGGTGATGGAAATTGGGTTAAATTTTAGGATTTGAATATGGAGTGCTTGGATTCCATCAGCACTTCTAATTGGTCTGTATCTTGATTGAAGCTTCCATCGCGTAGGCAGATGTGATAATTTCCCGCATTTCCGGGAATGCTCCTACGATGGGACTCTTTGTTGTGCTGGCGATAAGGTTTGCTATATCCCGACGGATTTTTCAAGAAATGTTACTGGCGTTTTCTCCTGCCCAGATTGGGCATGAGCAAACTACGGAAGCCGATTTGTGCCAAGTCGCACCTCCGTACTATAAGTTTACGCTGATAGGCCAGTTGAAATGATCGTAGTATATATGAAGTCACGTCATTGGGGAGTCTCAAACGCTCGGAAGCACACACTCCGAGGCTATTCATTAGCGTGCAAGTACAGAACGAGTAAGGTTAAGTTGCTAAAAGTTGCAGAGCCTCAACGGCTCATCCCGAAATGGTGACATCATTTTCATCTCTCGCTTAACTAGTCGCTAAACTTTATCTTTGAAGCATGCATACATAAAAACAAAGTATTAGAGCCTCAGTGGCTCAGCGGTGGGAAGGCAGACAAACGATTGGATAAACCGCTAGTGCCAAAGGCTGCAGTGCCAAACAAGTTGCCGTGCCGGAAGGTTTCTGCTGATCGGAACTTAAAAAAACTAACGTGCCGGATGCACTACCGAGTCCTACATGCCACCAAAAAGTTTATTTTACCTTCCAATCGTTTTCTGTCACATGTCGGTCAGTACTCTGAATTTTGTGAAAGGCGAGCCCGGCATACTTTTCATTTACCCTGAGTTTGTGTTCCTGTTTATCTGCTTCCGAGGCGATTTGACGAATATGCTCCTGTTTCTTACGTTGAAAACTCGACTCTGAATTCCGATACCTGATGCAACCACGGCGGCTTGTAAATCGCAGTGTGATTACTAGATGGGGCACCGGCTCTATCATCCCCTAGTGTATCGCGGAGGTCGTATGAAGCTCCAGAACTCTCGGTTGGGTCACGGAAGACTGAACAAGCTCTGGTGATGTGATGGATTGAAGTATTGAAGAGGTCAGAATAAGCTCCGGGGTTGTCTAGTTCGTTGTATCGCGACGGCCGGTATGGATTCTGAAATCCTTGCTGAGAGTGTGGCTTGGTGTATCATGGAGGTCGAACAAACCTCCGGAATCCCCATCCCATGTGTCGCGGAGGTTGGAACAGGTACAAGGTCCTAGAGTTTATCCACGGAGTAAATAATCTCTTGTATCAACTTCTCTAACATCCGCTTATCCGAGAATGTCCATCTGAGTTTCATTGCTCCAAAAGCGCTCATCTGGTGTATTCTTACCCTGTCCTTCGGGTGTTCAAACTGGGAAATATTCAAAGAAATACTCCGTCCCCGGATGGCGCTATGTCGTTCCCTAATCCCCTCGGAGCCCTCGAAAAAGTGAATAGCTTATGCTAGTAGCTCTCGGATACCTTTTTGTATCTCTGGATTTTTGCAATAACTCATGCTGTTGGGTCCTTGTAAAGCCAACCGCTTGACCCCACCGGAAAAATCGCCGCTGCTCGATGGCTAGTTTCGCAGCAAAGAGGTGGTAGTCGCCACCGTAGGATTTGGCGGTGGATATGCGATCAAGAACATCTAAGCTTACGGAAAATAGGCTAGTGAGGCCGCCAGGGCCGACAGCGAGACCTACGGGTTCCATGGCGGGCTAGAAGGTGGTTTGTTAGATCGGATTTGAGGAACTTCTGGAGTGAGGATCGGCTTACTGTCGTGAGGTGAGAACCGTCGGGGCCGATTGAAATTCCTGAAACCCAGTATCCTTACGATGGTTCTCTCTCCCGAGTCTGTAATACGCTGATGAATCTGTCTCGATCGGTACGTAATTCCTAGCTTCTCTACCTAGTCTTCTCTGCTGAGGTTTTTGAGTAGCTTCGATGTTTCGCTGACGAATCTTCGTCTTGATTGCTCCTCACGATCTCTTTCCTCCACTCAGGTTCGTGCGTAGTTCTGATACGAACTCCTCAGACTACCCCTCCGTATCTCTCCGGTCCCCTCTATAGTTTCGACGCCGCCTCTGCTTCATCACCACCTTCTTTGGGTATCTTTGTAGCTCCTCGTGTCGTGGAATGTGGAATGTCTTCGCAATGTGAAAGTCTAGGTCAAGAATAGCCGGCGGTGATTGTGGATCCGTGCTCGACAGCGTGCTGGATGGCGATTGTTCACTCAACTCTCGTGGAAAGAGGAGAATTTGCAACGGCGAGGCTCTACGCATCCACGCAACATGGCGATCGCTGAGTGGGTGCTTTGAGCGTAGCTGAGCTGCATACTGGAACGCAGGTTAACACCAGCGAGCTTTAGGTTACAGGGTAGTGTTCGATTCATCGCTGTCACTCGGTCACGTGTGCCACTACCGACATTGTTGGTTCGTAACACACAGTCGAAAGGGCAGAAAATCAATGCAAGTGCATTTCGAACCTAAATAATTTCGGTCCCTTTTCTTTGATCGGAGAAACTGCAGCCGGTAGGCTGTGAGGGAGCCTCTCAATACATTATCACTGACATTGACTTAATACCAAATTGAAATGCTGGAGGACTGTTGCAATGCTTCCTCTAATCCGTACTGGTGACCCGGCTTCTCCCCTCGTTGAGTACACTCATCACCTCCCTAAGAGCACTTCTGACAAGTCCGCGGCTCCAACCCCCAGGATTGTGTTCTATATGTAAATCACAGAACGTTCACATTAAAGTAACATGTTATACTCTGTTACTTTGGATGCTTCTTAGACTTGTTGATTTATTATCTTCTCGAGGCCAGAAGGCCCGTATATATACAGACTTGTCTCCTATATCCACATCCATATTCGTCTCCATATCTATCTCCGTTTGCTCATCCATTTGCACTGAGATATGAGCCGCTCTGCACTGATATGAGCCGCTCTCCTGAGGCATATCTTCATACACCAACTGCATATCGAACAGACCTAATGAAGCTCACGATGCAGGTACACATGCAACAACTACTATATTAAGACTAACGAGTGATAAACAAGACAAGAGATATAAAGCAGATGCGAAACACCTAAACAATAACTAAAGAACAAAAGCAAGAAGAAACAAAAGAAACACAACAGAACCGCAATGTCATCATCAGATCATGCTTATCGCCTCCCAGCGTATGGCGAAAGTTCACTCATGCCGCTGTGAGTGGCTACTTTCAAATTAGGATCAGTTTACAGGAGGAATTTTGTAACGAGGAGATTACCATACATTGGCTCGAATACTGTTAGTAGCCCCAGCGGCAATGTGACGAGCACATTTTCGCGTTTGTCGAATATACCACTCCATCTTGCGGTGGTTGATGCGGTTCTGCATCTCTCAATGTACTAGCAAGTACAGTATTTTCTACATTACTCGACGCAGGTAGCGGAAGCTGTAGGATCACATGATAAGAAACATCCACACCACGAGGCGGGGTGGTAGTTCGATATAGCTCTGTTGCCGGCGAGGCTGATACCAGATATTGTAAGATTGAATTGATTGGAACTAGATTGTGAAGTTTATCTATGAACTAACCTAGGTCTTGCAGCACCTTTTCGGAATAAGTACAGCGGAAAAGCGACAAAAGTCTTGGCGAAACAGAAACAGCGCGATAAGTCGACAACAACAATAGCAACTACAAAACGCACGGCGGCAATGAATTCTGGACGTCGAATTGACCTCTGAGCGAGCGCCCCACCATCGGCGAGACCGCAGGAGGAGGGCGTGCACAGGATCCCACGCAATTGAGTGGAGTCAAGTAAGGTCTAGGCAGAAAACGCGATAGCGCGACCCGTGTGGCAACCAGCAAGCGACGACGAGGACTACCCCAGAAAGAGAGGTTTGCCTCGCAGGAGTAGTGTTAGCAACGGGTCCAAATTCCCGGTTCGGTTCCGGGTCCGGTTCCAACCCGGAACCGGACCGTTGCAACGGGTTTCCACCAAAAACCCGGCATTTCAAATCTACTATTTTGGATCCAATTAAGTATCTGAGTTCTGATCGTATCGTGCCATGATCAGTACGTAGATTGTGTAGTTTTAGCCCCTCTTTCCCCTCCCGCTCTCAGATTTGCGATCCGACCAGTATTCGTTGAGTTGCTATCGAAAACCCGCACTTTTCGGCCGAAATATCACCTTATTTCACAGCGATTCAACGAATATTGGCCCAATCGCAAATCTGACAGCGGGAGGTGAAAGAGGGGCTGAAACTGCACAATTTACATACTGATCATGTCACAATACGATCAGAACTCAGATACTTAATTGGAGGCAAAGTTGCAGGAACCGTAATATGGAACCGCGGTCCGGTTTCAACCCGTCCCCGAACCCGCTGGGTACCCCTGTTTTCCGGGTAACAACCCGAACTGGACCATCCGGTCCGGTTCCAAACCCGGACCGCAGCCGGGTAACCCGGAACCGTTGCTAACACTACGCAGGAGTGATGAGCGAAGCCAGAGTAAGCGGGAAGAGCGACCTGGACACAGGAGAAGCGCGAGATGGGAGGAGCGACGCGCCTATGGATGTGGCGATGGAGATGGCGACAGAGGCGACACCTGTTGCCGCAGAGACCACGGGCGCAACCATAGTTGAGACGATGGAGAGAAACCAGAACGGAAAACGGAGAAGGAGGAGCGATGCCCTGGCGACCACCGTGACCCCCACTGACTGTAGGAGCCGCATGGAGAGGACGATGTGACAGCAGGCACATGAGCTAATGCAGCTGCACCAGACCGTTGGACACCTAACCAACCTGCTGAAAGCACAGGCAGCCCGCGAGGAGGCACAGTGGCGAGGAATGATGACATGGATGCAAGAGAGAGAGTAGGAATGGGATACCCGCCACAAGGACGACAAACTGCGGGGGGCAGGCATCACAAACATCAGCGCAAAAATTATGAAGAGAGTAGCACCAGGCCGGGCAGCGAGAGAGAAAGAGAGAGACAAGACACCAAGGTTGGACGGTGGGGGGCTAGAGGCCTCGCAGCATGCAGATACAACGCAGGAAGGCGGGCCAGAGATCCACCAACAGCTGCAGAAGCAACCTAAGCCCAGACTGCAGCTCGAACTGCAGCCTAAACCGCAGCACGAACCCAAACCAAAGTCAGCGCCCACACCAACTAGACGGTGGGAGACCGTCGCACCCCGAACGAAGGGTCAGAGCGCATATGTCGGCCCAGTCCCAGGCCCAGGCCCCGCCCAGATGCCTGGATCGAGCATGGCAGAGACACGTCTGACACTGAGGAGACCCGAGGGTGTACCGCTCCCCAACAAAATGGACCAGGATATTGCATTGGCGATCAACAGAGCGCTGTTCAACCAGAAGGCACCGGCCCACATTCCGATCATGGACCCAAAAAGAAACACTTGGGGTACAATTACAGCAATCACCCACCGGAACGCAACGGCGGCAATGGCACTGATATACCGCGACATCATGATCAGCGCCGCGCGCACGGTCGACATGGGAGTGATCGACGTTGAAGAAAACGAGTCCTGGCAGAGGCTCAAGATCCATGCTGTACCACTTGCGAGGTACATGGGAAAAGGCACAGAGGGCTTGCAAAAGATGCGGGATGCAATCCATGCTGGGAATGAAGGGGTAACAGTCCCGGTCCAGGTATGGTGGCTGGCGAGCCCCCACAGCATCAAGGAGAGAAGGCAGAAGGGGGAGATCTCCGCATCGTCAGTGGTCGTCTTAGTAAAGGGGAGCAAGGTGGTGGGAAGAGTGGTTAAGGAAGGTATCAAGGCGGCAGGAGTGTGGTAGCGAGTGGAACCGTTCACAAATGCAGGTCCAGACAGCAGGCACGAGCACTGCGGTGGATGGGGCCACATAGAGAGCATGTGCAGCGGCAAGCCCATGTGCGGCTACTGCTCACGGCCGCACCGCACCAGCGACCATAAGTGCAACATTGTGGGGTGCACTGCAAAGAAGGGAGCTCTCTGTGGCCACACACAAGAAAAATGCCCCAACTGCAGAGGTAACCACACCGCATTCGGTGGTAGGTGCGCAAAGAAGACGGAAGCCATGAGAGCGGCCCGGGAGGAGAGGAGAAGAGAACCAACCGCCCCGACCACGAGGGTCGGGGGAGGAGCCACAGGGACGAACACGATCATGCTTGGCCGGGGGGCTGAGGGCCTGTGAGGAGGAGACAGCGGCCGGAGTCAAGAGGAGATGGCGGACGCAAGGGTGGAGGATGTTGGGAAAGAGGACATTACAATGGGCGAGAGCGCAACGGCGACAACGACGGCAACGGTCACGATTACAGCGAACAGCATTGAACCTGAAGTTGAAACGGGAGCTTCAGCAGCCGCCAATGGTTAGAGTGATCCAGCACAACTGAGCCAGGTCATACGTATGGACCATGGCCGCGCTCGAGATGGGAGTCGAACAGAGGGCAGACGTGGTATGTCTGCAGGAACCACCAAGAGACAGAGAAGGAGTCGGATGCAGTCATCCGGCGTACGATATTCGAAGAACGAAAAGAGTCTGGACGGCGGTGCACCTGGGGACCGGCCTTACAACCAACGAACAGACCGACTTCAGCAAGAATGCGGTCAGCGATGTAAATGTGGTCGACATTGAAAAAAGGGGAGACAAGATGACAAGGATTGTGAACACCTACGATCAGAGAGATGGGGAGATAAGATGGAGACCAGCGAGGAGACTGGACTGGCAGAGAATCATTCGGCAGGGGGGAGGCGGTACGGTGCTCGGGGGAGACGTCAACGCCCACAGCCAACACTGGGACCCGAGATGCACGGAACGGAGGGACTGCACATACTGGGAAGAAATTATAGACGAGCACGGGCTGGTAATTGGGAATTGGAAATGGAGAAGCCGGAGGATCCAGGGGGCACACAAGTCGTAGGGTGGAATCTAGCGGCCATGTTGCAGGAGGATCTGGAGGTGGCTGAGGAGCTGTGGAGAGAGCGGGCAAAGGAAAGGGAACACTTGGGAGCGGAGAGCACGGGGGACAAGGTAAAGAGCGAGGCCGAGTGGTGCCAGAAAGCACTGAGCAAGGTACCTGACGCCACAGCTAAGAAAGTCACGATCTGCGCGCACTCAATGAGATGGTGGAATGGCGAGATTAAGGAGAAGAGCTGTCAACTTGGGAGAGAGAAGAGAAGAAGGCGCAGGTCTGCCGCGACAGCCCAGGCCAAGGCCGAGCTGCAGAAGTCAGTCTGGAGAGCAAAAGACAAGATGTGGAATGACTATCTGAAAAACCAGAGAGGAGCCGAGGTCTGGAGAGGGGCGAAGTTTGCCAACCCACAGGCAGGAATGACCTTGGAGGCTTTGAGCGATAGAGATGGGAAGCAGGCAAACATGATCGGCTAAAAGGAAGAGATGCTTAGACAAGAATCCTTTCCCCCGAATGAGTATGACCAATACTTCAAAGTACCCCGGGCAGGACAAGCAGACCAGTCCGTCACTGAGCAAGCAGTCGAGAGAGCCCTATTCTCCCAGTCAATCAAAAGAGCCTGTGGCCCGGACAAACTGCCTTTTGGAGCTGTACACCTACTCTGGAAATGGGACGAAGAGAGAATTGTGGAGCTGGCGAAGACAGCCGTCTAGACAGGCCGACACCCCGCAGGCTGGAAGCGGGCGAGTGGCGTCGCGATCCGCAAGCCAGGAATGGACGACTACACAAATATCAAGGCTTACCGCTGCATCTCCCTGCCGAGCTGCATGGGGAAGGTGGTTGAAAAAGTGGTTGCAGAGTTACTGGCTGAAGAGGCTGAGAGAAGAGGGCTGCTGAGCGACGGCCAGTTTAGATGCAGGAAAAGACGATCAGAAATCAGTGCGGCGCCAATCATGGTTGACAGAGCACACACAGCCTGGAGAGAAGGCAGCTTAGCCGGTGTGCTCCTGATGGACATCGAGGCAGCGTTCCCGAGTGCGGGGAGGGGGAGACTGGTCGACACAATCAATGGTCAGGGGATTGACGGAGACCATATATGATGGGTGGCATGCTGTCTCTCAGACCGAACCGTTGAAATGGTAATCGACGGCAATGTCATGGAACGACGCCCAGTGGAATCAGGAATACCAGAAGGTTCACCGTTGCCTCCCATCCTCTTCGCAATTTACACTTCAGGGCTCATGATATGGGTGGAAGAGAGGGTCTCCAGAATCGAAGGCCTCTCCTTCGTGGACGATGTAGGATGACTGGCGACCGGGAGTGACGTCAGTCAAGTCGTCAGAACACTGCAATCCTGCGCCAGAGAGAGCATCAATTGAGCGGAGAGGCGGGAGCTGGAATTCGACACCGCAGAAACCGAGGCGGCTCTCTTTGCACGCAGACCAGGCCACAAGAAGCACCTTCGCCCGAAGCTAACAGCAAAGATTTGAGTTGGGAACGGCTTTGTCAGATTTAACAAGGAAGGGACAAGATGCCTGGGAGTTTGGATGGAGGCCGACCTGACATTCAAGGAGCATCACAATCGATGCATGAAGACAGATAGGGCCGCGGAGGCACCACTCAAGTCGCTCGCACGAACGTATGGAGTCGTACCAGCATGTGTAAAAGCAGTACAAATAGCCTGTGTCTAGGCTGTCGCGCTGTAGGGAAGCGATCTCTTGTGGGATCTGGAGGAAGGCAGCCGGCGGGACTACCTGCAGCATCCACTGAATCGTCGAGCCAGTTCGACCGTGGGCGCGCCGCCTACAACTCCGAGATGCGCTGTTATGTGAGACTCAGGGCTTACGCCTGCGGCAGTGGCCCTCGATGCTAGACAACAAATCTTCGTGGCAAGGCTAGCAAACGCGTGCAAAGGCTCCAAGTCACAGGAGCTCTTCGAGTACCCCGCACCTGGTGAACCAGTAGGCAGAGTGGCTGCAATGGAGCATGCATGCTGTAGGAGAGCAGAGACGATGCGCTGGGCAGACCCTGGGGAGAAGACAGCAGTCAAGACGACCATACTAGAAGATGACACCGAGGCCAAGAGAGCCGCCGATCTATGGGCGAAAGAGAAGGCAGGCGAGTCGGGGTCTGGAACTTGGTCATGGTGGACGGACGGATCGCGAACGGACGATGCGAGAGTGGGAGACTCAGCGATGGGTCTAAACAGAGACGGCGGGACAGTATTCCGAAGCTACCCTGGCACGGGCCGAATGGAGGTATTCCACGCTGAACTATGGGCGATCGGAGTCGCACTGTGGATGTCTGTTGCAAATGCGGAGGCATTGCAAGCACACGGAGTCACGACAGTGGCAGTCTTCAGTAATTCGCATGCAGCCATCCGACGGACGGCGCACCTCAACCCAGGGCCAGGGCAGCAGCTAGCAAGAGCAATTCACGAGCATGCTAGGGCCCTCTACCCAGGGCGTCGACGTCGTGATCCACTGGGTCCTGGGACACTCAGGCATCCCCTGGAACAAAGAGGCTGACTGCCAGGCAAAGAAGGCACGAGAAGGTCGAGGGCACACAGTACGTGCGTGAATATATACTTCAGCTGCAAATAGTTCTAGATAAATCTCGGAACGAAAGAACAGCAGCGAAGGAAAAGTGGGAGGCCGAGAGGTGCTCCACGCACTACGGCTATAGGCTCAAGGGCAAAGCCGGAAGCAAGAGACCCGTCCCAAGGAGAAGCGTGAAGTCACTGGCTGTGAGGTTCTATAGACTGAAGAGCAGGCATACCCAGACTGGAGCGTACCTAAAACGGTTTCGGCACCGAGAGGACGACATATGCCGGTGGTGCAGAGGGGGAGCAATACAGACGTGGGAGCATCTCTTCCGCCACCGCAGCCGATTCACAGACCAGCAGAAGACACTCTTGAAGACAGTGGGAAAGGCCACAGGCTGGTAAGCGGGCAGATGCCGACATGTGCAGATTTCTGAGCTGTTTTCCATGGAGATATGCGACCAAGCGGTGATGGACTTCCTGGCAGCCACTGACGTCGGGAAGTTCCCTTCCAGGCAAGCGGAGGAGCGCGGGCAGGAGGAGGAGCGCGGACAGGAGGAGCGCGGGCAGGAGGAGAGCGGACAGGAGGAGCGTGAGTAAGGGGGTTTGGAGCGGGGATGGTCTCTCTTTTCGTTGATCTCTTTTGTTCTGCTCAATCTTTTGCTTTTCATGTGTCAAAGGGGACGATGGGTAGCAGGTGGGAGCTCCGCCATCTAGCCGGCTCGCCCGGAGGCGGAGGGGATATTGGGTCCTGTCATACTCTAATTAGAGTGCATACAGTATGAATAA
>Ga0307512_10006194_pt1 | contig 12201 bp, 16 predicted proteins | sample 14_EM_MG_FD_200267 | JGI IMG/M metagenome (GOLD analysis project Ga0307512, IMG submission 200267) | Populus trichocarpa ectomycorrhiza microbial communities from riparian zone in the Pacific Northwest, United States - 14_EM | ecosystem: Host-associated > Plants > Roots > Unclassified | place... | reverse complement strand
CCTGCCATGAGGGCACCGCTCGACAAGTACTGGTACATGTCCATGGTCAGTTGCAATTTAGGGACGAGGGGACTGTCAGCTGCTCACCTCGGGGTATAAGGGAGGACGACCCGCCGCTGCAGTTGGCCCTACGCTGTTGGAACCTGCTGATAATAGATCAATAAGTTGAGTAGACTCGGGCATTTCCTCCACATATCGTCGAACTATGAATTGACGAACAAGTGAGTTCGAGGTCATGTCTGTGAGGGTAATGATCGATCACCTGAGGAGCAGGGTATCCCATCTTTCTCGGCTTTTAATCGATTATTGACATCGTCAGTCAGAAGTACCACCGTTGGTAGTCTTGGCTGGGGCTGCCCTCGGATTGGTGGGCGCGTAAGAGATATGTGCGTGTTGTACCAGGCGGTTCCAGTGCGGATAGCTTGAGTTCTGAATTAGAAAATGAAATCTTTGAGGTACGAGACTGTCAATACCTCGGTCGTTGCGGTCGTTTGGGGTCTCTCCCAGTTCCCGAACCACGGCCGTCTCTCTGTTATGCATGGAATAGCAGTCCCAAATCATGACATCGAACTCACGAGCGAAATTCATTATAAAACATCCAAGTACACTTCTCGTCCGACTTCATTAATGCCTTGAGTCTGTTGTAAAGGGGAAGAGACCGATGTCGGACTTCCTCCAGCACTGTCTGCAGAAGGATAACGGGAGTTTTGAAATAGCCCGATTCCATGAGGTCCATCTACGGGGCGAATTCAAGCAAGAATGTCTTTTCACGGTATGGAGAACAGACCTGGGCAAGGAATATATTTGTGTCCGGCAAGACGAAATGGCCATTGGGAAACTGCTTGTGGTTGATGGCACCACTGAAAGGTAGACATGAACCGGGGATGGAGACGCATTCTCTACACTTTTCAATCCCGCAGGAGACATCATCCCTGAGATATCTCTCTCGTATGACTGAAGAAAATGGTTGGGACGCGCGTCACGAATAAGGAGGACCGTGGCGCACCTTTAACGACCTTCCCTCTGGCAGTTTTCTTGAAGAATTTCCGTTGTGTAAATACTGCTTCCTCTCTATTTCGTTTGCGAATGGTGATTTCTACCATGGCTGTGGGTGCCAATGTGTGATAACGATAAGATGCACTGATGTAATTTCATCTGAAGACTCGAGACTAAAGTGCGCAAGGGTTGGACACGTGGTCATGACTCACGTTACAGCGAAACCGCGAGAGTTGCCAGCAGGTAACAATGCAGCTACTCTGGCTGCTTCTCACCCTCGTACCCTCCGTCACCCCGCTTTCAAACAACGGTTCTAGCTCGTCTGACTCGCCCGTATGGGGAGCATATCGTCCCAATCTCTATTTCGGCCTGAGGCCACGGTTACCCCAGTCTCTTATGACTGGACTCATTTGGTTCGGTACCCAAGACTATCAGTCATTCACAAGCAAGTCCTTTCTAAATAACACATTGACACTGCCGTTCTAATGCGCTCCACAGAAGCACGCCATGCTTGCGACCAGGGTGACGAACTGGATCACTATACTTGGACGCAGTTCGATGCAAGGGAAGGAGGCATTCAAGTATTGAAAGATAGCAAGAACAACGTTCAAGTTACTACCGAGTTATTGATGGTCGACGGTGGTGAGCATGGTGGAAGCTGGGCAGCGCGAATCAAGGGAAAGCCCATCATTGAAGGTATAATATTTCACGCTCGTCCTCGTCCACTTCGCCCTCACCATTGTGTTTCGTACAGGGAAACCCTCACGTACTTCTTTTATCTTCTACGCTGGTCTGGAAGGAATGGGAGGTCTCGACTTGGAAACAGATGAAAATGAGAATGTGCGTAACAATTCTTTCCGTCTTTTGCGACGACTAAACGAACACGTCAGGGCCTCGAAGGTCCTATCGTTCTCACTGGTTCAACACCTGAGCTTGATGAATTTACCATTCGAATTGTGGATGGTGCGTCTTCACCGTTCACCACAGTCAAACGCGTCTCGAACCGAGTTTACAGGCCCAGACAACAAAGCTTATTCTGATGGTCCATTCTCGGATGTTTTCGCCAACCGTATCGGGAGAACACATTATAGCGGGTTTCGTGTTCCTGCGGGAAACGTATGGCAGGCTAAAGGCGGGTGCATACACGTTTCACTCTGAGCAAGACAACTGACTGCGAAGAAACAGAGGTTATCATACAAGAGATTGCCTCAAATGCACAAAAGGCCGCGCAAGACTTCAAACAGGGAGACTTGGTCCCTGAACCATCATTCACCCTTCAGCTCTCGGATGAGACGCTCTCAGGGAGCAACCTACTCGCATTCCAGAAGTTCTTTGATGGAGAATTTCAGTTTGACGTATTTTATGAGAGCCGAAGTGGACAGAAGGATCTGAGTGGTATGTGGCTATCTACTCATTGGCAGCGCTCGCAAATGCTAACGCTTCCATAGCCGCTACCCTTGATGCAGGAATTGCCGCATTTTCCACTTCATTCAGCCAGCGCTTCCGTGAAATATTTCCTGTTCCTGATTCCCCAAAACAGGAAGCACTCGAGGCATTTTCACAAGCAATCACCTCAAACTTGCTCGGTGGGATCGGGTATTTTTATGGCACATCGCTCGTAGACCCATCCTTCTCGTACGAATGGGACGATGACAGCTCGCCAGCTGACAGTGACGATGATGACGGAAAACGCACCAACAAGGGTCCACGTTTGACAGAGCCGAAGGCCCTGCTGACTGCCACGCCGAGTCGTAGCTTCTTCCCCAGAGGCTTCTATTGGGATGAAGGCTTCCATCTCTTGCATATTGGCGAATGGGATAACGACCTTAGGCTAGTGCTTTGGCGTTTCTCGGTTGCTCTCATTGACCTTTGTTGCAGCCTAGAGATCCTCAAGGACTGGATAAACCTAGTTGACGAGGACGGCTGGGTTGCGCGTGAACAAATCCTTGGCGAGGAAGCTCGCAGCAAGGCATGTTATGATCTCTATCTGATTGTTGGACGCTTCACTAAACACCCCAATTATCAGGTCCCGCCACAATTCCAGATACAGGTTCCCAGCTTTGCTAATCCCCCTACGTTATCCATGGCCGTGACTGCATTCATCAAGCGCCTAAAGCGTCATGTTGAGCCTACTAACTTTGATCTGGGTTTGGATTTGGGCGCTGGACACGCCCAGATACCTATTTCAGCGCCCCAACCTGCAACTGGTAATCGATATTTGTCAGATCGAGGCCTCGCATTGTCCTTTTTGCGGTCCATATACCAACCACTCAAGCGTCACTACGAATGGTTTAGACGCACCCAGCGTGGACAATTGAAGCAATATGGGCGCAAGGCTCGATCGAGGACAGAGGCCTACCGATGGCGTGGTCGATCAGAAAAGCATGTCCTGACCAGCGGTATGGATGACTATCCCAGGGCGCCACCTCACATCGGAGAGCTGCATCTGGATTTGCTCTCCTGGATGGGTTTCTTCTCCAGGACTATGAAGGAGATTGCGGAGTTCATTGGAGAGGAAGAAGACAGAAAGCAATATGCCAACATCCAAAAGGCCATAATTGATAATATTGATGGTCCGAGTTGTCACCTTTTGTCCGTTTATGGCCTGACTGTTGTGGTGACTAGATCTACATTGGAGCGAGGACTCACAGATGTACTGTGACGTCGGTGTGGACGACGACGGTACGGTGGATCCTTACCGTTTCCTAGACAACTCAGTGACAGACTAACGACTCGAACATATGGCAGACGAGTCCTACCATGTCTGTCATAAAGGCTACCTCTCTTTGTTCCCCTTCCTGTTATCTCTCCTACCGCCAGACTCCCCGCACCTCGGCTCCATATTAGACTTGTTGCGTGACCCCCAACACTTATGGTCGCCTTTCGGTCTTCGGAGCTTGTCGGCGTCTCACCCAGGATTTGGAACGGACGAGAACTATTGGAGAGGGCCTATTTGGATCCAGATGAACTATCTTGCCCTACAGGCCTTGCACGAGGTGAGTGTGTAGGCGCCCTAGAATGACTATGACGCTACAACTGTGACTAGACCTATGCTGTCCACGAAGGACCCTACCAGAAAAAGGCTCAAACAATCTACGCAGAACTCCGCCAGAACGTAATCGACAATGTCTTCAAGGTACGTTGCCGTTTCATTCATTTTAAGGCGGGTGTCTAACTTAACATGAAGGAGTATGAGCGTACGGGCTACGTGTGGGAACAGTATGACGCCAATACAGGCGAAGGCAAAAGAAGGTGAGTCCACCCGGACGCGTTCCGAGATTGTGACTCATGGAGTTGCGCGCTCTAGCCATCCTTTCACTGGATGGACCTCTCTAGTCACATTAAGTGAGGATAATTCTGCTATGAAACCCATCTAGTCATCACTAATTTGTGAAATGTAGTCCTCTCAGAGAAGTACTGATATTTCACTGTCGTCAATGCATAGCCCGTCGTCACCTTCCGCATCAAACTCTCACGGGCTGTGGGCGCTCATATACCCGGATAAGTCCGCCTCCGACTCATCTTAACCAATTTCGTAGCCAAATTTCCATTAGAAGCGTCGAGGAATGAGTATTAATGAGTTCTAGCCTGTGTGGACCAGACGTCCCGTGTTAATAGTGTGTCCATCAATCATCCGAAGAATTAAACAAGTCAATTTGGCGAAGAATAGACTGCAGCAAAACTTTGTATCAAGGGCCTATTCAAGGCGGCGTCATTGAACCCTATCATAGTGTCAATGACCCCGATTAGGGCATGCGGAAAATCCTGGGGAACTGTAGGCTTTGTAGCGAATTCGGTCGAGTACAGGAGGATAGAAGCACGAAAGGAATGGAAGTGCGACGCGTGTGCGATAAGAAAGAACTACCCGAGGTCGCTGAGGCTTCTGCTTGAGGATAGTAAAACTGATATCGAGGGCTGAGCGCTGAGTGCTGATGGACTACATGCTTTCTCCGGCAAGCTTACCGTATGTCTGCGGCCAAGCCTGAGGAAAATACGGAAAACGCGTCATCGACAGGCCCGGGTTCTATGGTAGTCGTGTCGACAAATCCGAGAAATGATGACATTCATCTAAGTCGACATGGGGTTGATATAGATAATAATGTTGGGCCCTGAGGCCTGAGGCATCATTGTGATGAGCCACCATGCTTCAAGAGACGTCGTATGAATTATCGGCATGAACAATAACTTCTTTGACAGGAGCCATCTCGTCGTCGACATGTACACAATGCGTTAACTACAAGGTGTCCTCTGCTGGTAAACAATGGCCGTGGGTGATTGTCCCCTCTTTTATCAGAGAATAATAGGCGGCTCAGGCTATGCTTGTGGAATCTATAATCAGACGAACAGCGCCACAAACACAGAACATCCCCATTACTCGAACGGTATTTGAATACCCCTTGCCCATTCTGCATCAATTGCCACAAATTTATGCACTGTCTCTGGTATCTTAATTGCTTTCCGTTGTAGGTCAAAAGGGGAACAAACTGAAAGTACTATTATTCATGTCTGCCTGTCTTATGTTACATAGGCAGCAGCGAGACGGTCGTCCAGACTCGCAATGAGCAGACATAGAGCTGACTAGCGGGGTTTCAAAATTAACCGGTAACCGGTTAACCCTTAACAACCCACATATTGTCCCTAGATTTGGGTTTAGGGCACTGTGTGTTAAGGCCCCGTTGACCGTTGATACGCTGATAGGCCATCAATGTGGGGTTTCAGGTGCCAGAATTTCCGGAGAAGGATTCGAAATAGGAAATAATGCGTACCTGACCAGGGACCTGGTTTATGGACCACCAGTATTACGGATTATATGGATAAGATTAGGTTTGTCAACCGCCACGGCAAGGCAACCTAAGTGGGCTAGCTCTCGAACCAGAGCTGAATTCAACGTGTGGGGAATAACCCGTTCTATCGTGATACTGCGAGGGAGTTTGCCAGTGTTGTACCCTAGCGAGATTCTATACTTACCCCAGGGACAAATGGTGGATCCGATTTCGAAGGTCCCCGAGGCCGAGCCATATCCCCGGTGTGACACCCTCGTGACTGTCGCGGTGTCACGGTCACGGCCGGCAGTGCATGGTGGTGGACTATATATCGGCTGCCAACTGTTGAATCCCCACCGACTTGTTGTCCTCTCTAAATGCACCCAGAGGTCGTGATCAAAGTTACCTTCTCGGCTTTGGTACATTCAGTAAATTCCCACGCCCCTTCTGTGTGTCTAACCCCTTTCCCTTTCGCAGACTGGCCTCTATTGCGTTGTCACCCTCAGCGATACTCGAGATCGGAGTCCATCGAACCCCTCCCACTCAGAATGGGACGTCTGCTGGCCTGTTGCAACGTGGTACATCAGTTGGCACGCAGCGATATGTCTCTCCGTAGTTTCCCTCCCGTCTCGTCTTTTCAAGCTGGAGTGCGGTTTCACTTTCTGCTGTACTTCAAGTCGTTGATCATGTTTGCGTCGCCTTTAGCTTGGATGGAACGGCCGGATATGACCTTCCTCAAGGTCCTGATTGGAAACGATTGATGATCTTGTTCCTGTGGTACCTCTCGGGTATCCCAATCGCCTATGTAATGCAGGATTCCTGCAGCGTTGGGGCCCCAGGGACATGGGCGCGCGCATTTCGAGTATTTCTTGAAGGCATAGTGGCCTTCGGTCTCGGCGGTTTCATATACGTGAGTATCAAAAATTTCTGACCATGTCGTCATTTTACGGTTTGCAGGGTCTGGGCCGGTGCCTTTTCCCAGTCAACCACACCCGCCGGGTGGTGTTGCCGTACATCCCCGAAAAGGCGCCATCGGTTCCTTTGGGTGCCAAAGGTAGTGGAGCCACTGAATCAGTCTAACTCGAAAAGCCCAGTGTGGAGTATAAGATCGTCATCATAATGCTCTTGTCTCGCAACCCCCTTACTCAAGAGAATGAATGGTATCCGGTTATGTCTAGTATCATCATTCCCCATACTTTATTTGTTGGCCCGGACTTGGCTGTGCCTCCCTCTTCGACTTATCCTCAAACATATGTGCTCTCAATTGTAACGACCATATATATTGTGTACAAACTTTAAATGCCGAAGGAAATGAGGGAGCTGATGAGACTTGGACTTCAGTGACATTAACAAGGGAAAGCAGCTGAGATCAGAAGACAAGGGGTATCACCCTATTAGAACTTCTACCACTACCACTAGATGTACATTGCTTTTGCATATGTATAGTAATGCAAGCTTGTCTGCAACATCTGTTCACAACACTGTCATAAGAATAATGTTTCTAGCTGTATAAATGATAGGTAGGGGTAGTTGTGTAGGCACCAGGACAATTAAAAATTGCTGAGTGTCTTAGGTGCTACATAGTATCAGTTTACAATGAGTATGGTGAGCTGCAGCTTGTCTGCCATTTTACAGCATACTTAGCCATGTCTTAGTGTTGGATTGGTTCAAACTACTGGCCATGCTACCATATGGGCCTTAAGCTGACACGCACATCTAAGATAGATCCTTGGTACCTGATGCCTACCACTGCTGCCGGCTTGCGCCATTTCATTAACGGGCCTAATCCGCAGCAGTGTGACATAACGCCGAATTTTCATCATCATCGATCATCGGCAGAACTCGGGACTGTTCCGAGAGACAGTTTCAGAGTTAGGGCACAGCACGGGTGGCGCCATGCCGGGCGATTACAGTCGGATCTCGGAACTGCATCTTCCGAGGTAACATGATGTCTCCCTCTCCGCTCCGAGTCTAGTGGTGCGCTACTGACAGCCTCTCGTTCCCACAAAATTTCCTCCTAAATACTGAGGACAGTATCATTCACGCCCACTCTTAATTTTACCTATCCCTAGACTCTTTTTATTGCAGTGAGATATATAGCCCTGTTGCTAGCTCCATTTGAGCAACTTCCTATCCGACTATATTCTCATCCCACCTATAAGGCCAGCACTGGCTACGGATAGAGCCAGCGTAGTGGATTGCAGGACGGAAAGCTGCACGGCCAGCGCTGGAACCGCCATATGCTTGCAAAAGCCATCCGGCTATGGGTGATCCCTGCATCAGGGTAAATGCTTGTTAAGCATGAGAAGAGAGATTAACCCACGAAGAAGTAACCAAACGCCCATCCAGACACAGTCATCACCAGAGCGTTTGCAGTTCCATATACACTACCGACAACGCCTGGGACGAGAGAAAAAACCCACCCAAACCGATACCATTGACTACAACGAACACTACGAGTGGGGCGACGCTGGATGAGACAGGCCAGATGGCAAGTACGCCCAATGCGTTGACAGTTAATGGGAGGACGAGCGAGGAGATTGGACCAATGAAATCGCCCAGCATCCCGAAGCCAACACGCCCAACGACGGATGCGAGGTTGAAGATCGCCAAGAGACCCGATGCGAGAGCTGCGGAAGCACCCACAGAGTGGGATGAAGAAGGGCGGGACCAGGGGCGGGAATACTCGAACTAAAGAAGAGGTGAACAAATTTGGGATCACGAAAGAGTTCTCTTGACATGTGGCCCGGATGAGTGACAATCCATTAACTAACCCCAACAGAAGAACATCGTACGAACCATTCTATGGGGACTGCACTTCTTCGCATCCGTTCCTTGGGTAGTAATGCGGCCGGTATTGTCGCGGCCCAAGTTGTCAACCCGAGAGACCTGAATGCCCAGGGAATCCAGACTCGGTCTATGAGTGAAATTAACGCGTGATAACGCTCCCGCCCAGTCCATTCCCTGCCTGCGAATACCAGTCCATTGGCAATTCCACGCCGACACTTGAAATATTGAGACGAAGAGACCCGCAGGCCTACGTTGAGGGACAACACCTAGTCAGGTGATCGATGGAATTCTTCCAGAATGCGATGCTCACCTTGAAGGCCAGAAGCCAAGGATGAGGCCATTGGTCACGAGGATTGGTCACGAGGAGGTCCCCAGGACCCAACCCTAACCCGAAGAAGAAACAGCCACAGGACGCATGCCTTCCTCGTGCCCAGCCATCTAATTAGGCGCACGTTGATTAATTCTGCCAGAGACGAACGCGATCGCTCGACCCAATGAACGACCGTTGCGAATCGCTAGCAAGCTTGGACAATGCCCCACAAGTACGTCGGACCGCCAAATAAGGAACTCGCCAAACAACAAAGGAGTCAGTGTTCCGTGTTCCGCATGACTCCCGATAACAACATTGAGCAGCGTTGCTCAGGCGGTACCGGCGGCGTAAAGGTACCTGATCACACTGCACGATAACACGACAATCCAGCCATACCCGCCCTCCGGGAAGTCGTCCGGTACTTGTCTACTATGGGTTGGGCCAGATTCAGCTCATTCAGGTGTGCATTCTTATCCGTTCAACTTTCCGTTGACATGAGCGCTGCATTGACAACAGAGCGTTCGGTGAGCGTGACGCTGGACAAAGGTACTTCGACAATACCGGAGCCTGAGGACATGACACCCAGCTTGTAAGACCTTGGATGGAGTTGTCACTCGATTTGCTACTTGGTGGGGCCTAAAATCAAGGGTGGTGCCACCTCTTGCGATTCGCCGCGTGGATAGTATGGAGCCATTACACACTATGAATAATGAGAGTCGGCGACACGGACCTTGCCGCCTTTCCCTAAACGTCACCGATGGAGTCTTAGGATAATGTACAGTACAGTACTGTATAGTCAAATCTCGTTAATCAACGAGGAACGTCGGTATCTGGCATTGTCTCCTACCTTGCTGTTGATTCGCCGAGTTCCGAGTCCATACCAGCCTCATAAGGTAACGACCCATCAGTGGCATCTCGTAAAAACCAATTACGGCGGTAACTCGTGACACCGGTAACCATCCCACGTGCAAACACAAAGACACTGCCATACTACCGTATCATACTAGTATTAGCGCCAAAGGCTGGGGCTACGTACAAGAGGTCAAACTCGAGAGCTGGTATAGACGCCATGGCTCCTTCTGATAGGTTTAGTTTGATGTTCGTACTGCTGTTCTGGGTGGTATTCCAATACACATGTCAAGGACGTCTTGAAGGCCCGACATTTCGGAAACTCCAGGCACTGCAAGTGCAGAGGGAACAAGGAGTGGCGCCAGGGCAAGGTAAGACGTGGCTCAAATTATACTGTAGTACCCGACAATTAGGACGCATTCCGCATGAATAAAAGTATTGATGCTATGGGACAGGAGGTGGGAAAGCAATGGAAGCATGACGATAGCGTGAATATCACATCATAACCTTAAAAGCGTTGGTTAGGATAGCAGAACGTGATTTTTGCAAATCGTAACCCAAGAGCACAAAAGATGAGCGGGAATTGAGATATGGTTGCTGTGACAACGGTGGTATTTGTACAAATGCGTGAAAAGACGTCAAAGAAACAGGTTTCGCAGAGATGCGTCCGTTCCGATAGAGAACGAGAGCTCTAAAACGCATCCGCATCAAAGCTGAAATCGTCAAAATGCAACGAATGGAGCCGCTAAATTCCCGCTCCCTACGATACGAGCCCTCATCCGGAGGTGTGCGCACCGGCCCAAGGTCTGCATGCCGCCGAGGCAAATCGTAGTCCTCCCCAGAGTCCCACCCTCATCCAGGTGCAGAGCCATCCAGCTTGGGATTTGCTTCCGCCTGTTGGGGCTCTGGCACCTGTTCGCCGGCACTTGGCGTACTCCCGGAGACTATAGACTGGAGATTGACAAACGAGAACTTCTGTCGGGTGCTGCGTATCGAGAAGTGGGCTCGTCTGTAAATAGTTGTAGAGCAGAAGTGGATGCGGATGCGCTGCGGGTCAGCGCCGGGAGTATGGAGCGTCCGAAAGCCCGAGAAATATTCGCCTGGGCACCTTTTCGGGTGCATCCGGCAATAATAATGGTACTGTAAGTCGGGAACAGACATCGGCCCAGCCCCTGTTGAGAAGGGTGCCTTGGTGTGCGTTTGATGCCTCGCCTCAGGAGAACGCAGATCTGAGATGGGATCCATGACACCGCACGATGACTGGCCCCAGCCCTCCGTAGAGGCATTCCACTGTTCGCAGGCAGACTGTCGTCGTGCTGCAGCACAGCTCTTCCCACTCCTCACCCCAGCAAGCCGAAATCCGCCCAGGCTCTCAGTGATACCTGAAAGTCTGAAGCGGGCGAAGGAGAGGGACGACGACGACATCGTCGAAATCAAGAAAGTGCGCCACGGAGAGGGCATGCCGGACGTCACATACCATACGCAAACGGGTCTGTGCCCACGCTCAGGAGATCTAAGACACTGCGCTTGCGAGCCGCACAGGCTTTACGCTCGATCGAGAATGTCGGGAAGGCCCCGGGTAGGCCGATGGTAGACCATTGTCCAACCCAAGCTAAAGAGAACGACCAAACTAAGGCACCTGCACCTGCGCAAGCGCCACCAACTGCGATGCCAGGGCCCAGCCCATTCATACTCAATCGAGCTTACCGCGTGGCGCGTATCGCAGCCCCTGTCCAACCTTTTTGGTCTTTGCCACTACAGAGGCAGATTGATCGAACACAGATCAAATCGTCATGTGCCAGTGCACCGTAGGTTTGCACTAGGCCCGTACAGATGTATGTGTGTGTAGTGATTCATTTCATCACCAATTCAGGAGGATTCTGATAACGCCTTGTGAGTTGATATCAGCTGTTGTGAGCTGCTATATGTGGTGTGATTTTCATGTGGCGCTTGCAAGGCCTTGTGAGGCCCTGTTATATTAGATGTGCAATGTACTTGCGTCACAACCTCACTTTGGTTGTATGAGTTTGATGCCATCTGGCAATTGCATCATGAGACACTACGATCATTTATATGAGCATGAGTCATTCACAAGGTCCTGTCTCATTTGGGGTGTGATGTATTGGCGCGTGAGTCATTTGCCATCATGTATCCCATGGACGAGACCAGCACCATCTGTAATTAGATCTACAAGTAGATCCAATATCGTTTAGATGGCATGCGCCCAAAATGATCTTATATTGTACACATGAGACCAGTATGGTCTCAAGACAATGCATAAGGTCTTGTCGACCTTGCAACGAACTTGTGCAAAGCTGTCAAGCTTGTATGGTACCCATGACTTAATACCAGAATAGTCCTATCCCACAAGAATTGTTAAGGTCCAAAGGCCTTAAGGTGCAATGTGCATGTAATAACAGTTGGCGGGGCTTGTATGCAAGTACTGGGGATTCCTTGTATTGTCAAGACCTACTACTGTTTAAGGTAAGCAGT
>Ga0307512_10006192_pt1 | contig 12204 bp, 13 predicted proteins | sample 14_EM_MG_FD_200267 | JGI IMG/M metagenome (GOLD analysis project Ga0307512, IMG submission 200267) | Populus trichocarpa ectomycorrhiza microbial communities from riparian zone in the Pacific Northwest, United States - 14_EM | ecosystem: Host-associated > Plants > Roots > Unclassified | place... | reverse complement strand
CACCTGGGAGACATGCTATGAAATGTACTTGGGGGCAATTGCTGTACCGAAAGGAGCTACGGGCAGGACCAAGAAAAGAGTCTTATAAGACTTATATAAGTCATGACAATGAAGAGAATAAACGTAAACCGGGCGGACCAACGCTTCGTGCGTTCAAGGAGTCTCACTCTTTGTAACACAAGAGCGCGAACCGGATCATGATCAAGAGATAAATCGAAAAATGGTCGGACGACTGCTGCTACACAGACCTCCTTACGAGTCAAAACGAACACCACACCACACTGGTGACTGGACTGACGTCCGGTGGGATTACCTGATACACCGTACGTAAGACACACGTTTCACGTGACATACTGGCATGAGGCAACTCGGGCCACTCATTCTTCCAGTCGCTAACTTGATTCCCCCTGCGATCATCACTCCTGACGGGCCACAGCACCTCTATTGTAAAACGACCTGACTTGTCATTCAACAACTGCTGTTTCTGCCTGCTCGAAGCCCCCCAGTACTATTGCCAGATATCCGCCCACAACGCATCCCTCATGACGAATGCCAAGGGCCCAAAGGCAGGAGAGCGTGTTGTCAGTAGGCGAAAGTCGTCTGAGTTGTTGGTCGAAGAAGCTCGAGGTGAGCGATAACCCGCATGCTCCTCTTTTGGTTAATTTCTGAACCGTGGACGTTCACTCCAGACCAGCAACTAGTATGCCGACGGGCGACTATCAGCGAACTCCCCGACGATGTCCTTCTTGAAATATTCAGCTTCTATCTGGGTCATCAACGTGACAATGATGACGCATGGCATGCGCTAGTGCACGCGTGTCGACGATGGCGATGTCTCGTTTTTGCTTCACCACGCCACTTGCATCTGCGACTCCTTTGTACGCACGAAAGTCCGGTCAAGAAGGCGCTGGATGTCTGGCCAGAGTTGCCCATTGCCATACGTGCCAGTTTGTATGGGTCGTGGCAACCTCATACCCATGATTTTGTGCCCAATGTCATTGCCGCGCTCGAGCAGCACGATCGGGTGTGTGAGATCGCTCTCGGGGGGTATCCAGATTCGTTGTTGGCGGTATTCTCTGCGATGGAGAACCCTTTCCCGTCGCTGGTCGATTTGAAGATCACGCCACAAACAAGAATCGGGATGATGCTTCCCGATTCGTTCCTAGGTGGATCTGCCCCACGTCTACAATCACTTGATTTGTATGGCGTTCTATGTCCTGAAATAGGGAAACTACTTTTGTCTACCCCTAACCTTGTCTTTCTTTGTCTTGACTACATTCCCCGCTCCGGACGCGGATACACTTCACCCGAGGCGATGGTCAACGGCCTGTCCGTGTTGACAAGACTAAAATCACTTCGTCTTACACTGGAGTGGAAAACACCTCGATCCCATTCACAGCAAGCAAGCAGACCCCCGGCCCCGCTTTCACGCGTCGTCCTCCCCGCCCTCACAGACATTTTCTTCCTTGGTGATAAAGAGTACCTAGAGGATATTGTGTCCCGGATTGATACCCCTCTACTCGCCAACATCTTCGTCACTTTCATCGATCGATTGGTATCGATCACTCCACCTCTTCAGGACTTCATCAGTCGCGCAGAAACATTTGGGGCATGCTCTAAAATAGACACAAGCTCTTCAGGTAACTATGCTGAGATCGAGTTTTTTCGACGAGATGGGGAGGGGGGTTGATCACAGAGTGCTAGATTTGTGAGTCTCGTACCGTGCTTCAAATTGGTAGCTTTCGTCACTTACGCTGGTTCGTAGCTTGTTATTGCCTCCCCTCTTCCCACTTTGAAACATCGACACCTCGACATCTACAAGAGCCAAAATTGGCCACGCAATGGCTGGAATTTTTATACCCTTTCACCTCTGGGGATCTGGTCCTGGCTCAGACGAGCCTTGGGTCACCCTTTTTGCACTACCCCTGCAAGAGCTCGCCAGGGATCGAGCAACAGACAGTTACCTGCAGATGTTCAAGATCTGTTCCGGCAGGTAATTGGTAGTTCATGGACGCGCGCGCTCTCCGGTCGCCCTGTGTCTGTGTATCACCGGGAAAAAAGGCGGGGGTGAGAGCCGATACCTCTTGAAGTCGTTAATCGCTGTACATACCCTGCTTTCCATCCCGATCAATGTGGATGTACAAGGCGTGGGCAATGCCCACATGGCTGTGGTTGTTGAGTTGAAGGCCATGGCATGGCGAGTCACGCGGGTGCTGAGCCAGTAGGTGCACAAGCACGACCTCGACGATGTTGCGGCACCCAGATGCACCTCTGCTAGCGATGAGGGCTATGTGTTAGGCATGTGAGCAGCCTGAGAGTGCCGACATATAGAGTCGGGTCAGAGTTGTGGAATGCGACAGTACTATGAGCGTTTACCATTATCTGATCCACTCGTGCCTGCCAAATACAACGCGTGTGAGTCACGTGTGTGACACTGCCTCATTCTTCCCAGTATCCAACTTATTCTACACCGCAATCATCACTCCCGACAAGTCACCCCTAGATCTGTCGTGAAAGCATCTTTCCTCCAACAAATAGCCATGGTGACTATGAATGGTTCAGACGTGGGAGAGCATGCGCGGATTGAAGAAAGTGGAGACTATGGAGGTGAGTAATCACCGCTGACTTCTTCTAAGATGATTACTGAGTCATGGCGGTACAGACCAACTCTGTCCACGGGTGACCATCAACAATCTTCCCGACGAAGCCCTTCTGGAAATATTCGGCTTCTATATGGCTTATCCACTTCCACCTCCATCTTACGAAGAAGACGCATGGCATACGCTAGTGCACGTGTGCCCACGATGGCGATATGTCGTATTTGGTTCACCACGTCGCTTGAATCTGAGGCTTCTTTGTATGAACAGAAGACTGGCGAAGCCGCTGGAGATTTGGCCAGAGTTGCCTATTGTCGTTCATGTGGATAACGGGATAATTTGTCAACTGCCGAGTGTCACGAACGTCATTTCCGTGCTCAAGCGGCACGATCGGGTGTGCAAAATCTTTATCGACGGTGCTCCAACTTCGTTATTGGAAGAACTGAGGACGACTCGGATGAGTGAGCCTTTCCCGGCGCTGATCGAACTCGATCTCGTTGCGTCATTTAGCGAAGACGAACCGACCATTCCCGATTCGTTTTTGGGTGGATCTGTCCCAAGTCTGCGAAGACTTAACTTATGGGGCGTTCGATTCCCGGCAATAGGGAGACTGCTTTTGTCTACCCGTGACCTTGTCACCCTTTCCCTGGGATCCATTTCACGTTCCGGATATATTGCACCCGAGGCAATGGTCGCCATCCTGTCCGGATTGACGAGACTCAAAACGCTTTACCTAATTTCGATCATGCCGGAACCCCTGAATTTTGGACCCACGGAGCGAGTCAACGTCCCCCTGCGCTCACACGCGTCGTCCTCCCCGCTCTCACCAACTTTGCCATCTCCGGTTATAGCTGGTATTTGGAGAACATCGCGTCCCGAATTGATGCTCCTCTCGACTGCATCAACGTGACCTTCTTCGATCAACCAGAATTCGACATTTCACTACTCCGCGACTTCCTCGGTCGCACAAAGATACTCGAAGCACCCCATCGAGCAGATATATCCTACTCAAATTGTGTTTCCAGGATCACCCTTTTTCAGCGAAAAGGGGACGTTGATTTCAAAGTGTTAAACTTGTTGATCTCGTGCCCTACAAGATATTCACACCTTTCATCGCTTGCGCAGATCTGTAGCTCGTTCTTGCCTCCCCTCCTCAGCTTGGAACACCTCAGCATCCACAAGTCCGAACATTTGTCACCAGGATGGCAGAATGACGTGGAGGACGCCAAATGGATGGAACTGTTACGCCCTTTCATCACCGTGAAGGATCTGGTCCTAAACAAACCAGCTGTTTTGTCTGTCGCCGAATTAGCTCTGCAACGGCTTATTGGGCAACGAGTAATAGAAATCTTGCCAGCGCTACAAAACATTTTCCTAGAGGGTTTCCAGTCGTCGAGTCCAGTTCCAGAAGGTATTGGGAAGTTCATTGCTGAGCGAGAGCTCGCTGGTCGCCCTGTGATTGTGCACTACCGGGAAACAGTAGCGGTATACAATACGCCAGTAGTACTCCGGCGATTGATAAATGCTGTCCACTATTCGTTTGATTGATATTTCGTACCTTTTTTGTTTTAATCGATTACCAGACATTTCGTGCTACCATCTACTCATCTCCTTGTCGCTCATCTCCTTTGGTTTCTGAGATGACAGTTACTGTTGTACCGTTATCAGATTCCCCGTACGATATCTTAAACAAAGTATGGGCTGTGGTAGCAGGATAGTAGTCGTCTAAGAGGATTCCGAGTCTGCAAAGCGTATGTAGGTTGCATGTGATGCTCGAGCCTTACCGGTGACCAATGATTCAGTCTACCCAATGCTCAGATTCGTTTCTTTCATGCCTTCCATGATAACATCATGACCGAGAGATAAATTGATAAATGCTCAGGAAGCTGATGTACAGAACAGAAAGACTATGAATCGCCAACAGGAGCCAACCCAAGACCCTCAAGAGGTTCGATACCACCTCATTCGCATTCGCCTGTTGGGTGTGCTACTTTCCATTCGTCCTTGGTGAGAAGGACAAAGTCAGGAGTAAGCAACTTTAACTTGGTACAGTCCTGGAATCCGCGCTTTCTTACCTCGGTTTTATCATCGATTCCAGCGAGTTTCTATCAAGGACAAAAAACCCAGCTTTCCAAGGCAAGGAGAAGGAAAGAAAGAAAGACAAACTGGCGCGGAGACGCTCAGTGAATGGGCCTGACAACAGGCGCACAAAGGACCCCTGCAAGTGGATTGGTTTATTCGCACCCAAGATGGCATCACTCGAGAGGTACGGATCACCTCCTGGGTACAATGCCGTCATGAGCTTGTGGAGTTTGGGAGCGTTGATGATTACCTGCAGGTGATTCGGCCGGAAGTTGTCGCCCAGTGTCAGAAGGAGCTCACCCACGGGGCCCTATTTTGGGTTGGTATCACAGAAGAATACCAGCACATAACATGAGTCCAAAAGAACATGAAATGGCTTAGAAAAGGAGAAAGATAAAACCCACACGGTCAGGGACGGAATATGCGACTGGAACGATGGCGCGGTATCCGTGCCTGCCTTGTTCATCTGTCCTCAGCCCACTCGGCAGTTTGGTGCGGGGCGTTCCTTGTCATGAATGTCGTAGTAACCTTGCGTGGGAGGAAGACACGTATGACGGTTGACCCGTCAGCAGAGAAGAAACGGACAAACATCGAACGTTGCTCTCACCCTTTTCGTCCGTCTCCCACGTTTCGATGGCCGCGCACGGAATGGGCTCGCCGCTCGAGGTGAGCACACGACCCTCGACATACATGTAGTACTGTCCATCCCCTTCCGACGCGATTGACTCTCCGAGCGGGACTGTGGACACGGGGCATGAGAGATGGAGATGAATTGCCCCAGGGCGCAGCTCTCTGACGCGCGTTTTCGACTGGCAGGTTGTTGAGCGCGTCGACGGCGACGGAGACGCCGGGAACGTTTTGAGCGGAGGATGAACTCTTGGTGGGGGGTGTGCACGTTTTGCCCGTGCGGGTCGATCGTGCTCATCTATTCGTCCGTTGTGATGCTAGGACGCGTACGAGAGAAGGCGAAGGAGGCTCATGTCAGTTAGAGTCGAACGGGAAGGTGGGGAGAAAACGAGGCGGCGCAAGACATGGATTACGTATTACCCAACTTCCCGACACCGACAGGTCCCTAGCTCTGTTGTGAAACATCCTTCCTCCAACACATCGCCATGCTGACTATCAATGACTCAAATGTGGGAGAGCATGTGTGGGTTGAAGCAAGTGGAGTCTGTGGAGGTGAGTAATCATCGCAGCCTTCGTCTAAGATCATGACGAAGTCATGGTGTTACAGACCAACTATGCCCACGGATGACCATCAACAAACTTCCTGACGAAGACCTTCTCGAAATCTTCGAATTTTATATGGCCTATCCACTTCCACCTCCATTTCTCGACGAAGACGCATGGCATACGCTAGTGCATGTGTGCCGACGATGGCGATATGTTGTATTTGGTTCACCACGTCGCTTGGACCTGAGGCTTCTTTGTATAAACGGAAGACTGATGAAGACGCTGGATATATGGCCAGAGTTACCTATTGTCATACATGTCGATAGCTGGAGAAATGGTCAACTGCCGAGTGACTCTGACGTCATTTCCATGCTCAAGCGGCACGACCGAGTGTGCAAAATCTTTATCAACGGTGTTCCAAATACGTTATTGGAAGAAATAGCAACGACGAGTTTCCCTGCGCTGATCGAACTCGAGCTCGCATCATTTCAGGGAGGCACACCGATCCTTCCCGATTCATTCTTGGGTGGATCTGTCCCAAGTCTGCGATCCCTTGACTTGTGGGGCATTCCATTCCCTGGAATAGGGAAACTGCTTCTGTCTACCCGTGACCTTGTCACCCTTTCCCTGGGATCCATGTCACATTCCGGATATATTTCACCTGAGGCAATGGCCGCCATCCTGTCGGCATTGACAAGGCTCAAATCACTTCACCTTAATTTCGAAACCCCTGAATTTTGGGCCCACGGAGCGAGTCGACGTCCCCCTGCGCGCACACGCGTTGTCCTCCCCTCTCTCACCGAATTTGACTTCTCCGGTACTAGCGGGTACTTAGAGGACATCGTGTCCCGAATTGATGCCCCTCTCGACTGCATCGACGCGACCTTCGGTGAACCGGTATCCGACATGCCACTACTCCGCGATTTCATCGGTCGCACAAAAATACTCAAAGCACCCCATCGAGCAGAGTTATTCTTTTCAAGTTTCAATGACAGGGTCTCTCTTTTTCAGCGAAAAGGGAACATTGATTTCAAAGTGTTAAACATCCTGCGGTATACATCAGATCCACAGCTTTCGTCGCTTACACAGGCCTGTAGCCGGCTATTGCCTCCCCTCCCCACTTTGGAACTCCTTGGCATATCCAAGTACGAGTCTGAATTTCGGTCATCCCAATGGCTGAATGAGGTGGAGAACACCCAATGGGTGGAACTTTTACGCCCCTTCACTGCCGTGAAGGACCTGGCCCTAGACGAGGCATTTGTTTTGTCTGTCGCATCAGCTCTGAGGGGGCTCGTTGGGGAAGGAGAAACAGAAACTTTACCAGCGCTACAAAACATTTTCCTAGAGGGTTTCCAGTCGTCGGATCCAGTTCCAGACAGTATCACGAAGTTCACTGCTGCGCGAGGGCTCTCGGGTTGCCCTGTGATTGTGCACCACCAGAACAGAAAGCAGTAGCGGTATACGATACGTCGGGAGGCTGGCGATCGATATGTGCCGTCTGCTTTTTCCTCCGATTGACATTTCGTGCTACCATCTACTCATGTCCTTGTCGCTCGCCCCTCCTTTGTTCCTGAGAGGCAGTCACTGTACCGTGTTCTGATTCCCTGTACGATATCTTGAACCAAGTATGGGCTGTAGTAGCAGGATACTGTAGTCGTCCCAGAGGATTCTGCAGTCTACTCAACTCTCAGATTCGTCTCTTGCATGCCTTTCGTGATACGATCATGTCAAAGAGATAAATCGATAAATGCTCAGAAGACTGATGTACAGAAACACCATGAATCATCAATCGGAGCCAACCCTGGACCCTCAAGAGGAGCTCGATACCACCTCATTTGTCTTCCGCCGTTGGTCATGCGCTACTTTCCATTCGTCCCCGGCGAGCAGGACAAAGTCATAAGTAAAACTTGAACTTGGCACTATTTGGAATCCGCGCCTCCGAGCCTCGGCTGCGCCATTGGTTTCAACGAGATTCTATCGATGACAAAAAAATCTCAGCTTTCCGAGGCAAGGAGAAGGTAAGGAAAGCCAGGGAAACTGGCCTAGACACGCTCTGGGGATGGGCCTGACAGCAGGCGCGCAAGCGACCCCCTAGTGGTCCATCACCCGATCCCGACCCCGTTCCTATATCCTTTTCCCTGTGGCACCAGAGAAACAAAACAAACGAAATAGGAGTAGATCGGGCAGTGAGAAACATGTCCCATGCTTCGTCACTCGCCCAGCGGTACGACAATGCCGCCACTTACTCATCACGACCAAGGACTTTTTCATACCAAAGACGGCATTGCCCTCTGGGAACAGCGCCGTCGTGAGCTTGTGGAAAGTGGGGGCGTCGATCACCACGTGCAGGTGGTCCGGGCGGAGGTTGTGTCGTCTCATTGTCAGAAGGAGCTCACCCACGGGGCCCTATTTTTCGACAGTATCACGGAAGAACATCGACACACGACATGAGCCCCAAAAGGACGTGAAATAGCTTAGAGAAGGAGAAAGATGAAATCCGCATCGGGATACGCGACCGGAACCATGGCTCGGAATCTGTACCTGCCTTGTCCCTCCATCCTCAGCGAACTGGCAGTCTGGTACGGGGCGTTCGGCGTACTGAGTGTTGTAGTAGCCTTGAGTGGGAGGAAGAACGTGCGACAGTTGGACGTCAGCAGTAGAGAAGAAATGGAAGAAATTGAATGTTGCTCACCCTTGTCGTCGGTCTCCCACGTCTCGATGACCGCGCCTGGAATGGGCTCGCTGCTCGAGGTGAGCACACGACCCTCAAAATACATGTACTCCCCCTTCCCTTCCGACGCGATCGACTCTCCGAGTGGGACCGTGGGAGTCACGGGTACGAGAGACGGAGACGAAGTTGGACGGGGGGATGGGATGGCGAAGACGCGGATTGAACCGACCTTCTGGTGCGCCACCCGTGAGGAATGGCCCCAGGACGCTGCTCTCCGTCGCCTTCCGACTGGGAGGTTGATGAGCGCGTCGACGATGGCGGAGATGTCAGAACGTCCGAGAGGAGGATGAACTCTTGGCGGATGGGAGTGCAGATTTTGCCTGTGCGGGTGAGAAGGTCGATCGTGCCCATCTATTTACCCGTAATGGATGCTATGACGAGAGGATGAAGCGAAATAGGATTATGTCATCCAGAGTGAGCGAGAAGGGGGTGAAAACGCGGCGCAAAACGCACTTTGTCTCGGGCGATAATTCATGAAGTTTACATATAAGATTCTTGAAGATGAACCTGACGTGTCTGCCCTCGTATGCATCGCATCAACATACAGCTCAGGAGATGCAGTACAAGACATCATGACATGGGTACGTTACGTACGGATTTGGTGCGAGCTCGGTACTGAGAGTGCCAGCGCAACGTAACATGGAATGTTGACACTGGGACTGTCTCCTACCGGGAGGTCGAGGTCGGGAACGGGAATACCATTGGACACTGCGGCGCGCACCTCCGTGGGGGACATTGGTGGGAAATGGACTTGGGGGGGATTGTTGTACAGGAAGGAGGTGCGGGTAGTAGGGCTAAGCATTCAACAGGTTCAAGGCTCGAATGGCCGCTTCGCCTTCGATCATCGGGGCGCGCTCCGCCCATTCGCGAGGACAAAATCGTATTCAGGCAACTTTAACTGTTCTGGAACTGCGCTTTCGCCTCTCGGCTTCGTCGTTGTTTGGCGAGATTCTATCAAGAATGCAAATCAACTTCAAGAAACAAAGAGAAAGAAGGAAAAGGAAGGAAAACTGGCGCGGACCGGACACGTTCGGGTGATGACCGTCAGAGTGACTCTCACGAGAAGCGAGCAAGTGACCGGTGCCAGTGGATGATGCTGCTTACCGCTTGCCACAATCAAAGACACTCTCATACCAAAGGCGTCGTCACTCGCAAGGATGGCATCGCTTTCTGAGTACAGCGCCGTCGTGGGCTTGTGAAACAGGCAGGGGGTATTGAGCATCATGCATCATGTGCAGGCAACTCCGAGTCAGGCAGAGATTGTGTCGTCCAGGCTTCAGAAGAAGCTCGCAGACGGTGGGCTATTTTTCATTACAGTAGTGGTGGTCGGTGTCACTCGTCATTCCGAGAATGGTGTTTCGTGAATTCCTCCATTGGGTTGTTGTTGCGTTACGACTGTAGTACGAAACCTGATCGATACCTTGTGGGACGTGGGACGGGCCAGAGTCTGGAGAAAGACGAATAATTTATTGATAACTAAAATAAAGGGAGGCAATGCACGGATTAAAAAATAAAAATAAAATAAATGAAACAGTCATGTGGTCTCTCCGGACATCGGAGCTAAGCTACATTGCCAGCCGTTCCCTAGTCATTCCATACCTGTTGTGAAATATCCATTTCCCCAACGCGTCGCTCATGCCAAATGTCAGGGGTACAAGGGTGCACATGAGAAAACGTGTCGCACGTCGACGAAAGCCGTTAGGGGTCGAAGGAAGTCGAGGTCGGGGTGAGTGATAATCGATAATCTGCAGGTTCCTCTTGGATGATCGCTGAGTTGGGGTGGTGCAGACCAGATATGCCTACGGATAACCATCAGTGAACTCCCCGACGACGTCCTTCTTGAAGTATTCAAGTTCTATGTGGACCACCACTTTGACGACTTGGATAATAAAGACCACGACGCATGGCATACGCTAGTTCACGTGTGCCAACGATGGCGACGTGTCGTGTTTGCTTCACTACGTCGCTTAGATCTGCAACTTCTTTGCACAAACAGAAGACCAGTCAAAAAATGGCTGGATGTCTGGCCAGAGTTTCCTATTTGCATACAAGTCAACCACGACAGAAGGTCGCCCCGATTGTGGGGAATAACCAACATCATTGCTGCGCTCAAGCAGCACCACCGAGTGTGCGAAATCCTCTTCAAGGGTGTTCCAAATTCGTTGTTGAAAACATTCGCGGCGATAAACGAGCCTTTCCCGGAGCTGATCAGTCTGGAGCTCGTGTCGAATGAGGAAAATGCTCCGATCCTTCCTGATTCGTTCTTAGGTGGATCTGCCCCATGTCTACTAGAACTTGAATTGTGCGGGATTTCTTTCCCGGAATTAGGGAAACTGCTTTTGTCAACCCGTGACCTTGTCGTTCTCAGCCTTTCCCGTATTCCCCAATCCGGATACATTTCACCCGAGGCGATAGTAACCAGCCTGTCCGTGTTGACGGCCCTCAAATCACTTGACCTTGGCTTCAGACCTCGTCCTCGGTTCGAACCACCAAGTCCACATCCGCCTCCACCCACACGCATCGTCCTCCCAGCTCTCATCAACTTTGCCTTCCGTGGTGATATCGACTACTTGGAGGACATCGTATCCCGAATTGATACCCCTCTACTCGCCAACATCACCATGAGCTCCTCAAATCGATTCTTATTCCCTCCACCCCTTCACAACTCCCAAGGTTCCTCAGATCGACTATCATTCGCCACTCTACCGCTTCGCGACTTCATCAGTCGCACAGAAATTTTTGGGCCATGCTATCGGACAGACATATCATTTCTCGGTCTCAGCGCCAAGATCGAGTTTTTTCGGCGAGATGAAGATCAATGATCACAGGGTAACTTACTAATTTCATCAGGAAAAAGGTCCCGTGATAATTTGGGGTAATTAGCAGTAATTATCAGTAATTTACCAGTAATTTATATTATTGCTCGCTAGCTTGCCGCCAGTAATTAAGTTTAGGCTAGTGTTAAATTATCTTATTTTCTGCACGATATTGTTGAATAATTCTTAAAATGTTCACACATATTTTCGCGACAATAAAAATGATATTATCGATGTAATAACTTTTCGGCCACACTACCACGATGGTACCACTAATGCAGGCCATTGTCCATTGGTATTCAACACCAAGTCACATAGAGAGAGAGATAACAAGAATGATGCAACGAACAAGATAGGGAATGACACAACGAATGAGATAGGGAATGACGCAATGAACAAGATAGGGAATAGCTAGAATGATGAACGAACGAGAACTGGTATAGAGGCCTATAGTTGAACTGAATTCAAGTCAGTAAATCTGCAAAGTAACAGTATGCCGACAACGTATGGTAGGTCTTGAGACAAGCGGGGTTGAAACCAACGCAATCACAATCCTTTTACCCTTCCATGTCTTCAAGGTCAAGGTCCGCAATCAGAACTGCTGCGGTCACCTCTACTGCACTAAAAATAAAGTAATATATCAGTGATGTCAACAAATCTATCAACACAACACACACTTTGCCTGAGCATAGATATCCGACATCATAAGATGGAACGCACTGGGGCGTTGCTCTCAAATGTGGTGGAACATATCAATATGCCCCTGATAGACATCCAGGTAGGAATTTGCTGAGAATTCCGATAG
>Ga0307512_10006189_pt1 | contig 12209 bp, 15 predicted proteins | sample 14_EM_MG_FD_200267 | JGI IMG/M metagenome (GOLD analysis project Ga0307512, IMG submission 200267) | Populus trichocarpa ectomycorrhiza microbial communities from riparian zone in the Pacific Northwest, United States - 14_EM | ecosystem: Host-associated > Plants > Roots > Unclassified | place... | reverse complement strand
AGAAAACATTGTCCCTCCTCCCATCCCCCCAATGGAGATGCCGACCCATGCCACATAGCCACCCTGTCATAACTAACTCTTGCCTGAATCAAGATGGCTTCATGCGATAAACACCAGACTCACCGACGACAAAATTATTGCACAGAAGATTAAAAGAAACAAAGGGTTCACCAAGCTAGTGGAGAACACCTGGGAAAAAGTCCTAACAAACGAAAGAGACATCCCGAACGATTGGACAAATGTGCGTGAGGTTTTAGTGGGTAGTAGGCCAGGTTGACCCCCCTGACAACGTGCCCTGAGTCCCACACTATCCCTCCCGGGATGTGCTTAAACGCATTTTCTCCTCACCCCGGGCCGAACAGCCTGGCTCCAGCGTGCCACTGGGGCTGACGAATGTCTCCCACCACGTGGCGTTTCTCAATAGTTTAGTTATTAACGTAGCTAAGTACCTATTGTGAAATACATCGCTTTCCAAAAAAAAAAAAAAAAAAAAAACAACTTGAACACGGCGCCTGCACTTCAAGCCGTTTGTCAGGACAACCTATGAGACCGCGACACGACTGCGCAAAAAAAGTGTGGTCAGGTACGCAATCCTACTCGGAATCTTTCAATAGAACGTAGCCATGCAGACCTAACTGTATAGCGCGAAAAGGGCGGCGCCTCTCTTGTCGCCGGAAGCGGTTGTTTGCCCGGACGTTCGGGCTATCGGCTAACGCAGTGGAAAGCGCTGTACAGTAGCAATCAATCATATCAATACTTATGCTGTCGTCCTGTAATACACTATTCCGTGTAACTCTGTCATGCTTCCAAAAATAACCGCGGCTAAACCTGTGGTTGCTCAAGCCCTAGCGTTGAAAATGGCGGTACGCTTTCCTGATAACAGGAGCATACCGCTGCGAGCATGCAACAGAATGATAATGACGACGAAGCGAAGGGGTTTAAGTCCTCGACACGTCGTAGATGTGAAGACTTGGAGGTACAGTAACAGAGAGGGAGCAATGGTTGTCTGAACGCCAAAAAAGAGGGCTACGAAGGTGATGTCCGTGAACGAGAAATAACTCGCAGGGCCTTGGTGCGGAGTTCCTGAACCCCACGGCGATCGTCGGGTTGCGAAAGCTGCTGCACCGCATTCTCGATATGTGGGCCACTCTGTCCTTCTAGAATATGTTCCAACAGCGCCAAGAGCTCGTCCGTGATATAGGTCGGGTAATTAAACCGATGAACGATTCCCTGGTTGGACGCAACGGTATCAAGGAGGATCTTTTGTGTCCCAAGCGAGTACTTGTACTGCCCCCAGTCAGATACAATAGCCCGAAACGTGGCGACGTATAGCACGGAATGGGAATCCTGTGACGAAGATGTGGATAATAGTTGGCCGAGGACAATGAAGAAAAGTTCGACCGCGAAACCAAGGGCACCACCGTCACGGAGATCTTGGAGACGCCACAACTGTCGTTGCAATAGATTTTCTTGCCAATACAGCAACCCCTCGATGGCTTCCCTTTCCCTGTCCGTCGGACGATAATTTTTGGAGCTAAAATGCGTGCTGAGCTGATGAAACATGTCAAGAATCTGTTGAGGGAATACGAATGTTGATTCAGTGAGGCCGCAGAGCAACTCGAGAGTTGGGGCAGGTAGGTGCGCTGAACAGAGGTCATTGAATTGGATCCCAGGGAGCTGCCGTGATATCCTGTAACTGTCCTCGTCGATCCTGCCTTGGAGATTCGAGATCTTGGAATCGACCGACTTCAGGTCAACCTTGTCTTTGGACTCGCCCCACTCTGAAGCCTCAGGTCTTTCATCGAGGATGTCTAACATCTTCCGAGACATCGGGATTTGATGACGATAGAATATCCAACGGAGTTCGGTTAATCGATGTCTCCACTCCTTCATGAGGTTCTGGTCGACTCTCTGGGCATTCCTCTCTGCTACTTCGTCGTCTGGGCCATCTCCCTTCCAAAGTTCTCCAAGGCATTCTATAGCTGTCCTCGCATCCTTCTTGACCGACTCATTGACACTTAACATCCGTCGAATGGTCATAATCGAGAGGCATGTCCAGCGCATCACAAACGACTGGTCCATCCCCGCCAACGACAATTCGCGCGTCTTTTCGTAGCTGCCGATATTTCCCAACGGTTCCAGGATATCTCCAAACCAGTTAAGCTCCGCATCAGCGTAGCAAATGAGTGAAGTCGTAGCCTCTACACATGCACGAGTACGCCGCCGCCATAGTTCATCGCTTGCAAAGACAGGACGATTTTTGCATGTCCTAAACAAATGGGCTATGCGGCTGCTGAGTTCACGTGGGACGTTCCTTGACGGAGTGATGGATGTTGAATGATGTGTTTTAGATGAATATTGTATCGGTCGGAGCGTCATAGAATTTGTCGGAGAGGAACATGCAGCCGGTGGCATGAAAAGACGAATGGACGAGTTGAAGGGGCCAAGAATGGTCCTGGAATGTGGGAGAGGTTGGGAAACAACTGGTGGAACCGCGTAGGTACGGATATCTGTGAGCGGACCACTGACAGGTTCAACTTGGTCGGTGCTCTTGTTCTCGTCCTGTGAAATCCGGGACACCTTCGTCCACACTTCGAAACTCCATTCTCCATTGAAAGAGCCAGGGATCGCCATCGCAAACGATTCCATTTCGGAGTCTTCCGTTAGGTTCTCTACGAGCCATTGAATCGCTTGCACATCTCTGCCCTTTCGATCCTCCGTCTCTTCCATCGCAAGCTGCATCTGTCCTTGAGCCATGTGTGTGCTAACGAGCTTCGATCCTCCATCCCGATCTCTGAATCTCCGGCCAAACAATTTCGATCTCTGGATGATATACCAGATGAATCCCGAGAATGAGGTCTGGTATGGAGACTGAGGATAGAGGAGTGGCGCAAACGTAGTGAAGGTGTACAGCAAGCCGATGGTGCCAATAGGAACAATCGTACTCAGCCCAACTGTCGTGTTGATGTCCAGTACGAAGTCGCCGAGCCCCACGAAGAACAGGAATAGGGAGATATGCAGGAGACAGGGTACAGACTCCGCTACAACAGGCATATGCCACCCCTCGGCACCTTCATGCAGGTATTGTCGAATCCGAGCACTCTTCAGCGGATCGCTGTACCGCTGGAAGACATACATATAATCCCGGACCCATTGTTGGACTAAGATCGCTAGGAGTGCTGCTGAGAGACTGAAGGCGAGCGCCATGAACCAAAACGCATTCACACGCACATCGGATATGGATGGTTTAAAAGTTGGGAAAGGCGGTGGCGGAGTGGTAGGAATGGCGAACTGTGGAGCTAAGAAGGAGATTTGCTGAGAGACCTGAGAAAGCAGAGCGACATTTTGTTGGAGATAGTACACCATCTGGTCCGATGGGCTCGCTTTCAAATTCTGTTTGCTGTCGATTATGAACGCTGTGAGAGCAGCAGAAAATAAGCCGGCCTATGGGTCATGCATCAGCGCGATTGCGCGGATGGACAAAATGTGAACAGACAAAAATGAGAACACCGTCCATGTCATCCTTCAAAGTTTGAATGCGGGACTTGTCGTGGCTCTCGGCTTCTTTTCCGTAAAGTGTCCAAAGGGCATTAGCACTTCCGTCGAAATCCCCTATCATGCGCTTTTCGCAGGACTCTCGGATAGAGCCAACATCGTGAGAGCCACCACCAGTCGACAGCGAGTTACCAACTACTGCTTACGTCCACTGCATCAGATCGTCAAGACTCCTGTTGTATTTGGGAATACAAACCAGAGATGGGGCCTAGCCCAGGTGTCGCTTGACCTTGTGCAACACCCTGAATCCTGTCATGTCCGATTCGTGTCGGCGTTTGTCTAGTATCGTCGACATGGCCGGACTGATGGTTGTCCGGTTCATAAGTTTCCCTTTCACCGTCTGCTATCAACGGAATCAGTTGGTAGTATGTCAGATTCGAAATCCACACGGAGGGAGGGAGAATAGAGGCCGCACCTGTAGCCGGTGAGACACCTAGCCCCACCTCGGGGATGGCTTTTTGATTCGCAGACACTGTTGATGCCCGAATAGAGTCACCTTTCATCTCCAATGGACGGATTTCCATCTCACGCATCTCGTTTCCTGCCAGGCCTACTCCATGAATCGTTGACATTGTATAACCCAAGGGATTACAGTGAGGAAGATGGTAGGACGCACCTGGAGGTTGCAGGATGTCTTGTTGAGCTTCGATGTCCACATCACGACTCGTAGACGTAGACGCCATCCTCATCAACAGGAGAGCGAGATGCGGGGAACAAGCCGCAGTGTAGTTAAGATCGACGAGTGTCTAGGCGCGATCACGGTGTCTTGCCAACGGTCAAGAACGCCTTACGTTATTAATTGAGGCCAAAGGCCAGGCCATCGTGGCGTCAGCGCCACACTCACACTGGCACCATGATGCCCGCACAGCAGGGATACCACCCTTTGATTTTCCTGTTACACTGACTCCGTTTTACAAATGCCTCATAGTACAGTACATAATACCTCCGATTCCCGTGTGTAATATTTGTTGTTCCCAAAACCCATGTCGACCTGGGCGAAAATTGTTGTCAACTACGCGGTTACCCACTAGCACAATCAAGACTCGGACTTGCATAATCCAACTCATCAAAGTAAACGTGCGCATACTGTTGTACGAGGACGAAATGTCCACGCGTGAATTCGAAAATAGGAAGGCAATGTAACACAATAGAACCTAAGTACGTCGATCCGAGAACGCACGAAGGAGCAGTAAGTAAAGCGGAATGGCGGGTGCTATTGTGACAAAGCATAGAGAGTGGTTTATGATTCGTAGAAATGCCGATGACTAGTACGTCCTTAGAGCTCAAACACTTCATGCATTACCACCACTACTGGTATCTTTCGATGAATTGGTGCTGGAAAGGACCAGACGACGACTAGTCGGACTAGGATATCATGGCGATGCTTTGTCATTTACTGGTCTACCGCGAAGGTGCTATTACATCCAGAAGGACAATGACAGGAAGACAACGGGCGTCTCCACGTAACTCTACGGAGGGGAGATACAACGAAAGAGAGGGATCACGAGGACGGGGCCTGGAACTTGGAAATGACCCGTCGTGCCTGCACGGAACTCCTGAATTCCGGGGCGATTATCTGGAAATGGGAGCAAAAGCTGCTGCAGAGCGTTCTCAATATGTGGGCCTCTCTGTCCTTCGAGAAAACGATCCAAGAGCGATAACAGCTCATCCGTGATATACGTCGGGTAATCAAATCTATGAACGATGCCTTGGTTGGACGCAACTGCATCAAGAAGTATTTTTTGTGTCCCAACGGAGTGCTTGTACTCGCTCCAGTCAGATGTAATGACCCGAAACGTGCCGATGTATAGCACGGAGTGGGAATCCTGGGGCGAGGATGCGGACAACATCTGGTTGAGGGCAACGAGGAAAAGTTCGACGGTGAAGCCAAGCCCACCACCATCACGGAGATCTTGGAGACGCCACAGCTGTCGTTGCAGTAGATTTCTTAGATTTTGTGGCCAAGACAAGAGCTCCTCGATATCTCTTCTTCTATCTGCAAAGGGCCCGAGAAGCGCACCGTAGTTGTACCGTCGAAACTTTTCCAAGATCTGGCAAGGATATATAAATCGAAATCTGAGAGGACTGCAAAGCGAATCGAAACATCGACTAAGATCATGCTCTGAACCGAGAACATCGAATTGGACACCGGGGAATTGTTGAGTGATTTTGTAACTGTCTCTGTGGAACCTCTCTCGAAGAGTGGATATCTTGGAATCAACCGATTTGAAGGGAGCATTGATTTCAACGATGTCCAATTCTGAAATCTGAAGCCCTTGGCTAGCACAGTGCTCTAATATTTTCTTGTACTTGGCGGAGTCACGTTGTTGTTGGCAGTAGTTGCGTAGTTCAAGCCACCATACGTTTATGAGGGTCTCCTCTACTTCTTGGGCATTCTTTTCTGCGACTTCATCTTCAGGGCCGGATCCAGTTCTAAATGCTGCATAAGATCCGATGGCCGACCTCGCATCCTCCTTGATCAACTCGTTGCCACTCAGCATCCGCCGAATGGCTATAATTGAAAGGAAGGTCCAGCGAAGCACAAACAATTGGTCCTTTCCCGCTACCCACGACTCGCAAGTCTTTTCGAAGTCGCCGATATCTCCAAGCGTTCTCAGGACGTCTCCAAACAAGCGAAACTCGACACCGGCATAGCATACAAGCGACGTCGTGGCCTCGACACATGCACGCGCGCGCCGACGCCAAAGTTCATCGCTTGCAAAAAGAGCACGGTTCTTGCAAGTATCGAACATGTGGGCCATACGCCCGCTATGCTCGCGCATGACGCTCCTCGACGTAGGGACCATAGGAGGATGAATGTTAGGTGTATGTTGCACCGGTAGGGATGTCATTGGACTCGCGGGAGGACGACTTGGGGTGCATATCCTGGACAGACTAGGGATCGGGATGAAGCGATCAGGGATAGTCCTGGACCGTGGGGAAGGTTGGGAAACAACTGGAAAGGCAGTCTGGAGACTCTCATCTGTGAGTTGTCTCGTAGCAAGCTCATTCAGGTCTGTGCCCTGGCTCGTGTCCTCCGTGATCTCCGACACATTCTTCCACACTTCTAGACCCCATTCTCCATTGAACGAGCCCGGGATCGCTATTGAAAACGCTTCTATCTCAGCATCTTCTGTCAGATTGTCTGCTAGCCACCAAATCGCCCGTGCGTCTCGGGTCTTGCGGTCCGCCGTCTCTTCCATCGCAAGTTCCATCTGTCCTTGTGCCATGTTCGTGCTGACAAACTTCAATTCTCCATCCCGGTCTCTGAACCTCCGGCCGAACAGTTTCGATTTCTGGGTGATATACCAGACAAGTCCCGAGAATGAGTTCTGGTACGGCGACTGCGGATATATCACGCGCAAGAATTGTGAAGATGTACATTAACCCGCTGATCCCGATGGGGATGGTGGTGTTGAGCCCGACTGTCGTGTTGATGTTCATTACGAAGTCGCCAAGTCCCACGAAGAACAGGAAGAGGGAGATATGAAGGAGACCAGGTACGGACTCTGCCATGACAGGCATGTACCATCCATCGGAGCCTTCATGCAAGTATTGTCGAATCCGGGCACTCTTCAGAGGGTCGCTATATCGCTGAAACACTTGCATGTAATCCCGTACCCATTGCTGGACAAGTATCGCGAGGAGTGCTGCAGAGAGACTGAAGCCGAGAGCCATGAACCAAAACACGTTCACACGGACGTTGGATGGAGATGGATTGAAAGCGGGGAAAGGCGGTGGCGGTGTGGCAGGAATGGCTAACTGTGGGGCTATGAAGGAGAGTTGCTGGGAGATCTGGGATAGCATAGCAACATTCTGTTGGAGATAGTACACCATCTGATCCGATGGGCTCGGCTGCAAGCCCTGTTTGCTATCGAGTATGAACGCAGTGAGGGCAGCAGAAAAAAGACCGGCCTATGGATTGCGCATCAGTGTGATCGAGTCCATGGTAAGGATGACAGAATGTAGACGGACAAATATGAGGACACCGTCCATATCTTCCTTCAGAGTTTGAATCTGGGATTTATCGTGGCTCTCGGCTTCTTTTCCGTAAAGTGTCCAGAGGGGGTTGGCGCTGCCGTCAAAATCGCCTGTCATCCGCCTTTCGCGGGGCTCACTGTCAGAACCAACATTGTGGGGGCCATCGTCAACCGGGGATGAGTTATCAATCGCTGATTATCAACGTCAGGCTGTTGCGACCTCCGTGGTGCATTGTCAAATACACACCGGAGTTGGGGTCTACCTCAGGTGCTGCCTGAGTTTGGGCGCCACCCTGAATCTCGTCCTGTTCCACTCGTGTTGGAGTTTGTCCGATAGTATCAACATAACCGGATTGTGCGTTATGAGTTATACCTTCGTCGTCTACTATTGATGAAGGTATCAGTTAGAAAAGTCTGATTTGAGATGCGCACAGTGCGGCAAAATAGAGGCCGCACCTGTAGTCGGTGAGACAACTGGACTCTTGTCAGGCTTGACTTCTTGACTGGCGGACGTTGCCAACGCTCGACCAGATTCGCCCCCTGTCCCATGTATCTCGCTCCCCCCGAGGTCCAAATCTTTTCCGAGAGTAATTAGCATTTTCTGATGTTAGGGATCGTAGCGAGGAAGATGGTAAGACGCCGCACGAAGGGTTTGCAATATGCGTTGAGCTTCGAGGTCACGGTCGACATCACTATTCATGGATGTAGACGCCATCGTCGCGAAAAAGGAGAGCGAGAGCGGTGAGTACGGTGTGTAGTTGGGGACTTAGGATTGAAAGAGGGCCTCATGGTGTTCATCTGGCACTTCGTGGAATCGATCAGAAAAGAGAGGCGCCCTCCTCTCACTTCTTTTACCACGCACATCACGCACACCCTCGAGATCCTTCCGTTCTCGCATTGAAAACGAGTCTACAGTAGCATCACCCTAGCCTGCCCATACTGTGTAGCCAAATCTTTCACTAGTGCTGCACTACGCCGTCTTCGTATCGTTGCTACTTTTCCTCCGACTTGTTAGGAATTCTCGCGTCATGCGTATCGATAGGAACTCGGAGGTGAAAGAACCAGGCAAAATTATGCTTTTTTTTGTTTGCGCAGATTGTTAATTTGCAGCATTGGGTCTGAGGCTAGATTCTGAATCGAATCATCGACGCAAAAGTGGGAGAGTTGTGGGATGTGCTGACGAAGACACAAAGCCGCGTGACCTGGGCCACAGAAAGACCGGCGTTTATTTCTTTCGCGGCCCCGCTTTTACGACCTTCTTCGCAGTTGCTGCTCGGGGGAATACCCCAGGGGTTCACTCGCCACTTTGACTCATCCCTACGGGCTATGCGAGCTTCACCCGTGCCATTGCAGAGGGGGGAGATTCGAAAGGGACGAGGGAAACTTCGGTTTGGGCGGGGATTGCAGGGATTGGATTGGATTGGTAACTAGCTGATTCCGAGTCGACCGTAGATGGTAATTTCCTGCGCACGGGCCAAGTGTCTGCTTCCTCGGCCGCTCGTCTTGTCGTCCTCGCGATCCTCGCTCACTCCTCCCCCTCGAACTTTCCTTTTTTGGCATCTTCTCTCTCTCCTCCCGTTTCTTTCTCCACTTCCCCGCTTGATCTCCTCTCTCTGAGCCCCGCTTTCGACATCACCTGCTCTTTTCTTCCTTGTAACAAATTTTACCTTCACAATTCTGCGTGAGTCACTCATCAAATTTCGGATTTTTCGATGCTCTCATTCTGACTGAATACGGACAGAATATGGACTCTGACGTCGAGATGCTCGAACGAAAGTCCCCTTCTGCTCCCGTGACCTCCGCGTCTCTTCCTCCGCCGGACTCTGAACATCCCTCTCCCATCGTCCCGGACATCGATGACACTGCGAGTGCCGCCCCCGATGATCCACCACTCTCGGACGTGGCCCCGAAAGTGAGCCCAGACGCCAAAGGGAAAGGTAAATCAACCTCGGCCAAGCCCAAGTCGACCAAAGCTCGTGCACGGTCGCCATCGCCTTCACCGCCCCCTCCGGTCCCACCACCGCCCTTGCAGACGATACGACTGGAAATCCAACTCGGCGGTCCCAACAACTACGAAGTTAATATGGCTGCGCTCGCCAAGGCGACCGGACAACGGCCAGCATCGCCACCCATGGCCGTGAAGCCGTACGAGAGCGAGAGCGACGGTGAGGGCGCGCGGGAATCAGGCATGGGCACCGACGGAGGCGGTGACAAGAAGGCCAAGAAGGTGCGAAAGCGCGTATATGCGTCGTGAACTTTGAGTGCTCATGGCTTCAACCACGTCGCGCGTATACAGAAGAAGAAGAAGAACTTGGGATCGGAGTACTACGACTTGACGGATCCGTTCATCGACGATTCGGAACTGGCGATCGACGAGCGCACGTTCATTGCGCAAACCAAACAACAAGGTTTCTACGTCTTCTCCGGCGAGGTGGCTCTCCTCAAGGAAAAATCACTTCGGAAGCCCAAGTCGAAGAAGTCGGCGCTACCTGCGCCTGAGCCCATCGCGGGGCCGAGTAATTACCCCCATGTGCTGAGTCACAGTAATCAGTCGCAAGTGCAACCGCAGGGGTCGAAGGACGTTCCCATCGCGCTTTTGTCGGACAGTGAAGAGACTAGCGGAAAGCGCAGGACGAGAGCTTCCGGGGAGAGCCCGAATGGGAAGAAGAAGAGGCGTGTGGTAGATATCGTTCGTGAGGTTCCTATACGTGTTTCGTTCAGGATCATTGACCGCCCCTTTTCGCAGCACCCTTTCCATCCAGAGCTTGAAGCCGCCATTGAGGACCTCAAAGTGGCCATCTCGAACGGTGCGTGCCCATCGTCACACCCTCCTGCCCTCGTGTATGATATGGACGTCTTTGGCAGAGAGTTGGGAGCCGAAAGGCAAGTTTCCGCCAGAAATTCGTCCGATACTTGCAGATGTTGCGCTCAAGGCGATCAAATTGAACGAGTACAACGACAACTTTTTCAACTTGATGCCACGTATATTCCCTTACAACCGATTTACCATGAGTGTAAACACGGCCCCGTTCTGTCTTGGGAATTCACATGCTCATGTATGCGGAATGCAGAAACTCATAAAGCGTCAAATCTTTCCTGATCACATGGCGCTTCTGGTGAAGCGGCAAGATGAGTTACTAGCTGAACTCAAGGCGGCTGCAGACGAGGGCTTTCCCCGTGCAAAAGAGGAATGGGAGCGGAGCGTCGCCGCGTGGGGTAATGTCTAGCCCCGCGCTTTGAAATTGCGGACCCACTGACTTTTTTCTTCAGAGAAGAAGCAGGAGAAGTCAAAGGTGGAGAGTACAACTGGATCAGTTGATGGTTCACCTGCTTCCGGAGCTGCACCACTACCTCCAGGTGATGATGGCACAGCGATGGACGTCGACAAGAGCGCGGACGGTGAGGGTAAGGACTCCAAGGATGGCAAGGATACACATCCGCCAGTGAAGAAGTACAAGATGACCGAGGCGATGAAAGGTCTCATCTGGAATCTAGTCTGCCTGTCGAACGAGTGCTGCCGCATCGAAAATGAAAAGAAGTACGTGCGCTGGGCAAGACATGGTCACCGTATTGTCACTGACGTCAGCCATGCACACGTTGCCCGTTTTTTGTCTGCCACTGCCTAGCACACTTGAAGGTTCAGCATCACTCGTAAGCGAACAGGGCCTGCGTAAGGCACTCTATCAGAAAATTGTTGCGGCGTTTCCCGATGGTTGGATGTCTTCGGGTCAGGTTTCACGAGAAGGTGAGTACACACGCGGTAAACATTGGCCGGTGTGATGATTGTTTTGATGTCGGGATCCAGTAAGCGTGATGAAGAAGAAATTCGAGAAGGAAGCGATGGAGAGTGAGAGCTAGTCTTTACCCCGCACAGTAACGAGTCGAGGTGACTGGTGGCGGTTGCGTCGCGTAGAACAATGGGGATATTACTACTGTAATTTTTAACTCGCGCTTCTCACTCCCTCTGTATCTGTCTTGTCCTTGGTCCGGTACTTTCAGCTGCTCTATCTTTTGTTACAATAATTTATACCGTACTGTTTACTTTTCATAGGCTTGGCGCTTGGCGACAGTAGTGCGACTGTATTCAACCCTAAAATGGGCAACCGTGTTGACCCGTTCACGCGGGTCAAAAACCCAGGTACGAGAGAATTCCTAAGGATCCCTCCTTTCCACCAACTACCAACATCCCCACATCTCATTCAACTTGGTCTCAATGGCAAGCTATGCTTATCACCACCGTCCCAATGCATCCTGGGGAAGGGGTTCCGTCGAGATTAGCCCACCCGCACAGCCAGGCGAATCCGGTGTTCGTCGACTGGAGAAGACCAAAGACCGACTCGTCACCTCTCCCATGGAGGGCGTCGACACCGTTTACGACGTTCTCCTATATGCCAGCCGCACCCACGGAGACCGCCATGCGTATGGTTACCGCGACATCATCGACATTGTCGAGGAGCAGAAGGAGGTGACGAAGAACGTCGGCGGCCAGGAGGTGAAGGAGACCAAGACGTGGAAGTACTTCCACCTGTCCGACTACAAGTACATCTCTTTCACAGAGCTCAAATCCATCGTGTCCGAGGTGTCCCGTGGCCTCCTCAAGCTCGATTTGCAGAAGAATGATGTATTCAACATCTACGCGCAGACCGGGTACGTGCACCTTCCCCCTTTCAATCC
>Ga0307512_10006188_pt1 | contig 12210 bp, 13 predicted proteins | sample 14_EM_MG_FD_200267 | JGI IMG/M metagenome (GOLD analysis project Ga0307512, IMG submission 200267) | Populus trichocarpa ectomycorrhiza microbial communities from riparian zone in the Pacific Northwest, United States - 14_EM | ecosystem: Host-associated > Plants > Roots > Unclassified | place... | reverse complement strand
GCCGTTCCAGCAGCTCAAGGGTGGGTAGCACCGAACCACGCTTGGTCAGGTCCTCCTCCCACTGGCCTTCGAAACAAAAGACGCCCCCCGCTTTCGACAACTTCCGCCCCTCCCTCGTCAGTGCGCAGTCGACCGTAGCGGAGATCGCAGCGGTCAACTGTGCTGCACCTGGACGACACCGGCCGTTTGCCGCAACGTCGTGCGGAGCGTGTGTCGTGGACCGTCGTGCATCATGCCAACCACTACTACGGCCACTCGCAGGTGCTGGCCCGATACTGCGGGCTGGGCGACCAGCATCCCCCGCGAATCGCCGGGTACCTGCAGCACGGCTGGAACATCGGCGACGGGCTCGCCGCCGACCACGAGTTCGTCGACGGGACGCCCGTCTTCCTCTGGTCGGAACGCACCCGCCGGCGGGCCTGGTCGCTGGGCCGGCGAGAGACGTACGTGGTCGGCGCGCCCTGGGCGTACCTGCTGGAGATGGAACCCGACCCGGGCGCGAAACGCGAGGGCACGATCTGGTACCCGTTTCACGGCTGGGAGGGGCAGCATGTGCTGGGCGACCACGGCCGGCTGATCGACGAGATCAAGGCAACCGAGCCGGGTCCGATCACGGCCTGCCTGTACTGGCAGGAGTTTCGGGACGCGGCCGTGCGGCGGCGCTACACCGAGGCCGGCTTCCGGGTCATCTGCCACGGCTACCGGGGCGGCCAATGGCAGGATCTGGACCCGATGTTCCTCGACCGGCAGCTCGCTGAGCAGCGCAGACACCGCCGAGTCGCCTCGAACAGGCTGTGCAGCGCAATCTTCTACGGCACCCTCGCCGGATGCGAGCCCGCCGTCTACGGCGACCCGATGACCTTGGAGAACGAGAACATGGCGTACGGAGGTCAGGCCCGCGTCCGCCGACAGTGGCCGGAGCTGCACGGCGAACAGGTGGATCTCGCCGCGGCACGCGCCACGGTCACCGCCGAGCTCGGCGCCGACCGGCTGCTCCCGGCCGCGGAACTACGCCACCTGTTCGGCTGGACGGCAGCAGCGCGGGATGCGGCAGCGGCTCGGAACACGATGGCGGCCCAGGCTACGGTGGCGCGATGAGCCCCCGGCTGATCGGCGGCGAGATGCTGCTCTGGTCGGATCTCGACGGCACTCACGGGCCGGGCCCGGTCCGCGGTCGCGCCCTCGCCCCCCTGCTCGACGCGGTCACCGGCCGCACCCTCGTGGCCGGCCCGCACGACCCCACGCTGCTGCCGGGCGACACGACGCTGCTGCTGCGCGGGCTGATCGACGCGGAGGCGCTCGCCGACCGCTTCGCCGTGCTGTGCGGCGGCCCCGCCAAGCTGCCGACCGAGTCGCCCTGGGACACCGTCGTGGCGCTCGACGGGCTCGGCCGGCTCGGCTCGGCGGAAGATCCGCAGCTACCCTGGGGCGAGGCGTTAGACCAGCTCCTGGCGGTGCTACGGCCGGGCGGCACGCTGCTGCTGGGGGTGGAGAACTTCCTCGGGCTGCACCGGCTGGTCGCGATGCCACCCGCGCCGACCGACTCGGACTGGACCCCGGTGGCCGCCTACGATCAGACCCGGCCGGCCGGGCTCGCCGCGGTCCAGGCCCGGCTGCAAGCCGCCGGCCTGACCATCTCGCGGACGTACGCCACCTTCCCGTCCCCGGTCACCCCCGCCGCACTGCTCGACACGGACCTGCTGGCCGACCCGACCCGGCGCGGCGCCGTCGAGGCCATGCTGAGCAGCGCCGGCACACCCGCCGACGACGTACTAGCCGATCCGCGCCGGCTGGCGATCGACGCCGTCCGGCACGGCGCCGCCGCCGACCTGGCCCCCGGCTGGATCTTCGTCGCCCACCGTGACCCGGCCCCAACCCCGGAGCGCGACTACCCACCGGCCGGCGACAACCTCCCGGCCGGCCGTACGCTCGAAGATCTGCTGCTCTCGGCCGCCCTCGAGCGCGACCTGGCCGCCATGCGCACGTTGCTCGTGGCCTGGCAATCCGGCGCCGCGGCCGGCGTGCCGGCCGGTCAGGTGATCGTCACCGCCGACCGCGGCCAGGTGGCGCTTGCCGAGGCCGGAACGCCGGCGGCCGCGCTGCACGAGTTCGCCGTGACGGTGCTCTCCGGCGGCTTCGCGCACCCGTGGCCGGCCCCGGCCGGAGCGACCGACCTGACCCTCATCCTGGCCGCGATGGCCGGCGTCGAGCTGGACCCGGCCGCGATCCCGGCGCAGGCACCCCGGCCGTCGATGCGAGACCTGCTCGCCGAACGGGACCGGCTGGCCCGGGAACTGACCCAAGCCCACGCAAAACACGACTTCTACGAACGAACGATCGCCGACCGGGACCTCGCCCTGCGCCGCGCCCGGCAAATCAACGCCCTACTCAGCACAACCAAGCCAGCCCGCGCCCTACTAGCCACGGCCCGCTGGACGGTACGCCGAATCCGCCGCTAGCCCGGCACCACACCGGTCCGCACGAGCCACCTCGCCGAGACACAGCGATGGCAGCTCAGCGCTGACGGCAGTGCCTCACCCGCTCGTTCGAACGTATCCAAGCGGAGATCGATCGCTACCCGGAATCCTTCGTCTTCGTAGGCGGCGATGACCGCGTCTACCGCTCTGGGGAAGTCAGCGCGCCGCTGCCAGTCGGAGAAGAGGTCCACATCCTCGCTCGGCCTGTCGAGGATGCCGTGAGCGGCGATCGCGTGGCCGCCGGCCAACGCGAAGCCGAACGGTCCGCCCGCACGCAGACCGATTTCGGCAAGGCGTCGATGAAGTAGGTGGGTCTCGTGGGGCATTATGCGGCGGCTCGGTGCGCGGCGGCGAGCGCCGGGTGCTTCGACTCCCACAGCTGTCGCACCTGCGGAGGGAGCACCAGCCTGGCCCAGAGTTGGGCGAGTGTCGGACCGTCTAGCCATTGACTGAGATCATCAACAGTGGTCGCTTCACGAAGCACTGTCTCGTACATGCTGGCGAGTCGGCGCGGGTTGTCCAGGTCGTACTGCGCTCGCCCGGACCAGTCGAGACGCCGGTTCAACGTTACCGTTCCGCTGACCGGTCCGTTCAGGTCGTCGAGGTGATCGCTCACCACGTACGGCCGCTGATCGGCGTAGCGTGAGCCGCTAGGCGCAGCCTGGCCTGCCCCGACGAACTCATCCACGACCCAGCTCCCGATCTTGGCTGCACTGCGACGTTATCGGCCCGAACAACCATACCGGCCGGAGCCCCCGACTGCCGTCCAGAAACCTGCGACCGGCTCACCGCGGCGGTCGGGGGCTCGGTCGCCGGTGCCGTCAGCCTTGGTCGTGGATGGTGACGGCGTAGCCGTCGGGGTCGCGGAAGGTGAAGGTGCGGCCGAACGGTCCATCGATCGGCGCAGCGACGATCGGCACACCGGCGGCGGCGAGGTCGTCGTGCAGTTCCTGGGCGTCGTCGGCGCGCAGCCACAGCGCCACCCCCGTGCCCGGGCGTGGGGTTACCGCGTCGAGATCGACGCCGGGCAGCGGTGTGCGCACGGCGAAGGACACCGGGCTGGTGGCGAACACCACCGCGTGCGGCGGGCTGACCGGGGCCCTGCGCAGCCCGAGCCTGGTCTGGTAGAAATCCGCGGCGGCGTCGAGGTCGCGCACCTGCAGGGCGATGAAGTCGGGTCCGGTGACCGGCATGGCTTCTCCTCAGAATCGATGTCAGGGTCCTGACATGCGAAAGAGTATGTCAGGATGCTGACATGACGCAAGGAGTGGGTGACCTCGATTTGTCGGTGGGCTACGCGCTGAAGCAGGCCGCCGCCGCACTGCGTACGGCTATGGACCTCGGACTGCGGCCCCTCGGCCTCTCGGTGCCGCAGTACGCCTGCCTGGAACTCCTCGGCCAGCGGCCTGGGCTGTCGGCCGCCGAGCTTGCCCGCGGCGCGTTCGTCACCCGCCAGTCCATGCATGCCGTTCTGCTCGGCCTGCAGGAGCGCGGGCTGCTGGCGCGGGCCGCCACCGCGGCGCAGGGGCGGGCGCTGCCCACCGAGCTCACCGACGCCGGGCGGCGCATCCTCGCCGAGGCCAGCAGCATTGTGGCGGCAACAGAAGCGCGGATGACGCAGGCGTTGCCCGTCGATGCGCGGCAGCGACTGCGCGCCGACCTCGCCGCGTGCGCGAACGCCCTCGGCGGCACCCGCGCGGAGCCCTGACGGTAACCGTCGAACCGGCCGGTGCGGGAAGACCCGCGCGGCCACCAAGGCGGGACAAATTACATCTGGCCGAGATCGACCTCGACGACGAAGGGCGCGGTCAGCTTCACGGCACCGGTGAAGATTTCGCCGTCGCGGTAGCGGCCGGTCGCCGGGTCAAGAACGTACGTGTAAACCAGAGGCGCGCCGGTAGCGGCCTGCTCAACACGCCAATAAAACTGAATACCAGCCCTCGCGTACTGATCGGCCTTGACGATCCGGTCGGTCGTCTCCGATCCGGGTGACACCACCTCAACCACGAGGAGCACGTGCTCGGGTCGGGTCGGGGTGACGTCGATGGTCTCCGCCCGGTAGACCGTCACGTCCGGACGACGATTGTTCAGCGGCACATCCTGGAGCCGGACGTCGAGGTGGGTGTCAGCGTTCCAGTCCGGCCCCGCGGCACCATCCAAGGCGTTCGCCAGAAGCCTGGCCAGGCGGCTATGCCGCTTGGCGGCACTCGGACTCACGAGGACGATCCCATCCACGATCTCGATGCCCGCGCACTGCTCTTCTGTCCACATCGCATATTGCTCGGCCGTGACCTGCTCATGCATCCAGGCCGGCACGACCATCTCGACAGTCATACACGCCTCCTGCAATGTGATCGGTTGCCGGCCGTTGCGGCGACGAGTTGGGGGGCGATCGGGTCGTGTCAGTGGCGTGTCAGGGCGGTGACTGCTGGGGCTTCGATGCTTTGCGGCATGAAGAACACGCTAACCCGCACCGCCGCGCCGCAGACCACCCCGCCGAGTCGTCTCGCCGAGTTGCTGCTCGCTGACCGTCATTCCGTTCCGCTATCTATTGCGCTGCATCTCGTGCCCGGCGCGCTGGTCGTCGCCGCCTACCTGCTCATCGCCGAGCCGTTCGTCAAAGCCATCGACTACCCGATCTTCTTCGCCTGGGCGATCGCCTTGGTCGTGGTGCTTGTGCCGGTGCTGTTCGGGCTGTTGTGGCTGGGCCGAGTGCGCAACGGCCGGTTGTCGCTGCGCGGCGTGCTGGACTACCTGGACAAACCGATCCCCCGCAAGAAGATCACTTGGCTGATCGCCGGGCTCATCGTATGGATGACCGTGGTGTCGCTCGCGTTGACGCCGCTGGACAACCTGGTCTTCGAGAAGTTCTTCACCTGGATCCCCTTCGAAGGCGCGGGCGGCAGCGCCACCACCTACCTTGCCGGATACTCGCACTCCCGCGTGATCATCACCATGCTGATCAGCCTGCCGCTGACCGGATTCGGCCTGCCTTTGATCGAGGAGTTGTACTTCCGCGGGTTCCTCCTGCCCCGCATTTCCCACCTGCGGTGGAAGGCGCCGGTACTCAACACGGTCCTGTTCTCGGTCTACCACTTCTGGGCGCCGTGGACGGTCCTATCGAAGCTGGTCTTCCTGTTCCCCGCGGTCTGGCTGGTCTGGCGCAGGCGCGACATCCGGGTGTCGATCGGTATGCACCCGGGCACGACCCTGCTGATGGCCACGATCGGCACCGTCGCCCTGATCCTGGGCTATACACCGTGACCGTCACGCCGCAGCGGTTCTGCGGCAGCACCATGTGGCGCTTCCGGTGAGCACTCCGAGTCGGCCGCTTCGGCGGCCGGCGTCATTCGCCGAAGAGGCGGTGGATCTGGTAGTTGACCACGGCGGCGGCTTCTTCGGGGGTACGGCCGCCGACGTGGATCGTCGAGGCGAGTCCGGCGGCGAGGGCGGCGAGCGTGCGGGCTTCAAGGTCCGGATCGACGTCCGCGGAAACCTGGCCGGCGGCCTGCCCGGCGCGCAACTGCCGGGCAATGACGTTTTCGAGGGAGTCCTGTGGGTTCTGCGCGTCGGCCGCGGCGAGCGCCGGGTCGGTGAGCGCCGCCGCGTAGTAGGCGGCGTGCACGCGGGACAGCAGGCGGCTCTCGTCGTCGTAGGGGATCACCTCGAGCAGGCAGGTGCGCACCACATCGGCGGGGGTCGGCGCGTGGTCGAGGGCGGCGAAGCGTTCCCGCATGCGTTGCCCGGAGGCAACCGCGACCTGCTCGAACGCGTGGATGATCAGGCGCTGTTTGGACGTGAAGTAGTACTGCACCAGCCGCATCGACACCCCGGCCTCGACAGCGACCTCGCGCAACGTGGCCGCGGGTAGCCCTCGGGTGGCGGCGACGCGCCACACCGCCTCGGCGATCTGCCGCCGCCGCTCCTCGTGATCCACGCGCTTTGGCACCCCGCCAGCCTTTCAGAAAAGGTCCTGGTGCGGCCGCACCACAACATCGCGTCGTGTTTTATGATGCATCTGCATCATAAAACCTTCGGGGAGGACCAGATGCGACGATTCCTGTTGGTCGCGGCCGCGGCGCTACTCGCGCCAATCACAACGATTCCCGCGTACGCGACCACACCGCACACCGCCGCACCGCTCGCCCGCACCGAGAACGGCGTGGTCCGGGGCGCGACCGGCGCCGGCTACCGAGTCTTCAACGGCGTGCCGTACGCGGCCCCGCCGACCGGTCCGAACCGCTGGCGTGCCCCGCAGCCGGCGGCCGACTGGCCCGGCGTCCGGGACGCGACCGAGCTGTCCGCCGAGTGCGCCCAAAACCCGCCGATCAAAGGCGACCCGGCCGTCGGCGCCGAGGACTGTCTGCGGGTAAACGTGACGGCACCCCCGGCCGGAACAGGCAAGCACCCGGTCCTGGTCTTCGTGCACGGCGGCTCGTTCACCGCCGGCTCCGCCAACCAGTACGACCCGCACCGCCTCGCCGCCGACGGCAACCTCGTGGTGGTCACGGTCAACTATCGGCTCGGCGTCTTCGGCTACCTCGGGCTGCCGGGCCTGCCCGGCTCGGGCACCTTCGGCCTGCAGGACCAGCAGGCCGCGCTGCGCTGGGTGCATCGCAACATCGCAGCGTTCGGCGGCGACCCGGGCAACGTGACGCTCGACGGCGAGTCCGTCGGCGGCATGAGTGTGTGCGCCCAGCTGACCTCGCCGTCGGCGGCGGGCCTGTTCGGCAAGGCGATCATCCAGTCGGGCTCGTGCCTCACCGATTGGCCGGACGGGTTGTTCCTGCCCGGCATCCCGGCGGGCTCTCAGTTCAGCACGCTGGCCGCGGTGCAGGCGCAGGGCTCGCAGCTGAGGGATCGATTCGGTTGCGCCGACGTGGCTTGCCTGCGCGACACGCCGTACCAAGACTTGCTCGCCGCGACCGCGAGCACCGGGCTGGCGGCGTTCGCGACCCCGGCGTACGGAACACCGCTGCTGCCCTCCCGCCCGGCCGACGCCCTCCGCGCCGGCCGCTACCGGCACCTGCCCGTCCTGCAAGGCGGCAACCTCGACGAGCATCGCGGCTTCATCGGCGTCGCCGAGCTGTACCTGAACCCCGCGCCGTACACCTCGGACGACTACGAGGCCGCGCTCCGCACGGCGTTCGGTGACCGGGCCGCGCAGGTTGAGGCCCGCTACCCGATCGCCACGTGGGGCACGCCCGGCCTAGCCTGGTCGGCGGTCGCCACAGACCGGATCTGGGCCTGCCCCACTCTCGAACAGACCCGCCTGTTCGCCAAAGACAACCGCACCTACGGCTACGAGTACACCGAACGCGACGGCCCTACCCTGGACCCGCGCTACCCCTGGGGTGCCGCGCACGGTTACGAGCTGCCGTACCTGTTCGACATGGAGTTTCTGACCGATCAGGCCCAGCCGCAGCTGCAGTCCCGCTTCGTCGCCGCCTGGTCGAGTTTCGCCACCACCGGCACACCCGGCTGGCCGCGCATGCCCTACGTACAAACCTTCGCCAACGACCGCAGCGGCAACGTGGACCTGGCGGCCGAGCACCAATGCGGATTCTGGTCGACCTTCCCCCGCGATCGCGAATGACGTCGCAGCGACCATTGTGGACGATCACGAGAGTTTGCGGTGTCCTGCGCCAGGCACCAGAAAGGGGGCCGGCTCGTCCTTCGATACCCGCGAGTGGCCCGCGACTTGTTACAGTCGGGTCGTGGAATGGGCAGTCTTCTGGCGCATCGTCGAAGGTGCTCGCGCCGAGGCAGGCAGCGATACCGAGTTCGTCGCGCAGGTGCTCCTTCGACGCCTTCGCGAGTTAACGCCGGACGATATCGAAGGATTCCAAGAGCTCTGGGAGCAGGCGCAGGAACAGCTCTACCGCTGGCCGATCCACGACGCCGCGACGCTGCTGTTGGGGCCGCTCAATGACGACGCCCTCTTCGCGGTGCAGGACTGGATCGTGTCCCACGGCAGGCGCACCATGCAGCGCGTTCTGGACGACCCGGACAGCCTTGTCGAATTGGCGCCGGATCGGCACAACGCTCGCATCGATTGGTTCTGCGGCCTCGCGTTGGAGGCGCACATCGGCGCAACCGGCGGCCCCTTCGCCGTCGACGGGCCCACCGGCCCCGACGAGCCCGTGGGAATGGCGACCGAGATGACCGACGAGAGCGGCACGAGGCGACGTTTCCCCAGGCTTACCGCCTACCTCGACGACAATCCGTGGATCGAGCGCCCGTGGGAACGCGCAGCCAACTGACTCAGCCGGTGACCTCGGCGTAGAGCTGTTCCAGGCGCCGGCTCTGTTCGCGGAGGTCGAAGTGGGTCGACACATGGGATCGGGCCTGCGCGCCCAGCTGCTGCCGGAGTTGGTCGTCGCCGAGTAGCCGCGCGATGTTCAACGCCAGCACCGCCGCGTCGTTCTCGGGGCCGAGCAGGCCGGTCACGCCGTCGACGACCGCCTCCGGGATGCCGCTGTGCCGGGTGGAGACCGTGGGCACGCCCAGCGCGGCGGCCTCGATGATCGTCGTCGGGAGGCCCTCGGAGTCGCCGTCGGGGGCGGTCTTAGACGGCGCCACGAAGATCCGTGAGCGGGCCACCTCGCGGGCGACCGTCGCCGTGTCCCGGACGCCGAGGAAGGTCGCGTCCACGCCCAGCTCCGCCGCGTACGCCCGCATTTTCTCTTCTAAGGGGCCGGAGCCGATCAGCAGGGCGCGCGGGCGGCGGCCGTCTTGCAGGGCCAGGGCGGTGATCAGGTCCTCGACGCCCTTCTTCGCGACGAACCGGCCGACGAACGCCACGTCCCAGTGCGGCTCGACGGGGGCGGCGGCCTCCGGGATCCAGACGCCGGTGTAGTGGACTCGTACCTTTGCCGGGTCGGCGCCGCGCAGCAGAGCCTTGTCTCGGATGTGCTCGCTGACCGCGAGTATCGCCGTGGCCCGGTCGAAGACCGAGCGCAGGTTGCGCCGGTAGCGCAGGCCCTTCACGCCGGGTGTGTCGGGCTGACGGGTCACGTCGTGGCCGTGCAGGGTGACGATCAGCGGTACGCCCAGCTCGGCCGCCGAGCCACTGATCAGCCAGCCGTCGCCGCCGAAATGGGCGTGCACCACGCGCGGCCGCAGCCGGGTGAGCAGCGCGCGTAGCCGGGGCGACTCCCCGGTCAGGCGCAACCGTAGGAAGGCGCGGCGGCCCTCGGGCGTGTCCGGGAACGCGATCGTGTCGGTTTCGTCGGCGAGCTGCGAGTGCACCTTGGTCGCGCCCAGGAACGTGGGACGCCAGCCGCTGAGCGCTTTGCCGTGGTTACGGATGAACGTCTCGGATCCCGCGAGCATCGCGCTGCGCCAGATCACGACCGACGCTTCGGAGTCAGTGGGCGCCGGCACGACGTCCCAGGATCCGATCCCGCAGCCGGTGCCGCAGCTCGGGCGGCAGCGCCCAAATCTGCAGGTAGGTCACGTAGTCGAGGACGCCGGGCCGGCCGTAGCCGCGGGCCTCGCTGAGGATCTCACGGAACACCGCGCCGCTGCGGGTGGTTGCCGCCATCGAGCTGAGCACACTCATAGTGAAGGCAGCGTACGCCCGCGGGGTGAAAAGGTCTTGGCTGCGCCGCAGCCAGGCCAGCTGATCTTCCCAGGGCATCTCGAGGCTGATCCGCTCGCGGTCCTCGTCCTGGTGCCAGACGACCAGTGGCTCCGCGGCGAAGGTCACGTCGACGTCGTCGTGCCGGACCGCGCGCAGGGTCCAGTCGAGCTCCTGCTGGCGACGCAGCCCGACGGTGAACGGGACACGGGCGAACAGTTCGGTGGGCGCGAGGATCGTCGAGGTTTGGATGAAGCCGTCGCCGTGGAACAGCCCGCGGCGCACGGTGAAGTATTCGCTCAGCGGCTCGCCGTCCTCCGGCAGCCGGCGCGGCATCACGTACTCGGCTCGGGGGGTGCGGTTGATCAGGCGGCTGGCCACGATCGGGGTGGCCACCCGGGCCTCGCCGGCGAGTTTGAGCTGCACGGCGAGCTTCTCGGGCAGCCACTCGTCGTCGTCGTCGAGCAGCGCCGTCCACCGGCCGCGGGCCGCGCCGGCACCGACGTTGCGCGCGTTCGGCGCCCCGCCCTTCTCGCTCAGCACGATTGTCCGGATCCGGTCGTCGCCGAGGCCCGCCAGCGCCGCGCAGGTCTCGTCGTCGGGACCGTCGACGACGACCACGATCTCGAAATCGGTGAACGTTTGGGCCAGCACGCCGCTGACGGCCCTGGTCACCAGCTCTGGGCGGAACCTGGTGGGAATCACCACTGTGACCTCGGGCGTGGAAGACATGCGGCGACGCTAGGGGCGCCGGGAGGCGCCTACGTGAACGGCGCCTATCCGATGGCTTTCGGCACGGGTACGGGCTGGGCACGCCAGATCGACGCGCAGTAATCGGCGACCGTACGGTCGGACGAGAAGAAGCCGCAGCGCGCGGTGTTCAGCACCGACATCCGCGTCCACGCGTCCGGATCGGACCAGGCCCGCTCGACGAGATCCTGGCAGTCCACGTACGCGCGATAGTCGGCCAGCGTGAGGTACTCGTCGCGGCCCAGGATCGAGTCGATGATCGGGGCGAACGTCTCCGGGTCGCCATTGGAGAAGGCACCCGTGGCGATGGCGTCGATCGCGGCCCGCAACTCCTCGTCTCGTTCGTAGTAGTCGCGCGGCCGGTAGTCGCCGTGCCGGATGCAGGCGGCCTGGTCGGCGTTGAGCCCGAAGAGGAAGAAGTTCTCCGCGCCGACCCGGTCGCGGATTTCGATGTTCGCGCCGTCCAGGGTGCCGATGGTCACCGCGCCGTTGAGGGCGAGCTTCATGTTGCCGGTGCCCGAGGCCTCCTTGCCGGCCAGCGAGATCTGCTCGGAGAGGTCGGCCGCCGGGATGATCAGCTCGGCCTGCCCGACGTTGTAGTTCGGCGGGAAGATCACCTTCAGGTACGGCGCGACACCCGGGTCCGCGTTCACGGTGTCGCCGACCGCGTTGATCAGCCGAATGATCGCCTTCGCGGTGAAGTAGCCCGGCGCCGCCTTGCCGCCGAAGAGCACAGTCCGCGGTACCGGGGTGGCCCCGTTCTTGATCCGGTGATACTGCGTGACCACGTGCAGCAGCTTGAGCAGCTGCCGCTTGTACTCGTGGAAACGTTTGATCATGACGTCGGTCAGCGCGTCCGGGTCGACGGCCAGGTCCAGCTTGTTCTGCCGCTTGATCAAGCGCCACCGCTCGCGGAACGACCGATCGCCGGCCAGGTCCTCGAGACCGGCCAGCCGGTCCAGGTCGGTCAGCCAGCCCTCGCCGCCGAGCCCCTCGCTGATCAGCTCGGACAGCCGCGGGTTGGCCAGCCGCAGGAAGCGCCGAGGCGTGACACCGTTGGTGACGTTGCGGAACTTCTCGGGCCAGAGCTCGGCGAAGTCGCGCAGGGTCGTCTCGGCGAGCAGCTTGGAGTGCAGCGCGGCCACGCCGTTGGTGAAAGACGTGCCGACGACGGCGAGATGCGCCATGCGTACGCGGCGCTCCGGGCCTTCCTGAATGATCGACATCCGGCGCACCCGCTCCGCGTCACCCGGGTAGGCCGCCTCGACGTCGCGCAGGAAGAACATGTTGATCGCATAGATGATCTCGAGGTGCCGGGGCAGCAATCGCTCGAACATCGCGACCGGCCACGTCTCGAGGGCCTCGGGCAGCAGCGTGTGACACGTGTACGCGAAGGTGTGC
>Ga0307512_10006187_pt1 | contig 12210 bp, 12 predicted proteins | sample 14_EM_MG_FD_200267 | JGI IMG/M metagenome (GOLD analysis project Ga0307512, IMG submission 200267) | Populus trichocarpa ectomycorrhiza microbial communities from riparian zone in the Pacific Northwest, United States - 14_EM | ecosystem: Host-associated > Plants > Roots > Unclassified | place... | reverse complement strand
CCGGGTCAACCTTACATCTCTCCTTCAAAGACGAATGAAACACAGCATCGACGACGACCGAGGGATTACCGGCTTGCAATGAATAACGATAAGATAAAAAAAACATGGATGAACGATAGCTCGCAAACCTTTGTCCGCGGTCTGCCTCAGGTCAGAAATCAGTACCGGGACGAACCAGGCCCCTCTGGCCTCCATGGCGTCTTTGATCTCATGCTCAGTCGCTGTGGGCGGCTGCGGGACGTTTGAATCCCATCCAAAATTGACGAAAAGCTTAGGGCCTGGTTGTTGCGGAGATAAACTGTAACCGTCCTAACGTCGGGCATGCAAACGTGCTTCAGGAGTCGAACCGAGGTTCAGAGATGATCCTAACATACTCCGGGCTGTTTCTCGAACGTGGTCTTGACGCAGAAACCTGGCTTTGGACACAGCTGCACAGGTCGTGTTTTCCCAGCTGACGTCAGATTCTCCGATGTCACCACCGGTAACGGGACAGGTTGTGTCTGCATGTTCGGTTACGTCGTAAGCGTCCTGCCGGTTACACGGAGGCTTGTACGCAGAGAAGAGTGATTGCCCAAAAAAGGAAAATTCGATCTCGATCGGGGAGTGCGGATGGCGGGACATCACGTGATATTCCCTAAACCCAGCCGCGCTTTCTCTCCAAAAACGTGCACAGACCTCTGAGATCGCTATCCGAGTGAAAACAGAAATGGATTTAAATACGAAACATCGCTGGAGATTCCGTCAGTGCTCCCCTCTCCTCTTCTCTCACAATTCTTTCCATCTTCTCCTTACCCGCCTTCCTCTCTTCAGCAATCGCCAAAGTCATGTCTTCTGTTCACACTTCCGGTGGTGTCTCCCCTGTCCCCGCCAGCGCAGGAAGACTTCAAGGCTACATTCAAGATCGTCGTGTCCTCGGTGTACGTCCACCACTACCACGTCCACCCTCCCGCGCGTTTCATTTCTGACTCGATTCTATTCTAGTATGACCCGCTCGTCCAACCCGCTCTGCTCCGCCATGAAATTGTCTCTACCCCTGCTTCCCAGCAGACCATCGCCTCTGCTCGCTATAATTCTGCGAGAATTTTGTCCGGAAACGACGACCGACTTCTCGTAATCGTCGGCCCCTGCTCGATCCACTCTCCTGAGCAGGCCATCGATTACGCTAACCTCCTCAAATCCAAGATTCCCGAATGGGGTAACCTCTTGATCATCATGAGGGCCTACTTGTGAGTCAACTAGCCCATAGCCTCTTTCTGATTCATTTCTAACCCCCTCCTGCCCTGTAGCGAAGTATGTGTTGAAAGTGTATAGTTTGAGGAAGGTCACTGACCCTTCATTAGAAACCCCGCACCACCGTTGGATGGAAGGGTCTCATCAATGATCCGGACCTCGATGGCACCTTCCAAATCAACAAAGGTCTCCGTCAAGCTCGTCAACTCCTGTGCGATCTTACCAACATCGGCGTTCCCGTCGGATCCGAGCTTTTGGACACTGTCTCGCCTCAGTACATTGCCGACCTCATCTCCTGGGGTGCTATTGGTGCCCGTACCACAGAGTCTCAACTCCATCGTGAGCTCGCTTCCGGTGTCTCTTTCCCTGTTGGCTTCAAAAATGGTGAGCACACCCCTATATGCGCTTTATTCGTCTCACTTATGCTATTCCCACTCAGGCACGGACGGAAGCGTCAATGTTGCAGTCGACGCCATGAAGTCTGCTTCCAACCCCCATGCTTTCATGGGTGTTACCGAGCAAGGTCTTGCTGCCATCGTCAAGACCACCGGAAACAAGGATGTCCATGTCATTCTCCGAGGTGGCTCCAAGGGTCCCAACTACTCCGCTGAACACGTCAAGGTCGTTGCTGCTTCTCTCGAAAAGTCCCGTCCTCAGTACAAGCCGAGCGTCATGATCGACTGCTCTCGTACGTTATTGCTCACACAATCTCCGTGATCTCCGCTGACTAGTTCGGTTTAGACGGAAACTCTCTCAAGAACCACAATAACCAACCAAAGGTCGTTGACTCCATTTGCGAGCAACTGATCGCTGGCGACCGCTCTATCACTGGTGTCATGATTGAGTCCAACATCAACGCTGGCAGGCAAGATGTTCCTGAAGATGGTACGTTCGGCTTCCCTCCCAACTCCGCCCCTTGATTTTGATGTACTTCTATATTAGGTCCCTCTGGACTCAAGTATGGTGTCAGCATCACTGATGCTTGCGTTGACTGGGAGACCACTGTCCAGGTGTTGGACAAGTTGAACGAAGTGAGTGATTTCGTATGCCCTTCACCTCATGGGCCCTTCCTAATCGTCGTCTGTGTGTGCTCTCTCCAGGCCACCAAGCTCCGCCGCGCCGCCGTCATCGAGGCCGGTCTCAGGAAGCCCCCTGTCTTCGCTCACCAGGACTAGCTCTCGCGGTCCGTTGCACCTAAAGATCCTCCTGGTGCAACAAATGCTGTATCTTCCGCACGCTTTCTTTTCGTGTTGTCTGTATCTGTCACATTATTATTTGCCGGCTGTATACTTCGCGCATTCGGACTGTTTTCCCTTCAAGCCCAGCCGTTTTCCCTTCACATGCAATATCCCCATTAGATGAATGCCGTTTTGCTAGATGTTCTACAGCTCTTTGGCGTTCCTCACTCATGACTTCACAATTACATGCTTCCTATGCGCGTAGGCCTTTTATTTCTGTTTTTGGGCCCGGGCCTTCGCTACACGAATAATACTTTTATGGATTCCATATATATGGGTTTTGGGCTACATTTCTTGTGTATCGCATTGCAAAGATCCTACGTTTTTTTGCACAGGGATGTGACGAGTCTTCTAACAATGATCAATCCCACAGCCTGAGAACCTCGTTTAACGACCTTGCTGTCCACCCTTGACCTAGACTTCCTGCAACACTCGCAGCAGTGACGTGCAAAACCTCTCGGATACCCTCGTCCAATGTCTCTCCGTCTGTCGTTCCTTCCGGCTCCGGTGCACCTAAACACTGTTCGTGCGCTTTCCTCGCTAGGTCCCTCAGCAATATCAACACTCCCGATGGTGGTACACCATTCTGTTGGAGATACCATGCCAAATCCTTCGCCATCTCCGCGGAAACCTCACTTCCACCTCCAAGCAAGGCGCCAGGCTGACCGCGGACGTAAACCTTCAGGATCCTCAGGAACTCAGGGTCCGCCCTAACCAGGTTAAGTTGCTCGTTAAGAGAGTGTAAAGCGCCCAACGCGGTGTTTTCTCTGATGAGCGGCGGTCTCGGGTTGTTCTCAGATCTTCCACTGAATCGCCTGTCATAGACCTTTCCGTAGAAGTCCGCGACATAACGCAGGTCTTCTAGACGCAGATTGAAGTACCTTGAGCTTCGCCGCATCGTTCGGTATCGATATAGCGTGAGATGCGATTGGAGCGTGAGCGGTTTGTCCTGCAAAATTGTATCCAACAGCGCCGCGTGACAATAGGCTCGGAACACCTTCTCCTCTTCCGTCTCTCCATCATCTCGGCACAGGTGATCCGCGAAAGCCAGGAACAGGGGGTCGTTAGAAGATGAGGAGATGAATTGGTACAAATCGCCAGCGGGATGGACCTTTGTATCCCTGAGCTTTGGAAAGTCGAGCGTCGCGGCATCGCTTGTCGATGATCCGGTCCTAACCAAAAGGCTTCGACTACCCTTCGGGTCTTCCATATAGCTCAGGAATGCGGTCCGTCGTTTGACGTACAGCGTCTGGCTTTTCAGCAAGGATTGTTTGTGTCTAGGGAAGTTGGCGATGTCCAGGTAAAAGGGCCAATACCTCGGGGTATCCACTCGAATGGAGACTAACTTGTCCAGGTCCGGGATCAACGTCGGTGAAATCAACTGAGTTGTTCCCACCTCGTCCCCATCCCGCACCTTAATCTTCACAGGGAGATAGACAATTTCCTTCGAGTCCACGTCCCTCGCGATCAAACACCTCGGCTCCACAGCTAACACCCACAGATGTCGCAATGCCTGTAGATAACTCTTGTTCTCCGAGGAAACCTGCGGGAATCGCGGGAAGAAGGCGGTGACCATACACGCAATGGCGGCGTCCGAGGTGCCGAGAGTGTACCTGCCCCCGCCCAGGAATAGCATTCCGAGAGACATATACGTCGCCATATGTGCGCCATATCGGATCGGTTGGTTGTACATCCCATAAGCGTAACGCAGCCTCCGGAGGCAGTTGATTTCGCCAGTCCCGGCCATAACCATGTTGACCGAGAGAGAAATCAAATTCAAACCATCCCTAATCGCAGCGCGCTTGATCCTCATATCAAACGCAGGACCTGGTAAAGGATATAGGCGATGTTAGTGATAGAGAAACGGTCGGGGATAGCTAACAAACCATTTGTGTAGGCAAGCCGGCTGAACATATCGTAGTACCCGATTATAAGCAGGTACGCTTCTTCTCTCGCCGTTCCTGCATACTTGAGAGCGACCGCAAAGCACGCACCCGCGATGATGTTGTAGTACGCGAGCTCGAACGCATCGTCCACTACTTGCCCCTGAAGACGCTGTTGCATCGCCTGCGAAATGGCCGATGGTATTTGAGCCTTGAGCCAATCGTTATTTGGCTCCACAAAACTGAACATGATCAATGCCCGAGCCAATGTCCTGATCAGTAGGAAGTGGGGCTGGACCCGGTTTAGGCCAAGCGTGGTGTCAGGGATCGACAGTATGTCAGCAACATCTCTCCTGTCGGTCCTGAGATACATCAATCCTAGCGCCATGGCGGCTGCCGGGGACGTCAAGTTGATATCGAAAGATAGTCGCTCCTTCTTTGAAACCGGTCCCTCTCCGTGAACGAGTGTCCGTAGCCGCTCGACCATCTGGATATCTGCAGGAACTGAGCTGCCCTTTCCCAGCATCACCATCCCAAACGCCAACGCGGCTGCAATGGTGTACGCCTCTCGGTGCTCGTTACTTAAGTCTGGCTGGACCAAGTCCTTCCTACTGATTTGACTAAGGCAGAGTTCGGCTGTGTGTCTTCGTTTCGATCCCAAGTATAAAAGACCGAGGCCTACGAGGGCTGCTGCCTGCGTAATCAACGACACATTGAGGTCGACGGACGGGGTTGGAAGCATTGAAGGTGTGTGTACGGCAATTAACTTGGCAACGTGTCGGTTTCCGCTCCCAACATTCGCAGCAGATAGGCCCAAGAGAACCGCAATGGAAGTCATGTCGTGTTTCGGGGTCAGGTATCCAAAGGTATTCCACGTTAGCATCTCCTTTAGGTGACCAGTGAGACCGAGAGCGTAAATAAAACCGGCGTGTTCGGGGGTCAGCTCCATCGGCTTGTTGAACTTGATCCAGGAACTATCGACAGACTTGAGTGATTGTGATATCCGAAGGCCAGCAGCGACACCGTTGTGGAAGTCTCCCCACCAGAGACACTCGAATGGGATTTTCCCTGGTTCTGGATACACGACCACGTTTTGAGGTTGTAGTGAAAGTGCGAACTCCATCTTCGGAATGATGTATGCCTCCCGGGTGATTTGAGTGACGGATCCAAAGGTAAACAGTGCTCGGCCCAGTGGCAGAGCTAAGGTCCTCTCAGCTAGCCGCAGGACATGGTGCTGTTGTTCCTTGGCCAGATCGTGCTCGCTACGGAAGTAACAAACCTATTAGCACTTCCATCTGCGTGGGGGAAGAAAGGAACGTACTTGAGCTCTGGTCTTTCTAACATCCTGATTGGGGGAATTAGGGAAGAGCAGAGCATACGAGCCACTTCGTCTATGCGCTTATCTTGGCCGAATCGGATAGTTGTAAAGTTTTCCATGTCGAGCTCGACCCCTGAAACCGTGGCATTTGCAGGCAACGATGCAGAAACTAGCCCACCTCGCGTCACGTCCGCCATACTTTTTCGATTCGTTGCGTTCTAGTGGCCTTTCAACAGGATATCGAGTGGAATGGGATAGCAAAGGAACGTACTAGCCACTCTTTCACTGTTTTGTACCCGCCATTGTTCATGTGTTCCGCTGAAGAACCAACTCCCTCTGCAAGGTCGTCTCTCCCAATTAGTTGATATGCGCCTATTGGCCATTCACCTGAAGGTGATAGCTGACCAGTCCGTATGGCTTCTCGGAGCGGTGAAGAAATCCCGAGTGGCAAGTGACGCAGGAGATCAGGGCCAATCTTGTGGTGAACCATCATCTGGATCACTACCTCTGCCCTCGCTCTCGTATCCGCAACCTTAGGGTCTCCAAGCGTACTGTAGGGTCGAGTTACCTGCAGGAGGCGGAACAACGGTTCAACACGCCCGTATTCGAGGGAAGGAGGAACCTTATGTTGAGCCGCTATTCGGTATGTATACGCCCAGGGTACGTTGGCTGTAGGATTCGTCAGGCGGGAATAGAGAGCTATAGAGAGGTCTGGGGGCCATTGAGGCAACTTCTCGTCAAAGTACTCGGCTAGATATCAATGCAAACACGGTAAACAGATGTGCAAGCGGTGAGAAAAAAAGGATACTAACGTCGAAGGGCGGGCGGAAGCGCCGGGATGATGTCCGGGCACAACCTCTTCCAATAGTCTGCCCATTCTGGTCGTACGACGAGAGCCATCGTGCAGATTATGGGGACAATTCGCAACACCAGTATTTGTTGTTCGAGGTTTATTCTCATGTCTTCAGCCAAGTGGTGAAGCGCATTCAAGGCAGCGCCAACGAGAGGGTGGGGTTTGATGACGTGGAAGTCCGTGGGAGTGTGTTTCCGTGGGGGGTGGGCGAGCCCCAGGAGTGATGCATCTTCGCTCATGTCGTCGAATAAGGGCGACCTGGAAAGGTTATCCCAACCGAGTATCACTTGTTCCGGATCTGGATCGTTGATATGAAGGATTTTGAAGAGGGCGCGGCGGAAGCACACGAGGACAGTATCCTCCATCGTGAACAGACCTTGTTCGTGCCAGAGATGTAAGAATTCGAGACGAATCGCAAAAGCGAGCTCCGAAGGGAGTGCCATTGCGAGAACTTCGAAACAACGGTGGACGAGAACATCTGGCGATGAAAAAACAAGGCTCCCATACATCTTCTTTCCGTTTTCCATGACGAATGTCGCGCAGGATTCGGTACGTTCCTCGACCCTTGCAACCTTCAAGCTCGCAGCGGATCGAGAGCCGGCATCAACTTCCATCTCGGATGGCGTCGGCTCCGCATTTCCTATCCTAGGTTGGATATTAACTTGTCTGATTCCGTGAGTGAGAACACCAAGCGACCCGTCAGGCTTTACGAGCAGAAGGTCCTTCACTGTTGGTCGGGTACTGCGAACGGGGGCCACGGACGTCGCTTGCATATCCTGCAGCAACTCGACCTTCATATACCCTTCGTCGTGTTTACATACAGCGATGGTGCGGAGTAGTTGCGAGTTTGGGAAACACACGCTGAGGAGTGAACGTTGAATTTTTCGATCCCAGCGGTCGTCAAAGGTTGCAGCAGTGATCTTTCGCCATTCGTTGCAGCTGGAGTGTCGAAAAATATGGTTACAACAGCCGGGATAACGAAGAAGAAGCGTACGCGCTCACTCTGTTTGCGGGACGTGGAAACATACCAGCTTTTCGAACCAGAAACAGGGCCGAAGGCTCTCTACTTCAAGATCCGAAGTATCAGAGATTGTTGACCGCATATCCCCATCGCTGTCTTTGTCTAGCTTCGGTTTCTCCCCATCAGGATCGACGTAGACGTATCGCCAAAGTGACATGGTGCGGACATCGGGATCCAGAGTCAGGGCAATGTCGTCCTGGGAAATAGTGCCTCGTAGAGAGACCCAGATGACGATCTCCTGCGGCGGGATCTGTTCCTGGTGACTGGTGAGGCTGGGAGGATTTTCCAGGGTAATCGGTCGTGATCCGAACCCCCCAAGTATTCGAGAAGAGACTCCAACGGCAGCAACCTCCGCAAACGGATTGGTGAAGGAAAATAGAGTCGGCAGTGGCGGGTCCCCAGAGATCCTTGCTTCTTCAAGTTCTGAGGGGTCAAATACTCTCTGGATAATTACGCCGTAGGGATGTGCAGGCCATGCCCTGCGGGTGACGAATTGGAGGTTGAACGTGTACTCGATACCATTCGAGAGGAACACTTTGCCAATGTTTCTGAAGAACACGAAGGTTCCCCTGGGTCGCGACGCTGCCTCGACCTCCTTGTGCTGCTCTTGCTGGACGGATGAAAATGGACCGAACGTTTCTCGTGCAGAGGGATCTTTGATAGGAGGTGGACCCGAATGAAGATCGGAAGTATATCTTGCCGGACTCGTCGATGACATGGAGAATATAGACGTCGGTTGGTTGAGGTGCCCAATACAAGCCCATTGTATCCGTTGATTTCCCTGCGAAAAATCCCATTTCTTGCGGATTACGCCGCCACAGCTGAGAACAACCGTGTAGGCATCCCATGTCAATTCTGTCTCAAGTATGGTCTCGTCCTCGTAGTAGAGTGAGTGGATGGTGCTGGTCTCCGAACCTTGCGGAGGGTTGGAGCCGTGAAGGGTGGCCTTTATCGAGCGGAGCAAATCAGACTCTGGGCAGTCGTTATATCCTGCAGCAGCTTTTCGTCTCTGGCATCGCCTAAGGAGAGAGGTGGCCGAGGAAGGAGGAAGGGGATGGAGGCCGACCTGGATCGGCTTCAGCGGATCCATGGATGAGATCAAAGTTGAGACGCGTCGTGCGTCAAAAACCTCAACCCCGCTTACATCGACGCATGTGTAGGTACACACTGGTACACGAGATAAGTAATATAAAAACGATGCTACGGAAAAAAAAAAGATAAAGGTACCAATACAGTTTCAAGCCTCTGTCAGTCCCACTCTCCCTCCCCAAATCCACTCTCCAGTCCAGCCTTGGAAACTCTCCTCGTTGGCTGTAACGTTGTTTCATTGACTGGTGCCCGTCGCGCATGCCTGTACCTGCCAGAGGCATCCCTGATTTCCATGTCCTGCCCAGAATCGGGGAACGGGCCGTTGGCGTCTCCCCCTCCGGTGAACGGATACGAAGGTCCACTGAACGTTGGTGGTAGACTTTCCCGAACGTTGGCAGGTCGTCGTCCAGTTCCAACGACGCTCGCAGCGTGGATGTTGGTTTCGCCTTGCTCTCCGTCCATCTTGACCACCCCCACGGACTTTCCCCCCAGCTCTTCCTCCTCGAAGTTCATCAGCTCTGACACGAAACCGATATTGGGTGATATTCCTTTCCGTCGTTCGAGAACAAAAGAATACGCTCGAGACAGTGTCCAGTGATTCGCATGGATCAAATATCCAATGACCGCCGTCACGCTCCTTGACTTGCCTGCCTTACAATGGATGTACGTAGGGGACGAATGCAACCGAGCGTCATCTGAGGGTCGTTCAGTTTGCATCGTTTTTCCGATTCATTCGAGAGTGCGCTTACCCAGAATATCGCAAACACTCCTGATTCCTTTGCGGACATTCTCCTCTTCCACAAAGTCCCTCATCGGAATCTTGGTGTAACTATCGAACCTCGTCCGTAACTGTAATCCCTGATCATCATCACACTCAGCAGCGATGTTCAAGATCCGCCTGACCCCGAGTGCTAATAACTCCTGGACGTGGTCCTCGGTGGTTAGCTCAGGACCAAGGAACAAGAAGTTCGGGAGGACAGTGGAAACAGTGAAGACAGGGAAAGCCTCCTCCGTGGTTGGGGGATCCATATCTTCTTGTCTGGCGGTCATCGGGGAAGGAGGTAGGGGCGTGGTTGGGGTCCGGGGGGTACCTGGCCGAGAGTGGGTTGGGGTAACGGACAAAAGACCGTTAGACGGTGTAGTCGAACGATCCACATTAAGATACTGCGACCCTGGTGTCGTAGGTGACGAACCGGATATTGATGATGGGAAGCTGAGATTGAGATACGAGGCGGAAGGCGATGGGGGGGGAATATTTAACGGGCTAGGTCGCGAGGCATTCCAGGGTTTTGCAGGACCGGTGAGGTGAGTTGCGGATTTCGAAAACTGTGTCTTAAGTGATAACTTCGGCTGCCGTTCAATTGACTGGGTGTCAATCTTACGAAGGCTCGGGACGCTGGGTCGCTTGGTGATTTGTCGCGGTGGGGGTGACGGGGAACCGGTGTCGATGCTGTTCATCGTCCAAGAGCGTGAGGGCGAAAGTACCACAGGGGGGGTAGGGGCGGAGGTAGGGGAAGGGATAGGTGCGGCGATGGGAACGGGTGGTAGAGGTGATTGGGGCGTATCGTGTTCAATCTGGGGTAATTGCTTAGAGCGAGATGCTGCCAGAGTGTCGAGCTGCGAGAGACCGCCGCCTCTTTTGTGCTTGAATTGCCGTTGTTCAAGTGGTGTGTCAGAATCTCCAGACATAAATAGATTCTGGGTGGATGGGTCCGCCCGGGCAGAGGATAAGCCGCCGCAAAGATACTCGACGGTCCCCTGAGGAACTATCTGACGTAGAACAGGCAAAAGTGCCCAGGCGGTCGTCTGCATGGCATTCCTATACTTTTCATCCATGTCTTCATCGTAGACAACAACGTTGCCGTCCCATTCACCGTTCTTCATGGTGTCGTCCCAGAGCTTTTTACCACGGTCTGTGGTGATATATTGACGTAATGCGTCGATAGACTGGAAACCTGCCCCCGGTTTTCTGGATCGCTTTAAGATGAGAGACGGGATGGCAAGATTAATGCTGTGTCGGAGGTGAGACAAGAGGAAGGTATTGAGGGGTCGAGTGTCGATGAGTAATGGCCGGGGGGACTCCGATATAATGAAGTGAAGGGAATAATATTGGATGGACCCCGGCTTTGGCGGGGCGGAGTGGAAAGCCGGAGGGGGTGAAAAGAGACCAGAAGCAGCTGTCGGCCCAGGAAAGCCAAAATAAGCGCTCATGGGGGTATCGGAGGAGGGAGTGTAGTAAACGCTCGAGGTCGCAGAGGTCGGACTGGCGATAAATTCGTTTGAAAGCGGTCTGGAATTACTGTACCAGCCAGGGGCAGTGTGCAGGGGATTCCTCTGCAGCGTCGGGGAGTGGGGTGTCCCGTTCTTAATCAAAGTGGACGAGTTGAGCGGTCTGAGACGAAGATTCTTGTGAACATTCTGTCGCAATCTCTCGAGAACGGCGAGGTCCTTCCCAAGTTCATCTTCGGGGTCGTCGTAGCCTGGAATTCCGTCGATAGGTGAGTTAGAAACGCTGGACAGCGAGTCTGCTGCAACCGGTGCCGAGTCGAGTTGGACTGAGATATTAGTGGTAATTCGTTTTGGATCCAGCCCAAGGTCCGGCGGTCGCACGCGTTTTTGCTGCCTGTCTTTTGGCTGGTTGGGCGTTGCGGCCGTCGTCGTCGCCATAACTTGTAGCGAAGTGGAAGTTGTAGGTTACCAAATATTTGTCCGCCACTCTCCCTCCCTCATTCTCTCACAACCTGACATCGACCACAACCATGTCGACAACGTATTCCTCTTATCGTCGCCAGCCGACAAACGACCAGGCCCACAACAAATATCGTCAAAAGGCGCAGCAGCTCAAAGAACTCTTCCCTGCCTGGACGGTTGAAGGTCATCATCACGACTGTTCCACACGCGACACGCTCAACTCACTCTTTTTTTTCTCACTCCTCAGATCTTTCAAGCATATTGGTTGAAGCAAACGGTGAACTTGAAGTCGCCGCTGCCCGAATCAGCGAAGGTCTCCCTGATACTGCCTCGCGATCGTTCCTTTTCACTAAATCCCTCTCTCAAAGGCCAAGTCGAACAGTGGGGTTCCGTTCATCGCAAGAAGGATAAAAAGCACCAAAATCCTGCCCAGGATTCCAAGGATCGCAACCCTCCCAGGGACAGAGCTGACCCTCGTGGTGGACGTGGTCGGGGCGGACGAGGCGGACGGGGTGGCCGAGGCGGTGCTCCCGGTCGTGGCGGCCAAAACGGACATCGAGCTCAAGCCTTTGGTCGTAGCGAGCCGGTAGACTCGACAACGTCAGGCACAGATAACGCGGATATCTTCACCCCCGCTTCTAAGGATGAAAGCGTCCCTTCGATTTTTGCCTGGGGATCTGACCTGGCTCTCGTTGACCAGGTACAAGATTTTTCGTCTCAAACTATAGGCGCAGGTTGGGGAGAAGCCACTCCAGCATGGGGTGTAGACACGAAACCCAACGGCACACCCTCTCCAGCGATGCAGGCCAAGCCACTCACACCTGTCCCTGGACCACCTAAGCCAACCCCAAAGAACCCCGCAACTTCAAAGTTATCTTGGGCTCAGG
>Ga0307512_10006186_pt1 | contig 12212 bp, 20 predicted proteins | sample 14_EM_MG_FD_200267 | JGI IMG/M metagenome (GOLD analysis project Ga0307512, IMG submission 200267) | Populus trichocarpa ectomycorrhiza microbial communities from riparian zone in the Pacific Northwest, United States - 14_EM | ecosystem: Host-associated > Plants > Roots > Unclassified | place... | reverse complement strand
TAATCGAATCGAATTTCTTTTTTCGAAAGGCCACTAACTGACCGTAGGCATTGCGCCGGAGTTGGGAGATTTCGACTCTCTAGCTTCAGGCAGATCGTAGCCAGTACCCTTGATGACATCAACCTGTCGACCCCCGCTTCTGCTCGTCAGGTGCGACTGAACTTCCTAGCCCACATGATCACAAGACTGGAGGAAGGATTCAGGGCGCTGTTGAAATCTACCGAGGATACAGTGCTGAATCCTATCTTTACGCCACTCGACAGTTGGCTCGTGAGGTTCTCACACTTACATCGTCAGTCGCTTCTCGCCCTCCCTGCTGTGCTGCGGTTTTGATCTCAACGAAAGAATCAGTGATAACGGATGTAGAGAAACCGTGTTTCCACGCTCTCCTTATCCAATACCATGGTTACAGACTGCTGCTGCTCTTACATGCGGTGCTTCAAGTTATCGTAGCGCCGGAATTTGATGTAACCACTCGCTTACGCCGCCTCCGAGAAACCTCTTGGGGACGGCAACTCATTCTCACCTCCAAGACCGTTCTCATAGAGTTCATCCGCTTTTGCGAACAACCCTATGCTTCCTCCCTCTCGCATGCTCCCGACCATTTGTTTAACCTGGTGTGTTTCGTGACGTTGCTGCTGATCAAGACGAGGCAGTTGTATGGAGTGACCCAACCATATCCTTTGCCCACCCTCACGCCGTTGGTTGAGAGGGTGACGGAGTTTTTGAAGAGCCTGGCGTTGACGGAGGATCATCTGCCGATGAGGTGTGCGATGTTGATCGAGACGTTGATGAAGGCGTACGAGCGGATGCGGGCGAGTCCAGCTGGTGACGTGAATTTGGATAAACCCGGGGAGTCAGAGACACCACCGAAGAACGATAACCGTGGATTGGATCAACCTGGACCATCATCTCGACCCCCTGCGTTCACATACACTCCCGCCCCACTCTCGACCTTAGCCGCAAGTGGCGAAACGACTATGGGGGATAAAAACCTGGTGGAGTCGCATGTGTTGGAACCTGACTCGACTCTGGGTTTGGGTCTTGACGGGCTCATGAACCTGGACCAGATGGGAGGGATCGAAATGTTCTTTAGTAAATCGATATGGCCGGAGAACGTGTTGTTGGGTCGAGTTGGGGAGTCGGGTGGTGGAGAGGCCGGGGCGTTTGATTTCGCTGATTTGTTCGGGTTGTATGATACGCAACCTCAATTATAGACCGAACAGTTGTATTGCTCACCCCCCAGACACTCGCCTCTATGATATTCTCATGAAAGTTACTATTCGGTCAATGGGCCCCTGGTTGCAACTAGACCTTTGATATTCAGTGTCATCACAAGCACTACAATCTCATGTAGCAGTCTTCGTACACTGGGAACTCACACGCATGACTGACAAAGTTTCGTAGATATCTGACTCTCATAATTTGAATCAACATTAGTGATTTTTGTTATTTACCGATGCTTCATTAAGTTCAGTGCTCGATATCAGTACTGGCCAAGGTACTGGTGGGTCAGTAACTTTGTGGTTGACCGTGAATCCCTGTCGTACTGAAGCCGGATTTCCCCCCGTACCCAAAATGGACAAAAAGTTACTGATACAAGTACATAGAAATCAGCACCCACACGCATTTCCTTGAACACCGTTTCCAGTACTGAGTGATCAATTCCTCCGGACAATGGTTTCACGAGTGCCCCCTCGGGCCCGTGACTCGCACAGCGGAGGTCCCAGTGGTCCCCTCATAAGGGACCGCGATGAGGGTAGGAGAAACAGAGACCAGCGTGATGGGAAAGATCAAAGCGTCAGATGCATTATGTCACGACCGTGAAAAGACGAGGGGGAAATGAAGAAGGGCACGGTAATGCGGGGTGGAAGCCATAACCGGGAAGATTGCGATTCAGATTTCCATGGCAGATTACAATTCTCGCAAACGTTCAAACCCAGAGTGTACGAGAAAGGAGACAAAGAGCGCCATGGAAGTAGCTGTGAGACTACTTAGCAGCAGCATCCCACGTTTGAGTTTTCCGTTTCTCAAGATCGAAGAAGACATTTCGTCGGTACCACCGGGGTGAGTGTTGTTCTGGATGACCATGTCTGGGTCGTTTCCTCACTCTCGACGGTTCGCAGGCTTGATTGGGGTTTCGGAGGTCCCTCGACCCGGAAGACGACCGGTTGACCTCTGCGCTCACATAGGCGGCCGACTTTCATGGGGAGAGTAAAAGCGATCACTGACAGGCAATATTCAGGATTAGCACCAAGAACAAGTATTCGATTACAGATACGCTTTGAACGTGAAGTCGTTGAAAGCCCTCAACCTCCTTCTACCCGGTACTTCTTGCGCGTGGTGACAGTGTTCGTGGTTGTAGTTGTATTTGTGCTAACTTCCACAACAGTCGTTCCGAACGAACCCGTCATCGCTTGTCTCTGTGGTTTGTTGGGAAGTACGATTTCCTGAATCCCCGCCGTGTGGTCGCGGGAGGGGGTACAAACTTGGTGCTGGAACGGGGGTCGGCGCTGGCTGAGATCTGTCGTGAAACTGCACCGGGATTAGCTTCCACATCCTAATGGATGGCTCGTAATGGCCAACGGTATCCTTGAGCTGTACCTAGACCGCAGTTTCAGTGACAACCCACAAGTATGACAGGATAATGACCGACTGGTGTACGATCTTCGGAAGACCCCCAATTGCTTAGGTCCCAGTGCATATTGGTTGTGCCCCAGAAAACCTAAAGTGGTGTAAACGGCCGCGAGAGATGTCATTACCAGCGACTATGTTGGGTTTTACCGAGCATAGTTGCATCCGTGATAACGCTCCTCGTTGGCGATTTCAACCCTCCAAGCAACGGTAAACGGAGCAACGGAGACAACGCTTTCGTCTCCCAATCCACCGAGCATTATGCAGAACTGATCAGAGCCCCCTGGGTCAAGCTTTATTGCACAGTTGAAGGCGCCATAGAATGGAATGCGGTTCGGGAATGTACTCACCCTGCGTATGGTATATCCAATCCCGGAAGGAAGAATTTCCCACTAAAAATCATTAGTCGCGGCGGGTACCAGCAAGAATTTGAACTCACTAATCCTTTCCCGTCTTCCAAAGCTGTGGCAGGTCGACAGCATAACTCTTTGGAATGATCCCGTATTTCGAGGTAGCTTTGGCCGAAGACGTTCTGGATTTTATAAATTCCAGATTTGATTCTGCCATCGTCGAGTATGGACACGGAGTTGCTTGTCGAGTTTGCAGTCATGGTACACGAACAAGGGCCGGGAAAACCTGGAGGGACAAGCGACAGCCGCTATGACATACACCTGCCACAGTTTTCTCGTGCGTTGCGAATGAGGGCATATACCCAACGTGGGAGATAATGTATCACACCGCAACCGCCTCGTGTTCGACGCGTCGTCGTACTGGTTTTGACCATGACCCCGAACTCGTCCAACGACTCTTCCATCGTGCCCCTCGGGGCTGGATATTCCGTACAAATGGTGGGTGTTAATGTGAACCGACGCCGTCTGCCCTGTTTGAGGAGTTTTTGTCCTTCTGTCCATGTATGATGATACTTGCATAGTAAACAATCCCTTGTCATCACCGTAAGCACGGCCAGGAAGAAAAAATCGAACGTACCAAGGTCGACGATGCGTAACAATATAGTGCCTGCCCATTCCGAAAAAAAAACAGTTCGGCGACTTGGTCCAGGACTGAGTTCAAACTGACCATCGCCATGACGTTGATTGAAGACCCCGGCCTGGATCACCCGCTTGATCCGTTCACACAACCCGGTATGGAGGTACCCGTACCACAATGACAGAAGTGGGCGTGATCATTCATCGATGTGTGGGACAAGTACTTACTCAATCATGGGCTACAAGTGACAAAAGTCCTAGAAAGTTCTCAATTTTCTTCAACCCTATACTTCTTTCGTGTGGTGGTAGTATTCGTGGTAGTGGTAACGGTGACCTCGACGACTGTCGTTCCGAACCCGTCATCGCTCGTTTCCGCATGTTGGTGAGAACAAGTGCAACGCTGGTCTCCTGGATTCCCATAGTATGGCGGGAGGTGGCCCAATCTCGGAGTTGGAACGGATCTCGCTTCCGGTACTGGCTGAAACTCGCCAGCGTCCAACTCCATTGGGACCAACTTCCAAACCCTACATGCGTGGAAACCACGGTTATCCTTGAGCTGTACCTAGGTTATACGCGTTTCAGTGGTGGTCTGAAAATACTGCTGTGGGACGGCGACTGACTACTGTACAATCTCTGTCAGATCCGTTATCTCTGAGGTCCCAGGTCATGTTGGTCGAACCCCAGAAAAAGCTGGAACGGTGTGAGCAACTGACTCCAAACAATTCAATCATGACATGGCTCACCGAACATATTCGCATTCACGATAACAGTCGTCATGGACGATCTCCATTCTCCAAGCCACGGGAAAAGCAGCAACGGATACAGCACTTTCGTTTCCTAACCCAAAGAGCATGATGCAGAATTTGTCAGGGTTGCCCGGTTCGAGCTACGTCACCTCGTTCAGTACATGACAAAGTGAAAGATGGTTCGATGCGTACCCTGCGTATAGTATATCCAGGGCCCGAAGGGAGGATTTCCCACTGAAGATGGCCGTGAATACGATTATGAGTAAGGTGGGGACATGAACCCACTAGCCCTTTTCCCTCGAGTCGTGTGTCGGGTCGACAACATAGTTCTCTGGAATGTTCCCGCATGTCGACGTATGTTTGGCTGACAACGTTCTGGATCATATAGATCCCTGGCTTGAGTTTTCCATCTTTGAATATGGACGCGAAGTCGTTCGCCGAAGTTAAGGTCATGGTGTGTGAACAAGAACTGCGAGAACACGGGGGAGGACCGCAGTTCTCGCGGGCAGTGCTGGCGGTGGGGCCATGATCAGGAAATCTGTTGATCATACTGAAATCAACACGTAAAGTATGTAAAGGATGCATTGGATGCGGCATATCGAAGTTCTGTCAAGCACGTTAAGTACATTCTCGAGATTTCCGGAGGGGATGCTGAAGGATGTTTAGGCATGCGGGACAAGTACTCGATTACAGATCGACCGGATATATACGGATTACAAGTGAGTGGCAGAAGTCCTAGACCGCCTAGAAAGCTCTCAGTCTCCCTCAACTCTATACTTCTTTCGTGCAGTGGTAGTAGTAACGGTGACCTCGACGACGGTCGTTCCGAACCCGTCATCGCTCGTTTCCGTGTGTTGGTGAGAACAGGTACAACGCTAATTTCCAGGGTTCTCGTCACGGCCGTCACATAATGGGAGGGGGCCCAATGCCGGCTGAGACCCGGCATCCAACTTCACTGGGATTAACTTCCAGATCCTCCACGGTTCATAAGTCTGGTGATGTTCGATTTGCACCTACAGTGCAGGTATCGTTTCAGCTATGGCATGGAATAGTCTCCGCGGAACTGTAGCTCACCGGCGTATGATCTTTATCGGATCCGTAATCTCCGAGGTCCCATGTCATGTTGGTTGTGCCCCAGAAAATGCTGGAACATATCGATGTAAGCAACTCCGAAACATTTAAGATGTGTTAGACCTCACCGAACATAATCGTGGTGATCTTTCTCATTAACCATCTCAATTCTCCAGGCGACGGGGAAGGTGGCAACGGAGATATGGCTGTCATTTGTTAATCCACTGAGCATGATACAAAACTGATCAGGCATCCCCGGTTCGAGCTATGTTATGTCATTCGGTACTCTCAATCAAAGCGAAATGCATTTCGACACTGCACCCTGCGTATGGTATATCCGGGCCCGGAAGGGAGAATCTCCCACTAGAGGTGATTGAAGTTACGACGGTATGAGCCAAATATGGGCAAGAACGCACCAGTCCTTTTCCTTCGAGAGCTGCAGCGGGTCGGCCACAAAGTTCTTTGGTATGTTCCCGTATGTCAACGTACGTTTGGCCGACAATGTTCTGGATCTTGTAGATCCCTGGCCTGATTTTTCCGTCTCTGAATACGGAATCGGACTCGCTCGCCGAGTTCAAGGTCATGATGTCTGGAAAGGAGAGAAGAAACCTGGAGGCACGAACGACAACCACTATATCTTACCAGCCGGTATCAGATAGGAAGTGTGGCGGACACGTGTATGTGCAATACAGCATTGTGAGTCGTGACTTGCTCATGTTCCAGCGTGTTCTCCACGCTGTCGTACTTGTTTTCCAACCATGACCCTGAACTCGACCAACAATTCTGCTTCCATCTTCGAAAACGGAATGTTAAAGCCAGGAATCTACAAGATTCAGAACCTTCATTCCGAGACCTACCTCGACATCATCCGACACACGAAGGAATTGTGTTGTCGTCCCGCCCGAGATCTTGAAGACGGAGGGGGGCTCGTACGTCTGCCTCTCCCATCGGCAATTTGTGTATCTGACGGTTGAAAGTGGGAGATCAAAAGATTTGGTGCTGGATATACGGTGCAGAGGGTGAGCTCACCGATGCGATTAGATCCGTTCCCCTCCACCATATGTTGAGCAACGAGAACTAGGTTGAACCAGGAATGCCTGAACAATTTTGTACCCCTATGGAGGGGATCAGCGACGGGACTCCAGTTTATGTCACCGCTTATCCTGTTGCTTGGAGAGTCGAGGTCGTGAACGACGAGTTACATCGTGGTTTTGGATACCTTCGGTCGTAGCTGGGCATTACTCGACATACAGGAAAGGTCCGCTGACGCTGTATATTAGCTTCTACTGGGGACCAAAGCGGAAGACATGGGATCTACATTGTGGCCACAAAGACAACGGTACAAAAGTGAGATATCACCCATTGATACCGATGCGCTATAGCTGACTAGTTGACCTCTTAGGTGCATTTCTACGATGATGCTGGTCACGCCCGCCAGACGTGGAGGTTGATCCCCGCCAGGGTTGAAGGCATATTCACCGCTTCGCATTCCGAATCGCTTGGTTTAGGCTCCCTCCCTCCGTATGGGGGGGACGCGACTGGGAAGTTCTCCACTCACGCTCACCACGCGGAGTCCGAGAGTGACGATTTCGGCACGATAGTGACCGAGATCACCACCATCACCACTCGTAAGAGGTATCGGGTTGAAGACACTTGAAGGGTTTCTGTTTGTTCTGTCCGTGTGTAACATTAGCATTGCACCGTTACAGCCGTTTGCAATTCTCTGGCGCGTTTTCGCCTGTCGTTTTAGGAAACAGTAGTGGCATAACTACACTAGCAGGGGAAAGTGTGGCGCATGTATCTGCATTAATACAGCACCGTGACTTGCCCACGTTGTTGTACTTGCTCTCCCAATCATGACCCTGAACTCGACCAGCAGATCTACTTCCATCCTCGAAAACGGAAGATTAAAGCCAGGAATTTACAAGATTCAGAATCTTCATTCCGAGACCTACCTCGATATTATCCGACACTCGAAGGAATTGTGTTGTCGTCCCGCTCAAGATCTTGAAGACGGAGATGGGTTCGTACGTCTGTCTCTCTCATTAACAGATCACGTATCTGACGGCTGAAAGTGGGAGATAAAAAGTCTTGGGGCTGGGTATACGGTGCAGAGGGTGAGCTCTTCGACCGATCTCCTTCCATCATATGTCGAGTAACACAAAAACTAGGTTGAACCGGGAAGGCCTGAACAGTTTTGTGCCCCTATGGAGGCGATCAGCAATGGGACTCCTATTTACGTCACCGCTTATCCTGTTGCTTGGAGAGTCGAAGTCGTCAACGACGGTATACACCGTGGATTTGAATACGTTCGGTCAGTGTTGGACATTACTTGACATTGCAAGAATGGTCCACTGACGCTGTATATTAGTTTCTGCTGGGGATCCACGAAGAAGATTTGGGATCTACATCGTGGCCTCAAAGACAACGGCACAAAAGTAAGATACCATCCATCAATACCGATGGGCTATAGCTGACCGGTTCACCCCTTAGTTGCACATCTATAATGATGTCGACCACCCCTTCCAAACGTGGAGGTTGATCACCGCAAGGGTTGAAGGCGTGTTCACCCCTTCGCAGTCCGAATCGTTGGGCTCCCTCCCTCCGTATGGCGAGGATACGACCGGGCAGTCATCCACTCGCACTTACCATGCGGAGTCCGAGATTGACGATTTCGGTACGATAGTGACCGAGGTCACTACTAGTATCATCACCACTCGTAAGAAGTATCGAGTGCAAGACGCTTGAAGGATTTCTGTTTGTCCTGTCCGTGTGATATTAGCGTTGCATCATTCCCTTGGACGTCATGTATCCCTACTTACAATATCAGGAGGCGGAAACTGAGAACCTACTGGTATAAAGTGTCCGTGTATTATGATACTTGCATAGTAAACGATCCCGTGTCACCACCGTGAGCACTTCCAGGAGGAAAACGTTGAACGTACCAAGGTCTACGATAGTCTTGGGACAAGCCGTCGAACTGGATTTTTTTCGGAATGGACAGACGCTGAGTTCGGAACTGACCGCCGCCCGTGACGTCGGCCCGCTTGATCCGTTCACATCACGGTGGCGGAAGTGGGCATACCGTGTAGTCACCATTCATTCATGGTCGGGGCAAGTAGTACTCGATTACAGACTCGATGAATATGGATTACAAGCAACAGAAGTCCTAGGAAGTTCTCAATCTCCTTCAACCCGGTACTTCTTTCGCGTGGTGACAGTGTTAGTGGTGGTAGTGACGGTGACCTCGACAACGGTGGTTCCGAGCTCGTCATCGTTGGTGGTGGCTTCCGTCGTTCGGTGAGAGAAGGCGCAGGTCTGGTTTCTATCATCGTATGGTGGGAGAGTGTCCGGTCCTGCTGGTGGAGTTGGGGCCGGCCGGGGCCCGGGGGTGTGGGTGGTGAACATGCCTTCAACCCTGGCGGGGATCAACCTCCACGTCTGGCGGGTGTGACCGGCATCATCGTGGAAGTGTACCTGAGGGGTCAACCGGTCAGCTAAAACCCATTGGTATCAATGGGTGGCACCTCACTTTTGTGCCGTTGCCTTTGTCGCCATTATGTAGATCCCATGTCTTCCGCGTGGATCCCCAGTAGAAACTAATATTCAGCGTCAGCAGACAATTCCTGTATGTCGAGTAACGCCCAGCGACTACCGAAATCCACGATGTGACCCATTGTTGACGGCCTCGATTCTCCAAGCAACAGGATAATCGGTGGCATAAACAGAAGTCCCGCCGTTGACCCCATGGATAGAGGTGCAAAATTGTTCAGGCCCTCCCGGTTCAAACTAATTATTGTGTTGCTCAACATATGATAGAAGGGTACCAGTCGAATCGCATCTGTGAGCTCACCTTCTGCACTGTATACCAAGCGCCCAATCTTTTGATCTCCCACTTTCAACCGTCAGATACGCAAATCGCCGATGGGAGAGGCAGACGTACGAGCCCCTCTCCGTCCTCAATATTTCGAGCGGGACGACAACACAATTCCTTCGTGTGTCGGTGGACGTCAAGGTAGGTATCAGAATCCAGGTTCTGAATCTTGTAAATTCCTGGCTTTAGTCTCCCGTTTTCGAGCATGGAAGCGAAGTTGCTAGTCAAGTTCAAGCTTGTGGTTAAGGGAGCAAAGCAAGTACGACAACGCGGGGAACACGAGCAAGTTGCGACGCTGTATTGTACATGCACGTGCCCGCCACACTTTTCCGGCTGGTAAGATATAGTTGTTATCGTTCATGCCTTTCTTCACTCCTTTCCGGACACCATGACCTTTACCTCGACGAGCAAATCCGGTTTTGTATTCAGAGACGGAAAACCCAGGCCAGGGATCTACAAGATCCAGAACATTGTTGGCGAAACGCACGTCGGCGTCCGGGAACATGCCAGAGAACTTTACAGCCGATCTGATAATGATCGTACGCCGGTGAGCTGCAGTTCCGCGGAGACTATACCATATCATAACTGGCTCGATACCCGCACCATAGGTGGAAATCTAGTATCGCCACGGCTAAGAACCGTGTAGGTCAAGTCAGGCCACCGCGCGGAGTCTGAGAGTGACGATTTCGGCACGATAGTGATCGAAGTCACTACTATCACCACTCGTATGAGACTAAGTGGTATCGAGTTCAAGACGCTTGAAGGATTTTCGTTTGTTCTGTCTATACATAACACCAGCTTTGTATCATTCCCTTGACGGGCCTTATCCCCATTAACGTCGTCAGGAGGTGATTCGGAAACTGGGAACCTACTAGTACCAGGGTATAAAATCAGACAAGGAAAGCGTCGATAGTCTCTCGTACCTCCCTGAGCCGATACATTTTGGCGCAGTAGCTATGATGGCTACTATGCCGTACAGTAGCGCCAGGGCGAAAGTGTGGCGCGTGTACGTGTAACACAGCGTTGTGACTTGCACGTTGTCGTACTTGTTATCCCAACCATGACCATCCTCAAAAACGGAAAATTAAAGCCAGGAATTTACAAAATTCAGAACCTTCATTCCGAGACCTACCTCGATATTATCCGACACTCGAAGGAATTGTGTTGTCGTCCCGCTCGAGATCTTGAAGACGGAGATGGGATCGTACGTCTGTCTCTCTGATCAGCGATTCGCGTATCTGACGGTTGAAAGTGGGAGATCAAGAGTTTTGGTGCTGGTTATACGGTGCAGAGGGTGAGCTCACCCACGCGATTTGACCGACCCCCTTCCATATGTTGAACAACACGAGAACTAGTTTGAACCGGGGATGCCTGAACAATTTTGTACCGCCAAGCAGGGACTCAATGACGGGACTCCTGTGTGTGTCACCGCTTATCCTGTTGCTTGGAGAGTCGAAGTCGTCGACGACGAGTTATATCGTGGATTTGAATACATTCGGTCAGGGTTGGATGTTACTTGACACACCAAATGGCTCACAGAGGCTGTATATTAGTTTCTACTGGGGACCCACGCGGAAGACATGGGATCTACATCGCGGCCTCAAAGATAACGGCACAAAAGTGGGATACCACCCATTGATACCGATGAGCTCCAGTTGACCGGTTGACCTCTCAGGTGCACTTCTACGGTGCTGTCGATCACCCCTTCCAGACATGGAGGTTGATCCCGTAAGGGCTGGAGCTTGAAGGCATACCATGGGTGTCTCTGTCCCCCCAGATGACGAATTCCAGGAGATGGGGCCATAATGTCATTAATCGAAAGTGCACGACATCAGCATCAACCTTAGTACCAGCGTAAGAGGAAACCGTTAATAGTTTCTCGAATCTCATGCCTCCTCCCGCTCGAGTCGATACTTTTTGGCACGTGGACTGGTTGTGATGGGCACTATGCAGTACACCAACAGGGGGAAAGTGTGGCGGGGTGTGCGACGTTCGCATCGTGAATTATTGCGTTCCCGCGACTTGCCGCACTTGCTCTGCTGACCATGACTCCCAACCCGGCCAGCCACTGCCCTTCCATTCTCAAAGACGGAGAACTGAAGCCAGGGATCTACAAGATCCAGAATATCTACACTGAGACCTTCCTCGATATCCACGTACACTCGAGAGAAGTGTGTTGTCGTCCCGCTAAAGATCTTGGAGAGGGAAGGGGACTCGTAAGTCGGTATCTGTCGTCTGTGCTTCACGTATCTGATGGTGAGAAGTGGGAAATCAAAAGGTTTGGAGGCGGATATACGGTGCAAGTGGTAAGTGCACCAATGTCGTTTGACCTGACCTCTATCGTCTGCTGAAGAGCGCTAAGCACAGGTTGAACCCGGGAAACCTGAACAGTTTTGTGCTGTGATGGGTGGCCCTCTCAAAGGCTCGCCGCTTTCTGTCACTGCTTTTCCTGTAGCTTGGAGAGTCGAAATCGCCAACGACGATGAACATCGTGGTTTTGAATTCATCCGGTCAGAGTTGCATATCATTCGGCATACTAGAGCGGACCGCTGATGCTACGTAATAGCTTTTACTGGGGAACCACGAAGTGGGCCTGGGATTTGGCAGGAGGGTCCAACACCAATGGCAATAAGGTGATACATACCTGCACGTCTCGAGGAACTACAATTGAACGGTTTCGACACCCAGGTGACCATTTGGTCAAATGCCGAGACCCGGCGGCCCTGGCGAATTTGGAAGCTGATCCCCGTGAAGGTCGAAGGAGCGTTGAAACCTTCGCAACAATTGTCTGAAACGCTTAGTTCGGGTTCCCTTCCTCCATATGATGGAGGCGCGATCGGGCAGTCCTCCACTCACGCTCAGCATACGGAGTCTGAGCGTGATGATTTCGGCACAATAGTG
>Ga0307512_10006184_pt1 | contig 12215 bp, 17 predicted proteins | sample 14_EM_MG_FD_200267 | JGI IMG/M metagenome (GOLD analysis project Ga0307512, IMG submission 200267) | Populus trichocarpa ectomycorrhiza microbial communities from riparian zone in the Pacific Northwest, United States - 14_EM | ecosystem: Host-associated > Plants > Roots > Unclassified | place... | reverse complement strand
AAAGATATACTATTTATGTAAATATTTTTGTAAATTTTATCATTATTTTAAGGAGTTTTTAATAAGTTTTTACAGATTTATCAATATGATAAGTGGTCTGTGAACAAACCAGTCTAGACCGGTCTAAACCAGTCTGTGGACTGTATATAGACTGGATTTAACCGGTCTTTACAGGTCAGGTCCAGTTACAGGCATTTTCAGACCGGTCTAGGACTGGTCTCGGTCCTGGTTAAGCCCTAAAATGGTCAAAAGACCAGACAGGACTGGACCTTTAAATACTACTGCCAAGTCCCAAAGAGGTGGACTGCCATGAGCTACCATGCAAGAAAAAGTTTATAGGGAGGTTTATGGAAGATATATACAGTTTGTGAGCTGCCCATCCATGCTTCTGATTCACTTGCTGAGCTAATTTTCAGCAATGTCTGCTGGTACAGGAAAGGGAAGAGTCCCCTGGACCAAGCTCCAAAGGGACCGGGATAAATACATTAAACTAGAGTATTTGCCTGAAAATGTCACTCTCAAGCAGTTCCACCACCTCTACCAGGAGGACGTCAATGCCATTCTCAGACACTGGGCATAGAGGAAGGCTGATGGCAAGGTTCCATTCCACTTCAGGAAGGCAGCCAAGGCAATGCGGAAAGATAAGCACACCTTGGAAGGAAGTAATGCCAACACTGACATAGGGCCAGGCAAAGGAGCAGATTGGAACTGGCAGGGCAACAACAGAAGCCAGGCGCAGGGGAATGGACCTCTGCAAGCAGGAGGTAATATGGCTGAGAATCCAAACAGAGTAAGCTGACCCTTGAAACATGACAAGTAGGCGCTAAACTCTTTGAGCTTTTAGTCTTCACACCACTCTCCTGACAATGGGGCAACCTAGCCTAGCGCGGCTTTTTTGCAGCAGCAAATAGGCAGAGGCACCGCTCTAGATTCACCCTACACTCGCCCTCCTCACATACCCTCTCCCCACCACTCTCTTAACTGCCCTCTCTCTGATGGCCCCCAAGCAGGCCAAGCTGAATGTTACAATCTACCCCTAAAATTTTCACTACCCTTATCATCCTTGGCAGCCTCGCCCTCCTTTGTAACACCCCAAACCAACCTAGAACCATCCCAGCCTATCATATTCCCCTTAGCATTCCCAGAGCTATCCTTGCTGCCCAAAGCACCTGCCCCACCACCAGTTATGCCTACAGCACTTGCCCTGCCACCAGTCATCCCCATGCCAGAACCTTGTCCATATCAGGCAGTCTACCTGCCAGTTCCAGTCATCAGCCCTTGATGGCCCACACCTCCAATCCCTTGGAGCCAGCACACTCGTCAGTACTCGTCCATGGAACACCTTGTAGACCAGAAGATGGACAACGCCTCTAGCAACTCCAATAGCCCCATGTCCGACCCAGAAGAATCCACTATCGTCATCCCACCAGACTGGCCCAGCCAGCAGTTGATCCCAGAACCCAGTCATGTGCCATCACCCCAGCCCATGTGCTTTGATGCATATCCCAGTACACCAAGTCGATATCCTCCACTAGAGATCAATATCCCTGAAGACCCTCCATCCCTGACCAGTTCCCTAGGCAAACGCAGTGCCTCCCCAAGCAGTGTCATATCGCAACCACAATACGCTCGCATGTGGAATCCCAAAGGACTGATCCACAAGCATTTACCTAGTTATGACGGCGCACATACTATTGCAGTGCCACATGCTAGATCCCCTTCTAGAAGCGCCATGGGATCTCCTGAGACTTGTCACAGACTGCCCCTCTCCTTACCTAATCTTTTCTTTCCACTTTTGTACTTGACTCTGGACTGCCTTCCGTCTCGCTTACCTAAAATTACTTATGGATGATTCTCGCGTTTTCCAGAGACTTCCATAGAGTTCTATAGCCTTCTCCTTGCTTCTATCGCCTTCCATAACCTTCTCTGACCTTCTAGTAGCTTCGGTTGTCCTGTATATATATACTGTACCTCTTTAGCATAGAACAAGTCCTTAAGCTTGTTCTATTTGTGCAATACAGGCTATTGTCACTTCCTTGAATGCGTGCAGCTTCCCTTTGAAAGATCCCTTTTGCGATAGTCAACTTTGTCGCTATTTGCCTCTCATCTCTAAACGTCTTTGAGATCATGTGTTGTATCTTGCTTGATTCCAAGTCATGTCGACTTGTGTAATCTTTACTTGCTCCCAGATAAGTCACATGATGTATTACATGATCTTCTTTGACTCTTCAATTAATCATGTAATGTCTCATGTGATCAATCCCAACACCTGACACCCGCCTTTCCTCTTTGGAACACCGACACGATTACCACTTTAGGACGACTTCCTAATTGAGACGTCAGGTTGACTTCCTATTTGGGAAATACCCCTGTCCGAAAACTCCAGAACCAAGACGACCGAAAGACATGGTGACCTGACCGTGACATTAGAATGAGCTTCCCTCAAAATGACTTCAACTCCCAGAGACGTGAAAGGAAAAAGCTGATCCAAGGATTGGTGCATCCGTTACCTACCCGAAACTGATGACATTGCCCCAGAAGCCTTGAGCAATCTCAAATGCCTGTTCGACACAATCCCCAAACCCAAAGACAGCGTGCCTGCTGAATTCACTGAAAACATGCGACATTTGCTTAGCAGTCAAGAGACTGGAGCACCCTATACAGGCTACTATGCTAGACTTAACAATGCACTGGTATCCGTTAGCAACATCTATGGCGTATGGTTCGAAGTACGCATCCAAGGAAACAAATTTGAATGCTTTCGACTGGCTCGAAGTGAACTCAGACTCAAGAATCACCCACTTCCAGGCATAAACTTCATTTCGCTTGAACAAAGCGGAGAACCCTCCTGACCACCATCTTGCGCTGAAGGACCATCTGAACCTAGATGTACTATGCCATTCGAAGAAGCTATAATAGCCACAACAGAAGTAGTACAAAAAGAACAAAGGGAAAGGACTCCAACCCCTTTTGATGACCCTTCCGACGACGAAAGTGAAGATGAAGACTTCAAACCAAAGTACAAAGACGTCTTTGGATCCCTTGGAATGCAATCATCCCAAACAGCTTGCGACAAACCTCCTCACCGACCTCACGGCACTGGAGATGATCCCTTCTCCCTCAAAAATCTTCCCCAAGACAATAAGGAAGATAAGACACGTCGACTCAAAGGTATCCACCCCGACAAATTCAATGGAGATCGCTCCCAAACCATGAGATTCTTGGCCACTTTCAATCGATTCATGCTCATGAACTACAGAGCTGACATCGCAAAGGACCTGATTATGCATAGCATCTATTTTCTCTCACTTTTGGAAGGACCAAAATGTGAAGGATGGGTTGATGCAGCCGACAGATGGCTTCGCCACGTCGTAGAAGACCCCAGTATGATTCCACGTCAATCCAATGCCTGGAAAGAACTCGAAAAATGTTTCAAGGAAGCCTTCTCCGACTACGCCGAACGAGAAAGGGCCCAAGATGAACTAAAGAAACTCAAGATGAGGAATGACAATCTTGACAAGTACCTTGCCGCCTTTGAAACTCAAGCACTACGTGCTGACATAGACATGAATGACCACACAAATCTTCGAACCTTCTCCCTTGGTCTTCCACAATCACTTGCCGATGCTTGCATCAAGATGGAAAACCCTGAAACTTATGAACAATGGAGGCTACAGTTCAATGCCAACAGAAGATTTATTTGAAAACCAAGTCACTTCATTCTGAATATGGGACCTTTAACAATCGTATCCAGGGACAAGGACAAAGGCAAACTTCTGGATGGGTCTGGTGTCACCCTGGAGGCAACAATCCCGGATCCAACAATCAGAACTGGCGTGGACCAGGAAATTGCGCACCTCCTTGACCACGCCTTCCTCCTCAAGATGATAACACCATGGATACGTCCGCTGTTATCCGCAAGGCTACAAACGACAAAGAACGCGAGGAATACCGAAAGACAGGTCGATGCTTCGAATGTGGAAAGCAAGGACACCTTGTCCGCGACTGCCCCAATAAAAAGACATGCGCTCGTACAACTCGCACCGTTCAAATCGAAGACAACAAGAAACCAACTGCCCTCGAAACTCCTTCCCCATCAACGTCTCTCGCTGCGCGAGTAGCACGTCTGTCAGAAGAAGATCGCTGTGCCTTCATGGATGAAATGTGTTCCCTTGGCAAAGATATGGATTTTCAGGCCACCTGAGTATTATGGCTCTTGCTCAGGCAGTTCTCAATAATTCTGGTTCTATGTACATAGCTCAAAAACATGCAATACAAGTCCCCTTTCAGCTACAAACCAGAAGGAAACGAGTCAATCGAAAAGCACTCCTTGATAGTGGTGCAACAGAATGCTTTATCCACCCTCGTGCAGTAAAACAACTCAAACTTGTTATGTGAACACTACCTAAAGCATGAACAGTCCAAAATGTAGATGGAACCAACAACAAAGCCAGACAAATTCTAGAAGCGATAGATCTGATGGTCAATAATAACGGAGAGCAAGCTCTTCATGCCTTTTATGTTGCCGACATTGGACAAGACAATTTTATTCTTGGCTACCTCTTTCTTGAAGCCTCTAATCCAGATATAGATTGGTGAAATGGTCGCATAGATGGCTTTACCACAATTTCCACAGCTAAAGCAGATAACTGGCGACCAATTCCCAAAGGCACCAGACAAATAACAACTACACCCATATGGGTACGATCGATTCCTGGATGGGAAGAAGGCGACGAAGTTTGGCTTCAAACAAGAATTGCTAAGACTACTGTCACCTCACAACTAGCTCAAGATGCCGCTGATAAGAAAAAGCACACTTGGCAAGAAATCGTCCCCGAGCGATACCATCGACATGGGAAAGTCTTCTCAGAAGCAACTTCAGAACGATTCCCAGATTGTTGACCTTGGGACCATGCAATCAAACTGACAGAAGATGCGCCCACGTCGATTAATTGCAGAGTCTATCCACTATCTCCCAAAGAAAAAGAAGAACAACATGAATTTCTTTCCCAAAATTTACGTTTACAAAGGATTCGTCAATCCAAATCACCTTACACAAGTGGATTCTTCCTCATCCGAAAGAAAGACAGCAAATTTCGTCCAGTTCAAGATTATCGAAACTTGAACAAATGGACCATTCCCAATAAATATCCATTGCCGTTGATTTCAGAACTCATTTACAACCTCGCAGAGAAACATCTCTTCTCAAAGTTCGACATTCGATGGGGATACAACAACATTCGTATTAAAGAGGGCGATGAATACAAAGCTGCCTTCAAGACGAGCGAAGGGCTTTTCGAACCAACAGTCATGTTCTTTGGATTAACTAACTCCCCCGCTACCTTTCAAACAATGATGGACAACATTTTCCAAGATGAAATTGCTCAAGGATGGCTCCACATTTATATGGACGATATGATTATTGCCACTGAAGATGATGAAGTACTTCATGAACTTTGTGTCAATCATATATTGGATAAACTTGAGAAATTCAACCTGTTCCTCAAACCAGAAAAATGCAAATTTCACCAACGAGAAGTTGAATACCTTGGCGTACTCATTGGCAATGGAACCGTTAAGATGGATCCCATTAAAGTTCAAGGCATTGCCGACTGGCCAACACCTCTAACCGTCAAAGATGTGTGAAGTTTCCTAGGATTTTGCAATTTCTACAGAGCGTTCATCAAGAACTTCTCTGATATTGCCCATCCATTGAACGACCTAACACGCAAAAATGAACAATTCATCTGGACAGACAAATGCAACAATGCCTTCTTAGAACTTAAAAGAGCATGCAGCAATTACCCAGTACTCCGCACCCCAGATTGGACCAAACAATTCGTCATGGAAACTGATGCATCTGGCTATGCCCTTGGAGTAGTCATCACCCAAGAATTTGAAGACGGCATTCACCCGATTGCCTTTCACTCCAGAAGTCTTCTTCCCGCAGAAAAGAACTATGATGTACATGACAAAGAACTTGCTGGTGTAATCTTTGGATTCAAATGTGGTTGCCCACTATTTCTTGGAGCTACACATGCAATTTGTGTTCACACTGATCACAAAAACTTACAATATTTCCGCGATCCACACAAGATCATAGGATGACAAGCCAGATGGATAGAATTCCTACAAGACTTTGACTACACTCTCAAACACATTCCTGGATCAACAAACACCATCACTGATTTGTTGTCGCAAAGAAAAGACCTTAACAAGGGGGTAAATACTGACGAACCACGTGTTCTTCTCCCTGATCACCTCTTCATGCCAACAAAAACTACACATGCCAACAAAATTTTCCTTGAAGATGACCTAGATTTGAGATGAGACATCCTTCAAACCCTCCACGATTCCCCTGCAGCTGGACATCCTGGCATATCGAACACTTGGGAACTTGTTTGCGAACAGTATGAAGGACCCAGACTCAGAGAATTTGTGGAACAATACATCAAAGGATGTGCTCGTTGCCAAGAATCCAAAACCAATGTACACTGATCAAAAGCACCCTTACAACGTTTTGATACACCTGTCAAAGAAGGCCCATTTCAATATGTATTGATGGACCTGATTACAGACCTCCCCAAGTCACAAGGTTTCGATTCCATTCTTACAATTGTTGATCAAGGCTGTTCTAAAGCAGCTAAATTCATCCCATGCACAAAAACGATCGATGGAACAGGCATAGCACTTGAGTATCTGAAACACCTTGTACCTTGGTTTGGACTTCCCAAAAGGATCATCTCAGACCGCGATCCCTGGTTCACCTCTGCGTTTGCGAAAGAAATGTGTAAGGCACTCGCAATTCAACAAAACCTATCTACAGCTTTCCATCCTTGCACTGATGGACAGACGGAATGTATGAATGCTTGGATCGAACAATACTTGCGACCTTGGACATCTGGGAAACCTTCTACCTGGAGTCAATTGCTACCTGTCACTGAATTCGCTCATAACTCATGGAAACACAATGTTGCTTGCTGATCACCTTATGAACTTCTAATTGGAATCAAACCACAGGTGATTCTGAAACATCTAGAATCTTCTGCCCCTGCTGTGGAAACACGTTTACGCCTTCTAGATGAAGCTAGACAATCGGCTCAAAAACTTCTCCAACACGTGCAAAACCGCAAGGACAACAAGAAACTAACGGAGATTAAAGAAGGTGACCAAGTCTGGCTTGAAGGTCGCAACCTCACTATCGCCGGCAATCGTAAACTCTCCCCAAAACAATATGGACCCTTCAAAGTTTCACAAAAAATCAGTCCCATGGCCATGCGACTAGCACTTCCTCCATCGATGAAAATTCACAATGTGTTTCACACAGACCTCCTCCTTCCATATAAGGAGACGGAGCAATATGGCATGCCTTTTACACGACCACCTCCAATCATCAATAGCGAGGAAGAATACGAAATCGAGAACATTCTAGATGCATGGCACTACAGCAAAAGACGAAAACTTCAGTACCTCGTGCATTGGAAGGGTTATCCACACTCCGACGACTCCTGGATTGATCACAAGGACCTACATGCCCCAGATGTATTGGCAGACTTTATGCTAACAAACTCCACTATGGCTGGACGACCTATGGTATAAAGAGACCACCAAAATCTCTCAAACAATCCTCATCCCCGCTTTACACTGGCCTTCTTTACACCAACCCTCCCAGTCTACTGCCCCCTTTGCGTCCACCACCTTAACACCCCCTTTGCCTTGTACATACCACATGACTGCCCAATCTTTTCGATGATGTCTCGCTCATCCTCTCCTATTTTCATTCCCTCCCGCTCTTCCTCACCCATGAACAGTGCTGGCAACACCCCATACATTGTGACTTCCCCTCCACCGGATAGTCCCACTAGCGATGAACTGGCACTCCCCCATGAACAGATGATCAAGCACGTCGCCTGCCTTCTTAACATCGAAGAAGAAGAAGTCTGCCGCCAATTCCCCACTGTTCGCTCTCTCCTCCCCATTGACAGGTCCCCTCCCGCTCCTGCTGCTGTTCTTACCCCTGACACAATGATGATGGCTTATGCCAGTTCATCTTTCAATGACGTGGACGACTACAAGGGTATTATTTCACCTACCTTATCGTACCCAGGAACAGAACTCGAACACTACATTGATTCAACCTACCCCAACAGTCTGCCCATTCCCAGCCCCAAGCCACTTCCTGTTCCTCCCCCTCATTTCCATGACAGCGTTTCAATAACGCTGCCTGTTACTTCGGCTACCAATTCCACCTACACTTCCCCCATTGTACCAGCCTTTATCAAAGACATCCCATTGCATTCTCCCTCTCCCATTTCCCCTATGGCTGTAGTTCTATACCAACAGGCCGAAACCAATGCACTAGAGATCAAAGCCATGGACGCTGACGCAGAAGGACGCACCCCAAGTCCTAACGGTCCTCAACCAGGAGTTCACCCAGGTCCTGGATGGAAGGACAACTTCAATGCTATCGGCACCCGTCACTTCTTTGTCATCCCTGATGGTGAAGAGGACGTAATTGCCCCTTTTATCTCCTATGACCTCCATGCCACCTTCCCTGAACTTCTTGCCACTAATGGCCATGGTTGCACGGTCCACTCCCGTCCCCTTCATGCTCGTCCAGTTGGACAACACCACACCACCATTTCCCCCAAGGACGAACTCCTGCTTATCAAAGGTGCACAGTACACCGACCTTATTGACTGGGCCTTGTGCCAGGAAGATGACACAACACTCACTGGAGAAGTCCAATACTTTCATGCCCACCACTCCAAGGCCGCACAAATTGCTCACCATATCAGAGCCCTCAAGGAGTCCTTACAGACTGAAAGGTTGGCTATGTACTGCAGTTCAGAACAACTTGCCGCCGCCAATGCCATCGCCCGCGTCCGTCGTCACATTGACCGCGACATGCACCAAGCGCCTTACTTCAAAGGCAAAAGAGGATGTAGGGCTCAAGTCGCTATCTGCGATCATGCCATACATGCCTGGGGAAAGGACAACAACAAGATGTGCGACTGGTGCAGTAAGACAGGCCACAATATAGAAGAATGCTACTCTCTCAGCTATTGCCGACACTGTCTACAACACGGTCATGATGGCCTTGACTGTCTCCGTCCCCATGACCTTTGCAACAAGTTCAAAGATTGCAAGGTCTATCCCTCTCACCCCAACTTCAAGTGTGGCCACTACGCCTCAGTTGACGATGATATTGACATCTAAAGGATGTTAATAAGGGGGTAATGTCACGGACTGCCCCTCTCCTTACCTAATCTTTTCTTTCCACTTTTGTACTTGACTCCAGACCGCCTTCTGTCTCGCTTACCTAAAATTACTTATGGATGATTCTTGTGTTTTCCAGAGACTTCCATAGAGTTCTATAGCCTTCTCCTTGCTTCTATTGCCTTCCATAACCTTCTCTGACCTTCTAGTAGCTTCAGTTGTCCTGTATATATATACTATACCTCTTTAGCATAGAACAAGTCCTTAAGCTTGTTCTATTTGTGCAATACAGGCTATTGTCACTTCCTTGAACGCGTGCAGCTTCCCTTTGAAAGATCCCTTTTGCGATAGTCGACTTTGTCACTATTCGCCTCTCATCTCTAAACGTCTTTGAGATCACATGTTGTATCTTGCTTGATTCCAAGTCGCGTCGACTTGTGTAATCTTCACTCGCTCCCAGATAAGTCACGTGATGTATTATGTGATCTTCTTTGACTCTTCAATTAATCACATAACGTCTCACGTGATCAATCCCAACACCTGACGCCCGCCTTTCCTCTTTGGAACACTGACACGATTACCACTTTAGGACGACTTCCTAATTGAGACGTCGGGCCGACTTCCTATTTGGGAAATACCCCTGTCCGAAAACTCCAGAACCAAGACGACCAAAAGACACAGTGACCTGACTGTGACAAGACTTCTCCCAACACCTCCCTGTCTATATCGGAACCTGCCATCAGTGCTTCTATCCTGAACCCTGACTCAACTTCTCCTATTGGATATCTATCCCCTTGACCCATCGGACGCTCATGCGTCCTCCAATTTGCCTTGGACTGATGTATAACTTTGTACATGGTATCATTCATATCTAATGCATCTATATTTAGATCACGATGTCATTCTGCACAGTGTACCATGTGGTACCACTGCTCATTTTTGATCTTACCTATGGATACTCATTCGCTACCACTCACTCATATTTCTCATTGTTCACTTGTTCAGGAAATATCCTATTGTTCTACCCTTTAGGATAGATAGCTACAGACCTGTATATAAGCATGCCTTTAGCCCTGAAGTCAAGCCTTAAGCTTGACTTGGTTTCCAATCCAAACGTCTTGAAAGATCATCCCTTGTATGCTCTCTCTCTTACTTCTACCTCTGAGTCGTCTCTAGTATTACTAGGAGACTCTACCTCTATTACTCAGTCACCCTTAGTCATCATTAGTAAGCACTTCATTCACCAAGCCCCCTTTCAAAGGGCTATCCACTTGTACATGCGCTACTTCTATTCATACAACTTGTGCATGTCGCACCTTTAAGGCCTTGGACCTTAACACAAGTCAAGCTTTCTTAACCCACACTGGTTGAGAAGTAGCAACACTGGAACCAACACCACAACCCAATTCTAACACCATTTACCCTGACTTATGCTGCCCCACCTGTCACAGAAGATTTATCTTCCATCTCGTTTATACACATCACACTGCAGCAATCCTTGCCCAACTAAACCCCCATGAACCCATGACACCCTACCTCAAACACTTCCTCACATATTTCTATCACCAACTCAATGTCTACCATGACCAAACTTGTCAACATGGCTAAGGCCATGAAGTCATATGCAGAGGCTCTCAAGAGCAAGCCAATTATCAGGAAACAAGGAACCACCAGTTCACCTACATGTACCAGAGCTGGAGAGGTTGCCAAAGAAAGCACCCCCACTATTACTACATGCACCCAAGCTGGAGAGGTCGCCAGGCAGAGCACCCCCACTACCACCACATGTACATGTACTGGAGAGGTCGTCAAGAACACCCCCATTCACGCTAAAGCTGCCAAAGTTACCAAGCAGGCAATTCAAGAGCAGAGGGCCACTGGTAGAACAAACAGCACACATATCACCCACCAGTCTACCCAGAGGCCCACTGGAGCAACAATGGGGATCAAAGCAAACATGATGATGCAAGAAGAACTCTGCGCAAAGCTCTACCAGGTCTTTAATATAAAGACACCAGCACTGGTACCCAAACCAAAGGAACCAACAGAACCTATCCAAGTTAACACCATATGCCTCATAGGCAAAGTATACAAGCACCAACTCCACATACGAAGCGAGTGAAAGAACCCTTGCACTGGATGGGCAATCAAGAAGCCCAATCAAGGAAGGATTGACGATCATAGCATCATTCCCCCTAAGAACCAACTCATGAGAAGCTGCGAATGCTTCCATTGTCAGAAGCACAGACATTACGCTAGGAACTGCTGCACCAAGAAGAAGATTGATCACAAAGAAGCGCTGACGATCAAAGTGATTAGCGCCCCAAGTACCTTCCCAGTCATGACATCAGCCAACCACTTTGACACACTCAAAGAAGAAAACCTGAGCGCCATTTCACCCACACCCATTCCAAAACTATTGGATGCTAAAAGAATCAAGGAGCTCATTGCAGTGAACACCAAGAAACTCAACATGCAAACCCAGCTTGAACTTATCAAGTTATGCAAACCACAGAAAGCACCTGTAACCATGCCATGCAAACCATCCAAAGTACCCGATATCAATGCCATCACCATAGGACAGACCATTGACAAGTTGAACAACGCCTCTATCAGCAAATTGAACTCAGTACAAACCAGCTTCCTACTAGCGCTGTTACGCACAGACTCTGCATATTGTAAATACTAGCACTAGAGTACTTACAGGAGTTATAGAGTCTACCTTTAATGATATAAAGGTTGCACAGTTACGTTAGTGCAAAGCTAAGTTGATACTAACTTAGATAGTATAGCAGACTCTAAACTCTGTCTTAGAGCGTTAGAGCACAAGGGGGATTTACTTAGAGTGTAAGGGAACTGGGGGATTGCTCTAAGGAGCTTATGGTCCTGGGATTATGATAAGAAGACCAAGTCTGGAGAGTTGGGGCTCTCTAGAAGGGTCTTATATACATGATCTACCTAGTCATCTATCTAGCATGTGCAGTAATGCGTAGTAA
>Ga0307512_10006183_pt1 | contig 12221 bp, 11 predicted proteins | sample 14_EM_MG_FD_200267 | JGI IMG/M metagenome (GOLD analysis project Ga0307512, IMG submission 200267) | Populus trichocarpa ectomycorrhiza microbial communities from riparian zone in the Pacific Northwest, United States - 14_EM | ecosystem: Host-associated > Plants > Roots > Unclassified | place... | reverse complement strand
CGAATCGGGCCGCGCTGGTGCCGAAGACCGGCATGTCGTGCCAGGGCGTGCCGAACTGCTCCCGGTTGCGCACCAGTTGCCGGGCGACGTCGCGCCGGGCGTCCTCGCCGCCGCGGCGCTCGAACTTGTTGATCGCCACGATGTCCGCCAGGTCCAGCATGTCGATCTTCTCGAGCTGGCTGGCGGCACCGAAGTCCGGCGTCATGACATAGAGCGAGACCGCCGCGTACGAGGTGATGGCCGCGTCGCCCTGGCCGATGCCCGGCGTCTCCACGATCACGAGGTCGTTGCCGGCGGCCTTGCACGCGGCGATGACGTCGCCGAGGTGCGCGGGGACCGTCCCGTCCTGGCGCCGGGTCGCCAGCGAGCGGAAGTACACCACCCCCGGCGCGATGCTGTTCATCCGGATCCGGTCGCCGAGCAGCGCCCCGTTGCCCCGGCGCCGGGTCGGGTCGATGGCGATCACGGCCACCCGCAGCTTGTCCTCGGAGTCGCGCCGCAACCGCCGGACCAGCTCGTCGGTGAGCGACGACTTGCCCGAGCCGCCGGTCCCGGTGATGCCGAGGACGGGCACCGTACGCCCGCGGGCCGCCTCACCCACCGCCGCCGCCAGCGCCGGGTCGGCACCGCCCTGCAGCACGGTGATCGCCCGGGCCAGCGCGGTCTCGTCCCCGGCCAGCAGCGCCGGCAGGTCCACCGGCTGGCGCGACACGTCGACGTCGCACTCGCGGATCAGCTCGTTGATCATCCCGGGCAGGCCGAGTTGCTGACCGTCCTGCGGGCTGAAGATCCGCACGCCGCGCCCGGCCAGGCCGGCGATCTCCGCTGGCACGATCGTGCCGCCCCCGCCGCCATAGACGCGCACGTGCGCGGCGCCGCACTCGGCCAGCCGCTCGACGAGGTAGCCGAAGTATTCGACGTGGCCGCCCTGATAAGACGAGAGGGCAACACCCTGCGCGTCCTCCTGGACCACCGCGGTGACGACCTCCTCGACGCTGCGGTCGTGACCGAGGTGCACGACCTCGGCGCCCTGGGCCTGCAGCAGCCGCCGCATGACGTTGATGGCCGCGTCATGCCCGTCGAAAAGGCTCGCCGCGGTGACGAAACGGACAGGGTGGGCCGGCACGTGAAGGCTCATGGGCAAATACTAGGTCGTCCTACTATCGGACGTCCATGTATTCGCCCGGCCCGCTACGATGACGTTCGTGTCCAGCAGCGGCGGCCTTCCCCCCGACCCGATCGCCGAGGCCCGCCGGCTGTGGGCGGAGCACGGCTGGGCGCCGGCGGCCGACGGCATGGCGGCGGTCACTTCCCTGATGCGCGCCCACCAGATCGCGCTGGCCCGGGTCGAGGCGGTGCTCAAGCCGTACGCGATCACCTTCGCCCGCTACGAGGTGCTGATGCTGCTGTATTTCAGCCGCCGCGGCTCGCTCCCGATGGCCCTGATCGGCGAACGCCTCCAGGTGCACCCGACCAGCATCACCAACGCGGTCGACCGGCTCCAGGCGGCCGGCCTGGTCCGGCGGGTCCCGCACCCCGACGACCGCCGCTCGACCGTCGTCGAGCTGCTGAAGCCCGGACGCGAGCTGGCCGAGGCCGCCACCGCCGACCTCAACGACCAGGTGTTCGCCGCGCCGTGGATCTCGCCCGAGGCGGTCACCGCACTGATCGACTCGATCACCGAGATGCGCCGCAGCACCGGCGACTTCTGACCCCTCGTTCTTGGACCACGGGCCGTGAACCGGGACCCTCACCTTCACGCGGGCGGGCGCACGCTGAGCTCGAGGCAGGTAGAGATCCACCGCGGCCCCGATCGGCCGCCGGCGTACGCCCCGGAAGCTGAACCCGCCCAGACCCCTCGCGAAGCCCCAATGGTCAGGCAAAGACATCGGCGACGTAGCGTCCGCGGTTGCGTTGCATGTCCGCTATCCAGGATCCGGCTTCGTCTGGTGAGGCGCCGGTGGCTTCCTGGTAGATGCGTTTGCACGTGTCGTAGACGGCTGGGGCCATGCGCCGGCCGTCGCCGCAGACGTAGAAGATAGCGCCGTTGCGGACGAGATCGACGACGTCGCTGCGGTCGGCCCAGAGCCGGTCCTGGACCAAGTGCACGGCGTCGTGGGGCTGGCTGGAGAACGCGGGCCGCAACGACACGATGCCTGTCCTCTCCCACTCGGTGAGCTCGTCGTGGTAGAGCAGGTCGAGGTCGGAGTGATCGCACCCGAAGAACAGCAGTGCGGGCGCGGGTGTGACGCTGTCCTCTGCCGCGCTCAGGGCGCGGTCCTGCGGGAAACCTCGGAACGGGACGATGCCGGAGCCCGCGGCGACCATGACGATCGGCGTGCTCAGCGACTGTGGCGGGTGGAAGGCGATGTTGGAAGGGCGGACGCTGACCGCGATCTTGGTGCCGGGCCGGGCGCTCGCCAGGTACGTGGAGGCTACCCTTCGTAGATGCCCGTCCCGGACAATGCCGGCCGATCTGGCGACGCCCGGCGACCGCGGACAACTCGACATAGCTGGACAGCAGTTCCCCGGCTGTGATGGCCTGTCCGGTCGGCAGAAACGTCTCGCTGCCGCCGGCGAACGTGAGCACGAGCTGGGCGTCGTAGGCCAGGTCGTAGCGGCTCAGCGCCCGGTCGACGGCCGTCGCACGCGCACGGCGTCCCACTCGTCGAAGGCACCGCGGAGGAGGCCGCCCTGCGCGGGGTCGCGCGTCTCCTGCGTTTCCCCGGTCCCAAAGGCATCACCCAGGAGATCTACACCACCCCTCTGACGTCGGCCGAACCGCTGCGCATGCTCGCCTCCGGCTTCGTCACCGGCGACTCCGGCATGGGCCACGTCGCGATCACATCCACCAGGCCGACGCAGCTCCGCGGCTACTTCAGCACCGTCTTCGACGCCCGCCTGACCGACCACATCGAAGAGACCATCAGCGGTGTCAAACTCAAGATCCGTTTTCTGCGCGTGAAAGGCGCTACTGGGCGGGCACGCCGCGCAGGCGGGCCGCGTCCTGGCTCGGCGGCGCCCCGAACTGGCGCCGGTACTCGCGGCTGAACTGCGACGGGCTGTCGTAGCCGACCCGCAGCCCGACCCCGGTGACGTCGTTGGGATGCGTGGCGAGCAGCAGTCGCGCCTCCTGCAGCCGGATCTGCTTCTGGAACTGGATCGGGCTCATCGCGGTGACCGCCTGGAAGTTGCGGTAGAACGCCGACACGCTCATGCCGGACAGCTGGGCCACGTCCTCGACCCGGAACGCCTGCGTGTAGTGCTCGCGGATCCAGCGCACCGACCGCGCGATGTGCGTCAGCCCGCTGTCGGCCAGCCCGAGCTGTCGTACCACCGTGCCCTGCTCGCCGGTGATAACCCGCCACAGGATCTCGAGCTTGATGAGCGGCGCGAGCACGGCGATGTCCCGCGGCCGGTCGAGCAGCCGCAGCAGCCGGACCGCGGCGTTGACGAGCTCGCCGGGCGCGTCGCTGACGGCCAGCCCCGATGGCACTCCGGCGGCCGCGGGCGGCAGGTCGGCCGGGCTGGACGACAGCAACAACTCGGCGACCGCGGCCGGCTGCAGCACCAGTCCGAACCCGAGCGCCGGGTCCCGCAGGGTGGCGTTGATGAAGTGCCCGGTGACCGGCAGGTCCACGGACGCGATGAGGTACTGCCCGGCGCGGTACTCGTAGACACGATCACCGAGCGCGATCCGTTTGGCCCCTTGGGCAATGAGGGCCAGCACGGTGCCGGACATGGAGGCGGACGGCGGCGTCGAGTGTTCCACCTTGGACACCAGCACGCCGTCGATCGCGGTAGCGCCGTCGGGCCGGGCGTGGCGGTCGCACAGGGCACGCAGCTCCTCGAGGCTCATGGACCGAGTGAACCACGGACCGATCCTCGTGACAACGAGAGGATCGGGCAAGCATCGGAGAGCATCGTTCTAACGTTTCAGCAGCTTGTGGTGCTTTGCTTGATGGACCGACATGCCGCGTCGATCAACAACAAGGAGGAATCACCATGCACGGCTTCCGCGCCACGATGACCGCCCGACCCGGCAAGGGCGACGAGCTGGTCGAACTGCTGCTGGCCGCGCCGTCGCTGCCGCACGAGGACTGCGTGGTCTTCCTGGTCACCCGCTCGGCGAGCAACAGCGACGTCGTCTCGGTGACCGAGGGCTGGACCAGCCGCGCGGCCCACGCCGAGTTCTTCGCGACGCAGGCCGCGCAGACGTTGGTCGCACGGTTGCAGCCGCTGCTGGCGGGCGAGTCGCAGTACACCGACGAGGTCCCCGTAGGCGGCAAGGCCACCTTCTAACCGTCCCACGACCCCTCACGACGAAATGGACCCCGCATCATGATCTCCATCGACCCCGAACTCGCCGCCCTCCTCGCCGACATCCCGCTCGTCACGGCACTCGACGCCGAGTCACTCACCCAGATCCGCCCGTACTCCTCCGGCCCGCTGGAGCCGCTGCTGGAGAACCGCGCCGTCGACCGCCGCGAGGTCACCGTCCCAGCCCAGGACGGCACCGAAATCCCGCTGACGATCCTCAGCCCGAAGAACCTGACAGCCCCGGCGCCCTGCATCTACTGGCTCCACGGCGGCGGGATGGTCATGGGCGACCGTTTCGCGCAGCTCGACATCCCACTGCAGTGGCTGGACCGCTTCGGCGCGGTCGTAGTCACGGTCGACTACCGCCTGGCCCCGGAATTCACCGGCACAACGTTGGCCGACGACTGCTACACGGCCCTGCACTGGACGGCCACGAACGCCGCCGAGTTGGGCATCGACCCCGCCCGCATCGTGGTGGCCGGCACCAGCGCCGGCGGCGGCCTGGCCGCGGGCGTCACGCTGATGTCCCGCGACCACGGCACCCCGTCGATCGCCGCCCAGGTCCTCATCTGCCCGATGCTCGACCACCGCAACACGACCGTCTCCAGCCACCAGTTCGCCGGCACTCCGGGCGTCTGGACCCGCGAAACGAACGAGTTCGCCTGGCGCTCACTGCTGCCCGACACCACCGACGTGTCGGAATACACCTCCCCGTCCCTCGCCACCGACCTGTCTGCCCTACCACCCACCTACATCGATGCCGGCACCGCCGAGGTCTTCCGCGACGAGGACGTCGCTTACGCCACCGCAATCTGGGCCTCCGGCGGCCAGGCCGAGCTGCACGTCTGGGCGGGCGGCTTCCACGGCTTCGACGCCCTGTTCCCCCACGCCAAAGTCTCCGCCGCGGCCCGCCGGACCCGCACCGACTGGCTCGCCCGCCTCCTGGAATCGACGGCGACGAGCTAGCCAGGGTGGTCGTCAGGGCGGCGAGCACTCGCCGCCCGCGATGGGGCGGCCCTCCTCGACCCGTACGGAAAGTGACACCCCGTAGCTGTAGGTCAATCTCCCGTAGTGCGGGGCGGCGTTCGCTCTGTAGTGGGTGTTCCGAATTCTTGTCCGCGGCCCCTCGCACGCGTCGTCAGCGGTGGGGCTCCGGTCAGTGCATTCGCAGCCGGGTCGAGCAGTTGCCGCGCGACGCCGGGCTCCGGGGTGCTGACCTGGATCTCTTCGCCGCTGCGCAGAGTGAGGCAGAGCGCGGGCCCCGGCCGCACCGCTACTGCGAGACGGGCATGACCAGCGTCGTCGTGAAGTCGACGGCGCCTTCCCGCTGGTAGAAACGCATTGCGCCCGCGTTGCCCGCGATGACGGAGATCTTCATGACCTCGGCACCCGCGTCGGCCAGCCGCGCACGCACCGCCCCGAGCAGGAGCCGGCCGACCCCGGCGCCGCGCGCCTCGTCCTCGACGACGAGGGTCTCCAGCACGCCGACCCGATCCCCCCATTGCCACGAACCCGGCGCGTCCAGGACACGGACAACCGCATAGCCCACCAGACGATTCCCGTCCCGCGCGACAAACACCGCAGTGAGCGGCTCGGTCAGCCACTCAAGGTATTGCCGCCGCCGCAGGCGCCACGACTCCGCGGGTGGACGCAGCGGGCCCAGCGCCGCGAGGTGGGGCGCCTGCCGATCGTGGTGCGCCAGCAACAGCCCCCAGAGGCGCTCCAACCGGTCGACCTCGGACGGAGCCAGGACGTCGAGCACAGGACTCACGGCGCGAATCCTATCGGCGGCACGGGGCGGCACGACAGATTGGATCGCCCTATGCTGGGCCGCCTGATCTTGCAAGTGACTCTGGAGGGTTCTTGATGGTCGATCCGATGAAGCCGACGCTCAGCCGACGGCGCCTGCTGCGCGCGGGTGGCGGTCTCGCCGCCGCCGCGGCCCTGGGCTCCGCTCCGTTCGTCGCGCCGGGCAGGGCGCGGGCCAATGTGGACGACTCGCCCCGGTTCAACCTTCCCGGCTCCGGCGACCGGCCCGTCGATCAGAAGAGTCTGCACGCCAACTGGGTCATGCAGTCCTTCGGGTACGACAATCTCAATCAGCACATCTACTTCCTGCAACGCAACGTCGACAACGAGGATCCGAAGAACATCGGCGACCTCTGGGTCACCAAGACGGACACCGCCGGCAATGAGCTGGGCGCCATGGCCCTGCACGGTTTCGGGCACGGCGTGTCGATCGGCGTGGAGCCCTACAACGGATCCGTCTATCTCTGGACCGAATGGCAGGTGAACCTCAAGAGCACCTTCGGCACCAGGGTCGGGCGGTTCAAGTTCGTCGACGGCGCGACCCTCGCGCAGACCGACGCCTCGATCCAGGATCGCACCCCGTCGATCGGCGACACGATGGTCAACCCGCAGCCGGCCATCGACCCGTGGTCCGATCGTCTGCTGGTGCGGTACAGGGTCAGCTCCACCGAGGCCCGCATCGTCGGGTTCACCATGGCTGACGCCCGGGCCGGCCGGGTCACCACCGACTACCGGAAGTTCGAGCGGCGGATACCGGACCGCACCGACGGGCTCGACTTCCAGGGCTACACCGCGCTCGGCCGCTACGCCTACCTGCTCTACGGCAAGGTGAGCCCGACCTCGTTCATCACCACCATCGACCTCAACGGCACCGGACAGTCCATTGTCGACGATTTCGAGACGGCGGCCGGCACGACGCTGCCCGGCCGGGAACCGCAGGGCATGGCGATCTGGCTCGCCCCGACCGGCTCCCGGTTGGCCTTCGGATTCCACTCGAACACCGACGGCGAACGGCACGCCACCGTCTTCGACAAGAACCAGTTCGTCTGATTCAGGGACTCTCCGATGTAGACCTGCCGTGCCAGGAACGCCAGAGCGACGCGTACGGGCCGCCGGCTCGGACCAGCTCGTCGTGGCTGCCCAGCTCGATGATCCGGCCGCCGTCCATCACCGCGACCCGGTCGGCGTCGTGGGCCGTCTGCAGCCGGTGCGCGATCGCGATCACCGTCCGGTCGTGCAGCACCGCGGCCAGGGCCCGTTCCGCGGTGCGGGCGGCGGTCGGGTCCAGCAGCGCGGTGGCCTCGTCCAGGATGACCGTGTGCGGGTCGGCGAGCACCACGCGGGCCAGCGCCAGCTGCTGCGCCTGGGCGCCGTCCGGCGGGTGCTCGCCGAGGTCGGCGTCCAGGTCGACGGCCCAGTCGGCGCCGACCGTCCGCAGCGCCCGGCGCAGCTCGTCGTCCGGCGCGGCGACCATCAGGTTGTCCCGCAACGACTCCCGGAAGACGTGGTGCTCCTGGGTCACCAGCACCACCTGGCGGCGCAGCTCGTCCGGCGGCAGGTCGGCGATCGGCACGCCGCCCACGGTCACCGTGCCGGCGGCCGGCCGGTCCACCCCGGCGATCAGCCGGCCGAGGGTCGACTTGCCGGCGCCGGAGAGCCCGACGACGGCGAGCCGCTCCCCCGGCCGTACGGTCAGCTCCACGTCGTGCAGCACGTCGCGCCCGGCGTCGTAGGCGTAGCGCACGCCGCGGACCTCGATCCGGTCGCCGTCCGGTGGACGGGTCGCTCGGCTGACCGCCACCGGCACCGCGGCGAGGCCTTCGATGCGGGCGAACGACGCGCTGCTGCTCTGTACCTGCTCGATCCGGATCAGGATGGTGTCCAGCGGGCCGACCAGCTGCCGCAGATACAGCACCGCGGCGCCGACGGTGCCGAGGGTGACGGCGTCGCGCAGGTAGAGGAAGCCGCCCAGCAGCAGCACCAGCACGACCGGGACCACGTACGAAAGCTCGACCGTCGGGAAGAAGACGCTGCGCAGTCGCAGGGTGGCCAGCCGGGTGCGGCGGGTCTCGGCGATCGCCGCCCGGCCCTCGGTGAGGCGCTGCTCGCGCAGGTCGAAGGCCTCGACGGTCCGGGCGCCCGCGGTGGTCGCGGCCAGTTCCTCGGCCAGTTGCGAATTCGCCGCTCCTTCACGCAGGTAGGCGTCGCGGGCCCGGCGCAGATACCACCGGGTGACGAACCAGATGCCGGCGAGCCCGAGCACGCCGACCGCGCCGAGCAGCGGGCTCAGCACGAGCACCGCGACCATGATGAACAGCATCTGCACGGTGGCGATGAACACCTCCGGCAGATCGTCACGCAGCGTGGTGGCCACGGCGTCCACATCGGTGGTGCCCCGGGCGGCCAGGTCGCCGGCCGGCACCCGCTCGACCACCGCGGCGGGCAGGACCAGCGAGCGCTCGAGGAAGCCCTCCCGGATCCGGGCGGCGGTGCGCTCGCCGAAGCGGTAGCCGACCGCCAGCGCGTACCGCGACAGCACGGTCTGCCCGAAAGCGCAGGCCAGCACCGCGAGCGCCAGCCGGTCCACCTGCGCCCCGCCGCCCTGCCCGGCGACCGTGTCGATGATCCGGCCGAGCAGCCACGGCCCGCCCAGGGCGGCCAGCGCGGCGAGGGCGTTCAGGCCCAGCATCACGGCCACCATCCGGCGGTCGGCGGCGAGCAGGCGCAGCGCGGCCCGGCCGACCATCCGCTGGTCGGCGACCGGCAGCACCGCGGTCATTTGTCCTCGCCGAACACGCGGGTGACCAGGCTCCGGTAGCCGGGCACGGTGGCGAGCAGCTCGCGGTGCGTCCCGGTGGCGGCGACCCGCCCGTCGACCAGGTAGTGCACGATGTCCGCGCGGTCGAGCAGCACCGGCGACGTGGTGGCGACGACCGTGCCGCGACCGGCCCGGACCGCGGCGAGGCGCTCGGCGATCGCGGCCTCGGTGTGCGCGTCCACCGCCGAGGTGGGCTCCGCGGCGAGCAGCATCTCCGGGTTCGCGTGCAACGCCCGGGCCAGCCGGACGCGCTGCCGCTGGCCGCCGGAGAGGTTGCGGCCGCCCCACTCGACCGGGTGGTCCGGCTCGCCGACGTCGTGCGCCACGGCGGCCTCGATCGCGTCCCGGACCCGGTCGTCGCACGGCACCTCGGGGCCGGCGACGACCTTGCGCAGCGGGCCGGCGAACAGGTCGGCCTCGTGCTGCGCGACCAGGATCCGGGCCCGGACCTCGGCCTGGGCGACGTCGTCCAGGCGTACGCCGCCCCAGGTCGCGTCCGTCGGGCCGTACCGGCCGAGGCGTTCGAGCACCGCGGCGGTGTCGCCGGGGCGGGCGCTGGCCAGGGCGGTCAACCGGCCCGGCTGCACCGACACGCCGGACGCCGGATCGTGCAGGACGGCCGGGGCGGCGGGCCCGGCGACACCGGCCGGGTCGTCCGGGGGCAGGCGCAGGAAGTTGACCACGCGACGGGCGGACACCAGGCCGCGGGCGACGTCGAAGCCGCAGAAGATCATCACGCTGACCGGGATGACCAGCATGGCCGTGTAGCCGTACACCGCGATCAGCTCACCGACCGTGAGCTCGCCCTGGGCCGCGAGCCGCGCGGCCAGCCAGATCACCACCGCGAGGAAGACGCCGGGCAGGCCCTCACCGAGCGCGCCGATCCAGCTCGCCGCCGCGCCCACCCGGTAGCCCGCGTCACGCAGCGTGCTCGACTCCCGCCGGTACCGGGCGAGATGCGCCTGTTTGCCGCCGAGCCCGTTGAGGATGCGCAGCCCGCCGACCACGTCGACGAGTCGCGCGGCCAGAGCGCCCTGCCGCTCGCGGTAGCGCGCGCCCGCCGACTGCACCCGGCCGAGCAGCGGGCCGACCCCCAGGGCGAGGACCGGCACGCCCGCCAGCACCACGAAGGCCAGCATCGGCGAGGTCCGGAACAACAAGATCGCCACCGCCGCGTACGCCACCACGCTGGCCACGCCGACCCCGCCGACGTTCATCGCCCGCCCGATGGTCCACACGTCGGAGATGCCGATGGTGACCACCTCGCCGGCGGTGACCCGGCGGGGCAGGGCGGCGCCGAGGCGGGTGGCGTGCGCCAGCACCGCGTCGGCGGCGTGCAGCGCGGCGGCCAGGCGCAGCTTGGTCATCGACCGGTGCCGCATGATGCCCAGCCCCGCGCTGGCGGTGCCGACCAGCAGCACCGCCCCGGTCCAGGCGATCAGCGCGACCGGGCGGCGCGGGCTGAGACCACGGTCGACGGCCTGGGACAGCAGATACGGCGTCAGGGCCAGGCTCGCGAACCAGAGCGACCCGTAGATCGCCCCCAGGGCCACCCGCCCCTTCAGTTGCCAGCCGAGCCACCAGAGGTATCGCGCGGGTCCCCGTATCTCCACGCCCACCATGCTGCCCGATGACCGGCGGCCGGCATCGACAACCCGCGATCATGTGAGGCCGGTCCCTTCTGCCAAATCGTCATCGGATCGAAACAAGTCGTTGACTCGATAGACGCATATCGATACCGTCGCAGGAAAGCGCTTACCTACCCAGAGGGCCCCTCCCCCGGTCTGCTCCACCACAGCATCGGAGGTCCTGATGTCCATGTCCGACCGAGCCCGTCCGCATTGGCGTATCCGATTCGGCGCCGCCGCGGCCGCGGCACTCGCCGCCGTCGCCACCTTCAGCTATGCACCCGCCGCCTTCGCCGCGACCTTCGCCCAGGAAGGCTGGTCCACCCAGGGCGGCGGCACGACAGGCGGCTCCACCAGCACCACGGTGACCGTCACCAGCCTCTCCGCCCTCACCACCGCGGCCAAGGCGACCACCTCGCAGACCGTCTATGTGAACGGCAACTTCACCTGCTCGGCGGACGTCACGGTCGCGTCGAACAAGACCATCGTCGGGGTCGGATCCGGCTCCGGGCTCACCGGCTGCGGCCTGCGGATCGTCGACGTCAACAACGTCATCGTGCGCAACCTGAAGATCGCCAAGGTGCTGGCCGGCAACGGCAACGGCGACGCCGTGCACATCGACGGCGCCACCCACGTCTGGGTCGACCACAACGACCTGTCCAGCGACACCACCCACGGCACCGACTACTACGACGGTCTGATCGACATCACCCACGCGGCCGACTACGTCACCGTCTCGTGGAACTACGAGCACGACCACATCAAGTGCAACCTGCTCGGGCACAGCGACAGCAACGCCAGCGAGGACACCGGCCACCTGCGGGTCACCTATCACCACAACTACTTCCGCAACTGTGACCAGCGCGGGCCACGGGTCCGCTTCGGCAACCCGGTGCACGTCTTCAACAACTACTACTACAACAGCGGCACCTACGGTGTCGTCTCCACCTGCGGTGCGGGCGTCTACGCGGAGCGCAACTACTTCGAGAACACCCCGAACACCGTGATCACCCAGACCGGCAGCTCACCCACCGGCAACGTCAAGCTGCTCAACAACTACCTGGTGAACTCCGGCACGCCCGTGTCGCTGAATCCGGGCAGTGTGGCCGCGATCCCGTACGCCTACACGGTCGACGCGAACAGCAACGTCAAGTCGGTCGTGACCGCGGGCGCGGGTACCGGAAAGATCTGATCCGCTCGGCACGCCGGGGGCCGTCGCCCACCACGGCCCCCGGTGCCGGGTCACCCATCATTCGAGGTTGATCATGAGAAGACAGCTCACCGTCCTGGTCGTCGCCGTGCTCGCCGTCGCCGCCTCCTTCCTGGTGTTCCTCCGTCCCGCCTACGCCGCGACCGGCCTGCACATCAGCGGCCGCAACATCGTCGAGGCGAACGGGCAGACGTTCGTCATGCGCGGCGTCAACCACGAGCACACCTGGTTCACCAACCAGACCGGTTCCTTCGCCAACATCAAGGCGCTGGGCGCCAACACCGTGCGCGTCGTGCTCAGCGGCGGCCGGTGGACCCCGAACAGCGCCAGCGACGTCGCGAACGTCGTCGCGCTGTGCAAGCAGAACCGGCTCATCTGCGTCCTGGAGGACCACGACACCACCGGGTACGGCGAGGACGCCGCGGCCTATTCGCTG
>Ga0307512_10006182_pt1 | contig 12222 bp, 9 predicted proteins | sample 14_EM_MG_FD_200267 | JGI IMG/M metagenome (GOLD analysis project Ga0307512, IMG submission 200267) | Populus trichocarpa ectomycorrhiza microbial communities from riparian zone in the Pacific Northwest, United States - 14_EM | ecosystem: Host-associated > Plants > Roots > Unclassified | place... | reverse complement strand
ATATGGATCTGGACGCCTGACCCAACAGAAAGGGGTCCATATCAGCAGACCCGCTGGCCTGGTTGGGCAGCCGGGTTCGCGTGTCTGGCTCAGCGGCAGGGCATGACAACCCAAGTGCTAGGTGTCCGTAGCTTGGGGCGCAACCCCTCCCCCTGCAGCCTTGGAACTTTTATGGCTAGGAATGACTATCCTTGCGCTAGATGTTTGTGCCTGGGGCTGCAGCACACAATGCCCCTACAAAATGTGCAATCTACAGTGCAATAAGTCTTGGTGAACAGTGCTCGTTTTGAGCATTATTACAATCCACGGTGCAATGAGTCTTGATGAACAAGATTTTCTCCACATGTTTTATCTTTATGTATAATATTTTGTACTGTCAGGTCAACTCACTCGTGACCCGGTTAAAATCCAATTGATTTTAATTAAAATAGATGATTCAATTATATAGTGTCTCTGCAATATCAATTACATCTAATTTGTTTTCATATTTTAGTTCATTTCTAACATATCTTTTTGACAGATATTTTTCATCTACATGATTACATCAAAAACTGAAACCCTGACTATTTTTACATCTGAGAAATAATAAATTTTCATGTGGTGTTGAATTCAAGGTTTTTTTTTCATATGTTTTTTCTTTAATAAATCAAGTGAGCTTTCACTTTCTCAGGTGACGTCAATTTAGAATTTACATAGAAAAATAACAAAAAAAATATTGATCATTTATTCAAGAACAAATTAAAAATAATTAAACTTGCAGAAATAAATTTACGACTTGATCTAAAATATAAGGATTACAGGAAGTAATTATCCAAAGAACAAAAAAAAAAGGGGTTTCAGAAATGTTTTTTTTATATATAATTAATTCGGCTTTCTGTTTTTTAATATTTAAGAAATTAAAATGGGGCTAGGAAATTTGAATTCTCAATTGGGCTTAATTAGTCCAATCAGAAGGCCCAAGAGTATTATATCTGGGTCAGGTATCTCACAGCAGCAGTTTCGGGTTTGGATCCACTAACTAACCACCAACTCCATAACACTCTATGCTTAGCTGGCATAATTTCCCACCTAATAAACCAACACCCCGCTAACCGCCGTCGCCGCCTCCGTCCACCACCAGCCACTTTAACACCCTCTAACGAAAAACACCACTTCCAGCAAATCCTAACCCTAAAACTCCTCCACAATGTCCACACCTTCCCCATCTCCTTCACCACCACCACCACACTCACCACCGACAAACCCCACGCCACTCTCTTCCAAGAAAACCCAGCCTCTCCCCTGGACCCACCAAGAAACCATCCATCTAATCCAAGCCTACCAAGAAAAGTGGTACTCCTTAAAACGCGGTCAGCTCAAGGCTAGCCAGTGGGAAGAAGTAGCCGTAACTGTGGCTGCCCGCTGCGGCTATGACTACAACCACCCTTCGAAATCCGCTGTCCAATGCCGCCACAAGATGGAGAAGCTCCGCAGAAGGTACCGAGATGAGAAACGAGTCATGGCTCTTGGTGGCACTTGTTATTGGCAGTACTTTGATCTCATGGACTCCTTGGAACGCGGGCCTTTGCCCATTTCGGCGCAGCCGCTAGCTCGAGTACCCTGCCAGGAAAATTATCATACTAGGAACAGAAACAATGGCGTTCTTGGCGAATATGATGATGATAAAGGTGAAGATGAGGATGATGATGATGATGAAGATTATGGGTATAGAAGCAAGTTGAGGAGCAGAAGCATTAACTATATACTCCGAAAGCCTAGTATTGTTAATAGGTATGCGGGTGGTGGTCCTTCTGGGGTTTCGCGGGAGGCGGAAAAGAAGAGGAAGAGAGAGGAAGTTGAGGAGGAGGAGGAGGAGGAGGAGGAGGAGGAGGAGGGAGAAGGGGTGGAAATGGGGTTGGCGGGGCAAATAAAGGCGTTTTCGGAGAGGATGGTGAAGTTGGAGAGGAAGAAGTTGGAGGTGATGAAAGAAACAGAGAGGTCGAGAATGGAGATGGAGAATAAGAAGCTCGAGATGATTTTAGATTCTCATAGTAAGATTGTTCATATGATTGGTGAAGCTTTTGGCTTGTGATTTCGGATTAGCTTTGAAGGTTCGATATTGTTCTGAATCTTAATATTTTCTGCTATTAGCTTTTTTTTCTGCTAAATCTCTTTAGTAATTTATTGAGTTCCTATAGTAGTTTAGATTATGTTTGCAGCATTCTGTACATTCAAAATTAGATCCGCCGGCTGTGAATTTTGACAATGTGATTTGATTGGAATGCAAGGGAGTAGTAGATGTTTAGTTATATTCATCCAAATTTCCTGTACTTTTGTTGATGGAATGTTTTTGTGCATGCTATTGACATAAGAGAAGTAGTTCTAAGCAAAATTACTTCGGAATTGGATGTCATGGAATCATGACTGAAGATCCTCATCTTGCAATTGCTGTGAAAATAGGCGACGATATTTCGGTGTTTTTCATAGTCATTGCAGGTTTCATCATGTAGTTCTAAGAAAAATTACTTTGGAATTGGATTTCATAGAATCATGACTAAAGATCCTCATCTTGCAATTGCTTTGAACATGGGCAACAATGTTTCAGCGTTTTTCGAAGTCATTGCAGGTTTCATTTCGTAGGTGTTGCCTGCTATCTTTTTTGGGATGACATTTTGAAATTTTCTGGAGAGGATGCTTCTTTGCCTGCATCTTGTGAACCTTATGTGCACTGCATGTATGTTTTGAAATACATTTTTCTGTTTGTCATCTTTTCTCTTTTGATTGTAAACTACTTGATTCTTAGGAATTAGTTCGTCGAAAGTATGTTCCGGTTCTATACACACATGCAAAAACCACCTTCTGTGTTTTGAGGAATCGGCAGTAGTAGATTCCCGGTATCATAACTCTGGTGCATATCATTTGATGTGCCAAAGTTTTTGCTAGGGCCAGCAGGAAGAGTGCCACGCTCTGATTTGGCACCATTTTTTCTGCTAGTTTTCCTTGTATTTAAGACACATCGCTCCTCATTCCTGAATCACTGCTGGAAACTTCAGCATATGCTCTGTTTTAGATCTTGTGCTGCCGATTTTGTCACCCATAAATTCACTGGTTTACGTCCTGGAAGTTTATCTAACTTCAAAGGTATCCCATATATTAGGGTGTTTTTTTTTCCCCACCAGGCTATTCTCTATGTCTGGCTTTCTCCTTGTACATCTAGGGCAATTCAGTTGATTTAGAAGTTCTGACCACGAAAAGAATGAAAGTGATCAGCATGTTTGTCAAAATAAATGACATTCAATTGCTACTGTGATATTTTAGCTTCCTATTGTATATGGATTTTCATACTCTCTTTTCAGTATTTAAAGCCAGTTTATTTTTGCATTTAAAAAACAACATTTTTAACATAAAATGAACATTTTTCATTCAAATTATTTTATGATATTTTATGATTGTTTTGATGTGCTAATGTGAAAAATAAAATTTAAAAACTAAAAACAATTATTTCAAAATATTTTAAAACAAAAAACATTTAAAAACAACTACTTATCAAACGTAGTGAATAGTGATGGCACTGGTCTTGGGTCTTGGCAGCAGCGGATCCTTTACGTTCTACATCAAATATATAAGCTGAGGTATTCAAATCATAGTTGTTTGAAATTCACAATGTTTGGATAAAAAAAATTTAAAAAAAATTTATAAGCTGAGGTATTCAAATCATATAAAAAACATGTATGCTGCCAAACATCCGTCTTCAATTGCTGCCAATTCCCCTCGCTCTCTTCCTATTACCATTGAGCCAGAAAATGGCACGTGGAGTTTTTTTTTCTTAATTTTCATGTATTATTTTTTTGATGGTTTTACGAATGACTAAATTAAAGGATAATAATATCCACACAAAATATTTGTACAGTGGCACGATCTATAGAGAAATAACAAGAGATTAGTATTTCTTAATGCAAACCACATAAGCTTGCATTTCCATCCATCTGAGATCCGAATTGAAGCAATGGATCACAAAGAGGTGCAAGAGCCAAGCCTTCGGGTGACCCGACAGGCATTGGAGAAATAAAAAATGGAGACGGGGATTAAAATGATGCATGGTTTCAAAGTTTCTGCAGTTTAACATGAAGAGCAGGAGGGGGATCAGATATCTAGGTTTGCTGCAAAATACAAGTCAGTTACAATATTTTGATAGAAAGAGATTTTACCATTCTAACAGCAGAGCAGAGCAGAGCAGCATGGACTACTAGGGGGTATACACCAGAGACTTTGTATTCACAAAATTTCTGAAGGCTTTGCCCATAACAATGAGAGCTACTAACTTAATCTGAAAGAGTGTGATAATACATGCACTGACTAATCTACTGGGGCACAAACAAAAAGAAACGGGCCCTTCTGCACATAACCAGACAAAGGAGGGAGGGGGGGAGGTACAAGAAATGGCGAGATGAGACCCTGTACACATACCTCTATATCTGTCTCCATCTTCCCAAAGCTCTAAACCGGTGATAATTTACAAGATTTCCCCCAAATAACCCAATAAATCAAAAGGAAAAAAAAACGCCCGTAAAGATCTCTTTACCAACAGAATCTGCGAGCAAAAAACCACCTCTTTCCATTTTTCATTGCCCCTATGAAGCAACCAAGCTTCATCTGCATGAAACCCACGGCAGCATTAGATTGTGCTCATCTTAACTAAAGTAACTGAATTGCCTGCATCATATGATACACTGGTAGAATCAGATACTTTTGCTTGATGGTGACAACCAAAAAGGTTCATGTGCAAGCAATGGTAACTTGACAGATTCCATCAGCATTTGCAGCTTGATTATAGAGTGGGAAACAGAAACAGAGAAGCTAAATCTACCTGTACACAGCTGCCATTAGGGCATGCAAACCCAACCCCAGAAGTACTGACTGCTTCCGGAACTGCTCAATCCACCAAATTGCTTCATTCCAGACCAGAATTGCTTGGCGTGATGTATAAATTGCCTTGTCCTGATTGAAGATGCTGTGTCTGCTTCTGAGTCGGCTGCTGTGGTGGCAGCTGTTGAGGTGATTGTTGTCGTTCTTGCTGTAGTTGTGGCTCTTGTGACTGCAAAAGTTGCTGGCATGGGGAAGGCGATGCTGTTGATTGATGTGGTTGTTGGTGCTGCCACCGTGTCCCACCATTATGGCAATGCAGGGGCAAGCCTCCTGATAACTGCCTGTGGACTGAACCTTGGCTGACAGGCACCACTTGCTCACTCCCAGCTGCACTCGTAAGGGGGGGGCTACCAATAGGACCTACCTTAGAAGCTGTATCTGCCATGCCAGAATCATGCAAGGATGGTTCTGATGATTTCCACTGCATCTCAGAAACAGAAGAAACAACTGGTGCCACATTAGATGTATCATTACAGGCCAAAGGCATCCCTGTGGATGTACTTGTTCCTGTCTGGGAGATGTTGTTTGAAGTTTGCTGATCAGCATGGCCCTGATCAGTTTGAGGCTTTGTTGGCAGATCAGAATTCAACAGACGACTCTGTTGAAGCATTCTCTGAACAGTTGGTTGAGGTTGACTAACCTGCTTCTGATGTGGCTGTGGATGTTGTTGAAGATGCTGATGACTGGGAACCATAACTGGAGTGTTCTGGTGAGTAGCTGTTAGTGTTTGACCAGAGGGTACTGGTTGGACCTGGCCTTGAGTACTACTTTCCAAATGAGAAGGCATTTGCTGGAGTGGCTTTGATGAAGGGGTTGTAGGGCCCGAATATAGCTTTTGCTGTGGCTGAGAATGGTTTGGAGATTGTGAAGGACCCAATGGTTTAGATGTATGAATTGGACTCAACCCAGTCCCAGAATACAAGCCTTGACCCTGCATCAAGTGCATGATTTGCTCTCCTTTCTCTACACCATGGTTTCCTGGAGGCACAGAAAGGCCATTCAAAGGAGAGTGATCATTGGGAAGGTTCTGGTGCACCACCATGTTCCCTCTCCCCATTCCCTTCAAAAGTTTAGCCTGCTGTGGAGACTGTGAGTGTTGTCGTTGTTGAGGGTGATGTCTGCCAGATTGTTGAAACTGCTGTGGTTGCCGTTGTCGCTGCTTTCCCATCTGATTGGTCAACCCACTGGAACCACTTTGGGGGCTCCGACTGACCGCATGATGTGGCAAGTTGTGTTTCTGCTGCTGTTGCTGCTGCATTGAAATGGGAGTCATTGGGGAAGGGGGAGTTATAGCAGGTAGTGACACCGGCTGCGATGCAGATGGTGGTGAGATTTGAGAACTATTTTGCATAGACGATGATATGGGAAGTTGGGATTGATGTTGGACATGGGGCATCAAAGCACTAGATGCAGAAAAGTGCTGCTGCTGCTGCTGCTGCTGCTGGAGAAGCCGCTGCTGCATTTGCCTTCCTTTAGGCAGGTGCATAGCATATGCTGGATGCTGTGAACCTGTAGCCTGATTGGGGCCACGGAGATTAGGATGATGAGGATTGCTAAGCATATTGGACTGTTGTGCAGGCATTTGATGCTGCTGCTGGGGATGGCCTGGATATGTCTGCACAGGTGAAGTAGTTGTCTGATTAGCAAAAGCAGTAGGCACCCCGTTGAAAGCAGAAATTCCTTGGTTGTTCCCTTGTGTTGGCTGCATCTGAAGCTCTGGTACCATCATTTGTCTTTGATGCTCATGATTATGGCCAAGCTATTGCAAAAATAAAATACATTGCCATATAATATTAGAAAGTACTGATGCACTATAATGAAGTGATGCCGATGAAACATGTAAAGAAATTGTTCCATAACATCAAAATGTAAAATTCTGCAGGAAAAGCAACAAAAAATTGTAAATACCAGCAACCAGAAAGCTATTACACCAGATCAGAGTTGTAATGATCCATGGTCTAAATGTCAATGCCACTACATGGAACACTTGGCAACCTTAGAAAGACATGTATAGTGCAAAAATTGATGAAACAGCATCAGTCAATAGCAATACAATCGCATGCATGAGCACCCGCATGCGTGCCCCCACCTGCCCACACACACGCAGCAAGAAAGAGAGAGGGAGGGAGAGAGAAAATACATATGTAGAGGAGGATTTTAGTATTTACCCTCAACATATGCAAAGCCTCGCGAGGTCTCATCAAGTTCCCTTGACCAGAACCAGTGTGCATATTCACAGGGCTTGGCATCCCAACCACATTGTTAGAAAGCATACTTCCAGAATTCAGCATTGATGAAGAGGCTGTTCCTTGAAATCCTGACCGTGGCAGTGGCATGCTTCTGTTCATCCCTGGCATCATGCCCATACCATTTCCACTCGATAACATGCGAACACCACGATCAGCTCCAGAGACAGCCCCAGAAACCGACATGTTAGACTGCTGCAAGTTTCTACTAGGTAACATTTGATAGGGTTGCATTCTTTGATGCTCGTCAACTGGTAAAGATGTCCTTGGAACATTGTATCTACCATCTCTGAGAATAAATACAACCCCCCAAAATAACAGTAAGAAGAATCAGAAATGGATTGAAAATACAATGACAATCTAAAAGTATAAAATAGCACACTACCTATGAGGTGCATTGAGGGGACCAGATGGTGATGATGAGTTATTGCCAAGAACCACGCCAGAAGATCCTTGCAGAGAAGAGATTGCACCAGAAGTGGGAAGCGTTGATGCAACAGCACCTTGGTTTGGCATTACCAAATTGCTAGCATGAGAACCTTGATACACATTGGGAAGAACATCTGGATTTGAAGTGCTTGAATCACAGAGATCAAGGGGCCTTCATCCAGACAACAAAGTAAAGTAATATTCAATTGCTTGCACAAGACAAAAGGCATGAAATAAATTCAGGAAAGGTAAAAACATAGATGTTGCAAAGCAATGAAGTTGAATGAACAGGTGATAAGCTGAGCGCTATCAGACAAACTGTAGATAAGCATCAAAGAATGAAAACTTACGTTAGGACACCTCCATTTAGGTTTGGGCAAACTTGGGAAAGAGCAATAAAATGAGAATTGTGAGTTGCTGCTATTTGCTTAGGATCCTGGTTTTCATTCTTCACAAGGTACAGAGCCATTAATCAGTCAGAAAGAATTTTGCAAAAAGAAGACCATAAACAAAGCATGATTGTGTAATGCTTTTAGATCCAAAAAAGTCCAATCAGAGATTTTTTTCCCACTTTAGGTTTGAGTTCTACTTTATCCAGCTTCCACGAGGTGCATGCCCTCAAAATTCAGTAACAATCTCATAAGAATGGAATATCAAGGGAAAAAACCATTGTAGAGAATTAAGAAGACAAATATGGTCTATCTGTCAACCAGCTAATGAATAAACTCTGACATAAACACTGATAAATAGATTTGGATTTATTTAATGGAGGGTATAAAACCAGTATCAGGTTAGGCTTCTCACAAGCAACAAGACATGATCTGCAGATACAGGTACGCTTTGAATGAATAACAAACCTGACTCCTTTTGTAATGATGTTTCTTCCCAATAATGATGATTTTCTCAAAATGAGACTTCAGGGTATCCTCTTGCATCGGCCCTTGCAAATGTTGAAACAACTGTCTGGCACTGCCCTGCTTAAAATGCCAGCAATGCAAAGTAGTCAGACTATCAGAGCAGAAAAGCTTAAGCTCAATGGTACACGGGCTAAATTTATAGGAGCAAGCATCAGGTTTCGGTCAGAAAACAACACAACATTAGCAACCTTACCTTTGGAATGCCAGGCAAAGTTGATGGGTAGGATTGAGAAGATCCTGAATCCTCAGCACTATCAGCCCCATCACCAGCACCCTTGTCCATTAAGATTTTGTGACGATCTTTGCATTCTTTAGGCTTGCGGAATATACACTGAACAAGTTGGGCAAGTGCCAATAAATGAAATTTCCAGGAAAAAAAAACCAGAGAGAGAGAGAGGCTTCACCATCTGACAAGTGAAAACTACTACTGTAGAGAAAAGGGAACTGAAATTGATTTTTACCAGCTATGAAACATTGTAGACAGTAGACAATATTTTGCACAGTGACCTGGTATCCATCTCAAACAAGAAGGCTGTCGATAGATGAAATTATCTTATTTACCTTGAATTGAGCAGTGCTGTTGATAGCATCGCTTATAAGCTCCCAATTAGGACCCATGTCATGCACAAGAACAACAAGAGCCTGAGGAAGCAGAAAAAAAAGTCTCAAGTATTTGATCAGAATTTTGAAAACCAAAGAAAGAGCAGGTTCAAAAAAAAAAAAAAACTGAAGGAAAACCAACCTGGTCTTCAAAAAGTGACCAGGGACTTCCAGAACCTGGCTGCCCAACAGACATCTGCAGTGGATTTCACATTCTCAAATTCACATAAAGAGATATATCTAAGAAAACAGTGACAAGTTGAGAGTATATGCCACATGATCAGCTACGACTTCACCAGGGAGTACCTTCATTGATTTATTTTTTCTGCCTCGTTCCCTGCCACCAATCAATTTGATGAATCTATTTGTGTTTGACATATTACTCATCTGGGAAGCAGCTGGAGATGGGATGGACCCGGTCATTTGAACCATGTTGTCAAAAGTATTATCTAGCAATTGCTTAGATATCTTTGGCTTCTTTGTGGTATGTTGCCCATATAAACCTTAAAAGAAGATATTTAAAAGTGTCAAGAATGAAGAGGAACATGAAAAGCTATGTATACCTGTCAAATCCCTGTTAAAGAAACAAGCGATGGAACAGGATTTTACCACTGGTTCCATTAGAGTCCAAATGATGACTCTCCGATCTCTTTTTGAAATTATCCCTCTGCAAGTAGAAAAGCACCAGTATAAAAATTAATATGTATTTAGAAAATAGCTTTTAGAATGCACATTTGGTTGGCGGAAGGTTACACAACAAACAAAAGGAAACATTGATCACTCAAGTGTTTACACTACATAAATAAATGCACTAACAATATACCAGAAAAGCCATGCAAACTCATAACAACATTGTTCATCTCATCTATATAATGGAAAGTACCAGTCAACATGGTGCCCTCTACCAGTTTTTCTATCAAAAGACTTATCAGAACTACTCCCCCATCCAATACCCAAGCAGAAATGGAAAATTTAGGAGAATTGTTGATCCTTTTAGAGTGATATTGACCAACATTGTTATCTGTGGACTGGATGCATACTTTGACTAGCAAACACATACTCGTATAATTTGTCTGAACTTCAGTTTACCAGGGAATTTTGCTGTCAACAAACAACATATGATTCCCCATTTTAAAAAAGATTCTTGCAAAGACTGTTTTACATCTGAAAAGCAACCATCATTGAGTGAATAATCATGTTTTGCCAAATCACCTCAAGGTTCTCTGTCGTATTTTGGGTCAATTATAACTAGTGTCTGCTTTTCTTTAGACAAGTTTATTAAAATGGTGATTACACAGCTCCTGAGCACTAGAAGCTGTACTTTAATTAATGAGCTGCTCACTCAAACAACAATATACATTTTTTTTAAGTCTCTATACCAAAATGCATGCTGTAATTCTAGATTACTAACACTACAACATGACCTTTACAATTAATTGGAGCTCAGCATCTTTTATGCTTAAGGAAAAAAAAAGTACATTATAGCTAACATCTGAACCAAAAGAAGTTAAATCACCTGTTCATTATGACCAGTAGAATCCAACTGCCACCCCTGCTCATAAGCAGAACCCTGCAACCAAATGGAGTCAGTCAACTTAACGAGCACTACATAGAAGAACATTTCAGAAAGTATCCAGACATTATTAAAATAAAATAAGCCCCCAGCATTAGTTGAACTATAAAAATTCCTATGTACCAGGTGCTTTGCCTTCTTCTTCTTCTTCGGTTTTGTTGATGTCTCTGCGTAGTCATATGGTAACTGCCTTTCGAAATGCGCAGCGGACTCAACCTCCACACTTTTCTGAATTTGTGACCCACCATGCAAAATACTCTGATCATCCTGAAAAGAATTGGTATCTCCACTCGATGCATCTGTCTTCACTGGAGCCTGGAGTAAAACCCCAGCAGTTCCAGCAGTAAAAGGACTTGTAAACCTCTGTCTAGAAGCAGTACGCATGCGTTTTGTTGGGATTGAGCCAGCATTAAGATTACTAGCAGGTCTTTTCCCCATCAATACATTTTGTTGTGGCCCAGTGGTGCAGTGTCCATAAGGTGAATCAGTTCCCAGATCATAAGATCTTGCAGAGGGTGACTTTGTTAAGCTTTTCCGTTTCTTTTGGTCATGTTTTGCTGACTTGCTACCTTCAAAGACTCCATGCATATAGTAAGCACTTGTTTCTCCTTCCTCCTCATCGTATGCAGCAGTATCATGATATCCAAAATCTGAAGTTTGGAAATGCACTTGTGAAAGAGAACAAATTCAATGAACAAGGAGCCAGTAGATAAGCTAGTTTCAGCATTACCTGCTGGAGTGTCATACATGGATGTATCGACTTCCTCCTGCATGCTACTGCGAGTTTTCTGAAGAAAGAAATCAATAAATAAGCAAGATTACCAATATGAGAGGAACTTAAAAACAACCTAGTGAGGGAAGAAATCAAATAGTTATTATAGTTTATGAACATCAGGTATCAAGTCAACTTAGCCCACTAGAAGTCATTCTCCGGTATCCTTTCTTCTAAATTTTGTCGAACTGCATGTCTTTCAAGCATAGAGAAAACCAAGATCATGTGCCAAAGGTTTCAAAATATTTAAATTACCTCACTCTGCGCAATATGAGATTCAATGGACAATCTGTACATTGCCATGGCACCTGAGGGAACTGCGTAGAACAGGCTTTCCTGAAAATAGAAGTTCAATGCACAATGAGTGATTTATGTGCGGCAAAAGTTAGAGTAAAACCCCTAGGCATGCATCTTAAAAGATCAAAAGGAGATGGCTTTGGTGAATTTAAGCAAGACAAAAAATATAAAGAACAAAAGGGAGGTAGGAGCATACTTCAGTAAGGCGATCATCCCATGAAGTGTCCACAATGCCCAAATCAGCTATTCTATCAGGAGTTGCTGGTGCTTCTGCTTGAAAGGAAGGAAATGGAGAACTGTTATATTTCAAAAACCTTACAGCATATCCATGAATGGAATGCGCAATGTTTTTGGCAGGATTTTGTTTCTCTAACTCTTTGCATGCCACCTGCTCCTGAACAAGATGTCCAGAATGGGTCAGTACTAGATACAAATAGATAAATATCAAACAATTTCAGAAAAGTAATGCAGTCATGAATTCCA
>Ga0307512_10006179_pt1 | contig 12227 bp, 19 predicted proteins | sample 14_EM_MG_FD_200267 | JGI IMG/M metagenome (GOLD analysis project Ga0307512, IMG submission 200267) | Populus trichocarpa ectomycorrhiza microbial communities from riparian zone in the Pacific Northwest, United States - 14_EM | ecosystem: Host-associated > Plants > Roots > Unclassified | place... | reverse complement strand
CGCCTTCCTAAGAACTCCATCTCGGCCGTCCAACGCGGTACCGCACATATGACCCAATGGCACCAAACAGACTCGGCTCCCCTCCTCCGAAAATGCGCAGACGAGGGGAATATGGAGCACGTGTGGTGACACGCAGTCCAGCAATGAGGAAGAAAGTTTTGAAGTTGAACGAGAAACAGTCGAAAAAGTGGGCAGCAGACGAGGATAAACGGCCGAGTTCAGCCGTATGGGTAAAGAGAGGTGGCAGAGAACGGCACCAGGAAGTGCACGATCTCATCGACTTCAACCTGAACCTGTTCAACGATCACGAAGAATACTTCGAGGGTAGAGACGGTGGCATACTGCCAGATCCAGCTGTTCTTAATTTCAGAGTACAGCGGCAGAGGGTGCAGGAGAGGCGCCGGCTTGCGGAGAATGGGCAGAATGCGGAGCAGAGGCTAGCGGATGTCGTCTCTGGCCGCGGGCTCCCACTGTGCACCTGTTCATCGAGCGAGACCATGGATGTAAGGCACATCGACCTTGGCCGTACGTATATTGATCTGGATCACCTGGCCATCATCTAGCATCATACAGTTTATTAGTTAAAACCAGTCTCTCACTGCGTCTGCGGATCAGCGAGCTTGCAACTACTACAGGATTTATCATTCTTTCCATCAACACCAGTCAAACCTCGGACGGTCTTTGCGATGAGGTCTCTGCAAGTCTTCCACTACCAATGCGTACGCGGTGCAATATCCAAATAGGCCTGGGCAGAAACCTGGCGCAAGGTCCTTGAAGAAGAGTTGGGCCAGATCATCCCCAGCTTCCACAGAAACGTATGCATCCGACACTATTATCGAGATTAACAGCTAACATCAATAGTTGTTTGCGGCGTATCACCACTGGATTGCAGTTGATTACGAACAGAAGACGCGCCTATATGAATGTTTAGAGGCATTTGAGAGCGATATGATATCACCGCCGCCAGGGGAGGCTCCCCATGCTGATATCCCTCCAGAACCTCTACCGCTGCCGCCAGGGGAGCCTCCCGATGCTGATATCCCTCAAGATCCTGTAGCACCGCCACCGCCCAGATGGCAGGAAGAAGCACTAGAGAATGTATGCCCGTGTTGCTTCAACTTTCAGGAGTTGCCAAGCGTTTTCTCTGTTGGGATTTGAGTTGATGGCAACATGCAACATAAGCGGTTCCGAGACCGAAGCCCATCGGAGTTTGACGTATTGAGATTGAAACTGTTTGTGCACATCCAAGTGCGAAGCTTCTCACTGGCCGCCGACGCCCAGAAGAAGATCGCAGAGGCCGACAAGGCAGTCATGGAAAGAGGCGGCGGGTGCACGAGCACCTTCCAGGCTGAGCAAGGATGGAATGCAACGACTACAAAATGCGGTTCGAAAGCAGTTTTGGACGAATCTTGTTTGGTAGGAGCAGTGTGCTGCCATGGCATCGGAGTGCGGTTCATAAACATTCATGGCACAGGAGAGCGTCATGCACATGTTGTCGCAATCCACGAAGAAATCTACAATGAGCGCTGCGATATTTACCGCATACGGCTTTGCTACGATGTATGATGCAAATTTGATATCGCAGCTAAGGCGCTGCTCCCCGGAAAGACTATCACACCATGCAGTGGACGCTTCCATCTAGTTGGACATGGTCTTTCGTGCCAGGTAAACTATAACACAACTAGGACTACTGGATTTGGCTCGATGGTAGGCAAAGAGTTGGAGCAACTCTGGTCGTATATCCAACATCTTATACGATCTGCCAGAGTCTCTAGTTCCCCAAGAAAGCGGCAAAAATTGGATTCATGCTTGCTGTATCTAGCGCAAAGCATGAGGGAGATAATGGGGCTCAATTTACAAAGAAGATGGAAAAGGATGAACGAGATACAAAAGGATGCCTTAGATGATCTTGAAAAAATAATCGGAAGGCGTGTTCCGAGTAGGACAGATGAAGATGGTAGCTTGAGGCCAGAGAGCACGATTACCGAAGAATACCTGGAGGAACAGTATGCCCAGCAAGTGCAGTATTACAGAACGTACAAGTATGTATGATCTCAGACAAGCAATAGCAGTGCTGACGAGGATCCAAAAAGCCCGGAGCAACACCGCAAGACGAAATCTTTGAAGCTTTGAAGAAAGAGGAAGAACTATGCTTTGATCTGCAAGAAGTAATGAAGCGACGCCAGCTTGCCGAAATGAGAACAACAATTGGAAATCGGTAAAAGAGTGATCCAACATACAGCACGAAACTTCGTCAACCAGCACCCAATCTACTCATTGACGAGCTTGCAACGTGTACCAATGGACTGGAGGCCATGAATCGCACCGATCGCCTACTGCAAATGTAAGAGACAAATCGCGATGACTGGGGTGTAGATGGTTAGCTATATGGCTTCTATTAAAGAAGATTCATTCGAAAAGAGCTTCACAAGCTACCGGGAAAAATCATCCATGTGGTCACAGAAGGTACGGTGGAACAGTTGATGCTCCATAACCACATCAGAGGCCTACGATGGTCAAAAATGTTTCTGGAGAGATTGAACAAACGGTGGAAGCAGTTGGACGACACTGTCAGAAAGTATAACGACGAGGCTACAAGATTGGAGGGGCTAGGAGTTCGAGCTATCCCACCAAAACTTAGTTCCAAGTCATTAAAACGGGATAGCCTGAAAAGTGAAGAGATATGGGATTTGGATCGCATGCAATCACGGGCAGACTGGGCAATCCATGAAAATGTCAGAGAAGGAATCGACTTGCATTTCAGGCTGCTGAGAGTGGCAGAAGAGCACACGCTACTGCAGCTCCATTACAGAAGGATGAGGTTATGGTTAACTCATCACCCCAACATCATCCTACTCTACCTAGATACAAGCCCCCAAGATACCTTAACGAGGAAATCCTTTATACGCTTACTACTCCATAGGCTTCGGGGAGTGGCATCTCTTATAAGTATGAAGTGGGTTCCGGTACCACCGCTCGAGCGCAATGATTTGGAAAGTTTGTATTTTTGTTCATATGATCGGTATTCAATGGCATATGCTGACGTCAGTGAATAGACCTTGCCATGAGAATCAAGGCCTGATAATCTGCATTGATTGCAGCTGCTGAAACTGCGAACCTTGACGAGGACGTAGGCAAAGATGATGGCTTGGTGGAGGGCGAGGAGGATGATGAAGATGATCTACCTGGCACACCCGGAGAGAGAGAACTGGACGATGAGAGTGAGAAGCAGATTGCGGAAATGCTGGACAAATTTATAGAATCTCAGGACGAGGAAGATGCTGAAGGGGATGGGGCTCATCGCCGGCATCATGAACAGAACAACGACCTAGAAGATGCGGACCTGGGCGGTGGAGATGCCATGGATATTAGTCCATGTTGAGAATGATGTATGGATGTATGGTGGATGTATGGTGGATGTATGGATGTATATATACAAATATAGAGGGATATATTCACTTTACATGTACGCTGATGGTTTGTTAAACTATAGGCATATATTGCAATATATATGCATGGATACATGTGTAGATACTATGAAATATCAAAGGTACGAATTCCTGATCATTCTCTTTCTAACCTTTCTTCTTCTTCTCTGGCGGAGGGTTTTCTGAGCCGCCGCCATCCTCAGTGTCACTTTCGTCCTTATCAGAAGTGGGACGAGGAGGTGGGCTCAGTTTCCCTTTCATCACTTTCGACTGATACTTACTGAAGAGGGCATTACCATCTCCATCTGTGCACTGACAGAATGAATGGTAATCCTGCGCCAATCTCCAAGCCATAATATTGATGTCATCAGCGAGGAGCTGTTTCCTGTGCTCGTATACGGAACGGATTATATTTGTCAACTTATTCTACTCCCCCAGTTAGCCATGTGCAAATGTGCGAATCAATATAGATATACCTGCCTTTACAATATCTTGACAACCTAAGTTATCAACCTTTAAACTCTCGGATATGTGATCGGATCTGCCCCAATTCTCAGAGTTCATGGTCATACACCCACGACCGTTACTTTGCCTCATTAGAAGTGCTTATTTTGATGGTACTGGCCCAGCAATGTATCTATCTAACTTCAGACGTGTGGGTGCCTTGCGTTTGTTTCCCTTGATCTTCTGCAACGCTTCAGTAAACTGCGCTTCCATCTGCTTCTGGATTCGCAGGCCCTTGGCATTTGCAGGTGAAATCTTAATGACTTGAGGCTTCTTGCGTGATCTATCGTCATCTGGGTCGCCATCGCCATCGTCTGATAATTCATCATCGGTACCCACAATTCTTTTGGGACTCTTCTTGGGTGGTTTCTTGGGTGGCTTCTTGGATGGCTTCTTGGATGGCTTCTTGGGTGGTGTATTGCTGTCATCTGATGCTTCATCATCATTATCCACGACTTCATTGGGAGTCTTCTTTATCGGCTTTACTGGCATCTGGGGAGGTGTCGGAGAAGCCCATGCCTCCGAACTTTCTGATGGCGTTTCGTTTGGCTTTATACGTTTGCTTAGTGCCATTATAGATAGATGTGTGCCTATAAGCTAGGAAAAGATCGAATAAGTAGTACGGAATACGTATCCTTGGGGCGAGGAATATGGTGTGGATAGTGGTATAGATATAGGTGGGGATAACCAAATTGATACCGTACGCATCAAGCATCATGAACCAAATATTCAATAGTGGAATTCTGCACATCGCCTCTAGATATAAGATCATCCCCCCAAAACTGCTGCTAAAGATACAACATGATTCAACCTAAACACTGCCAAAGATAGAAAATGACTCAATCCAAACATACCGCTAAAGATACAGAACCATATCATTCCCTGTCCTTCTTCTTCCCGCTTCGGTGCATATAGGGCAATCGTCACATCCCTATTCAACGACGCTGCAATTCAGAGATAGGCTAGAAGCCGAATTGTAGTCTGATTTCAGAGCAGCACACTCGCGCTCCAAAGGTTTCTTCTTGGAGTTTTCTTCCTTCTGCTTCTTTTGTTGAGCCTCGCGCTGTAGATCGTCACGTCGAGAACTCCAGCTGCTCAGCTGCTCGACAAAGGATCTGGATTCATCTGGATGAAATTTCTTTGTAGGGACACCTTTGACTTTGGTGAAAGTGGTTGAAGTTCATTTGTATTTTGAGCGGAACTATGCATGCATCGTTAGATAGAACGGGTGGATCAGTAATGAATGCCTTTACCAATTCCTGGTCCTTATTTAAACCCAGATTTTGCAGAGCATGCGCGAGCTCTAGGTATTCGGGCAGCTGTGGCAATTCTTCTTCTATAGTTTCTTATTCAGTGATAAAATACAGATCGACGGCACACAGATGCCTACCATCTTGATCCTCCATTTCTTGGTCTTGAAGCTCCATTCCAAGATCCGCCATGTCCTGATCCGCCATCTCCTGATCGGCCATCTCCTGATCCGTCATCCCCTGATCAGCCATCCCTTGATGCTCGTTATCGTACCCCAGCTCTGTGGTATGGGTGTCGATGCAATTGGTAGTTGTCTCGGTGTTGAATTCGGGTGGATTGTGGGGTTGGATGGTATCCGTCTGAACCCCCTGATCGGTAATCATCTCGCTATTGTTGAATTCAGGCGGGTTTTGAGATTCGATAGTATCAGTCTGCATTCCCTGCGATGTAGTATGTGCCGTGATAGGGAACGGGGGAGGCGCCATAATGTATACGTTCAGTTGCGACCCTGGAGAACCTCTCACAAATCGAGATGGTGAAGTGGGCTGAAATTCATGATCCGTTATATCAAAGCTATGAATCACAGGGCTACTGGGCACAGGGCTGCCGGTATGAAGGCGGAATGATGGTGAGATGATGGATTGTGGACTGGTAGACTCGCTCGTAGATCTGGACAGTGGAACTCTGGCATTGAGGCAACCCTGATGCACGGTAGCTATCGGATCAGTACAGCAAAGAGTAGCATACATACTCGGAGGGCATCTTCACTGTTGGCGCGCAAAAAGATTCTGGCTTTATTCACATGTCGCTTCGTGACCCCATCTCCTCGAAGGAGAATCCCTGTTGGAAGATTGTCAAGATACTCATTCGGAGCATTCGATTTGGGAAGGCGGCCGATGGCCAGCGATGTCGAAGATGCGTGCGAGCCGCAATGGGGCATCTTGTTGTTGTTGAAGTTTTCTCGATGTTGATGGTGTCAGCAAGCATCGGTGACGACCTATCAGTAAGCGAAGTCGGCCTTGGCAGCTCGGCTATGCGCCAAGATACATCGTGCATTGATTAACCTTCGCTTCCGCACCTCATCTCTCTACATCCCCATACATTCATTTACAGGCAACTACTATCTACAATTGTCATCGAACAACCGTCATCCAACTACTCGTCATCCCTCAATCCTCATTCGGTCCCAGATCTCAATATGGTTCGCCGTAACAAGGGCGATGCGGAGGTGTGCACCTGACGTTGACGTCATCGCGCATAGCTAACCTGTCGTAGCTCGTCGTAGTGCATGAAGCTGCACCGGTCGTCAACAAGGGCACCAGACAGCTCCACAAGCAGATCAAGGAATCGCTCGTTGCTCAAGCTTCTGCGGGCGGCGACTGCATTGACGAGGAGGTCGTCAAGAGAGAGATTTATAACCAGGAAGCGCGCTCTGAGGTTTGTTTCCTATGCCCAGTATTGCTGTTTGTCAACTCTAATGTTAGCAGTCTAGTCCTATAATGTTCCTGATGACGTTCTCAAGAAGATTCGAGAGTTCGTGTGGGATAAGTGCATCATGGGTGCGGGTAAAGAGCAGAAAATAGACCTGGAGGAGTTCTTCGATAATATCGTAGTTTCCGATAGAGAAGTTATGATCCGTAAGAAGATCATTGTAAAATCCCTGAGCATCCATGAATAGTTATCCCGTGGCGCTAAATGTTCCCGCAGAGCTGCATCCAAAATAATCAAGGTTACTGTCGTAACTTCCTCAAGATGGTAACCCTCGATGGCAAAGATGGGACTGACAAGGTAGCAGAGCTGATTGCCATCTTTATCAGGGAGCCCGAGGGAATGGATGGTGGTGAGGAAGCTTTCAAAAAAGCTGGAATTGCCTACATCCAACCGACCTGATTTACAGATGGTAACTGATGCTATCTACTCGCACGTCTAAGGGGATATTTTAGTACCATCTGAAAAATAAGCAAGGGCTGTCGTCCCAACAGTGTATTTAGAGATGAATATACATCTGTATTTGCATATATATGCTTATATGGACAATTGAATGTTAGCTCTTATTTAAGTGCCGATACTTGTATGTATATAGATATATGGAGATATATATGCCAATATGCTTATAATTCACAAGCTATTCAAATTTGTTGACGTATCTACAAATATATGTCTATATACACATATGTCGACATTTATGTGTCTATGCAGCTCACAGTGTATTCCAGTGTATGTTGCCATATATGGCAATATGCTTATAGTTCACAAGTTATTCAAATTGTTCACGTATCTAGAAATATATGTTTAAATACACATATATTGATATATATTTATCTATACAGCCCTAACAGCGTACTCGAGTGTTGCCATATATGCCAATATGCTTATAATTCACAATCTATTCAAATTTATTGACGTATCTACAAATATATGTCTATATACGCATACATTGACATAAATTTATCAATATGGCTCTAACCCCGTACTCGAGTGTATGTTACCATATATACTTGTATGTAAATGTATATACCCATATACCATACACCCAGCCCAGACGCCATAAGCTGCCCACCAGGTACTTAAGTGGTTCCAATCCGGAATCTGCCATTTATCTTACAGAAGCTACAATCTTATTCTATTCATCCGTCAGCAGCAGCCTAAGGAGTGAAGCAATTGTGAGCGTACAGTCTCCGCTTGTGACTTCAGTAGCACATTAAGAAGCTCCTCGCTGACAGAGCAGTACTCGAGCTGCTGGATAACATCTGTGATCTTGAACACCAATCCAGCACATCTTTTGAACATCTTAATCTCGTCATCCGTATACTCTTTGCGCATGTTTAGGATTCGCTGCTGTGCCAGTGTTAGCAATTTCACTCAAGAATGAACATACATACTCCAACTTGTTCTAGACTAAGCACAGTGATTCTCCTTACTTCTTCTCTCCAGGCCAGGGTCTTTGAGCTTCCATTATTCATTCCTCTCTCAAAATATGTTATGCAGATCTGTTTCTGATGTGAACTTATGTTCATGCCCCGCATCCTAGTATGGGTAGTGGTGGTGGTGGTGGTCGTGGTTGTAACAGTGGTACGCTGCTTGATAAGCAGTGGAGAGATCTTGGGCCGGTTACTCTGAAGGCTAGAGTTCCTTGACGCATTACACTCGATGCCAGAAATTCTCGAAGAAGGCGACGATGATGGCGGATTGTGACCAGAGTGCGGTGTAGCTCGCTCGGCGTTGTGCAGCAGTGGCTGGGATGAGGTCACAGAGCCGAACTCAGAGATCCTTGGAGCAGCCGCTCTACGAAGCAGAGGAATCTGTACCGCTTTGTTATTAGCAACAGCAGCTGTCAGTATGCTATCCATGTCGCGCCAGCCACGACTTGGTGGTGCGCCTTCACCACGTTTCCAAGAAACAGCCTTAGTCGGAGGTGGCAGAGGTGGCAGCATGAGTACTGTACGCTTGCTGTTGGATAAAATAGTTCTTGTGGTCGCTACTCATATGGGATTTGCAGCGTACAGTACGTAAGTAGTTATTGGGTGGTGCGATGGTGCGAATGGTGAGGACAATGTGAATGGTGAGGACGATTCGAATGGTGATGATGCAAATGGTGAGGATGACGCAACCGGTAGAAACATTTACTGTATATGCACATATAGCTATCTACATTGATGGATGAAGATATATGTGGAGATCACTTGATTTTTTTGGTGAGGTGAAGGTGCTTTATGTTGCCAAGATTTGCTTGGGGAGCCATACGTGCGCATATGGGCCTCGACATAGATGAATGTCACCGGACGTGGATCTTGCCTAATTTTTGGTGGAGAGCGGACGCCCTCTGTACGCCTCATTTAGGAGTTGTAGGGCAGGTGTGCATCGCCCCATATAGCAACATCTAGAGGGTTAGCCCGCTAGTGGTGAGAGAAATATGGCTTGCGGCGAGCCGACCATATAGAATGGCCGTTACCCGTCCCGGGTCACGTGCCGCTGTTTCAGTGCCATACTTTTCTGCAGCAATTCTACCTTTGTAGCCCGCAAACTCGGTTGTCCGTGGCCTTCACAGACCGAGGAAGAATACACATACTCTGTACATCGACATTTGCATTCTTGTGCAGTGTAAACGGTATATGGTGTTCGATGTACCAAAACTTATGAAAATGCTCACTTAGCGCAGTCGGAGCCACCTCGTGATAAGCTGCGGCCCCATATTTGTTTTGTTTGTTTTAATCATACTGTATGCACTCTATTTAGAGTATGACAGCCCCTTACTCCCCTCCGCCTCCGGGCTAGCCGGCTAGATGGCGGAGCTCCACTCCTCCTACCAGTCGTCCCCTTCTGACAAATGAAATTAAAGCATATGATGATCTATGTTCTAGTCCAGTCACGGAGGATGCCCCTCCGCGGAGAGACCGGTCCATTCACGGAGTCCCACCCTCAGTGACTGGACTGGTTCATTCGCGGAGTGTACCCCTGCACCCCACCTCTGTGACTCGACTGGTTCATTCGCGGAGAGTACATACAAAGTACTAATTTCACTCAATGCCGTGGTGTAACTACAATTACACTATGCTCCATATCTTAACTTGAAACTGGCTGTTCTTCCTCGATGCCTTCTTCCTTTACATCGTGCTCTTCCTCCTCCTCCTCGCCCACATGGTAGTACTCTTTAAGACCCTCTCCTTCCTCAATATCCAGTTCTGTCGAATCACTGTCGTAGTTTTCCTCTGCGCCATCGCTAAACCGTACAAGTCGCTTGCAGCCTCTCTGAGGCTTTCACCGGGGCGAAAGCAACCCCAGACCGTGTCAGGGCTCAGACGGGAGCCAACTTTCAAAGTATGGCAAACTTTCTGTTTACTAGGGATTTGGCCCGGTGGCTTCCCTAGTGTTTGGTGCTGGCGGGCTCGGGCATCAGGCCGGAGGCTTACGGCCCCCATTGGCCTCGCCAGCCCCCACCAGCCTCGCTTGCCCCCATCGGCCGCGGTTGCCCCTGTCGGACTCGCCTGCCCCCATGGCGAGGAGGAGGGCTCTTCACTGGTACTCAGCATTGGGCTCCGGCTTTGGCAGTCGGCATTGGGTTTTGCTTCGCTCTGTTTCATATCTAAGTCCATAGTTTTCCTTCTCTTTGGATCGACAGACGATTCGTCTTGTTCATCTTCTTCTCCATCATCATCTCGTGTCAACACTTTGAGGCTTCTCGCCGGCTTTCACTGCATATTTCCTTTCGCGCAGATACACTTTCATGCTTTCTTGCAGATGAGGCTACAGCAGTATACTGAACACTCGCACTCATGCTCGAACTCACACCATCCCAATTAACCTGAAAATCAAGCTGCGGATTCCGCTGGCACATCTGATTAGGAGATCTGCTGTCCCTATGAGTCCAAGTATCACCATTAACCCAGTACCATCGACTTAAATCCTCAACACCATGGCCATTGGATATAGTGAGATCCTCAGACCGAGACTACTGGTGTGGGTGCCAGAGTTGGCCGCGAAGATAGTTAGTCGCAGGAATAAACTTTGTCTAAAAGTCTATTGATATTAGGATATGTGAATAATAACTGTAAATTCACTAAGTTAATTGATTCTCAAGAAATCTCTTTTTCTGCTGTGTAGCCTTATACTGCTCAGTTGAAGATGCCTTTCAGTCATAGGCAGGGGAATCATCTCGATACGCGCAAAGGGTGGTGAAGGTCGCTACCGGAGGGTGCAAAAGACTAGTTGCATCACTGCAAACGTCAACTTCAAACAACCACCTGCATCTCCTCCATAGACCAGCCGTATCCAGTGTGAAAGAGGTTCTGCACCGAAAGGGATATTGCAGCGAAAGGGCCACTGCAGCGAAAGATGTAAAAAGATGTGAGAATCTCCAAGCCAGACAGGGAGCGCAAGAGCATTCGCAGAGCAAGTTTGTGGAAAGCAGCCAAAAGCCTGAAAGCACGTGGTACAATCAGGAACTTTCAAGGTATGGTCGAATCTCGCGATGTGGGCTGAATGCACGTAATTGCTCTGGGGTGAATGCAATTGCATGGATTAGTTGGAAATGGTAGCGGGCACTGTGTGAAAGTGCAAAAGCGATATCGTTCTCGCGAGTCTAGCGGTCTCTCCGTATACAGAATGACAAGACCAGATTGGCCGCTCCGCCATCGGGCGGACTCGGGCCCGGGGTTGAGCGGATTTCCAATAGGATTGAATTCAGCTGGATACGGCCAGCTGAATGCGCATACATGCGTGGGCATATGTGTGCAGCGTATTGACTGAGTGTACATTCGGTGAATGGACCAGTCCAGGCACGGAGGTGGGGTGCAGGGGTACACTCCGCGAATGAACCAGTCCAGTCACTGAGGGTGGGACTTCGTGAATGGACTGGTCTCTCCGCGGAGGGACATCTTCCCTGACTGGACTAGAACAATCTATATAAACTAGAAAGCAAATGTGATGAAATCAGGGAGGGCCCGCCGGCTCTTACTCCGCCTCCGCACGATTGGGTGGGAACTTCCCGATATCGGTAGCTAGCAGGAAGTCCATCACCGCCTTATCGCACTTCTCCATCTCGTTGCTTTCCCACCTCTTTCCAGATCGTGTTCTGCTGGTTTCTGAGTCAGCTGCAGTGGCGGAAGAGATGCTCCCGCGTCTGGGCTACCGTCCTGCCTGTACCGCCGCACCACAAGCTTCTGTCGTGGTCTCCATGTCCGAACCGTTTTTATTTTTTTTTGTAATCATAGTGCATTCAGCCGCATAGAGGCCATGGCATACTATACTACAGTTTTCCCCTCCGCTTCCGCTTCCGCGCAAATGAAAACTCAAAGACCCCAAGAATCTGTCAAAACCCAAAGCCCCAAATTAACTCCCACACGGCAAAGTCGCATCTGCCACTCTCCCCAAAAAAACTGCACTTTCCCCTATACCTTCGATCACTCCCTGAGTATAGTAGCATTTCCAGTGAGCTTAGATCAATACCAAGGAGGGATACTTCTCTATCCCCCCCGGTTTTGGCCCCCCTTTCATAGAGTATAACCTGCAAATCCATCTCAGACGACCGCCAATTAAAAATCCTCG
>Ga0307512_10006176_pt1 | contig 12230 bp, 9 predicted proteins | sample 14_EM_MG_FD_200267 | JGI IMG/M metagenome (GOLD analysis project Ga0307512, IMG submission 200267) | Populus trichocarpa ectomycorrhiza microbial communities from riparian zone in the Pacific Northwest, United States - 14_EM | ecosystem: Host-associated > Plants > Roots > Unclassified | place... | reverse complement strand
GCTCCGGCGGCCCCGAGACCCATCGTCGTAAGGAACGGGATACCGATGACGCTCAGCGCGGCGAGCGCGATGATCACGGTGACGCCGGCGAAGACCACGGCGCTCCCTGCCGTGCCGACGGCCAGCGCGACGGATTCCTTCGGGTCGGTGCCGCGGGCGAGTTGCTGTCGGTGGCGGGAGAGGATGAACAGGACGTAGTCGATGCCGACGGCCAGGCCCAGCATCAGGGCGAGCGTGACGGCCGTGGAGGAGATGCTGACCACGGGCGCGAGCGCGAGCAGCCCGGCCAGACCGGCCGCCACACCGATCAGCGCGGGCAGCAGCGCCATACCGGCGGCCAGCAGCGAACCGAACGTGACGACGAGGACGAGCAGCGCCACGGCCACGCCGATGATCTCCGACGGCCCGATGTGGACGCCCTTGCTGTTGAAGACGGAACCGCCCACCGAGGTCCGCAGCCCGTCCGACTCGGCCGCGCGGGCCGCGTCCCGGATCGCGTCCACGGATGACGTACGGACCTCCGCGGTCTGCACGGGGTAGTGGACCTGGACGATCGCCGTCGTCCGGTCGGCCGAGACGGCACCGGAGGACTGAGGGTCGACGACCTCGCTGACCTGGGGCGCCTGCTTGGCCTCCGCCACGGCCTGGGCGATGGCCGCCGTGTAGGTCGCCTCGGTGACCCGGTGGCCCTCGGGCGCCGTGACGACGATCTGGGCACTCGCACCCGAGGCTTCCGGAAGGGTCTTGCTCAGGCTGTCCAACGCCCGCTGCGACTCGGTGCCCGGCACCGAGAAGCGGTCGTCGAGCTTGCCGCCGAAGACGCTGACGCACGTGATGAGCGCGGCCAGCACGAAGAGCCAGATACCCAGGACGAGCTTTCGGTGCCGGTAGGCGCTGTGGCCCAGCCGGTGAAGCAGGACGGCCATGACGAACTCCCTGGTACGGGGCGGGGGAAAGGGAAGGAACGCCGGTCGGACGCCGGCCGCGTGACGAGCCGGTGCCGCAGGGCGTCTCGATCGATGCACTCGACTTTATCACTCGCTCAAGTCACTTGACCGAGTCGGACGCCCGTGACGCATATCTCTGTCGCCATAAAGCCAGTTCAGAGGCAAGGTCCGGACGACAAAATCATTCGACCTTGTCGACTGACAATGTCGCATGTAGGTTGTGCGCCGACCCCTTCACCGCCGTGAGCCAAGGAGTGACCATGACCAGTACGCACAGCACGCGAGCCGACGTCGTCGTGATCGGCGCAGGGCTGGCCGGACTCACGGCGGCGCGCGAACTCGTCGCCGCAGGCAAGTCCGTGGCCGTCCTGGAGGCCCGCGACCGGGTCGGCGGGCGGCTGCTCAACCATGACCTCGGCGACGGCCAAGTGACCGAGATCGGGGGGCAGTTCGTGGGCCCCACCCAGGACCACATCCTGGCGCTGGCCAAGGAGGTCGGTGTGGCCACGTACGAGGCCGCCGTACCCGGCGAGCGGGTCTACGTCCGCGACGGCAAGGCCAGGCGGTTCGCCGGACACACTCCCCCGGACCTCCTCGCCCTCCCCGACATGGGCATCGCCCTGGCCCGCATCGGCCAGGCGGCGGGCAAGGTGCCACCGGCGGCTCCGTGGCGGGCCCCGAACGCCCGCGACCTGGACGGAATGACCTACGAGACCTGGCTGCGCAAGGCCGAAATCACCGGCGACGCAGTCGGCTTGATCAACATCTTCCTCAACTCCGCGTACGGCGGCGAGGCGCGCGACGCGTCGGCGCTGTTCAGCCTCTGGTACGTCTCGACCTTCGGCGACGAGACCCACCCGGGCACCATGGAGCGCGGCACCGGTACCTCCGGTGGTGCGCAGGACAGCCGGTTCGTCGGCGGCTCGCAGCTGGTCGCGACGCGGCTGGCCGAGGAACTCGACGGCCGCGTCCGGCTGTCGGCCCCGGTGCGCCGTATCAGCCAGGACGCCGGCGGGGTCACGGTGGTCTCCGACGCCGGCGACTGGCGGGCCGACCGGGTGATCGTCGCCGTACCACCGCTGCTTGCCTCGCGCATCGTCTGGGACCCGCTGCTGCCGCCACAGCAGGACCAGCTGTTCCAGCGGCTGCCCTTCGGCACGCTCATGAAGTGCGTGGCCGTCTACGACACACCGTTCTGGCGGGCCGAGGGCCTGTCCGGCATGGGGCTGCTGCGGGGCGGTTCACCGATCCGCGAGATGTTCGACAACTCCCCGCCCGACGGCGGCCCGGGCGTACTCATGGGATTCCTCGGCGGCAAGGAATGGCGCAAGTGGGCGCACCGCCCGGCGGGCGAGCGCCGTGGCGCGGTGCTGCGCTCCTTCGCCCAGGTCGTCGGGGAACGGGCCTACGACACCGTCGACTACGTCGAGCAGGACTGGACCGCCGAGCAGTGGACCCAGGGCGGGCCCACGTCCGTCGCCGCCCCCGGGGTGCTGACCGAGTACGGGCAGTGGCTGGGCCGGACGTTCGGGCGCGTGCACTGGGCCGGGTCCGAGTTCTCCCCCTACTGGAACGGCTTCATGGACGGCGCGGTCCGCTCCGGCCGGCACACCGCCACCGAACTCCTGCACCAGAGCTGACCGAGATCACAAGTCGGAAGAACGAGAACAGAAGGAAGAAGGAGAACTGCTCATGACCAGGTTCCACGTCACCGAACGCGCCGTCATCGACGCTCCCGTCGAGCGCGTCTGGGAGGTCATCTCCCGCACCGACCGCTACGCCGAGTGGGTCGCCGGCGCCATCGAGGTCACCGACCACCACGGCATCGCCACCCTCGGCAGGACCTACGCCGAACGCAACCGCACCCTTGGTCCGTTGCGCACCGACTCGGTGTGGACCGTGGTGGAGATCGATCCCCTGAGACGCCGCGTCGACACCGGAGTCGGGTTCGCCCCGCTGAAGGGAGTGACCAGCATCTTCGAGTTCGAGCCGGTCCGGAGCGCGGAGGGGAGGGAGGCCACGCGGATGACCTACAAGGTGGAGTACGTCATCGGGCTCGGCCCTGTGGGACTCCTGCTCGACCGGATACAGCAGCCGGGCATGCGCGCGAACATGCGCACCTCGATGGCCAACCTGAGCACCCTGATCCGTTCCGAGACCCTCAACACACGCGACTAGATCCCGACAACGGGGCAGTGCGCACGCGTCCTGGCGAGCCTGTGCTGCCATGTGACCCGCAGGCGGCAGCCGGCCGTTCGGGGAACTTGTCCGTCACGGGCGCAGGGCGGCCAGCAGTTCGTCCCGGGCGGGGTGGGGATTCCTGGGGCAGCAGTGCGGCCGCGGCGTCCAGCTCGCTGCGGCATACGAGCCCGTGGACCTCTCGGGCGAGCGGAGTCACGTCGCTGATGGCCACCGTCCACTCGTCCGTGTAACGCCCAACGGCCCCGCCGGAGAGCCCGAGTTGGAGTGAGCGGTATGTGAGAGGGCACAGGCGCAGGTCTCGCTCGGGGTCCCACTGGACGCGGGCCGGTGCGCGCTTGAGCTGACGTTGCCAGGTGCTGCGGTCGGGGTGCATCCCGCGGCATTGATTCCTATGGTTGCGGGCCCGAGTGGCGGGTCGACGGTTCCTCCGGCGGGAGGGAGGCCGAAGGCTCGAAAATCCGAGTATGAGCAGTGGGAGATGTGCCCGGAGTCCTTCAATCGATGCCGACACAGGTGGGACTCACGGCGTCCGGAGGGTGCGATCGTAAGGCGGACGAGACACCGGACGTGCAACCGTTCGGTACCGGCAGGAGTCTAGCGATCGAAGCGATGTTCTCCCGGAAGACACCGTCCGTTTGCCCGCGTTCCAACAGAGGTTCTCTCCATGCCGATACCCCCGCACAACCGTCGCGCCTCTCGTGCCGCTGTTGCCGCCCTCGGCGCTGCCGGCCTGATCGCGCTGGCCACGGCTCCCGCTGCCTTCGCCGATGAAACCGCACCCGAATTGGTCATTGGAGGCATCGAGCCGATCGACGGGGTGAAACCGGGGAGCACCTTCGATCTGCCGGTCACCGTGGCGAACAAGGGCACCGGAGCCGCCGAGAAGGTGTGGGTCACCTACGCCGTCACCCGGGGACTCGACTTCGACGAGGTTCCCTCCAACTGCCTGACACAGCACATCCCGCCCTACGACGAGATGCAGGAGAGGTGGACCGCGGTGTGCGCCTTCGACCAGGCGGTGGAGCCGGGCGTCGTCTACACGACCGAGACGCCTCTCCGTGTCAAGGTGCTGGACCGCGCGCTCTACGACGAACTGAGCCTACGTGTCGGGGAAGGCGATCCGGTGGCGGACGACAACGGCAGTCCGCCGGTGGCGGGAACCGCACCGGCGGTGAAACTGGTCGAAAGGCAGCCCGGGGGCGAGGGGTCCGCGCCATTCGTCGCTGTGCCCGTCACCTCCGTCAACACGGCCGACTACCAGGTGACAGGTGCCGCGTTGAAGGGGAACGTCGGCGAAACGGTACCGATGAAGGTGGAGTTCACCAACGCCGGGCCCGCCTGGGTCATGGCCAAGTATGGGGAGCGGTCGTCCGTAAGCGTCGTGATCACGCCGCCCGCCGGAACATCGGTCGTCAAGACCGCCGCATTCTGCAGGGCCAAGGGTGAGGCGTACCACTGCGGTATGAGACAGCCGGCTCTCAACGAGGGCGGCCGAGAGACCTACACATTCCAGCTGAAGATCGACAAGCGGGTGGCGCACGCCAAGGGCTCGGTGGCGCTGAGCACCGAGGTGCGGCCGTTCGACCCCGACAAGGCCAACGACAAGGCCGACATCACGCTGGACGTCACGGGTGGGGATCCGACCGGCTCGACGGGCAGCTCGACCAGTGGCTCGGGCGGATCGGCCGGCGGGTCGTCGTCGACCGGCGACGACGGGCCGACGGTGAATGGCGGCACCCTGGCAGAGACCGGGTCCTCGGCGCTGCCGATCACGGGCGTGGCTGCCGCGGCGGTGGTCACGGGTGCGGGCGTGCTCGTCATCGTGCGCCGCCGCCGGGCCCAGAGCCTTAGCTGACGACCGTACGACGCGAGCGATGGCACCAGCACCGGGCCACTACATCCGAAGTGCGTCACTCGTGGCGTCGTCCAGCAGTCCGGGCGTCACGGTGGTCGTCAGATACCCGTACTTCGTCAGGTACTTCTGTAACTTTCCGACTTCTTCGTGCTCATCGCCGCGGGGCAGTTCCTTTACGTCCAGTGTGAATCGCTGAGCCGCCATGACTCATCCCTTGCGTTGCGTGAAGACTCCTCTCATCCATGGCGACGGCCCAGAGCAGGGAAAGCGTAGAAAGGCCGGGCCCCACCGCACACACACATGCGGTGGGGCCCGGCTCCTCCCCCGTCGTCAGCTCACAGGTACCGGCACCAGATCCAGCCGACCGCCGGCCATCGCCACCACCGCGGACACGAAGGCCTGGAGACAGGTGTGTTCGGCCTCCTCGTCGGGGAGCGAGAGGTGTTGCTGCGTGAGCCCGTCGAAGCCGGCAAGGAAGAAGCGCGCGATCGTGTCCACCGGCTGGGCGAGGGGCTGGCCGGTGCGTTCGGCCGCCTCGGTGATCAGCCTCGCGGTCACCTCCGTCACCCCCCGGTAGTGGGATTCGAGAGCATCGCTCAGGGCCGGGGAGCGGAGCGCGAACATGGTCAGTTCCGTGAGGAGTTGATGGCTGGCGGGCTGCTCACGCACCGTCCGCCACAGCGCCGCCGCCAGCGCGCTCACCGTCTCCTCGAAGCCGCCCTCGGCCGGCGCCGCCTGCTCGACCTGGGCCACCAGATCCTGGGTGAGCTGCTCCATGACCGCGCGGTACAGCCCTTCCTTCGTACCGAAGGTGTAGTGCACCGTGGCCTGGGCCACCCCCAGCTCGGCGGCGATGGCACGCGTGCTGCCGGCCGCAACGCCTTCCCGCGTCATGAAGTCGATGCCCGCTTTGATCAGCTGGGGGCGGCGCTCGGCCGCGGAAACGTGAGCCATGGCATCCATCATAGCGACTGAGTCCCATGAACAAGTCGTCCGATCAAGTCGGACTTCGCACAGACCGGACCCCAGACGGACCTCGGACGGACGTCCAGACGGACCTCGGACGGACGCCCTGGTCGTGGCGCGGCCGCTGAGGTCCGGTCCGTGGCCGCGCGGGTCAGTTCCCGCTGGACGGCGGGTGCATACGTTGCCTCCACCACCTGAGAAACGGGACGAACGAGGAGGCAGGCTCGTGAAGGAAGACAGCCAGTTTGATACGTGTGTGATCGGCGCGGGACCTGCCGGTCTGGCGGTCGCCAGGGCCCTGGCGGAGCGGAATCTGCCGTACACGCATCTGGAGCGGCACACCGGGCCGGGCGGGATCTGGGACATCGAGAATCCCGGCAGCCCGATGTACGAGTCGGCCCACTTCATCTCCAGCAGGACCCTGTCGGGATTCGGCGGCTTCCCGATGCCCGACCACTTCGCCGACTACCCGCCGCACCGGCAGATCCTGTCGTATCTGCGGTCCTTCGCCGACGCCTACGGGCTGACCGGCCGGATCGAGTTCGGCGTCGAGGTCGCGGACGTCGAGCAGAACGCGGACGGCACCTGGACGGTCACCCGGGCCGACGGCAGGGAGAGCGTGCACGGGCAGGTCGTGGTGTGCACGGGCGCGCAGTGGCACCCCAACATCCCTGAATTGCCCGGGGAGTTCGGCGGGGAGGTCCGGCACACCGTCGACTATCGCAGCGCGCAGGAGCTGCGGGGCAAGCGGGTACTGGTCGTGGGGGCCGGGAACTCCGGCTGCGACATCGCCTGCGACGCGGCACGGGCCGCCGACCATGCGGTGATCAGCATGCGGCGGGGGTACTGGTTCATTCCGAAGCACCTGTTCGGGCGGCCGGTGGACACCATCGCCAACAGCGGGCCGCACCTGCCGATGTGGCTGGCCCAGCGGGTCTTCGGTGGCCTCCTGCGGATCATCAACGGCGATCCGACGCGGCTGGGGCTGCAGAAGCCGGACCACAAGCTCTTCGAGACCCACCCGGCCATCAACTCCATGCTCATCCACCACCTCCAGCACGGCGACATCACCGCCAGGCCCGGGATCGCCCGCGCCGAGGGCAGCACCGTGCACTTCACCGACGGCACGCGCGACGACTTCGACCTCGTCCTGCTGGCCACGGGCTACGTCCACAAAGTGCCGGTCGCACAGCGGTACTTCGGCGACGAGCAGCACCCCGACCTCTACCTGTCGTCGTTCTCGCGCGAGCACGAGGGCCTGTTCGGCATCGGGTTCGTCGAGACCAACTCCGGCGCGTACCAACTCTTCGACACTCAGGCGCAGTTGATCGCCGGGTACGTGCACGACACGCGGCACCGGCTGCCGAACGCGGAGCGGTTCACCCAGATGATCCGCGCCGACCGTCCGGATCTGTCCGGTGGGCTGAGGTTCGTCGCCTCGCCCCGGCACACCGGCTACGTCGACAGCGGGGCGTTCGTGAAGTACCTGGGCAAGGTCGCGGGGCAGATGGGCTGGCGTACCGAGGGCCGGCCGCCGCAGGCGCGGTCCCCGCGACGCGTGGAGGCGACGGCGTGAAACGGTTCGACTTCACCGACAAGGTCATCCTGGTCACCGGTGGAGCCGGCGGCATCGGCAGTGCGATGTGCCGCCGCTTCGCCTCCGGCGGCGCCCGCTGTGTCGTCGTCGACATCGACGGGACCCGTGCCGAGAAGGTGGCCGCCGAGCTGCCGGGCGCCTGGCACACGGGCATCGGCTGCGATCTGCTGGACCGCGCCCAGGTGGAGCGGCTGTTCGAGCGGGTCGCCGACGCCTACGGCCGCCTCGATGTGCTGGTGAACAACGTGGGCATGACGAGCTCGGAGCGCTTCGATGTCCGCGACGTCGAGAGCATCGAGCGGGAGATCGCCCTCAACCTGACCTCCCCGCTGGTCACTACGCGGATCGCGATCCCCCTGCTGCAGGCCTCCCGGGACGCCCGGGTGATCACCACCGTCTCCCTCGGCGGGGTCTTCCCGCTGGGCGAGACCCCGATCTACACGGCGTCCAAGTTCGGGCTGCGGGGCGCGATGCTCGCCATCGGCCTCGACCTGCGGAGCAAGGGCATCCTGGCCGGGTCGGTACTCCCGTCGGCGACCGACACCCGGATGCTGCGCCAGGAGGCCGTGGACGGCGGCAACTCCATGCAGTTCCAGGACCCGCCGCAGCAGCCCGCCGACGTCGTCGCGGCAGTGGTGAGCCTGCTGGACAAGCCCCGCCTGGAGGCCTATCCCCGGGCCGGTGAGTCCCGTCTGGTCCGGTTCGCGATGCTCGTACCGAACCTGCTGCCCAGACTCTTCCCGCTGTTCCGCAGGCGCGGCGACCGCGGCATGGCCCGCTATCTGGAGGAACTCCGCCGCCGCGGACTGGCCCGACAGACCGACGGGCGCTGGGAGTTGGTGGAGGAAGCATGACCACGAACCAGACGCTGGAGGTCGTCAACCCCGCCACCGGGGAGCCGGTCGCCACCCTTCCCGCAGCGAGCGCCGACGACGTCACCAAGGCCGCCGAGCAGGCCCGCCTCACCTACGACACCGGGACATGGCCGCGGCTGCCCGTCCGTGAACGCAGCGGCGTACTGCTGCGCCTGGCCGACCTGATGGAACGCGACGCCGAGATCCTCGCCCGGCTCGACAGCGAGGACGCGGGCAAGCCGATCACGGAGTGCCGTACGGGCGACGTACCGGGCGCGATCGAGTCGATCCGCTGGTTCGCCGAGGCGGCCGACAAGGCCTTCGGCCGGGTCGCGCCGGGCGGACCCGACGGCCTCGGTCTCATCACCCGCGAACCGGTCGGCGTCGGCGCGGCGATCCTCCCCTGGAACTACCCGCTCGCCATGACCGCCTGGAAGGTCGGCCCCGCCCTCGCCGCGGGCAACTGCCTCCTGGTCAAGCCCGCGGAGGCGACCCCGCGTTCGGCCCTCCACCTGGCCGCCCTCGCCACCGAGGCCGGCCTGCCCGACGGCGTGCTCACGGTACTGCCCGGGTACGGCGAGGAAGCCGGAGCGGCCCTCGCCCGCGACCCCCTCGTACAGGCACTCTCCTTCACCGGCTCCACCGCCACCGGCCGCCGCATCCTCAAAGCCGCCGCCGACAGCAACTTCAAGCGCGTCTCACTGGAGATGGGCGGCAAGAGCCCCCAGGTACTGATGCCCGACGCGCTCTCCTACGGCGACGAGCTCATCGGCAACATGATCGAGGCCGCGTTCCTGACGATGGGGCAGAACTGCACCGCCGGCTCAAGGGTGTTGGTCCACCGCAGCATCGCCGAGGAGGTCGTGGAGAGGTTCACTGCCGCAGCACGGGACCTCGTCATCGGCGATCCGGCCGATCCGCGCACCCGGCAGGGACCGCTCATCAACCGTGCCGCCTTCGACCGGGTCGCGGGCGCCGTGGAGGCCGCCCGGGCCGCCGGAGCCCAGATCCACACCGGAGGGCTGCCGCACGGGCTGCCTCCGCGCGGCGCCTACTACCCGCCCACCGTGATCACCCGCGCCCCCGCCGAAAGCGACGTCCTCACCAGGGAGTTGTTCGGTCCCGTGGTCACCGTCGAGACCTTCACGTCGGAGGACGAGGCGGTACGCCGGGCGAACGCCACCGAGTACGGCCTCGCCGCCTCGGTCTGGACCCGCGACCTCGACACCGCGCTGCGGCTGGCACGTGGCATCGAGGCGGGCGTGGTCTCCGTCAACGCCTACAGCGAGGGCGACATCACGACGCCCTTCGGCGGCTGGAAGCAGTCCGGATTCGGTGGCGTGGAGAAGTCCACGGACGCCTTCGACCAGTGGACCCGGCAGAAGACGGTCTGGATCCGCACCCGCTGACCCGGGCCGGCACAGCCGCCGGCCGGCCTCAGTCCGGCTGCCCCGCCCCCCGGAGCATCCGTTCCCGCAGCTGGACCGGGGAGGTGCCGTGCCAGCGGCGTACCGCGCGGCGCAGCGCCCGTTCGTCGGAGAATCCCGCCCGGCGGGCGATGTCACGCAGCGTCAACTCCGGTCGGAGCAGCAGCTGTTCGACGCGTTCCCGGCGTACTCCCTCGGCCAGTGCCTCGTACGTCGTGCCGCAGTCGGCCAGCCGGCGACGCAGTGTCCGCTCGCTCGTCGCATGCCGCCGTGCCTGCTCGCCGAACGAAGGGACCACCGGGAGGCTCTGCGCCACGGAGACCTCCAGTACCTCGAGCAGGTCCTGCTGGTCGTGGCGGGAGGCCAGCTGCGCGTCGAGCGTCTCCAGGGTCGACGCGTACGTCACCGGATCCCGGCCGGGCATCCGGGCACCGGCCCAGACGGGGTCGATGACGATGCGGTCGGCCGGGGCACCGAAGCGGACCGGACAGCCGAACAGGGTGCCGTACAGGTCGTTTCGGCGGGGTGGCGGACCGGAGAACTCCACCGCCCTCGGCGCGAAGGCCGGGCCGACGGCCAGCCGGGACAGGGTGACCACGGAGGCGAACCCCTCCTCGATCAGGAAGGAGGCCACGCTCGGGTCGATGGCGGGGTCGGGGAGGTCGGCGTGCAGCACGAAGGCGCCGTCCTCGCCCATGCCGGTCGACCACACGGTCATCGCCCCGGAGAGGTTCTGGTACTTCACCCCGGTCTCGATGGCGTGCCGCAGCGTGTCGTCGGCCATCAGGGCGAAGCCGAGCAGGCCCCATGCGGTCAGGTGCTGCGCCGCGCCGACCTTCAGTCCCAGGTAGGCGTCCTCGGTGAGCTCCAGTGCGCGCCGGATCACCGCGCTGCCCTGCCGGTAGGACACCCTCAGCGCGGCGGAGCGCATGACCGTCTCGTCCAGCCCGACCTGACTCAGCACGGGCCGCAGATCGATGCCGTGCTGGTCGACGACCGTGACGAGATAGCGCAGGATGTTGGGCTGGATCGTCGCCGACGTACTGCGGCTGGTCCCCTGCGGGTCTGCCGGGCCGAGGCCTGGGCCGGGGGCAACGGACATCGCACTCACCTTCTCCTGGGCGACCACCGTAAGCACCCCGGCATCACCGGTCGCGGCCGGTCGGCCCGGGTGGCCCCGGAAGTCCCCTGTACGGCCTCCGGCGTCCTGCGTCCGCCCGGCCGCGCCTGGCTACGTTTCTGCGCATGTCCGTTAGCGCTCCAGACCGGGCGGAGACCAGGCGCCCCGCCTCCAAGTCCGGCGCCCGAAGGGTCGCGACCCTCGCGTTCGCCGCGCAGGGCGTGTCCGTCGCCGCTGTGTACACGACCGTTCCCGCCGTCACCGAACACCTGAAACTGGATCCGCTCCTGACCACCTCCCTGATGGTCACGGTGGCACTGATGGCCGGGGCCGGCAGCTTCCTGGGTCTGGCCGCGGTCCGCGTCGCCGGTCCCGTCGCCACGATGCGCGGGGCCCTGCTGACGGGCGTCGCCGCGCTGACGCTGATCGGGGCGGCTTCTGGCAAGGCGACCGCCGTCTGTGGGTACGTCCTGTTCGGGATCGCTGTCGGTGCCCTCGACGTCGGGATCAACACCCGGGCAGCCGCGATCGAACGCGCCTACGGCCGCAGCATCTTCGGCTCCTTCTACACCGCATGGAGCCTGGGCGGCGTCGTCGCGGCCCTGCTCACAGCCGCGGCGGCCCGGCTGGAGTGGCCCGTGGCCGGTGGCCTGAGCGTGCAGGCAGGCATCCTCCTGGTCGTCGCCGTCTGCCTACGCACGCACCCCCTTCCCTCCTCCGGTCCTTCCTCCGCCCGCCTTTCCGCCCCTTCCTCCGAGGAGCCGCTGGAGCCTCCGGCACTGGGGCGCCTGCTGTGGTTCCGGCTCCTCCCCTTCGGGCTGGTCCTCCTCGTCGTGTACGTCGTGGACTCCACCGTCTCCGCCTGGTCGGCGGTCTATCTGCGCCAGACCCTCGCCGCGTCCCTCACGGTGGCGCCGATGGCCTACGCGGCCTATCAGGGCGGTACGGTCGTCGGCCGTGCCGCCACCGACCGACTCGTGCAGAGGTGCGGAGCGGTCGCCGTCGTCCGGACCGCCGCCTTGCTGGTCGCGGGCGCCCTGGCAGGCATGGCCGCCGCGCCGGGCTGGCCGTTCGCGGTTCTCGCGGCCGGGGTGGTGGGTCTGGGGGCGTCCGTCCTGGTCCCGCTGTGTCTGGCCTCCGCCGCGCGACTGCGCCCCGCCGCCGCCGAGACGGTTCTGGCACGTCTGAACCTCTTCAACTATGCGGGCGTGGTCACCGGTGGCGCCGCGAGCGGGCTCCTCGGCTCCACGGGCGAGTTCCGT
>Ga0307512_10006175_pt1 | contig 12231 bp, 18 predicted proteins | sample 14_EM_MG_FD_200267 | JGI IMG/M metagenome (GOLD analysis project Ga0307512, IMG submission 200267) | Populus trichocarpa ectomycorrhiza microbial communities from riparian zone in the Pacific Northwest, United States - 14_EM | ecosystem: Host-associated > Plants > Roots > Unclassified | place... | reverse complement strand
CGCGGCACAGCTACCCATAAGGATCTTGGAAACACCGTGGGGTTGTGAGATCCTCCATCGCGACCCAGCTACAGTCACCGTCCCGCTGTGGCTTGCGACGCAGGTTTGCCGAAGCGCGACTGCTCGCACAGTGGCCGAGTCCGTCTGGCGTTTCATCCGACAGCGCGCATGGCCTTGGACTCTTCAGATATGGCGGTCGCGAGAAATCTTGCCTCACAAAGACTCACAGGGGTTGCTGATTTAAATCGATTCGTTACTTGCCGTTGAGAAAGCCATCCACCACCCCACCCCACCCCGTTCGACCTCTCTATGGTCATGGATACCTAACACGAGAAACGTCCTGGTCACGGATCAACCCTCCAACAGTTACTGCGCGCCTTGAATGCAGAGCTGTTGGCACAAACAGCCTCCGGGAAGCCGGTCTCGGACTTGAACGAGGTACGGTTCAACTCCACTCATCCCGTTCCGACTCCGTCCTCATATCCTGTTCTTAGCTCCGTAGTATGGAGCTAGAGGCCAAACATGCACTTTCACCGATCCACCGCTCGATGAACACCTTCCCCAAAATCAATCGTCTCCCCCCAGAGGTCCTTGCCTTGATTCCATCCTTCCTCCCGACCACAAGGACCCCGTTTTCACTACGCGTGTGTGCCGCCACGGGCGCAATACAGTCGTCGCTTACCCTCCGCTCCGGCCATCCTTGGACAACGAAACGATGCATGAAGATCTCGTCGCCGCATACATCGATCGTTGTGGTGGCACATTACTCGACGTAAACTCCAGCTCGGACTCCGATAAAAATTCCTCATTCCTCAAGAGAGTTATTCTCCCTTCTCATATCCATAGAATTCGCATCCCATGTGTTCCCTGGTATCATATCGGGGAAATTTCGGATGCTTTCGAAACCCCTCTCCCGTTACTACGAGACGCAGATTTGAGCATCGATTATGACCTGTCACCGCCCCCATTCGAGCGACCGTTCCTCGCCGGAGCTACAAATCTGGTTTCACTCCGCCTCTCCGACTACAACATCAATTCTGGCGCTCTCCCCCACCTCATTATCCCTACATTGACTCACCTGTCACTCTCATTCACCGAACCTCGTGTCCCCATGGTCGGTGAACTACCAGAACTCCTCCGGGACTCGCCTCTGATCGAGGACCTACTAATCCACGCAGAAGTTGTGCTGGACGCGTCTGAGGAAAGCTCCGCTTTTCCTGATCGGTTCCAGCCGGTCGATCTCCCCTGCCTACGCAGCATACACCTCAGCTGGGCCATGTCACGATCTCAATATACCCTCCTCGCCAACATCCAACACCCAGCCAATTGTTCCGTCTCTATGCAAGCGCGGTCGGACAGCGACATTGCTCAACCTCCGCAGAATGTCTTTCCGAAATCATGGGACGCCTTCTCCCTTCCGAACCTTACCTGTGTTACACTCCGGATGAAGCGCGAACGGCTGTCAACCGAGTGCGCAGTGATCGTCAAGAAATCCAACGGCACCTCAGTCTCCATCTCTCACCTGCACAACGTCGACGGCGACGGGAATGTGATCAGGGAACCCAGCCGCGACCGCGACGACAGCCATGTCCTCTCGGACGCGATTGCACTCTTTCGGAAGTTGCCCCTTCATTGGATCCGGAAGTTCGTTTTGGAAGACCCCAGAGCCGACGAGATGTCGGTGCCAGAGTCGTTCGAAATCCCCCTGGCTCTGGTCGGGTTGATCGTTGGGACATGCCAAACCTGACTACCCTGTCACTCACCATGACATGCGTGACCGAGCTATTGAATATGCTCACTCCGCCGCCACCCCCTCCTGTGTTTCTCGCCGATCTCTTCGATTCCGATATCACTCTCGAACCGTGTACCCCATGTCCAACTCTCAAGGTCCTCGAGATGCGACACCCCGTTTGGGTGGCGTCACGTCACTGTCATGAGGCTTTAGCCCTGGCCAAGGCCAGGATGTATGAGAAGGTCCCTCTCGAGAGGGTTTTCTTCTGTTCGCCCAGTGTTCCGAAGAGCATGGCCTTGGGTATGTCTTTGTACGCGGGGGATATTGACATCCAAAAGTGCAATGAGTGCGAGTAAACGGCTGGGGTTTGCGTATACAGAGGGGTATATGCAACACTGGTAACGAACGCGGAACGCTCCCGCCTTGGACATGTTCCACACCCCTGGGATGCACATCAAGCACCCACGCTGCAGTTTCGGAAGCGTTGGGGCTACGGGAGGGCTGGGATCCCCGGTTCCCGTCTCATCATCAGGCCCAGGGCATCCTACTGCTCGCGCGCGTATAGGCTTCAACAGTACTAAGGGTAGATCTATTGCAATGACTACAATCCGGGTTTAGTATCTTGCGAGCACAGACATTTGTGGACGCAGCCTATCTAACGTGCGGTAGATAATCGACTCTAATCGATAGAGGTTTATCAGATCTGCAAGGGGCACAGTAAACCTAAACGTGTTAACAGGCGCTAGACGTCAGTCGCCCAGACAAAGACCTCAATCACTTTCCGACCTCTCTAACGATCCCCCCCCATCTCACTTAACCTCGGCAAATACTCGATCGACCTCTTCCTGCTCGATTTCGGTAACCCCATTGTTTCCGACGACACGCATGGGCCCTCCAGCGATTGATCTGGATTCGTCCTTTGGAAGAAGTCAGGGAGTTGCAAGGCATTAGCCTAGTAGGAGATCCACTCTAATTCTCGTCGCGAATTCGTTCTAGAAGCGAGACCCAGTCACGGTACGGACAGAAAGTATGTCCGATGACGGTGTTCCATATGGGGGGTGGGTGAGCGAGGCAAAGCTTGAAGCCCGAGGGGTTGGGATGTCGGCGGCCGCCTTGACAACAACGTCTGAGGGTAAAAAATCATTTTGTCTACCGGATGGCTTTTAATCTAGTTCCTCACCTGTAACGGACGCTTGCGTAGGTAGTTATAGGTGGTACCGCTCGATCGTCTGGGATCTTTGGGTGTACGTCATCATACGTGCTAAGTCTTTCCTGCGACTTGGATTCCATCGGCTGAAACGGCTTCCTCCTCTGGTTTATGATACTATTTGTGTTAGAATATCGCTTCTTCGCTTTCCGTCCTTTATGGTAGTTCATTCCAACCGCGTTTCTTCCTCAGCCTTTCGGACGATCTTGTAGTCGCTCTTCCTCTGCTGAGGATCATAGTTTCCAATATTTTGGTCCGGGTTCCACTCGGGGTTATGTGAGACTCATACCGCGCAATCTCCGGGTCGTTGCATTCGAATCACAAAGCCAAATCAACTCGAAGATACATCATCGAGTCCGATCGATGCCTGTCCCTCAGTCGATCGCACAAGCGGTGATATCCTTCGCGGCAGTGGCTATGGTACAATCCCTGATATGCCTCGGAGCAAATACACCCCGCTTGTGAACAAAATATGACGTTACGTCTGGAAATTCCTGGTACTACAGGCCTGCGGACTCATAGCCTATCGGATTGCCTCCGTCCTGCAAAACTCAAGTTGATGGCTTTGTTTACATTCACGGGCGTCGCAGGACAGAATAGAGCTTCATGGTCAAGCACAAAGTTTACTCTCACCGCACTCCTCCCTTTCGATCTACCCCTATTTCTCAAAAACCCGCTTACATCCTTCATCCCAACGCTTTTTGATCCGGCCCTTCGCCTCCATCGACCCTTGGATATTGTCCATGCTCTCCAGGACGGCCTTCAGCTCGAAAATCTCATGTTGCAGGTCGCGTACAGATCGTTCCTCATGGGATCCTGGCGAGGACGGGGAGAGTTTCTTCCGAAGCGCAATCGCTTTCTTAAGTAGTTTGCTGGAGGGTTTATTAGGCCCCTGATATAATGTACAATAAACACCGTCATACCTGTGTTGGGTGAGGGCCTCCGTCAGCTCTTGGTAATTCTTTTTGTCTTCGGTCACCATCCGGCGTTTCTTGGCCTCCTTCTTCCCGGACTCGGCGAACGCCTTAATCATATCCAACCATTCGAGCACATATTCCAGCGGGTCTCGGGCCTCGTTGATTTTGACGTATCCTTGTCCGTCGTGATCGCCATTAGACTGTACCCTCGTTACCACCTCAATATACGGCCGCTGCTTGCGGGCGGAGGTAGTGCCGCTCCCCAGGGCGCCCGGGGCCAAAGAGAGCAGCCTGGGTACCTCGTCCAGTTTCTCATAGGATACTAGACTGACGTACTTCGGCCGCTGCTCGTATTTACCGGGAATACCAGTGCGCACCAAGAGGATCATCTCATCGAGGGATGAGTGGTTCAACGACTCGGTAAACGCATGTACAGGATCATCCCAGCCGTTGGCATCGGCGTAACTGTTGGGCCTCAGTAATAATATATTCTCCTGTGGAAAATGCCTACCGCTGATAAATCCGCGGTGTGGATCGACCATCTCTTTTGTGCAGCGACTGGACACCGGTTAAAATCTTTTCTTTAATATCGCCATCCCCTGTATTGTATCCAACTGTGGGAGGTTAAACTCGGGTTCCGATGAAAATGGGGTAATGCAACTGACTAAGACACAGGCACAGGCAGCTGATATCCAGACCGTCAGCATCGTGTTTTGACACTCTGGCTTAGATTAACATACATCCGAGCAATGTAAAGCGGCCCCGTCAAATCCGTCATTCGGCTGCCATCAACGATGAATTGTTCCTCGATATCAGAGGTAGACGTAGGATACTGCTGAACTTGCGCATCGATTCGCTGCATAAGCTCGATGATGGTCGACACGAGCGCGAACAAGTTTGACGTGTCCTTTTTCAAGTCCACATCTGGGAGGATGAGATTGATGAACCAGCTCCGAGGTAAGGTAACATCGTGCAGTACACCTCCTCGGGAGTTGGCCCGGTGGGCCATGATGTACAGTCCGGAGAGCCTTTCAGCGAAATCGCACAACGCGTTCAGGTCAACACGTAGCTGACTGTAAAGGACTCCACTAAGAGGATAAATCAGAATGGATGCACGAGGACCCACGTATGCCGCCGTGATACCCACCGTAGATACGATAAGCCGGAATCCAACGAATGATACGCTTTGGCGGTTAAAAACTCGACGAAATCCTGTACGACGAGAACCCCCACCTCACTAGACGGGGATTGCGGCCAGAGTGTCGACTCGTACATCGGCACACAGGGAACAAAAGACTGGGCGTTTTCTCTATCAAGGTCGAAGGCCAGCGTGCATGCAACTGTGAACCATTGTCTGAGGCGGTCCACCGGTCCCGACGGGACATCCTGAAGATCATGACAGGTGTACCGAACCCATTCTCGCACAATCTTGAAACCATCAGCACCCTCGGGTATCCTGCCAATGTCAAGGTTTGCGAACGATCCGAGCGTCTGAAAGGGTGGATGAAGTGCAGAGTAAAATACCCTAAGCCAGTAGCTTTACATTTGATGAGTTTCCGCATGCATTTCTCGCAGAATGAGTCAGGACGTACCTTACGACGTCCGAATCGTGATAGGGAGCCGTATCTAGGATTTGGAATTGTAGAAGTATCAGGCGAAGCCGAACGTGATACCAATCGACGGTAAGTTGTTCCGGCTGGATGTGTTGGAAAGTACATGGACCCTCTCCCTTTGGAGGATTGCACTTCCCCTCGACAATCAAGGATAAGCAAGGCGAGAATCCATGAACGTCGCAACAGGCTTTGTTCTGGACCTCCGTACGGTCAGAGATCCGACTTTTGATGAGTTGGACGACACCCCCACTGAGCTCGTCATAACCACATCTACACCCATCCATACCCTCTCCACCTGGGCCAGGTATATCGGTGAGTTTCTCGTGTAAAACAGTGTGTCTTGGCACTAGGTAGCGGTTATCCCCCAGTACTTGAAACCCAAATAACTTTTGGTGGTTCGAGCCTTCAGCCAGTGATTCGTCATGCAGGAACTCGTTCAGCAGGCGAATGTAGTCAAGGTAAAGAGAGAGCGACGCCTGAACCTCGACAAGCGGGAGATTTCGTAGCTTTAGAGGGGACGAGAAGACATGGTCCAGGCACAGCAAAGCAGCAGGGTGATTCTGGGCTTCAATGAAAGCCTTGGCGAACGTGCGGAGACTCGCATGGTCAGCACTTTGGATTGCTTTGAACATTGCAAGCTGGAGGTACTAGGATGTAAACCAACCGATTGAATGAATGGGAATGACTGACCTCGTCGATTTCTTCTTTCGTCATAGCGTTGTTGTCCAGCTGATTTGCGATCACCAATAGCTTTGAAGCGATGGAGCTGGCCGTTGGAAGTACCCCAAAGGTTAGACCTCGCCGGAGCCCAGTCAGGAGGTACTCGATCGTCGGTCGCACATGGTCGACACTGTGACCAGACGCGGCCAGGATCTCAACCACCTCCAACACATTGCCATTCCTAGCGCGAATCTCCGCAGCTTCTCGAATCCTACCCGAGTCTATCAGCAGTGTGGCATGCGGATCGTCCAGACTGATCACACAATGCACAATGCGTGAGCTGTGAGAGGAGCCGTGGCATCGAGAACGTACACAGGTATGTTTGTATCCAACACGTCTTGAGACGAGGAACAGCCTGGTGGCATGGTGCTGGTGCAGGACCAAGAGTGGCCGCCACACTTTACTGAGTTTAAACGTGGTTTCGGCAATAACGGCGCTTACGCTGCGCAAGATCGGAATGGACTGTATGTGAGCTCATCGACGGGATAAAGCGACCAAGATCTTACCCCCCTTTCCTCCTCCCTCTGAGCTTGAGGCTGGACTCCAGCCCAAGCCCCGATTGCCGTACCGATCGCCAACGACTCATCGCCTCTGCGTTCAGCCGTTCACGCTGCCAGCTAGAGTTCCTACCGGCCTGTTAAGTATACTCACTCCGCCTCCACCTCCTACGCGTCTTGCCGACCTCCTCGATTCCGACGCCACGCCCGAAAACCGCGATCGCCGCGGCCGATGGAGTGAGGATGACTAGATCTGGTCGCCTGCTCGTCACGTGGCTGCCTCCTGAATTCTGAGCGAAGTCTGTACCGGCGAACCCCCCGACATTCTCCTCTTCCCCGGCGGCACGCTGTCGAAACCATTCGCATAACCCGGTCGCATGTAGCCAGCATTGTGTCAGCAGCCGTGCCCGGCTCTCAAGATCTTCAAAATGCGACACCCTGCCTGGATAGATCCTAGAGTTGCGACATTGCCGTGAAGGTTGGCCCCAGTCATCAAATTGCCCACAAGCGTGTACACTGTAGGCTCTATTGGTAAGGTAGATCTATCACAACCGCTACAATCCAATTTTTAGTGCTCCGAATAAGATACACGCGTACAAAGTAATTCCTAAGTTTTGTGTCCATGCTTCCAACGTACAGTAGATAGAGGTTTAACGTTTAACGTTTATCACTAGATCCGCATGGGGGGTATAGTAAACGCGTGTACAAAAGCCAGATGTCAGTCGCCCAGACAAAACCTCAAAGCAAGAGAAAACTCAAGGCATATTCCAATACTTCAACCATTTCCCGACCTCTCCGACGATCTCCCTCATCTCACCCAACCTCGGCAAATACGCAATCGACCTCTTCATACTCAGCCTCGGCAACCCCATTATTTCCGACGACACGCACGGACTCTCCGACGACCCATCTAAATTCGCCTTTTGGAAGAAATCAAGGAGCCGCAAGGCACTAGGGGGTTCGCTCGAATCGCCGTCGTCGCCAACGCGTTCTAAGCGGGAGACCCAGTCGCGGTAGTAGACCAGCGGGACAGAGAGTATGTCCGCTGTCTGCCGGATGACGGAGTTCCATGGTACGGGAGATGGGTGGGCGAGGTGGAGGATTTGGGTTGGGGAATCTCGCATGTCGGCGATCGCCTTGGCGGCAACATCCAAAGGTATAAAAGACACCATCTGCCAGATGACAAGAATGAGTAACGACACGTTGCGCGACACGGTCCCATATGAACGATAGGTGCTCACCCTTTCCGTAGACGTCAGAGGTAAACACTTGACACTCGATGCAGATTGTATCATGGAAGGGAACCAATCCGACGAGTTCCAATACCCGTTAAGGCCCCCGCTCACTTGCCCACTCCTCACAATCACAACGTGCAAAGGAGTCCTAGCAATGGCTTCAATGAGTAAAGCCTCCGCCACCCACTTCGATTCTCCGTATCCCGATCCTATTGCCGCCGCTGCGGGAACGGCGTGTTCGAGTATGGGTAGTAGGTTCTCCAGACGCGAAACGGCCGCTATTGAACTGAGGAACAGGAATCGGGGAGGTTCGGGCAGTCGACAACTCAAGGCAAAGTCGATCAATCGGCGGAGGTCCGCGATGTAGGTTTCGAAGGAGAGCAGGGTCAGGTTGAAATCCACTCTCCATGCTGCAAGGAAGCGGCGAAAAGCATTCAGCCAAGCGCAAAAATGATAAAGGAAGAGAAGATGACGATAGGCGACGGCGCGTACCGATATGCATAATGTGCGTAAGCGAATCTCGCATCTAGAAGGAAACATACGGGTGTGTATGAGGATAGGGGCCGTGATGATGGATCTTATTACATACCCCCCGTTGAACCGATTCTTCTAAACCTAAACATGGACGGCCCAGGTCTCCCTCAAGCATCACGAGCTTCCCCGAGAGAACCAGGTTGCCTTTGAGACCTTGGCTGGTGAAAGCCCGCCTTTGTCGTGTAATCAATGGAAGTCCCTTCTTGTGTGGCCGGTTAAGTGCGTAGACCTTTTCGACCTTTGGGGATTCGAGCAGTTCAACCAGGGTGTTGGCTCCAACGCTCCCCGTGGTCCCAGTGATCAGGATGACGTCCCCACCACGCTTCTTTTTACCCAAAATGGTCGATGGTATATGTTCTGGGAAGTCGGAGCTGTACTTCCCGACCAGAGTGAGCATCTGCTCCACCTCAGAGCGCATGATTTGCGCTATCTCTTTCGGTGATACCAGGTCGGCAATGAACTCCGCCAGCGCATTGATAGTAGGATTTTCGTATACGAACGCGGTGGAGATATTTCGAGTGTTGACCCTGGTGCACGAGCGCAAGCCGTTGGTGATGATCTTCCTGATCCATGTCGCCTGAAGACTGAGAATGTCCAGGTCAGCGTCAATGGCAACGGGGAGGCTGGATATCAGCCGAACCTATCACATCCGTGCGAGAAGAGATCGTCATCATCTCCCAGAGTTGTCATCATGACACCGAGGACAACAGTCCTGACATACGCTCTAGATGCCTCGGGTGACCAGGTCGCTGGAGAGTTGAATCCAATAACAGCGGCATCCTCAACCGTTCGATAGAGTTCTTCGATCTCGACTTCGTAGTCTGTGATGACCGCTTTCCGGCGAGGAGTGCCTTTGGTGGAGTACACGAATGGTTTGTGTTTCTTTGATACGAGGATCATCTAATGATTTTCCTTGGTCACTAAGGATCCACGAAGCACAATGCAATGCGAACAAACCTCCTTAAATATCCTCGAATGCTGAGGTGCGCATTCGTTGGCCTTATTCACGCTGTCCCTAGAAAAGCAATCAGTGGTTTGCTAACTCATGTTATTTGATGGAACCCCAGACCATATGAGATTACGAAACTCGGCGAACTTCTGTTTGTCCCAACAATCGAACTGAAACTCTGGAATCGGGTCAATGATAATCCCAGCGTTAAATTTCCCTTGACCGAACATCACAGCAGCGCGGATACGAGGATCTTTCATTATGATCGCCTCTATTGAGCTCAAGTTAGTTTCGGCGATAACCGGTGTTCTGGCGCGTACGAACCTAATGGGGAGGTGTTCGTCTGGAGGAATCCTATTAGTCAACTCACGAACCTGACGCCAGGGATCGAAATTACCTTCTCGCCCGTTGAATGTACTATTTGGTCATCCGCCCGGCCATAAAACTTCCAATATCCTTCCAATGTCGGGTGCGGTACAAGCAGGTCATTAGCTGCGTACGAGTATTCACCTGCCGCGCATGTATTAAGCAATGCCGGTAAGTGCCTCGGGTTAGGCTGAGGAGCACGTGATCAGGCATCCAATGACAGATGACAATTCTGGAACTCACAGTTACGATAAGTTCGTAGGCCCCGTTTCCATCAGAGACGAGGTGGGGTTTTATGTATGGAGCGAGAGTAAAATACTCCCAGTCGGCATGTGCCCGCTCTGCTACCAAGGTAAGGGTGGATGTGGGGAAAGTGATTGAGGAGACACGGCGTACTCGGAATAGCCGACACAACAGAAAGCTCTGAGCTGACAGAAGGACCATCCGTCAGTCCGATACGGGCCTTGCTAACCACGTAACGGCGTACCTTGCGTACAGACACATGAGTTGAACCTTCTCCTTGGAAAGGTAATCCCCAACCGACTTGGTGAGCGGACCGCCCCCATAATACTGTCCGGGCGGTTCATTCGTATGTCGAAAAATCGGGATTCCAGAAGAAAATTACCAAAGACTTAAGGCGCCTTAATTCCTTCACGGATCGGGGTGATTGTGACCAAGCCTTCGGCGCTGTCAGCGACCCCGCGCCGCGTGGAAAAACAAAACAAAACAAAGGAAAACATACCTCGATCAAAACAGGCGTGGCAAAGGCAACGTCACTTTTTTGGGATAGCACAGGTTAGAGACGGGGGAGCCTCGAATCCAGAAGGTTAGGGGGACAAACCTTCCGGTCTTCGAAATTCCTTCCAGGACGGCCGATGGTATCGGAAGAATGGCAGGTGTCTGAGGTCGAAAAGAAGTGATCGCCATTCCGCATGACATCTGTGCACGGATCGGCTCAGTGTATTGCATGGCGGCCGGAGGTTCAGCACATAACGAGAGGGGGGGACCACATACAGACCACAAGGCGGCTATCATCCCAAGCCCGTGAAACATCGGCACGCAGTGAAAGGAACACCGTAAGCCGCAGAAATCTTGTTCGCCGTAATCTTTGGTTCCCCGAGGACGACTTCATTAGGCATCGGTGCCGAGGCATCGAAGAAGAGAAGCTCACAAGGAAATGCCGCCATGAGGGTGAGTCCGTGATAAGACCAATATACTGGCTTAGGCCATTCAGTCGAACCTAGTTTGACTCTCCGTGAGTCGATCATATACAGACCCGGAAGTGCGAAAGGAGAAAGAACCTGAAGAATGAACGATTAACCCCGCCCGATCTTTTTGTCTCCATCCCAACGGAGGTAAGAACTTCTCGGTATCAGTAGTCGTTGCCGAACAAGCTAGGAACATCTCGTCAAAGGTAGGCATCTGAGCTACATTCGGGGGAGTTCCACCAGAATTTCGAACGATATTGAGCGCGGCAGATGCTAGCCTGTTTAAAGATGGCTCGCTGCTGACAAGAATTGCCGTAACTCCTGTTGCTTGCAACAAGTGAGCAATTGCTGGCGCGGAGTTCCTAGGAGAGATAGGGAAGAGCGTGGCGCCAGTACGGAGAATGCTCAGGTTGACGGTGAGGTACGTAAACGTATCTGAGGACGCCAGCCGCAATCAAGTTCAAGTTTCGGACTAGATGAGGACACAAATACCTGCAGCCGAGAGGACCGCAATCACCGGTAAGCGGTCGGGATTCAGAGGCAACGGCAAATTGAAAAGTGAAAGGATATGCCGCCCAGTTCTGTGAATGACGGGAACAACGGTCTTCCAGCGGTAGACGCGGGTGTCAGGTCCTGAAGGTGACGGATCGTTGAAAATGAAGAGGGGATGATCGGGACTGTGATAATACTGCCAGTCATAGAGCTCAGGGAATGGAATGGAACCGTCCAGGGTCGGTGGCTCAAAAGTGGAGGACTCGAGACCCTGGGAGCAGGGGGGCCTCGGTGGGGGGATGAAATAGCGGGGGTCGTGAGCGGTGACTATCATGGCAGGCGGGTGGGAGAGGGATCGTAGGGTTGTGGGTTCTTTATACAAAGCAGGGAGCCCGTCTCACTTCGAAACTGAGGCTTCTAGTGGATTACAGAAGCACCAGTAAATATTGCTCGTTCACACGTTTCGCACCTTTTGCTTCTCTTCTATGTCGGGCGGTGACGTGGGTGACCAAGGCCAGCCGGAGTGTGGATGGAATTTTGATGGGGGCTTGAGGTTCTTTTGACAAAGCCAAGCGCAAAAAAGGGAGAAAAAAGACCGGGGGGCATATCATTAACGCTGCAGCCAACATGGGTGATAAAAGCTGAGGACGAAAATCTGAAGGGCGGTCTCGAGCCATATTATGGAAACCGCGAGGATTGCGGAGAGGTAAGGGAACGCGTTTTGGTTTGGTAACCTGCCGCGGGCGTCATTGGATCGTTAC